>Ga0184612_10001673_pt1 | contig 10753 bp, 10 predicted proteins | sample PLM3_60_coex_FD_133163 | JGI IMG/M metagenome (GOLD analysis project Ga0184612, IMG submission 133163) | Groundwater sediment microbial communities from an aquifer in East River, Colorado, USA - PLM3_60_coex | ecosystem: Environmental > Terrestrial > Soil > Riparian zone | place: USA: East...
CCGCGCTCACCCCACTGACCCGTGAGCTGTCGGCGATCCAGGACGGGCGGCCGTCCACCCGGTCGCCGTCGCGGCGCGCCCGGCTGCGCGAGGACCTGGCCGGCATGCGGCTGGCCGCGATCGTGTCCGGGCCGTCGCCGGTCGCGGACGCCGAGCGCGACTTCGTCACCTGGCTGGTGGGCCGGCCGCCGCAGCGCGCCGGCGGCGTGGACGTCTGGTACGACCCGGGCCGCTAAGGGGCACCCCCTGGTCGCGGAGCTCAGCTCAGCCCTGCGGCGATGGCCGCGGTCAGGGTGCCGTCGTCGGCGTCGAGCTCCCACACCATGGTGCCGCCGAGGCGGTGCTGGCGGACGTACCCGGTCTTGCGCGCGATCGCCTGCTCGTCGTCGTACGACCAGAATGTGCTGCCGTCGTAGAACCAGGTTGCCGCCGCGCTGCCGTCGAAGTACCGCGGCCCCGGCAGGGCCTTGAGCACCTTGTAGTCCTCGACGCCGGCTTCCCAGGTGCCGGGGGCCGCCGTGCCCGGCTGGTAGAGGCCGCGGTTGACGTCCGGGACGCCGGTCCAGCCGCGCCCGTAGTAGGGGATGCCGATGACGAGCTTGGCGGCCGGCGCCCCTCCCGCGAGATAGGTACGGACAGCGAGGTCGACACTGAATCGCTCCGGACTCGGGTCTGCCGCCGGCGAGAACAGCTGGCCCTGGTGGTTCGTCACTGGCTCCCAGGCACCGTGCAGGTCGTAGCCCTGAATCGTGGCGAAGTCCAGATAGGACATCGCGTTCGCGACCTCGACCCCGGCGGCGACGCGGGCCGGGTCGGCCGGCAGGAACGCGGTCAGCGAGAAGGTGCGGCCCGTCTGTGCGCCATACTCGTCGAGCTGCCGGCGGAATTCGGCGAACAGCGCAGTCAGGTTCTGCTTGTCCTCGGGACGTATGACGTTTCCCGGGTTGCCCTCTGAACCGGGCCACTCCCAGTCGATGTCGAAACCGTCGAAAACGCCGTACGCCGAGCCGGGTCCGCCGTGCGGGGAAGTACCGATCAAGGGCAGGTTGCCCTTCAGAAACAGGTCGATGCAGGAGGCGACGAACGCCTGGCGCGACGCCGCGGTGAGGGCCGCGTCGGAGATGTACTTCGACCAGGTCCAGCCGCCGATCGACAGCTGCACCTTCAGCTGGGGATACATCGCCTTGAGCTTCCGCAGCTGGTTGAAGTTGCCGGCTAGAGGCTGGCTGATGACGTCGCCGACGCCGTCGACGGACTCGCCTGCCTTGAATCGCTTCTGGTAGTCCGCCCACGCGTCGCCGACGCCAGCCTGGTTGGCCTCGAAACAACGACCATCCGCGCCCACATTGGCGAACGCGTAGTTGATGTGGGTCAGCTTCGCGGCCATGCCGGACGTATGCACGTTCCGGACCAGGAAGTTGCGGCGGTAGATACCCCACTGGGTGAAGTAGCCGACCTTGACGTACGACGCCACCAGCGCGGACGAGCCCGACGTCGGCGGTGGCGCGGACCGCGCCGAGGCGGTGGAGGCGAAGACGCCGGCCGCCGCCAGCATCAGGGCGACGAGGCTACCAAGGATCCGCGTACGCATGACTCCTCCCACATGATGAGGCCGATGCAGTGACGGTAGCCAATCCGTCGGCTATTGGGAAGGAGTCCTTACTGTTCTTTCCGTGATGGGCTACGTTGGCCGTGGACCGCGCGTGTATGTCGCGGTGTAGGTCGCTGGCGAGGCCGGCGCGGTCACGACGTGGGTCTGCGCGCCGCCGTCCGACCAGCTCGTGAAGTAGTACCACTTGCCCTTCAGCCTCTGCGGCCCCGGCGCGCTCATGGACACCGTGGACCCCTGGATGACGGTACGCGTAAACGGGGTCGCGAGCGTCGCCGAGCCCACCGACAGGTCGAGTCCAGCCGGGACCGATGTGAAGGTCAGAACCACTGTCTTCGGATCGAGCCGGCGGACCGAGGTGTGGGTCAACCCGTCGGCGTCGGTCGCGGTCAGCGCCAACTCCAGGTACGACGGGTACTCGTGATCGGGGGCGCCAAACGACCCGCTGGCGACACCCGTCCACTCCTGGATGATGTGGGTGTGGCAGCTGTCGATCGTGAAGCAGTGTTGCAGGCGCAGCTGCCAGCGCAGCGCAGACGCGGGTAGGGCGCCCTGCTCGGGGTCGGTCGCGTGGCCGCTGAAACTGATCGTGTCTCCGACGGCCCAGGTCAGCCCGGCGGCGGGAGTATCGATGAACGAAGTTGGTGGTGTGCTGCCGACGGTGATCGTCACCGTGGTCGTGCCGGTCGCACCGAGCGTGTCCACAACGGTCAACCGTGCCGTGTGGGCACCGCCGTTGGCGTACGCGAATGTCGCGGTCGAGGTTGTCGCGTCGACCGTCCCATCGTCGGTGAAGTCCCATCGGTACTGCAGGCGTCCCTGGTCGGCCGGGTCGGCGTCAGTGGAACCGGTTCCGTTGAAGTTGACCGTCAGCGGAGCGGCGCCGGAGGTGGGGACCGCCGAGATAACCGCGACGGGCGGCTGGTTGGCCGGGAAATAGCGGACCCGGCGCACTGTGCCGCCGAGGTCGGTGTAGTACAGCTCGCCGCCCGGCCCGATCGCCAGATCGGTCGGGCTGGATGCCGCGGCGGCGAATGTCTCGATGTTGTTCGTGCTGGGCAAGCCGCCCGGGCTCGCAGGCTTCATCGCCCAGATGCAGTTGCGGCTGTAATCCGAGAAGAACAACGCTCCCGAGTACGCGGCCGGGTAGGGACCGCCGCTGGCCGGGTAGAACGACGAGCCGGTCACGGACGAGCCGCCGGTCGGGCAGAGCTCGCCCGAGACCACCTTGTTGGCGTGGTTGTAGGTAAAGTAGGGGGCCGTCTCGCCGCCGCCGGAGTACAGACTCTCGCACAGGTTGAGGTTGGCGTTGTCGTAACTGGACATCCTCGGCACGCCCTCGTAGCACGGCCAGCCGAAGTTGGTCACACCCGCGGTCGGGTTGACGAGGCGGTTGATCTCCTCCCACGTGCCCCAACCGACGTCGCTCACCCAGATCTCATTGGTGCCCGGGCGGACGGTAAAGCGGAACGGATTGCGAAGTCCCTGCGCGACGATCCGACGGGCATTGAGGTCCGCCGAACCCATGAGGGGGTTGCCCGGCATCGCCGCGCCGGTCACCGGGTCCAGACGAAGCACGGCGCCGTGCAGCCCGGTCGGATCGGCGGTGGTGCGAACGTCCTGCGAGCGAAGGGCTCCGCCCTCAGCCGTCGGCGGGGTCATCGCCCCGCCGGGCGGGTCGCCGCACGGGTTTATCGGGTTGCTGAGCTGGCCGTAGTCCGTGGCGCTGAAGCTCGCGCCGTCACCGCCGGTGACATAGAGCGCGCCATCGGCACCGAAATGCAGGTCACCGATCGAATGGCTGGGGTACTGCTGGCACCAGTCGTGGATAAGGACCTGCTCGCTGCCGGTCATCACGTTGCCACTGGCCTGCAGTTTGGACAGTCGCCCGGTGACGACGCACGTACCGTCGTTGGCGTCAGCGCAGACGTCGTGCCAGACCGGTGCCGTCTGCCCGGGCGGCGCGTCATAGGTGTAAAGCACGTACACCCAGGGATCGCTCGGGAAGTTGGGGGCCAACGCCAACCCGAGCAGACCACGGTCCCACTGGTTGTGGACGTTCGTCGAAAGGTCGGCGAAGACGGTGGCCGTGGTGTCCGCGAGATTGTCGAACACCTTGATGACTCCGCGTTTCTCCGCGACGAAGATCCGGCCATCCGGAGCGAACTCCAGGTTGGTCGGCTGGTTCAACCCGGTGAAGACCACCTGCTCCTGGAAGCCGGCCGGCAGGGTCACTGCCGTAGCCGGACTCGCCTGGAACGGAATCAACGCACTCGTCACCAGCACGCCGACAACGAGGATCCTCAAAGCGCCCCGACGCCGCCTCATACCGCCCACCCCCTGCGGAGCCGAAAAACGACGGCCATGTCGCGGGCCAAAACGTCGGCGCCATGCCGCTCGGTGCCATACACGGTATCCGAGCGATCATGCCAGGGGTGTCGGCTTGCTGACACGTGAGGGAACGACGACCGCACTCAGTGAAAGCCGTGTAACACGTACAGCATTGGCGGCGCTTTCAAGTCATTCAGTCCACTCAGGAAGGAGTGCGGATGTCTCATCACAGAGGTTCCCGGTGGGTCGCTGCCGCGGGCCTCGCCACGGCTATCGCCGGTGTTATCGCGATCTTCAGCGGTTCCGCTGCGTACGCCGCATCGACCATCTCGATCAACCCGGGCAACGTGCCGACCACGGCGTCAGGCTTCGGCACGCAAAGCTGCGCCCAGGTCGGTGGACCCGTCGCCGGCATGGACGGCTGGGTCTTCGTGCTGCCAGGCAATTCAAACGTCACCGGTACGTTCACGGCACTGTTCCTGACGTTCCAGAAGCCCGACGGCACCCTCGTCAATCTGACCATTCCGACCGACGGCGGAGCTATCTCCAGCGGAGGCGGCACGAGCAAGGCGTGGATCCAGACGCCGGCCGGCTGGACGTTGATCGCCGCAACGGCCAACATCACGGGAACTGCTTCGTCATTCAACCTGACCCACACCTGCCCGGCCGTGCAGACCCCACCGAGTTCGCCACCGCCATCGAGCTCATCGCCACCGAGCTCCCCGCCGACATCGACCACCACTACTAGTTCGTCGAGCCTCGCGGCCGTCCTGGCGGGCGCTGGCACTGGCGGTGGCGCCGCCATCGGCCTCATCGGCGGAGGCTTGTTCGCTTCCACGATCGCACTTCTGGTCGCCCGACGCCGGCGCGACGCGGCGGACCGCGCCGAAATCGAGAACGCTGAGAAAGCAGGTCAGACGGCGTAGCCGTCGGCATCCGATTTTCACGAGACCTGGGGGGTCACCGTCATGGTGACCCCCCAAACATGACGTCGAGCCACGGGCGCAGGCTGCCGGCCCGACCAAGCCGCCGACACGCCGCGGCGGACAGGTCAGAAGTCCGCAGGCACATGCCACAGACGCGGCATGACGAAAGCGGCCGCCTATTTCTGCTGCGCGATCTGGATCAGGTTGCCACAGGTGTCGTCGAAGACAGCCGTGGTGACGGGGCCCATCTCGGCCGGCGCCTGGGTGAAGGTAACGCCCAACTGGCGCAGCCGCTCATGCTCCTGGTGCACATCATCCACAGCGAACGACGTGAACGGGATGCCATCGTTGACGAGTGCCTCCTTGAACGGCTTCACGGCCGGGTGCCCATCCGGCTCCAGCAGGAGCTCAACGCCGTCCGGGCTATCCGGGGAAACCACGGTCAACCACTTCGCCTCCCCGAGCGGGATTTCGGTCTTCTTCACGAAGCCGAGCACGTCGGTGTAGAACGCGAGCGCCTTGTCCTGGTCGTCGACGAAGACGCTGCACACGTTGATTCTCATGAGTCCTCCCGTGACTCGCGCTTGATCCATCGGGTAGCCAGTTCCTCAAGCGGCTGGGTGTTCAGGTAGTGGAACTTGTAGCGGCCCTCCCGACGGGTGTCGATCAGGCCCGCACCTTCGAGCAGGTCGACGTGCTGCGAGATCGCCTGGCGGGACGACGTGAGCCGATGCTTCATGGCCAACCGGGAGCAGATCTCGAATAGGGTCTGCCCGTCGCGTTCGGCCAACTCGTCGAGGATCCTTCGGCGAGTCGGGTCGGCCAACGCCTTGAAGACATCACCCACAGCACCATCATAGGCAAGTAACTGCTTGCCTATCAAGTCGGGCCACGGCGCTCCGGGGACCGCCACCAACGCTCCGGCCGGCTAACGCCTACCGCCGAATGAAGCGCGACAGCCGACCGTACGGACGGTGTCTTCGGCCAGAACAGGCCCGGTACTGTGAGCCACCTGGGGTGCTCCCGTCCATTGTGAACCGAAATCATCAAGGGGAGCCCCGGATGCGCGCAGTCGTGACCGAGAACTACGGAACACCGCCCACCCTGACGGAACTGGACACGCCCACACCCGGACCGGGCGAGGTCAGGGTCAGGGTGCGCGCCTCGTCGGTGAACGGATTCGATCTCGCGCTGGCCCGCGGCTACCTCAAGGACATGATCGAGCATCGGTTCCCGGTGGTGCTGGGTCGGGACTTCGCCGGCACCGTGGATCAGGTCGGCGACGGCGTGACCCAGTTCGCCCTTGGCGACCACGTGTTCGGCTTTGTGGTGACTCAGCCGCTGAGCGCGGGCGGGTTCTGCGAGTACGTCGTCGTCCCCGAGGATCACCACATCGCGCCGATGCCGGCCGGCCTCGACCACGTGACGGCCGGTGTGCTCGCGCTGGCCGGCTCCTCCGCCATGATGTCGCTCGACACGGTCTCCCTCACCAAGGGTGAGACCGTGCTCGTGTCCGGCGCGACGGGCGGCGTCGGCGCATTCTTCCTGCAGATGGCCGAGGCAAGGGGCGCGAAGGTCATCGCCACTGCGGCGGCCGGTGCGAAGACTGACCACGTACTCGCGCTCGGCGCCGGTCACGTCGTCGATCACACGCAGGACCTGGCCGCGCAGGTACGCGAGATCGCGCCCGGTGGCGTCGACGTTGTCATGCACTTCGCTGGTGATCCGCTTGCGCTGGCCGATCTGTTGACGGAGGGGGGCCGGTTCGTGTCATTGCTCGGCGTCGGCCAGGACAGCTTCGCGGGCCGCAACATCACCGCCACCTCGGTCTACGCCGCACCGCGGCGTGACCAGCTCGAGATCCTCGCCGGCAAGGTCGCTACTGGTCGACTCCGGGTCCCGATCCAGCGCTCGTACCCGCTGGAGGACGGTCCACACGCGCTCGCCGACTTCGCTGCCGGGAAGCTCGGCAAGCTCGCCGTCACGATCGACTGATCACGGGTGGGAGGGGGCGGAGGACGCCCCGGCCACCTCAAAGACGACTTCGTCCGCGTAGCACCACCACCAGTCCTCCCCCGGTTCATAGGAGCGAACGACCGGATGCTCCGGCCTTGCGCGCCAATGCGCCGTCGCGTGTCGGTTGGGCGAGCTGTCACAGCAGCCGACGTGCCCACAGGTCATGCACATGCGCAGATGTACCCAACGGTCACCGGTCCGCAGGCAGTCTTCGCAACCCTCGCTCGATGGGAGTGCGTCGTCGGAAATGGTGTTGAGATGGGTGCAGGTGTCTGCCATTCGATGCCTCCGACCCGTCGGGTCCACCAGTCCTACGGCGGCCGGTGTGCCGACTCCACCAATCGTATGCACAGGCAGTACGGGCCGGCCGCGAAACCCAAGATCAGTCTTGACAAGAGTGGCGCCCGACCCGACGCTGTTGCTCATACTTCGCGGTGACGATCCGACCCACGTGTCCGCCCGAATCTGATGCGGGAGGTCGGCCCATGACCGAACGGCACGAGATCGTCATCATCGGCGGCGGGTCGGCCGGTTCCGTGCTGGCCAATCGGCTGTCGGCGGATCCCGGCACCCGGGTGCTGGTGCTGGAGGCAGGCCGGCCCGACTATCCGTGGGATGTGTTCATCCACATGCCGGCGGCGCTGACATTTCCGATTGGCAGCCGCTTCTATGACTGGCGCTATACCTCCGAGCCGGAGCCGAACCTCGGCGGCCGCCGCATCTACCACGCCCGCGGGAAGGTCCTGGGTGGCTCGAGCAGCATCAACGGAATGATCTTCCAGCGAGGCAACCCTCTCGACTACGAGCGCTGGGCCGCCGACCCGGGCATGCAGGACTGGGACTTCGCCCATTGCCTGCCGTACTTCAAACGGATGGAGGACTGCACCGCCGCGGCGCCCGATGATGCCCTGCGGGGTCATGGGGGTCCGCTCGTGCTAGAGCGTGGGCCCGCGAACAACCCACTCTTCGCGGCCTTTTTCGCCGCCGCCGCACAGGCCGGCTACGCGCTCACCGACGATGTGAACGGCACCCGCCAGGAGGGCTTCGGTCCGTTCGACCGCAACATCCGCCGCGGCCGGCGGCTGTCGGCGGCTCGCGCGTACCTGCGTCCGGCGATGAGGCGGCAGAATCTTCGGGTACGCACGCGGGCGCTCGCTCATCGGATTCTGTTCCAGGGCACCCGGGCCATCGGCGTGGAGTTCAGCGAGCGTGGACGCCTCCGCCGCGTTGAGGCCGAGGAGATCATCTTGTGCGGTGGTGCGTTCAACTCGCCGCAACTGCTACAGCTGTCCGGCATTGGAGACGCCGAAGAACTCTCCGCGCTGGGCATCGATGTCGTCGGCGACCTGCCAGGCGTCGGGGCGAACCTTCAGGATCACCTCGAGGTCTACATCCAGTTCGGCTGCACCGAGCCCGTGTCGATGCAGCCGTACCTCAAGTGGAGGCACAGACCATGGATCGGGGCCGCGTGGCTGTTTGGCCGGACCGGTCCGGGTGCGACAAACCACTTTGAGGGCGGCGGGTTCGCGCGCAGCAACGACGATGTCGCATACCCGAACCTGATGTTTCACTTCCTGCCCATCGCGGTGCGCTACGACGGCTCGGCGCCCGCTGGAGGCCATGGCTACCAGGTCCACGTGGGGCCCATGTACTCGGACGCTCGAGGCTCGGTAAAGATCCGCAGCACCGACCCCCGGGAGCACCCGGCGCTGCGCTTCAACTACCTGTCCACGGCCCAGGACCGGCGCGAGTGGACCGAAGCCGTGCGTATCGCCCGGCATATCCTCAGCCAGCCCGCGCTGAAGCCCTTCAACGCCGGGGAGATCTCGCCAGGGCCGTCGGTCCAGACGGAGGTGGAGATCCTCGACTGGGTGGCGCGCGACGCCGAGACCGCGCTGCACCCGTCCTGCACCTGCCGGCTGGGGATCGACGCGGCGTCCGTCGTCCATCCTGCGACCATGCGGGTGCACGGAGTCGATGGCCTCCGGGTCGTGGACGCATCGGTCTTTCCCTACGTCACCAACGGAAACATCTACGCGCCCACGATGATGGTCGCCGAGAGGGCCGCGGACCTCATCCTCGGCAACGATCCGCTATCGCCGATGAAGGCGGAGTTCTACCGCCACGCCCCTTGAGCGGTGGTCTTGACGGACCGTCCGGTCACGCGCAATCCTGTCCCACATTGAGAGAAATTGTGCGTAGAACGCAACACGCGCGGGGGCAGTCGCACGCAATAGACCTGTCGAATCGGGACGAGATGGGGCCAGGACCGTGGCTGATCATGGGCGGACACGATGACGCACTCGACGACGGACCGGCTCGGCAACGCGTCGGTCCGCGCCACGGATGCGGTGTCCGAGCCGCCGACCGACCGTCGATCCACATTAGACGTGCGGCGGGTGTGGAAGATCTTTGGTCCGGGCGCCGACCGAATCGTCGGCACGCCGCTGGCCACCGCCTCCCGGGCCGAGCTCAGGCAGCGTACCGGCTGCATCGTGGCGGTGAGGGATCTGTCGTTCTCCGTGGCGGCGAACGAGGTCTTCGTCGTCATGGGCCTGTCCGGCTCGGGCAAGTCCACGCTCGTCCGCTGCCTCACCCGACTGATCGAACCCACGGCCGGGCAGGTGCTCTTCGACGGAGAGGACATCACCAAGGTCGACGCCGGGCGGCTGCGCGAGCTCCGCCGTCATCGCTTCGCCATGGTTTTTCAGCATTTCGGCCTGCTTCCACATCGCCGGGTCGTCGACAACGTCGCGTACGGGCTGGAGGTGCGAGGCGTCGACCGGGCGAGCCGGCACCGTCGGGCGTCCGAGGTTCTCGACCTCGTCGGGCTGAGTGGCTACGAGAACGCCTACCCCGATCAGCTCTCGGGCGGCATGCAGCAGCGGGTTGGCCTCGGCCGCGCCCTCGCCGTCGACCCGGAGATTCTGTTCTTCGACGAGCCGTTCTCCTCGCTCGACCCACTCATCCGGCGCGACATGCAGAACGAGGTCATCCGACTGCACCACGAGGTCGGCAAGACCATGGTCTTCATCACCCACGATCTGCACGAGGCTCTTCGCATCGGAGACCGCATTCTGATCATGCGTGAGGGCGAGATGGTCCAGCTTGGACGCCCCGACGAGGTCGTGGGCGCGCCCGCGGACGACTACGTCCGCGACTTCGTCAGCGACGTGCCCCGTTCACATGTGCTCACCCTCCGCTGGGTGATGCGCCCGCTCCGACCCGAGGACGATCTGGGAGGTCCGGAGCTGGGCCCCGACGTCATCGTGCGCGAGGCCGCCCGCGTCGTGCTGTCCGCGGCGAGCCCGGTGAAGGTCGTACACGCGGGTGAGCTGCTCGGTGTCGTTGACACCGACGCCATCCTGCAGGTGATCGTCGCCGAGGACCGGAGGGCGACCTGATGGCCGTCATCTCCGCGGCCGAACGGACCCGCCGGATCGGACCGCCCAGGCGGGGTTTGGTCGTGGCGGGCATCCTCGCCGTTTGGGTTCTGCTGTGGACGCTGCTGCGTGGGCGCGACACGCTGTCGTTGGCGACGTCGGACCTCACACCCGTGCATGAGCGCCTCGATGACCTGCGGGACTGGGTCGATGCAAACCGTGCGTCCAGCCCATTCTTCACCGGCTTCGTCGACGTTATTCGGGCCGGCATCGACGCCTTCACGATCTTCATCCAGTCACTGATCAGCCAACCATCGTTCGACCGTCCGGTGCCGCTGATCGGCTGGCTGGGCGTGGTGGCGCTGGCCACTTTCGGTGCGTAGGCCTTCGCCAACCTCCGCTCCGCCGTGCTGACCGCAGGCGGCCTGGTTTGCCTCGGGCTCATGGGTCTGTGGCAGGAGAGCATGGACACCCTGGCGCTCACGCTC
>Ga0184612_10001674_pt1 | contig 10751 bp, 8 predicted proteins | sample PLM3_60_coex_FD_133163 | JGI IMG/M metagenome (GOLD analysis project Ga0184612, IMG submission 133163) | Groundwater sediment microbial communities from an aquifer in East River, Colorado, USA - PLM3_60_coex | ecosystem: Environmental > Terrestrial > Soil > Riparian zone | place: USA: East...
CTGCCTCGGGAAGAACCTGACGGATACGGTGGTCACACGGCAACAGCACACCCTGGTCATACATGGCCCCTATCGCTGGGTCCGGCATCCGTTCTACGACTCCGCCGCGTTGCTCATGGTGGCCGGTTCTCTGATTGCGGCGAATTGGTTCCTCCTGTTGACCGGCGGATTAGCCTTTGTTCTCCTCGTCGTCCGAACGCAAACCGAAGAAGAGAAGCAGCTGGCCCGCTTTGGCGAGGCCTATCGAGCGTACATTAAGCGGACCGGGCGCTTTTTGCCGCGAACTAGAGCGAACCGGCCTGGCGCCTAACACCGCATGCACCCGACGGCGCTCGGTGTATCGTGAGGCGCCGCTTGGAGTTCCCAGGATTCAGTGGACAGTAGCTAGCAGCCGGGTAGTCGCGGAGGGCGATGCCGATGTCCACGAAGCTGAGCGCGGGGCGAGTCCGCTCCGGATCGTCCACTCGCACAGCTGTTGGGCGCTACATCATCGGATCGCGAATTCGAACGCTGACCCGCGCACGCCACCAGCCACGCTGACGTACGCGGCTCCAGACGCGTCGGCTTTGTATTCCAGCGGCTTCGTGACAACACTCTCGTCGTGGGTGGAGTAGCCGCCTATGAGTCCGCCGTCCGGCCCGTGCAAGCGAAAGAGGAGATATGACGCGCTGCTATCCCGAGACCTCATAACAACCTTCAGTGTCTGTCCGGCTTGCAGTGAAAACTTGTAGTACGCCCACTTTTCGCTCTTGGAATCAAGCATTCCCTGGTAAACACACGGCGCTAAGAGCGGTGCCGTTTCGAACGCGTCGCCTCCGGGAGGTAGATCCAGCTTGGGGCCGATGAGTCCAGCGCCCGACGGGCACGCCTTCGAGACGACGGCTGGAGCCGGAGCTTGGACGGCGCTCAGCAAACGCTCCGCCCTCACGGTCTTCACCGCGCCTCCACTCTCGCGCGCCGCCTGAACGGCCTGCTCGGCCAACTCGATCGCGCCTGTCCGATTTCCGACCCTTTGATACAGGAGTGCAAGCGTCTCGCGTGCGGCGGCCGTCGGCACGGCTTTGAGTGACGCCTCCAACGACCCGATGGCGTCGCTCAGCTTTTGATCCTGCGCCAGCGCGAGGCCTTTCTGGTACTCTTCGAGCGCGTGGCGCGCCGCGGTGCCGTCAGCGCGACCTTGTGCGAGTTCTTCCTTCAGGTCTTCGACGGATGCAGCCCGCACCGCGGTCTTGTAATTGAGCACCTGGCCGAGGACAGCGATTCCGCACAACACCAGGAATATCCCGACCGCAGAGAGCATGGCCCGATTGAGAAGGGCGTAGAACCGCTCGCGCGTAATTTTCGCGCTGACGAGCTTGAACATCGATTCTGGAACGCTCTTCGTCTTGAACGCGATGAGCAAGACGACGGCAAGGAACGCGAACAGGGTAAACGGGTCCTTGATAGTGACGACGGCCTGGATTAGCTCGCTCATCGCACCCTCCCGCTCTCGCTCGTTGACCACCACCGCGCGAGAAAGTCTGTTTATGCCACCTGCGGTGATGGTAGCCCTCGGGCACGCCACGCGGAAGCCCTTTCGAGAGAGCCTTCGCGTCGCCCGCGCGTACTGAAGAGTCGGATTTTCAGTGACCGTATTAACTGTTGAACCTGTTCTGCGGGTAGCGGCCACATGCGGTGCGCCTTAGTAAGCGCGTGGAGGCCCGACTCTGCCTCGCAGGTGCCCGACCACGAGGCTGCGAGAGAGGAGAATGAGACCCCAAGACAAGCTGTCTATAACCGTCGCCTGCGCATCAGAGGCGTATAATTCGCTGCACCGCCCATGTCCCTTGCTGCTGGCACGCGGCTCGGTCCATACGAAGTCCTCGGACTGATCGGCGCCGGGGGCATGGGCGAAGTCTACAAGGCTCGCGACACGCGCCTGGATCGCTCCGTCGCAATAAAAATCCTTCCCGCCAACCTCTCCGCGGATGCCGATCGCCGCGCGCGCTTCGAGCGCGAGGCAAAAACGATTGCCGGCCTGGCGCATCCCCATATCTGCACGCTGCACGATGTCGGCGAACACGCCGGCTCGATGTTCCTGGTGATGGAGCATCTGGAGGGCGAGTCGCTTGCCGAACGGCTGCGGAAAGGCCCGCTGCCGGTGCACCAGGCGCTCGAGATGGGCGCGCAGATCGCGGAGGCCCTTTCGGTCGCGCACCGCGCGGGCATCGTCCACCGCGATCTCAAGCCCGGCAACGTCATGCTTACAAAGACGGGCGTCAAGGTGCTCGACTTCGGTCTGGCCAAAGGGCTGCCTGCGCGCGCGCACGGCGACGAGAGCCTCGGTCAGGCCACAACGGAATCCTCAGATCCCCTCACGGCGACGGGGACAATTCTCGGCACGCTTCCCTACATGGCACCAGAGCAGGTCGAGGGACGGGAGGTGGACTGGCGCGCCGACATCTTCGCGTTCGGCACGATCCTGTACGAGATGGCGACTGGACGGCGGGCGTTCGCTGGCGACTCTCAAGCGAGTGTGATCGCCGCGATTCTCGACCGTGATCCGCCGCCGATCACCGACGATCAACCTCTCGCTCCACCCGGACTGGAACGGCTCGTCCGAAAATGTCTCGCGAAGGACGCGGACGTACGGTGGCAAAGCGCGAGCGACCTCGCCGACGAGCTGCGCTGGCTCTCGAGCAGTTCCGGAGCGACCGGCGTTGCGACGACGAAGCAGCCCGCCCGTCAATATCAATCGCGGCGCGGATGGCCATGGTGGGCGGCGGCGGCCGTGATGATGATCGCCGCCACTGCCGCACTCTGGTACGGATCTCGGAGCCCACAGGCACCGGGGCCGGCTGAAGTCACCCACAGGCAGGTCACCTTCGCGGGAAACGTCTTGAACGCCGCACTATCCCCCGACGGCCACACCGTTGCGTACGCGACTGGTGAGGAAGAGCGAGCGATACAGCTTCTGGTGCGCGACGTCAGAGGTGGCCAGCCACTGGAACTATGGCGCGGCGACAGCCTGTGGGATCTGAAATGGTTGTCAGACGGTTCTCACCTCGTCATCGGCGGCCGCCCGTCGGGTCGCCTTGAAACATGGCTGGTGCCGCGACTTGGTGGGGCGGCCCGGCGCCTCGACACCGGCGGCGGGTTCGTCACCATGTCGCCTGACGGTTCCCATGTCGCGACCGCCAGTGCGGGTTCCCAGGGTTTTTCTGTTGTCCCAATCGGTGGTGGCGCACGGCGGACCGTCGCGTTGGCCGGCTTTCGCGCTCTCTACGGCCTCGACTGGAATGCCAGCACCAACCGCCTCGTCATTCCGACGGCGACAGATGACGGCGAGTCAGTCGTCTGGACGGTCGGACCAGACGGTCAAGAGCTTCGCCGGATGTACGCCGACAAGGGCGCCCTTCGCGCCGTCTGCTGGTCGCCCGGTGGCGATGCGCTATACCTCTTCACCGGTCAAAAACTTGTGCGCCTGCCGCTGACAGACGCGCTGCCATCCACGCCGGAGACCCTGTTGTCCGGGCTGCCAATGTCGGGGAGGCGCTGCAGTGTCAGTGCGGATGGGCGGCACCTGCTCCACGTGCGGACGTCCGCCTATTCCAACGTATGGCTTCTGGACCTCGGCCTGCGAACGCCGCGTGCCACGCCGCTGACATTCGGTACGTCTGGGTACAACACTCCCGGGCTGTCGCCGGACGGTCAATGGGTTTTAGTTTCGGGCGGCCCCGGGGGCGACGTCATGAAGATTCCTCGAGCCGGCGGTGAACCGATCCCGCTGGTCAAAGGGACATCAGCGGTCTGGTCACCGGACGGCCGTCGCCTGGCGTTCGTGTCCGACCGCGGCGGCGCGCGACGGGTCTGGGTGAGCGATGCCGACGGCCGGGGAGCTCTCGAGATCATGGACGCAATTGTTACCAATCCTCTCGTGACCTGGCTGCCCGACGGTCGTCTCGCCTGGCAGACGGCAGATGCCCGCAATTACAAGATTCGGGACCTGGAGACTGGCAAGGACGAGCTGCTGATGAAGGAACCGCCGGTGGGCTGGGTGTTCAACCCTCGGTTCTCGCCCAGAGGCGATCGCGTGGCCGTTTACAGGAATCGCCCGGGCGAGCGTGGTTTGTGGACGCTCTCATGGCCCGGTCGCCAGGAGCGATTGCTGGCGCCAGGGATGATTTATCCAGATGGGTGGTCGCCCGACGGCGAGTGGATCTACGGGCACGAACGCGAGAGCGCGACTATTGTCAAAGTCTCGGTTCGGACTGGCACCGTCGAGCAGGTCGGCACCTTTCCCGTCGGCTGGTTGGGAATGAACGTCTGCACCCTCTCACCCGATGTGCATACTCTTATATGTAGCCTTGCGGAAACGAAGGCTGACGCATGGGTCATCGAGCACTTCGACCCGCGCGCGCGGCCTCAAGCGCGCTGAAGCCCCCGCGTGCCACACCGCACAGTCCAGGCCGGTCACCGCTGTGACACGCTTTGCGCGTCGTCAAGGTTGTCGGTGAGTGAGGCCCATGGCGCTTCGATGCGCCAGCCGTCGAACGCGCGCGTCCTGGTCCGACGATGATATCTGCTGAAGTCGAACAGGGCCAGCCCCGCACCGGCCACCACCCAGATGCCCGCGAGCAACCCTGACGATGACGCACTCACGCCTACTTGCCAGCGTCCACAGGATGGGAGATGTGCCCGTGAACTATGAGCCACTGCCCATCGATGTTCCACAGCCACGACACGCCACCCTGGCTGTGACTAGCTGCTCCGGTACTGGCGATCACCGTCTCCCTCCGAAACGTGGCGCTGACGAGCGCGTACTCGCCAGTGAGCACCGAGACCTGAACGTCGGCATACACGACCTCGAGCGACCGCACGGCCGGGCAGCGCACTACGTACTCCCCCCGCCATCAAGGCATAGGTCGCCCGCCGACCATCGTGATAAAAATGAAACTCAGGGACGGAAGCAAAGTGCGCGATCAGTCGTTCGGGGTCGCGGGCACGTTCCGCCGCCTCGAACGACCGCACCCGTCCTTCAACGACCGTCACGATTGCCTCAGTTGTGTGCTCTCCATAACTCCAAAGTCTCCCAGCACCCCCGCCATCACGGCCGTGGCGATCCCGCCGCCGGTCGGTGGGTGATCGTCATTAGTCCGAACGGCAGCCACTGTCGGGTAGCTGCGAATTGCTTCGGCGGTCTCGCAAGTAGTCCTTCGGAACGCTTTACTGGGATACTAGTTTGACATTCAAGGAAGTGACACAGATAACCGGCACGAGCAGCACTGACTGTCAGCCCGACCGAATAATTGGTCCAAGCCGCAATTGGCCCAACTGATTTGCCACCTCAACATGCAGAAGGAGCGTTCGTCGCCACCGGCTCTGCGCGAGCCGGGTTGAGCGGTTTGGGATTCGACCAAGGCGAGTCCGAACCATGATCCGGCGGATTAGCCCGCAGATATCAGCCTGGTGCGCATGAGCTGCACCCCACGTTATCCCACTCGAAGACACCGCTACTGACCCCTCATTATCCGTGTAGCGGATTTTGGCGTGGCAGGTCAGTTCCAACGCGCAACTCCCAGTCCATTCAAGGCTTCAACCGGTCAGAACTCTCCGGGATACTTGCACAGCGTCGCGGTCGCGCTGCGCACAAAGTCGTCAGATACGACAGAGGATCGTTACCGTGGGGCGGGTTCCGCTTTCGCAGTGGTCGAGGCAGGCGCAGGGGCCCGCGAGGCCAGGATGGTCTGCCAGAAAAATCCCGTCTGGAAACTCAGGATCGCGTTCGTTAGGTTGAGCCCTTCCGTGGAGATAGCGGACAGGACGCCTCCGAATGTGATCACGGAGACAAACAGGGGGTACGAGAATTCCCAGGCATCGAAACGGATCTTGATGCGGCGGCCCGACACTCCGTCGCGGAGTCGCGCTCGTCGCTCCTCGATGGCTGCTGTCATGTAACGGCACATCATGCCTAAAAGCATGATGACGAAGAGGACCACTTCCCACCAAGGACTCCGACGGAACCATGCCGGGCCGCCGAGAATTGTGGGTCCGCTGCCGAAGAACAGCAGGAATCCCAGGGCAGCGGCGAATATTACCGAGCCTGCTACTTTGATTGGCCACCGGTAGCTCGACAGAACGATCGTCACGAGCGCCGCACACGTCAGGCCGATCGCTACAAAAGTCATCGCCTGTTTTCGATCCTTAGCCGCGTACCGGGGTTACTCACACTCGCTGTCGGCCGCCCACTGAGAAACAGCACGGACCCCTCACCGAAGGCATCGAGCCGATAATCCATCGCCTGCTGCTTGACACCCTTTGCGGCGGCCTTTTCCGCGACTTCGTTCTTGACATACGTTGCGAGCTCAGTGAATTGAATGAGGCCATCCCGGTTAGAGTCCGCCGAGCCTGAAAGGCCACCGATAAGTGCTCGCGTGAAAATGCCGCCGTCGTTCCAGACCGCTGATTGGTTCTCGCGGCCAGCGACCAGGACGTTACGGGCCGGCGAGTCCGTTTCGTTCCGGATGACACTAAGCGCCTTGAATGTCTCGAGGTCCTTCGCAGTGTCGTCTCCAAGGACCTTGTACAGCGCCAGCCCCGAGTGGCACGCGTCCAGCGCAACGAGCATGTGGTGCGCCCGGATGTTCTCGGCGTGCCGACCCGTCAGATCCTTCATCAAAAGGCTCGTCAGTGTTGGGCGGCTCTTGTCGAAGTCATATGTGACCAGGAACCCCGTAAGCTGAGTCGAAGCGTCCGTTGACTGCACGCCGGTGGGCGATTTGCTGGCTCTCCCCACGGCGTCGCCGTGGCCGCCGAAGTAGAACAACACACGGTCGGCATCGCTGCGTGACCCTCCCGGCCAGAAACTTCGGAGCACTTCTTCGATCTCGGTGGAAGTGGCTCTCTCGTTATACCGAGTTACCACTCGACTCTCATCGAAGCCGAGGCTTTTCAGCGTGGTCTTCAGCTCCTCGGCACGCTGGACCATGAACCCCCTGTTGCCATATCCCGTAGGACCGCGTTTCAGGGGATCCGCTTTGCGCTCGTAGTCGTCGATTGCGACGAGCACGGCGTAACTGGCTTTGTACGGGTTTTGGTAGTGAATCAGCTTCTTCCCCTCTTGCCAGAATATGTATTCGTCTTTAGTGGTCCGCAGATAGTTCACGCCTTTCTGAACGAGACCGCTGAAATTGCCCTGGAGCAGCACCGGACCGTTCGCCCCTGGAAGCGCGCGCACGCGTACGTCGGTGCCATTGAGTTGCACGGTATCGACCGACGAAAGTGCGTTCAACACCGTGCTCGCAGTGCTGTCCGTATCGAGAACCAGGCTGTCCATTGGCGTCCTGGCGAGCGCCATCCGATGCCTCAATCTGCCTGAAACGGACGGATGTTGTCGGCCGCTCCAATCGCCGGTCACTCGTGAGTAGAGGTAGTGGTGGGCCTCCTCGACCGAGATGAAGCCATCCTTGTCGAGATCACTCTCAGGCGACTGCAGAGCTTGAATGAAGTATCGTGTGAACAAGCCACCGCCCAGCTCGTCCAATTCGAAGGCGGCCTCATCCTCTTTCGAAGCGGAGATCACGGAGACGTTCGGATACTTCGCCGAAAGCTTGGACGCCAACCCGTCGCCGACGTTGCATCCGTCTGCAATCAAGATGATGTCGGCCTGTGGAGCAGCCATTGCGGGGATGATGCGTTGGGCGAGACCGAGACGTGGTTCACGCGTGGTGCGGTTCGCGTCAACGGGATACAGAAAGAGCTCGTCGCCGTCCTCATCGTATGTGGAGTGGCCTGCGTAATACACGATGATCGTGGGTCGCGGGCCGATCGCCGTTGCGTTGGCGACGGCCCAACGCCTCGCATCATCGAGCGCGCTCAGGACGCGAGAGCTCGTAGCTTCCCTGCCCGTGATCAGCTTGGCGCGTTCCCGTGTCACGATTCCGGACGTCTCGTTCAACAGCGCATCGAACGCCCTCTTGGCGTCGCTTTCGGTGTACTTGAGCATTAGCGACTGATCGTGATAGTCGCCAATGCCGATGGCAACCAAGTAACCGACGCGTTTCGGTATGGCTCTCACCGACAAGGAAGCCGACGATTCGGCATGTCCGGTGGTGTTGAAAGCGGCGATGGAGGCGCAAACCACGAGAGACGTGAGACGGACTGCTCGCGTCTGATGGAGACATCTCTGGAGCATCATGATCACTCCTTGTCGTCTGCCAGCAAGCAAACGCCAGCGCGCGTGAATCCGACTGATGAGGATGCGTGTCGCACTCTCGTCGGCGCACGAGTCAGCTTGAGAGAAGTGCCTCGAAGGGTAGCACAGTTGGCGACCACGCGCGTGGCGCAGGGAGGATTGTGAAATCGCGAACGGCCACTCGGAGCCGCTTGAGCACGGCGGAGAACTCGATGCGCACCCAGGTCGTCTGGCGCACGACGTTCTTGCGGAAACCGGGGGTTCAGAAGTGACCAGCTTGACTGCGTCCGGGCTCACTTCCCTCGGTGTCAGTCATGCTGGCTCCGATTCCCCATCCGCGCGCGCCACCTTTTCGGCGGCGCTCGAGACCTGCGCGATTCTACGCCTCTCATTGCCGGAGGGCCACGATTCTTCTGTCGACCAGACGTGAGCCCGCTGCGCCAACACAGGCGTCACGCGGCGACGTCACCGGCGACGGCCCGGGATGGGCCGCAACGCCCATGCGAATGCCGGCGACCTGGCGCGCCGCTTTACGCAACGGTCTCTTTGATGCAAGCTGAGGACGTGTTCGTGATCGAGCTTATCTACAAGGCCGACCTCCCTCTGATTGATGCGCACATGACGGCGCACGTCGCGTTCCTGAAGAAGCACTACGCGTCGGGCAATTTTCTGGTCTCGGGCAGGAAGATCCCCAGAGACGGCGGGATCATCCTGGCGGTGGGCAAGAGCCGGGCGCAGATCCAGGCGATCGTCGAAGCCGATCCGTTCGTCGAGCGCGGCCTCGCCGACTTCCGGATCGTCGAGTTCCGAGCCAGTCAGCGCGCGAACGACATTCAGAAACGAATCGAGGGCTGAGCCGTCGCCGTCGCCTCCGCTGCTGACCATTGCCGAAATGACGCAGGTCGAGGCCGGCACGGATGTCGACGCTCCGAGGTGGTGGGAGCGTCACGTGCCAATGAGAGTGAAACCGCCGGCCGACATCGCCATCGATCCACCCTTGGTTCGGGCGCTGCTCCAGGAGCAACACCCCGACCTCGCGCATCTGCCGCTCATCGATAGCGGCGAGGGCTGGGACAACACGATGTTCCGCCTGGGCGACGACCTTGCCGTTCGCGTACCTCGTCGCGCGGCGTCGGCCGCCCTGATCGAACACGAGCAGCACTGGCTTTCCGGACTGTCTCGGCGATTGCCCTTGCCGATTCCCGTTCCCGTCCGTGTCGGGCGTCCCGGCTGCGGGTTCCCGTGGTCCTGGTCCATCGTCCCCTGGCTGCCCGGCCGGAATGCGCTGGTTGCGCCACCGCAGGACCTCGCGACGACGGCCGCCGGTCTGGGCCGGTTTCTTCGCGCGCTCCACCAACCCGCACCGGAAGGTGCGCCACGGAACCCCTGGCGAGGTGTGCCCCTCGGGGCGCGCGCGACGATGGTACAAGAACGTCTCCGCCAGATCGACGGGCTCGGAGACCGCGTTGCAATCCTCGATCTGTGGGAGCGCGTCCTGTCGACGCCTCCGTGGTCGGGACCGCCCTTGTGGATCCACGGCGATCTTCACCCCGGCAATCTGCTGGTCAGCGACGGCCGTCTCTCGGCCGTGATCGACTTCGGCGATCTCACGGCGGGCGATCCTGCAACAGACCTGGCGGTCGCCTGGATGTTGCTGCCGCCGCCGGCGCGGTCAACCTTCCGTGCATCAGCACAGGGACGAGTCGACCCGCTCGACCCGCTGGACGACGACACGTGGATGCGCGCACGCGGCTGGGCGCTCGCGCTGGGACTCGCGTACCTGGCCAACTCTGCGGACGATGCGCCGATGAGTGCGCTGGGCCGGGCGACCGTCGACGCCGCTCTGAACGATAAGTCCTGAGTAGTCGCGAAATGGCGAGTGATCTGACGGCCATGGTCGGTCGCCAGATCGGCGTTTATGGGGAGCAAAGTTCGATGGGCCGCGGGCATGGCTTGTAACCCGTGCCGTCGGCTTTATCGCGGGGTCACCTCAATCGCGCCGCTCATCGGCTATAGATACGGGCTGTTGGCTGCCTAGCAAAAGGCTCGGCGGATGTGTCGCCGCTCGCAAACGGGCCCAGCGGCCAAAGAGTGACCCGACCGCTCCGCAGATGGCGCCCAGGAGGGTCAATCCCAAGGTCAGCGTGACGTCGGTCATAGCTGCGACGACGACCGGCAGATCCGACGTCTCGGCGCGGCCAGGGGCCCCTTGGAGATACCACACTACAGTTTCTACGAGCGCCACCGCTGCACCTGCGGCAATACCATGCCAGGTGTGCCCTTGGCGTGCTGCTTCTCGACCCGCTAGGGCGTAAACTAGCCACGATACAGGATAGAGGAGCGCGAATGGCACTCCAAGACGCTCGATCGACCAGCCGCCGAGCACGTTGACGACAATGAGTTCAATGATGCTCCAGCGTACTATCGCGCGATTCAGCGAACTCAATTGCCTCATGTCTACCCTCGCGAGCGCCCAACGAATAGGGTTTCATCCGCACTGCCACGATGATCGGCGAAAACACCAGCGCGGGCTCAGTGCGGATAAACCCGGTTGGACTATACCGCGTAGCTGCGCCGC
>Ga0184612_10001675_pt1 | contig 10746 bp, 7 predicted proteins | sample PLM3_60_coex_FD_133163 | JGI IMG/M metagenome (GOLD analysis project Ga0184612, IMG submission 133163) | Groundwater sediment microbial communities from an aquifer in East River, Colorado, USA - PLM3_60_coex | ecosystem: Environmental > Terrestrial > Soil > Riparian zone | place: USA: East...
GACCACGGAGCGGTACTGCGTGCCGACGTCGTTGCCCTGCCGGTAGCCCTGCGTCGGATCGTGCCCCTCCCAGAAGGCCTTCAAGAGCTCGGCATAGGTCACCCGTGAGGGGTCGTACACGACCTGGACGACCTCGGCATGGCCGGTCAGCCCGCTGCAGACCTCGTCATAGGTCGGGTTGGCGGTGGTGCCGCCCGCGTAGCCGACTGCGGTCGACCACACACCGGACTTCTGCCAAAAGAGCCGCTCGGCTCCCCAGAAACAGCCAAGGCCGAAGTACGCGATTTCGAGCCCCGGTGGGTAGGGACCCTCCAATGGTGTGCCGAGAATCGCGTGCCGGATCGGCACCACGTAGGGACGGACGGCCCGGCCGGGCAATGTCTCCGCAGGGTTGGGCATCCGGGTTTTCCGGCCAACGAACATGCAGGACACCTCCCGGCCAAGCAACCAGCGTTCGGTTCGGATTCTTCCACCCGGAGGATCGCCGCCACGCGCAACGACCAAGGGAACACGCCCCACCCTTGGCGCATCAGATGAGGCGAGGTCGCTAGCCTCGTCACCATGTCCGATCAGTCCGATCCGCCGGCGCACGACAAGATCGTCGTCCGTCCAGGGTTCGACACCCTGGCTATTCATGCGGGCCAAGAAGCAGATCGGGCGACCGGATCTGTTGTACCGCCTATATACGCGACGTCCACCTACAAGCAAGACGGCGTCGGCGGCCTGCGCGGCGGCTACGAGTACAGCCGCACCAGCAACCCGACCAGAACCGCGCTTGAGCAGTGCCTTGCCGCGCTAGAGCAAGGTCGCCGTGGTCTGGCTTTCGCCTCAGGGATGGCGGCCGAGGACAGCTTGCTGCGAGCCGTCACCAAGCCAGGCGATCACGTCGTGATCCCCGATGACGCGTACGGCGGGACCTATCGCCTGTTCAGCAAGGTGTACGAGCGGTGGGGGCTGGCGTACACCCACGTGAAGATCAGCGACATCGAGGCGGTCCGCGCCGCGGTCCGTCCGGGCGAGACCACGGTGATCTGGGTCGAGACGCCAACGAACCCGCTCCTTGGCATCGCCGATATCGCGGCGCTTGCACAGGCTGCCCACGAGGCGGACGCGCTTCTCGTGGTCGACAACACCTTCGCCACGCCCTACCTGCAGCAGCCGCTTGCGCTCGGCGCGGACGTCGTCGTGCATTCGACGACGAAGTACATCGGCGGGCACTCCGATGTCATCGGCGGTGCACTGGTCACCGGCGACGACCAGCTCGGTGAGCTGCTTGCCTTCCATCAGAACGCGCTCGGCGGTGTGGCGGGCGCCTTCGACGCGTGGCTGACCTTGCGTGGCGCGCGCACGCTAGGCGTCCGGATGGATCGCCACTGCCGCAATGCCGAACTGCTCGCGCAGATGCTCCTCGCGCATCCGAAGGTTGCGGAGGTGCTCTATCCCGGGTTGCCGGCCCACCCTGGGTACGAGGTCGCGGTCAAGCAAATGCGGGCCTTCGGCGGGATGGTCTCCTTCCGGCATAGGGACGGTGAGGCCGCGGCCGTCGAGGTCTGCAACCGCGCGAAGCTGTTCACCCTTGCCGAGTCGCTCGGCGCCGTGGAGTCCCTGATAGAGCATCCTGGCCGGATGACGCACGCCTCAGCGGTGGGTTCGCCGCTTGAGGTGCCGGGGGATCTTGTACGGCTTTCTGTCGGCATCGAGTCGGTCGAGGACCTCATCGCGGACCTCGAGCAGGCCTTGCAGTAATGCGGTGTCAATGAGCGCTCCACGCCCGGTGGTCTGCGCGGATTTCGGTTCGACGTTCACGAAGCTCACGGCGGTATCGCTCGACTCGGGGGAGCTGCTCGGTACGGCTGCGCACCCGACCACCATCGGCACAGACGTCATGGACGGCTTCGCGGCCGCGCTCGCTGATCTGTCCGGCCGCCTGCCGGCTGCGGCCGGGGCCGAGGTCCTCGCCTGTTCGAGCGCCGGTGGCGGGCTGCGGCTGGCCGTCGTGGGCTACGAGCGTGCGGTCACCGCCGAGGCGGGCTATCGGGTTGGCCTGTCGGCCGGTGCGCGGGTTGTCCATGTGGCTGCCGGTCAGCTCGGGGCCGCCGAGACCGCCGAGCTGGTGGCAATTCGGCCGGATGTGGTCTTGCTTGCCGGAGGGACAGACGGCGGCAACGCCGACGTGCTCCTCGCCAACGCGGCCGCGCTGGCGGCCGCTGAGCTGCACTGCCCGATCGTCGTCGCAGGCAACATCGACGTACGCGAGGACGTGTGCCTGACCCTCACCTCGAGCGGGAAGTCCGCTATCCCCACGGCGAATGTGCTGCCTCGCATCGGCGTCCTTGATTCCGGGCCTGCGCGGTCGGCCATCCGTGAGGTATTCATCACCCACGTGATCGGCGGCAAGGGCCTGTCCAGCAGCACCGACTTCCCGCACCTGGTGAAGGCCGCCACACCCGACGCCGTTCTGGCCGGCGTGGAGCTGCTGGCCGATGGCTTCTCGGGAGAGGTGCCGAGTGTCGGCGACGTTGTCGTGGTGGACGTGGGCGGCGCGACGACCGACGTGTACTCGGTGGTGACCCCGGACGCGGAGGAATCACAGCTGCATCGCGAGGTGGTGGAGGAGACATGGCGCGGCCGGACCGTGGAGGGCGATCTAGGCGTCCGCTGGAGCGCACCCGGGGTTGTCGAGGCAGCAACCAGGGAGCACTTGCTGCCGCACCCACCAGACGCTGAAGACTTGCGGAGAGCGGCTGCCGCCCGGGCGAGCAACCCGTCCTACATCCCGGCCACTGGTGCCGATGGTGACATCGACGCCAGGCTTGCTGCTCTCGCCGCGACGGTCGCCCTGCGCCGGCATGCCCGCCCGCACGTGGTGCCACTGCGAGCTGACGCCCGAGACGGCGTGCGCCGCGGCGGCAAAGACCTCCGACAGGTCAAGCTGGCCGTCGGCTCAGGTGGCGTGCTCCGGTACGCCACGCCGGCGGCCGCTGAGTCGATCATGAGGCGGGCGATCACCGATCCTGAGGGCGGATGGCGTACGCCCGAGGCGGCAACGGTGGTCATCGATCGTGACTACGTCCTCGCCGCTGCCGGCCTGCTCAGTTTCACCCATCCGAAGGTCGCTGCTCGGCTCCTCCTACACCTGCCGACCCCGCCCGCCGTTCGCATGAGGGCACCTTCACCCGATAGGTCGGCGTGAAGGTGCCCCTCTTAGCTCGCCGGATCGAGGCACGGCACCCTCATAAGCTCTCGAGTCGCGCTCGACGTGGTGGAGCCAGAGCGGACACCCCCGGGTTACGCCCCAGCCGTGCCCACAGACGCTGTCTTCCTACGTGCCTCTTTGTGCGCCACCGAAGCGATATCCGGTCGGTTTCAGCGCCCTCTCAGCATCTGCTCAGGATCAGCGGCCACACTTGGTGACGTGCGAGTTCTTGTCGTGGACGACGATCAAGCGGTGCGTGAGTCGCTGCGCCGTTCACTCGCCTTCAACGGATACGAAGTCGAACTGGCCGGAGACGGCTTCGAAGCCCTCGATGCGATCAGGGCGAGCCGGCCAGACGCAGTCGTCCTGGACTTGATGATGCCGCGGCTGGACGGGGTGGAGACGTGCCGACGCCTGCGTTCTGCCGGCGAGGACCTGCCTGTCCTTATGCTCACGGCTCGTGACGCGGTGTCCGACCGGGTGGCGGGTCTGGATGTGGGCGCCGACGACTACCTGCCGAAACCGTTCGCCCTCGAGGAGCTGCTTGCCCGGCTGCGCGCCTTGCTCCGGCGAACGCACCGCGACCCTGGCGAGTCGCGGCTCGCGTTCGGGGATCTCACCCTTGATCCAGCCACCCGTGAGGTGCGCCGTGGCGACCGCGCGATCAGCCTGACCCGCACCGAGTTCAACCTGCTGGAACTCCTCATGCTTCATCCCCGCCAGGTGCTCACTCGCGAGCAGATCCTCACCGACGTTTGGGGATACGACTTCCCGACGACGGCGAACTCGCTCGAGGTCTATATCGGCTACCTGCGACGCAAGACGGAGCATGACGGCGAGCGGCGGCTGATCCACACCGTGCGCGGTGTCGGCTACACCCTGCGGGAGACACCTCTATGACCACCACCCCGCCCGAGCCGGGCGAGGCCGGTGAGAGCGGCTGGCTTCGGCTTCCCGGCGCCTTCCGGTTTCCGTTCGGCAAGGCGCCGAATGGGGACCAACCTGCTGGAGGCGACGCAGAGGACGAGCTTCGCAACGGGGGGGCAGTGGCGGCAGGCGGAGAGTCTGCTGCCCCGATCGGGCGGTCACGTCGCTCGCCTTCTGCGGCGATACGCGCCCCCATCGCCCGGCTAAGCCTTCGCTCCCGAATCGCACTGCTCGTCGCGCTCGCGGTCGCTATGGCCGTCGCAGTGAGCTCGATAGCCGCCTACGTAACCGTGCGGAACAGGCTGCATGCCAGCGTTGACGAGAATCTCCTCGTCCGTGCGAAGTCCGCGGCTGCGGCCGGCCCGTGGACCTCGAGCCAGCTCACTCGGATCCCACCGGGCGTTCTCGGTGCGGCTGACGTCCGCATCGGGATGATCAACGCCGCCGGCGTGGCCGCACCCCCCAACGAGTTCGCGCCTCCTATGGGAAACGCCGAGCTAGCGGTCGCGCGCGGGCAGGCCGACAGCTCCCTGCGAACCGCGTCGACAGGTGGGGTGGAGTACCGGGTCGTCTCGGTGCCGGCCGGGCAGGGCATTGCGCTCGTCGTTGCCCAGCCGACCAAGGCGACAGAAGATCTACTCGACCGGCTTGGACTGGTGCTGTTCCTCGTCGGTGCGGCCGGCGTCGGAGTGGCCGCGTGGGCTGGACTCATCATTGCCAGGGCGGGATTGCGGCCGGTGGAGCGGCTCACGGCCGCTGCGGAGCATGTCGCTGCGACCGAGCGGCTCGAGCCGATCGAAGTCCGCGGACACGACGAGTTGGCTAGGTTGGCGACGAGCTTTAATGCGATGCTCGCAGCCCTCGCGCGTTCGCGAGAGCGGCAGCAGCAGCTGGTAGCCGACGCAGGGCACGAGTTGCGGACCCCCCTCACGAGCCTGCGAACCAATCTCGACCTCCTCGTACAGAGCGCATCCCGAGGAGGCCTGTCCGAGCAGGACCGCGAGGAGCTTCTTTCCGACGTCAGCGCCCAAAGTGAGGAACTCACTGTCCTGGTTCAAGACCTCGTCGAGCTTGCCAGGGACGACCCGGCGACGGCGCAGGTCGAGGAGCTGGATTTCGCCGAGATCTGCGAGCGGGCGATCGATCGGGTGAAACGACGCGCACCCGGGCTCACCTTCGATGTGAAGCTCGCGCCCTGGGTGGTGAGGGGAGATGCGACCGCACTCGAACGAGCGGTCGCAAACATCCTGGACAATGCGGCGAAATGGAGCCCGGCCGACGCTACCGTGCAGGTTCGGCTCGACGGCGGCGAGCTGCAGGTCATCGACGAGGGTCCGGGCATACCGCCGGCCGACTTGCCACACGTGTTCGAGCGCTTCTACCGCGCCACCGATGCCCGCCGGTTCCCCGGCTCCGGTCTCGGGCTGGCGATCGTCAAGCAGGTCGCCGACCGGCATGGTGGCGCGGTCGAAGCCGCCCGAGCCGACACCGGCGGAACCCAGGTCACTTTTCGTCTCCCCGCTGCCACCAGCACCTGAGTGTTCTCGTCGTCTTCTTGGGCCGTTCTCAGGGTCATCTCAGGATGCCGGGCGACTGTGAAGGCATGGACGATCCCCGCACTGCTCACCCCGACAACGACACTCAGGTCCTCGATCGATCCCAGACCGAAGGTGCGCCATCCGGTGCCTCTGGCTGGATTCCCGCAGCCGCTATCGGCGCGGCACCGGCTACAGCCGTGACAGGCGACAGCGGCGCCGGCGACCAGCCCAGCACGACACCGACGTCGCAGCCCGCGACACCCGGCCTGCCCGCCGCGCAGGCCGGTACGCAGACCGAAGAGCTCCCGACGCTCGGTTTCGCATTTGAGCCGCCGCCTCCCGGCGACGGGCCGACCGCCGGGGGAGCCCCGGAGCGTCGGCCCCGCAAGGTATCCGCCGCTGTGGTCGCGGCGATACTCGCCGCGGGTCTTATCGGTGGCGGCGCGGGTGGTTTGATCACGAACGCCCTCAACAACGATAATTCCTCGTCGACCGTGAGCTCGCTCAACGGCACAGCAGTATCCGGCAGTGACTCCAACTCCGCCGCTGACGGCTCGGTGAGCCAAGTCGCGGCAGCAGTCTTGCCTAGCGTGGTCTCCATCGAGGTCAGCGGCCAGGGCGGCGCCGGTGAGGGCTCTGGCGTCATCATCAGCTCCGATGGTCAGATCCTGACCAACAACCACGTGGTCGCGTTGGCCGCCAACGGTGGCCAGCTCCGGGTGACCTTCAACGACGGCAAGACCGCCAGCGCGGAGATCCTCGGCCGGGACCCGAGCTCGGACCTCGCGGTGATCAAGGCATCGGGTGTCAGCGACCTGAAGCCAGCGAAGCTGGGGTCATCGGCTGACCTTCAGGTCGGCCAGCAGGTGGTGGCCATCGGATCACCGCTTGGCCTGCAGGGAACTGTGACGTCGGGCATCGTCAGCGCCCTGAACCGGCCGGTTCGCACCGGCTCCTCCGACACGCCCGGTGGCCAGGGGGACAGCGCCGTCTTCAATGCGATCCAGACCGACGCGGCGATCAATCCCGGCAACTCTGGCGGCCCACTCGTGAACATGGGCGGTGAGGTGATCGGCATCAACAGCGCGATCGCCTCCCTCAGCCAGGGGGGCAGCCAGCAGTCCGGATCGATCGGCGTCGGCTTCGCGATCCCGATCGACAAGGCCAGGGGCGTCGCCACCCAACTCGCCAAGGGACAGCAGCCGTCCAGCGCCTTCCTCGGGGTGACGGTTCAGGACGCGACCGGTTCCACACCAGGAGCACAGGTCGCGACTGTCCAGAGCGGAAGCCCGGCCGCAGACGCAGGCCTCAAGGAAGGTGACGTCATCACGAAGGTCGGGGACACCTCGATCGATGGCGCTGACGCCCTGGTCGCCGCGGTCCGTGGCGAGGCGGCCGGCACGAAGCTGACCGTCAGCTACGTCCGCGATGGCGCCACCGATACCGCCGAGGTCACTCTCGGCAGCCAGTCCAGTAGCAATTAGCACCGGGCGCGATCCGCGGCGCCTCGGCTCGTGGCGTCCAGGCGCTGCGGACCGCCCGGGCAAGCTCGTTGCCCGCCGACCGGGCGGGCAGCGAGGACCGCGGTCGAAGCCGCGGGGCCGGCACTCCTCCCACCACGCCGGCCCCACGGCCGGCCCGGCCGCCAAGGAGCCCGCGCGGGGGTTGCGGCCCTACCCCGCACGGGCTCCTCGCGCGCTCTCTCCTTCTGTCATCGTCTCCGGCATACGGATGCCGTGAGCATGACTCCCGCCGCCGTCCCGACCTCGCGGACTATCCCTCGTACCGGGCGGCGCAACACGAACAGCCGTGCCGTTACGCCGGCGACCGCCCGGCCTTGCCGCTGACTCCTGCCGCAACACGTTCTCGAGGCCGATCGTGGGGCAGGATTGCGGCATGGCGACCATCGGGGACGGCCTTGCTGTTCACGAGGACCCGGTTCGTGCGGCCGAGGTCGCAGCCCGCCAGGCACTCGATCCGCTCGGCGACCGACGGGCTGATCTGGTCTGCCTGTTCGCCTGCACGGACGATCGCGACGGGTTCGCGGCCGCGATCGATCGGGTTCGAGACCTGTCGGCGCCAAGGGCGCTGCTCGCATGCACGGCCGAGGGCGTGCTCGGCGGCGGGCAGGGGGTCGAACGCTTGCCTGCGGTCAGCGTGTGGGCGGCCAGGTTGCCCGGTGTCGGCGTTCGCACCTTCCAGCTCGACATGCTGAGGACAGCTGAGGGAGCGCGGGTGATCGGTCTGCCGGAGATCACCGTCGACGACCACGTCGGCGTGCTGATTGCGGACCCCTACACGTTCCCGGCCGGCGCCTTCGTCGAGATGACCAATGACGTTCTCCCCGGGTTTCCCTTCGTGGGACGGCTGGCCTCACGGCCTGGCGAAGGGTCGTCCTGGTTGGCCGTCGACGATTCCGTGCGGGAGAGCGGTGCGGTGGGCGCCGTCATCGGCGGTGGCATGGGCTGGCGGACAGTCGTCAGTCAAGGTTGCCGGCCGATCGGACCTGCCATGGCGGTTACGAGGGCAGAGGGCAACATCTTGTACGAGCTGGCAGGCACGCCGGCGGTCTCCAAACTTGAGGAGGTCCTGTCCACGCTGTCGCCGGACGAGCGGGAGCTCGCAACGACCGGCCTTCAGATCGGTATGGCAATGGATGAGTATGCCGAGCGGCATGAGCAGGGCGACTTCCTCGTTCGCGGGCTGATCGGGGCGGACCGCGAGTCCGGCGCGATCCTCGTGGGCGACGTTATGGACGTCGGCCGCACGGTGCGCTTCCAGCTCAGAGATGCCCGATCCGCGCAGGTCGACCTGGCCGACACTCTCGCCGGAGTGCGTGGACCCGGCGCCCTGACCTCGGTGGACGGTGCGCTGCTCTTCTCGTGCAACGGTCGCGGCGCCGCCACGTTCCCGTCAGCCGATCATGACGTCCTGGCTGTGCGCACCGCCCTCGGTACCCGCGGAGTGGCCGGTTTCTTCGCAGCCGGTGAGATCGGTCCGGTCGGCGGGCGCAATCACCTCCACGGCTTCACCGCCTCCATCCTCGCGTTCGGTCACCGCGACGACGAGCTTCACGGCCCCGCATGAAGGGCACCTTCACCCCGTAGGTCTGGGTGAAGGTGCCTTCAGTTCTCCCGGGCTCGAGGCAGGCCGCCCTTCAGAGCACGCCTAGTGGTCGCGTACGCAAAGGCCCGCGGTGTATGGCGGAGTCCAGCCGGATACATCGCAAGGCCGCGGCGGAGGAGGAGGCCGTTAGCGGCGCTAACGGCGACGACGACAATGTGGCGAGGCGCCGGCCGGGCCTGTCAGACGCCGCGTCGTACTTACGGGCGCGACCACTAGTTCAGTAGGCATGCCTAGGGCCACGTGGCTGGCACGATATGCCAGGACCAGGACCGGAGAGGTCGCGATGGCGGAGACGGCTGCGCTCGTGCTGGATGTCGGCGGGACAAAGCTCGCCTGCGGCGTCCTGGACGCGGGAGGCCGGGTGCTCGCAGCCGGGCGGCTGGAGACGCCGACGAGTGACGTCGCGAGCGCCGAAGGGCTGTGGCGTACGGTTCTCTCGCTGCTCGACCGGTTCGACGAGGCTCGCGAAGGTCGCGAGCTTGTCGGCGTGGGTGTTGGCTGTGGGGGACCCATGCGCTGGCCCGCCGGCGAAGTGTCGCCGCTGAACATCCCAGCGTGGCGCGACTTCCCGTTGCGGCGCAGGCTGCAGGAGCGCTATCCGGACGTCCCGGTCCGCCTCCACAACGACGCCGTCTGCGTAGCTGTCGGGGAACATTGGCGGGGGGCGGGCCGTGGCGCCGACAACGTGCTTGGCATGGTGATCTCGACAGGCGTCGGCGGGGGACTGGTCATGGGCGGCCGCCTCATCGATGGTGCCAGCGGGAACGCCGGCCACGTCGGCCACGTCGTGGTCGACCCGGACGGACCACCATGTGCGTGCGGCGGGCGCGGCTGCCTGGAGGCGATCGCGAGCGGGCCCAAACTCGCCGCGTGGGCGGTGGCCCATGGGTGGCGGTCTGCCGACGGGGCGACCGCGATAGAGCTGGCCGCCGATGCCGCGAGGGATCATCCGGTCGCCAGGGCGGCGATGGAGAGGGCAGGCCGGGCACTGGGCATAGCGATCGCGTCCGCGACGCACCTGCTCGACCTCGAGGTCGTCGCCGTCGGCGGCGGACTGTCCCAAGCGGGTCCCTTGATCTTCGAGCCGCTCGAGGACGCTCTTCGCGAGCACGCCAAGCTGGACTTCGCCCGCGAGGTACGCGTTGTGCCGGCCGCGCTCGGTCAAGAGGCCGGCCTCACCGGTGCCGGGGCGCTCGTCTTGGCCGGCGGCCGTTACTGGAATGCCGACTGAACACTTAGCCGCGGCTAATTGGCCTGGCCGGCTGCTATCGGGGCGCGATCGCTGGCGGTCTTCAACCGCGTCTCGCGGACGAAGCACGCGAGGATGAAGCCGATCAACAGGACCGGTACAGCGGTGAGAAACACGTCGTCGAGCGCTCTGACGAAGGAGTCGACGAGCGGATCGCGTACCGCCGGGGGAAGCTTGTTGATCTGCGAGGGGCTGGACAGGAGCGAGTTGCTACTGCCGCCGGCTGGTGCCAGCCTGCCCGGAAGGCTTTCGGCAAGATAGTGACTGAGCCGGCTGGACAAGACGGCACCGAAGATCGCGGTTCCGAAAGTGCCCCCAAGGGATCGGAAGAATTGGCTGGTCGATGTCGCCACGCCTATGTCCGACATCGCGACATTGTTCTGTGTGATGATCACAAGTACCTGCATGCAGAGGCCGACACCGGTGCCGACGACGGCCATGGAGATGCCCGCCTGCCACAGCGGCGTGTCGGAACCGAGCAACGTCAGCAGCAGCATGCCGATGGCGGCGACGAGCGTCCCGGCGATCGGGAAGATCTTGTACCGTCCGGTCCTGGTCACCATCCTCCCGGCGAACACCGACGCCGCGATCAGGCCGGCAATCATCGGGATCAGCAGCAGCCCGGAAACTGTCGGCGATGCATGCTGGACGATCTGCAGGTAGACCGGCAGGAAGACGACCGCGCCGAACAGTGCAAAGCCGATCGTGAA
>Ga0184612_10001676_pt1 | contig 10746 bp, 10 predicted proteins | sample PLM3_60_coex_FD_133163 | JGI IMG/M metagenome (GOLD analysis project Ga0184612, IMG submission 133163) | Groundwater sediment microbial communities from an aquifer in East River, Colorado, USA - PLM3_60_coex | ecosystem: Environmental > Terrestrial > Soil > Riparian zone | place: USA: East...
GCCCTCTCACGGCGCAAACCGGGGTTCGAATCCCCGTGGGGACGCCAATGTTTCGGCCATTTTTCCCGAATCGGCCGCAAACGTACGGCAAAAATTCGTCATAGATGGTGCGCGTTGTTGGCATCTACGACGGCGTCAATTCACCCGTGCGCCCTTCGGCCGCTCCACCTGCGGCTGCTCGATCGCGGCCATGATACGCCGTCAGGTCGCGCTCCCGTTACGTTGCCGGCCGCCAACATCTCATCGGCCCACATGGTCGCCTCGAGCCCGGCGCCGGCGCCGTAGCGTTTGATCATCGCCGTGGCCGATCGCCAGATGTCGATCTCTGGAAGCATGGCCGCGAGGTTACTCGCACTTACAGATTAACTCGGAGACTGGGAGCGTCCATCCAGCCTCATTTGGAGATGCCTTACACCGTGGCCTATCGGTAAATCGTAGAGCCAAAATCTCGCGGGATTCGCTAGAGAAACAAGTCAATGCGACGATTGCGCAGCATCAGGCAGAAGGTCGAAACAAAGACGGGTATTGGAGAGTTGTCGGTGCACGCTGCGGGGATATCAGACGCATCCTCGAAAATGACAAAATGAGGTTGTTCTGCGTGTACGACTCTGCACTGGCGGAGGACTCGTCTCATGCGGATGTGCCCACAGCCAACTCAATGCCCCGGCCTAACCGCCGGGGCACTTTCTTTTCCGCCATGTGTCGCTAGACGCTAATTAGTTGCACGAGCACCGCGACACCCACCAATGTGAAAAGGATTGCTCCGAGCAAGGTGCCCAGCCAGCCATTGTCTGTTTCTGTTTTCTTATGCACGGAGCACTCGATGTTGGCGTCCTACAACCAGGGCCCTAGTTTCACCTAAATTTTTTCACTGGACTGTTCAATTTCGCACAGACTCACATGCGGCATCGAATGCATGTTCGGCTAGTAGGGTGCACCTTGGCGCTAGTGGAGCCCCCCGCTTTCTAGCGTCTTCCCTCTGTGAGGTGCATTTTTCCTATTAGACCCTTTCCTTAGCCCCGTGCGAACGGGGTTATTTTTGCAACCAAGTGCTTCCTCCCGCCTTGCGGCAGTTCCACATTTTTTAGCGCCAAGTGTTCTGTTTGGAACAGACCGGTGACTGGCGCATCGCGGCAGTCGTGGTGGCATGGCCAGAAACCGCAACCCCCGGGCAAGCGCACCGCCGAACAGCGCTTCCCCTTGCAACCAAGGCGAACCGAGCGCCAATTAGAGAGTATGAACAATCCATCAGATTGGCCCCGCAATCGGCTTTTACTCGCCCTGCCATCCAGCAATCTCAAGCGACTTATGCCGGAGCTTGAACGCATTCGCTGCCAACGCGCCGACGTTCTAATGGATGCTGATAGTTCGCTCGACCATGTATTCTTCCCCGACGGGGGTGTCGTCTCGGTGGTGGCGGTTTATGCGGACGGCAGTATCATTGAGATGGCAACGATCGGCAGGGAGGGTTGCACAGCGGTGCAAGCCGTCTTCGGTGCCAAAAGTTCCTCCGTCCGCCTTCTTGTCCAAATCCCGGGGAGCGCAGCAAAGATGTCGCGCAGGGCGTTCACACGGGCAATGGGCTCGATGCCGTCCTTCCGAAGTCTGATGTTCAACTATGTGCACGCCTTTCTCGAACAGGTCATGGTGTCGGTAGCGTGCAACGGTGCGCACAGCCTCAAAGAGCGATTGGCGCGCTGGCTGCTCATGATGCGTGACCGCGATGACGATGACGTGCTCCCTATCACTCAAAGCCTGCTCGCCGAAATGCTGGGTGTGCAAAGGCCAACCATCACGAATGCCGCCCGGGAGTTGGAAGGTGCCGGTTTGATTGCACGCGGCCGACGGCAAGTCACGATACTCGATCGGCAGGGCCTCACGAAGGCTTCTTGCGAGTGCTATCAGTTAGTTCGGACGCGCATCGCATTTCACCTTCCCAAGACATATACGTAAAGTAAGCCGTCGGATCGGTAATGTACATTACCGACAACACACTCTTAATAGCTCAGAATCAGGGCTGACGGCAGGCAAATCGACTCGCCCCGTGTCGGAAGCCAGGATGGCGCGCAAGAAAGTTCAAAAATTGGATCCCCAGTCTTTCACCACAGCAGACGGAGCTGGGCGATCCCATGTGACTTATCAACGTGATCAGACCATCTTCCGGCAGGGGGATGCCGCCGATGCGGTTTTCTACATTCAGCAGGGCAAGGTTCAAATCACCATCGTATCGGAAGAAGGCAAAGAACGCGTCGTCGCGATGCTGGAGTCGGGGGAGTTTTTCGCCGAGGGATGTCTGGCCGGCCAGCCAATGCATTTGGCAACTGCGAGTGCGACGGCAGAGTGCTCCATCGTCAGGATTGAAAAGGATGCGATGGCACGCGGACTCCGAGACGATCCGACGTTCTCTCAGATGTTCATGGCGTTCTTGCTGACCCACAATATCCAGGTCGAAGCGGAGCTTGTCGATCATCTGTTCAATTCAAGCGAAAAACGCCTGGCTCGCGTTCTCCTGATGCTCGCCAATTTTGGCAAGGAAGGGAAGTTGGAGACCGTCATTACCCCGATCAAACAGGAGATACTGGCAGCAAGGGTGGGTACGACACGGTCCCGAATCAACTTCTTCATGAACAAATTCCGCAAGCATGGCTTCATCGAATACGATGGCGCATCGCATGGCACATTGAAGGTCCACTCATCGCTTCTAAACGTGATCGTTCACGACTAGGCCCGATCCATCGTTGTGGGACCATCACGGCCACGATTCGTTTTCATTCGCCACGCGCTGTTGCCACTTGTCGCCCGGTGAGATTGGTGAGCGCCTTGGCGCACTTTGTACTGTCAGTCACTTCGCCAAGCTGGCAATTCAAATTGATCATCTGCCAGTAGCGCACCTCTGCAGCTTCCCGTGCGGCAGTCCATCGCTGCTGATCCACGTACCAAGCATGGCGCGCTGCGCCGGCGATTAGCAGGACAATCGCGACGAAAACGAGTATCGTGGCTTTCATGGTATGAGCTATATGCCGTCGGCTTGTCGCGTCAGCGCAGGCTGTATGAATCAATATCCAAGGAACGCGAAGCCCAATCCCACCACGAAACCCACGCCGATAATCCAAAGGATGATGTTCATTCTTGTTCTCCGATTGAAGCGGCGCCGCAAGACTGTGCGCAGCATCCTCTTCGTACAGCTTTAGCGTCGAGTCCGCTGTTCAAATCAGCTCACTTCAGAGAGCTGAACTTCCCGCATTCTTTGCGCGCTGGTGTGTTCAATTCCGCACAGACTCGCCTGCGCTGTTGCATACATACTCTGAAAGGATCGAGATGCCGGTGAGCTGATTCCGGCACACTTGGCACTCATCCATCTTCGGGGAGGAAGCCGTCATGAGTTTTGTCTGTCCGCACTGCAACCTCAATGCGTTCTTGCTGACTACCGACTCAAATGGAGGAACGACGGTCACCTGCATAAAATGCAGGATTCCTCTTCCGTCTGATGCATCAACGAGAAATCCGCCGCAATTTCGCAGTGGTCGAGAGCGCGGCCAACGAGGAACGATGCAACTTGCCGCCGCCTTCAACGCCTGAACACCCCGCGATCAAGTAGCGTGTGCGCCAGTCAGGACAAGGAGGGGAGCAAGCCCGTTTTTGCACTCGTTAGCAATTTCGAAGATCCCTCGGGATCCAGAGCCTCCGCAGCGTCTGCGAAGCTGTCCGTCTTCGTATTGCCAGTGACGACACCGAAAACGTTCATATCGGGCCAGACTCATGCCGTCACTCGGCCACAGCGCCTGGCGGGCCGGCTATTTCCTCTTGTCAGGCGTTCGCGAAATGTTATTGTGATATCACAATTGCTGGACATCTTATTCTACTAACATTTGCTTTGGCGGGCTAACGCTGGAGTCCGGCGGGCAGGCGGCAAAGGGAATGAAGCGCGGCGAAACGCTCACGGGTCAGCGCGATCTCCTGGAAGCGAAGCTGCTGCAGCCGCTTCGCGTCCGCTATGACCGCCTGACCAAAACCGAAAAGAAGATCGCCAGCTACCTGCTCTCGCGGCCGGATTGCTTGGTCCTGGAAACGGCCGCGACCATCGCCGGCAATGTCGAGGTCAGCCCGATGACTGTCGGGCGCCTCCTGCGCAAGCTAGGCTTCGATGGCGTCAACGACGTGCGACAGAGCCTGACCTCCGATCTCTACGGCCCGGAGGCCGGCAGCCTGTGGTCGATCGACCGCCGCTATCGCGCCTTCGCCAAGCGGGAGACATCGAATTTCAACCGCCGTAGCAGCCTGGGAGCCGAGCTCGCCGCCATCCGCAAAGCCTATGAGTATGTGGAGACGCCGCTCTGGGAGCGTGCCGTCGACTCCTTCGCCAACGCCGACCGGGTGTATGTCAGCGGTCTCCACATGGCGCGCGGCCTTGCCCTGGAGTTCATCAGCCGGCTCGAATACATCCGCCCCGGTGTCCATCTGGCCGATGGCCAGAACGGGCACTACGCCGATGTGCTGTTCGACGAGGCGCCGCGGGTGGCGGTGATGCTGATCGACTTCTACCGCTATGACAAAGCGACCCAGCAGGCCGCCCGGCTGGCGCGCAAGCGCGGCCATGACGTACACATTCTTGCCGACAGCTTCTGCCTCTGGGCCCACAAGACAACCGACCGCGTGTTCAGCCTGCCCACCAGCACCGGGCTCTACTGGCACTCGACGGCGGCGATGAGCGTGTTGCTGAACTTGCTGGTGAACGATGTGATCCGCGCCCTCGGCAAGACCGTGCCCAAGCGCATCGCCGGTGTCCTGCAGGCGCAGAAGGCGTTCGACCAGTTCGCGGAGGATCTGTGACCGACCCGTCGCTGCACGCCGATGTCGGTGCAAGGCTGGCCCCTCTGGGCCGCTCGCTGCTCGGCAGCCTGCTGCTCGGCCTGCCGCTCGTCCTCCTGGCGCTGCTGTTCTCCCAATTCGCCGGCGCCGGACTGCAGCGCACCTACACGCTGTTCCTCATCAACCTGGTCGCCGTCCTGGGCCTTGGCATCTTTTCCGGCAATTCCGGCATCCTCAGCTTCGGCCATGTCTCCTTCATCGGCCTCGGCGCGTATCTTTCCGGCATCCTGACGCTGCCGCTCGCCACCAAGGCCTCGACGCTGCCCCATCTGCCAGCGTTTCTGGCCGCGGTGGAGTGGGGACTGCCGGCGGCGCTGGCGGCGACACTGATCTGTGTCGCGATGTTCGGCGCGCTGAGCGGCCTGCCGATCGCACGCATGGGTGGCGCGGCGGCGGTGATCGCCACGCTCGGCCTGCTGCTGATCGTGCACGGCGTCATCATCGGGGCCAGCGACTTCACCCGCGGCAGCAACGCGTTCCTGGGCGTGCCCCGCCTCACCGGGGTGTGGACCGCACTGCTTGTCGCCCTGCCGACATTACTGCTGGCGCGGGCGTTTCGCGATTCCGCCATCGGCGGCCGGCTGCGGGCCAGTCGCGAAGACGAGATCGCCGCCCGCTCGGTCGGCATCAATGTCGTCGGCTGCCGTTTGGTCGCCTGGACCCTGAGTGCTGTGGCCGCGGCGGCGGCCGGCGTGCTGCTGGCGCATTTCCTCGGCGCGTTCTCGCCCTCGAAATTCTATTTCAGCGACACCTTGACCCTGCTCACCATGCTGATCGTCGGCGGCATGACCACTGTCTCCGGCGCGGTCTTCGGCGCCGTTGCCGTGACGTTGACCATCGAGAGTCTGCGCCGCGTCGAAGCGGGCGTAGATTTCTTCGGCTGGCGGACTCCGGAGGTATTCGGCGTGACCGAGGCGGGCCTCTGCCTGATGATCCTGCTGGTGATGTATAAGCGCCCGGCCGGTCTGTTCGGACGCCTAGAACTCGGCGAGGCCTGGCTGCGCCGGCGTTTCGCGCCGGCGGCGAAAGTCGGCGGCGGCCATGCCGCTGTTGCCGTCGCATCGAGCAACGCGCTCAGGGCCCAAGGAGTCACCAAGGACTTCGCCGGCTTGCGCGCGCTCGACAATGTGGGTCTCAGCCTGAATCCCGGCGAGATCGTCGGCCTGATCGGACCCAACGGCTCCGGCAAGACCACACTCCTCAACATCGTCTCCGGCCTGTACGCGGCCACCGAAGGGCGGGTCGAGATCGACGGCACCGATGCCACGCGATGGCCGGCGCATGTCATGGCGCGGGCCGGCGTCGGCCGCACCTTCCAGAACATCCGGCTGTTCGGCCAGCTGAGCGTCCTCCAGAATGTCGAGATCGGCGCCCGTCTTGCGCCGGATCGTCAATCCAGCACTGCGTCGTCTTTCGCTATGAGCTTGCTTACGGAGTTCGGACTTGCCGAGTCGCCGACCGGCCGGCGGCAACCCTCGACTATGGCGCGCAGAGGCGCCTGGAGATCGCCCGCGCTCTAGCGCTGCGTCCGCGCTATCTCCTGCTGGACGAGCCGGGCGCCGGCATGAATCCCACGGAATCGAATACGCTGTTGCGCGAGCTTGCCGAGCTGCGGCGGCGCACGGGCATCGGCCTGCTGGTGATCGATCACGACATGTCGCTGATCATGCGCCTCTGCGATCGCGTTGTCGTTCTCAATCGCGGCCGGGTGATCGCCGAGGGTGATCCGCAGGAAATCCAGCGCCATCCCGCCGTCATCGAGGCATACATCGGCCGGAAGCGCGCGCGGCGCGGCCGGCCGCCCCATCCTTTCGACAACCAAAAACAGGGAGAATTGTCATGAACAGGTTTGCGATAGCACTCGCTCTTCTCTCCGGTGCATCTGCCATGCTGGCCGGGCCGCCGGCGTCTGCCCAGGACAAGCTGGTGATTGGCGCGCCGATTGCGAAGACCGGCTGGAATGCACCCTATGACACGCCGGTGATGGACGGGTTCGCCGTGGCCATTGACGAAATGAACGCCAACGGCGGCATCGCCGGCAAGTACAAGGTCGAGGTGATCACCCGCGACAACCGGTCCGACAACGCTCAGAACGCCATCGTCACCCAGGATCTGGTGGACCAGGGCGTCAACATGCTGCTAGCCACCTGCGATTCCAGCATGGTCCACGCCACGGCCGACATCATCGTCGCGGCGAAAATCCCGGCGATCTCCACCTGCTCGTCATCGCCCACCTTGCCGATGACCGGCCAGGGCTACATCTTCGCCAACGCCGTCACTGACAACGTGCAGGGCGCGGCCCAGGCCGAGTACGCCTACGGCCAGGGCTATCGCAATGCTTATCTTCTGCGGTCACCCGACATCGAATACACGCAGATGCCGCTCTACTTCGCCGAGTCGTTCGAGAAGCTCGGAGGCAAGGTGGTCGGCGAGAGCATCTACGCGCTGAGCCAGCCAGACTTCTCCGCCGAGGTCACCAAGATCAAGTCCATGAGCCCGCAGCCGGACGTGATCGTCACTTCCGCCTTCGAGCCGGATTTTCCCGCCTTCATCCGCCAGCTTCGCGGCGCTGGCGTGACGATCCCGGTGATCTGCGGCGACGGAATCGACTCGCCGACCACCTTCGCTCTCGGCGATGTGGTGGAAGGCGTGGTGTTCACTTCCTCGGGCTTCCCCGCGCCGGGCAGCCCAATGGTCGCCTATCAGGAGAAGTATCAGCAGAAGTACGGCAAGGCGCCGGAGTCGATCATGGACGCGCTGGGCTACGACCTCGCCAAGATCCTCGAAGCGGCCGTAGTCAAGGCGGACAGCATAGAACCGCAGAAGATCCGCGACGCGCTCGCCGATCTGGAGAACGTCCAGGGCGCCACCGCCCTGATCAGCTACAAGGGCGGCAACGGCACGCCGACACGGCCGGTGAACGTCATCCGCATCGAAGGCGGGCAGCGGGCCCTGGTGAGCCAGAAGGCGCCTGATCCGGCGATCGTGCCGGCGCCGCGCCTCGATATGAACGCGCCGCAATAGTACGTGCGCGATGCTGACGATCGCCGATCTCAATGTGCGCTACGGCGCCATCTGGGCCGTGCGCGGCGTCAGCCTCACTGTGGCCGAGGGCGAGATTGTCGCGCTGCTGGGGGCCAACGGCGCGGGCAAATCGACGACGCTCAAGGCTGCGGTGGGGCTGGTCGCCGCGGTGAGCGGCGAAATCGCGCTCGCGGGCGAGGCGATCTCCGGACGCGACACCGAAGAGATCGTTATCAGCGGCATGACCCTGGTGCCGGAGGGGCGGCAGGTCTTCCCGTCGCTCACCGTCGCCGAGAACCTGCGGCTCGGCGCGGCCACGCGCCGCGATCCCCAGGAGATCGAACGCAACCGGCGCGAGGTGCTGGATCTCTTTCCCATCCTCGCCGAACGGTCCGGCCAGGCTGCGGGCACGCTGTCCGGCGGCCAGCAGCAGCAGCTCGCGATCGGCCGCGCCCTGATGTCCTCGCCGAAGTTGTTGTTGCTGGACGAGCCGTCATTGGGCCTCGCGCCGCAGATCGTCGATGACATCTTCGACCTGATCCTGCGCCTCAAGGCCCGGGGCCTGACCATTCTGCTGGTGGAGCAGGATGCGGTGGCGGCGCTGGACATCGCCGACCGCGCCTACGTGATGGCCAATGGACGCATCGTGATGAGCGGGCCTGCAGCGGAGCTAAGCGCGTCTGCGGAGGTCGCCTCCGCCTATCTGGGCATGGCGGCAGAGCCGGCCGTGTGATGGCGTACTTTCTGGAGCAGACCGGCAACGCTCTCAGTCTCGGCGGGATCTATGCGCTGCTGGCGATCGGCCTGGCAGTGGTCTATTCGATTCTCGGGCTGATCAATTTCGCCCACGGCGCACTGATGACCCTGACCGGCTACGTCCTGGTGTTTGCGGCGGCGGCCGGAATGCCGTTTCTGATCGCGGCGCCGCTCTCGCTGCTCATCACCATGGCCAGCGCCATGCTTCTCGAGCGCATCGCCTTCCGCCCGGTGCGCGGCGCCAGCGGCGCCACCATGCTGCTCACCAGTTTCGCCGTCGCTGTCCTGCTGCAGCTGGCGTTCCAGCTCTTCATCTCGACGCGGCCGCAGATCGTGCCCTTGCCGGCGGTGCTCACCGCCACCCTCGATTTCGGCGGCTTCGCCATCGGCGTCAACCGTGTGATCTCGGTGATCGTGGCTGTCGTCGTGCTGCTGGCGTTGAACCAGTTCCTGAAACGCACGGTGCTCGGCCTGGCCATGCGCGCTGCCGCCGAGAACTTCGATGTCACCCGCTTGATGGGAATCCGCGCCGACTGGGTGATCGCCACCGCCTTTGCCATATCGGGCTTGCTGGCGGGCATCGCCGCGGTGCTCTGGATCGCCCAACGCTCGTCGGTCGATCCAATGATGGGATTGATCCCGGTGCTGAAGGCGTTCGTCGCAACCACGCTCGGCGGGCTCGGCAGCCTACAGGGCGCCGTCTGGGGCGGCCTGATGCTCGGCGCGATCGAGATCTATCTCGCCGCCTATCTGCCGGCGGCCGCCTTGCCCTATCAGGGTGCGCTGACCCTGGCCATCGTCATTCTCGTCCTGGTGGTTCGTCCCCAGGGCCTGATCGGACCGCGCCGCGAAGCGGTGAAGTGATCCAACCTGGGGGAACCCATCATGCCCATGACAAAAGCGAACGGCGTCGACATCAATTACGAGATCGAAGGGGAGGGGCCTGAAACCATCGTGCTGGTCAACGGCCTCGCCGACGACATCACCACCTGGTTCGGGCAGATGCCGGATTTCCTCGCCGCCGGCTATCGCGTGCTGCGCTTCGACAATCGCGGCATCGGCAAGTCGGGGCGGCCGAAAGGCCCATACACCAGCGCGCTGATGGCGCAGGATGCGAAGGCGCTGGTGGATCAGTTGAAGATCAGGGATTTCCACCTGGTCGGCGTGTCCATGGGCGGCATGATCTCGCAGGAATATGCGCTCGCCTATGGCGGTGATCTCCGCTCTCTCACGCTCTGCTGCACCTATGCGGCGCCGGGCCCGTTCTGCTCGCGCATGTTCAAGCTGTGGCAGGACATGGCGCCGGCGATGGGCGTGCCGACGGTGATGCGCGACGTCACGCTGTGGGCCTTCACCCAGGACTTCTTCCTCACCCAGGAGGCCACGCTGAAGGAATTCGAGGCGGCGATGGCCGCGCTGGATCAGCCGGTGGAAGCCTATCTCGCGCAGCTGAACGCGATCCAGACCCACGACACCCGCGCCCGGCTGAAGAGCCTGAAAGTACCCGCCATGGTGCTGGCCGGCGCCGACGACATCCTCATCCCGATGAATCTCTCGCGAGAGCTTCACTCCCTGATTCCCGGCGCCGAGTTCGCCGCCTCGAAGGGCGGCCACGCCTTCCTCTGGGAATTCCCCCAGCCGTTCAACGAGGTCGTGCTGAAGTTCGTGGGCAGACACCGGCGCTGAAGCTCGGGCCGCCCCTGGCTCGCGCGCTTGCTGGAACGGCGGCCGGCCAAGGTCGCGGCAATCGCCTTGGCCAACAAGATCGCTCGCATGGCTTGGGTCATCATGGTGCGCGGCGAACACTATCGGGAGCCGACCCTCCAGAGCGCATGAGATTGCGCGCCACGACAGCGCGCCAACCAGATGGGAAGGGCAACTGCGACGTAATGCGAACGCCGGTTGATCCGGGGACCAGGACAACTCACTTGTGCCAGCGCATCGCCTGAATGCGTGCTTTTGACCGGGACCTCGTCCGCGGAGAGCATTATGGCCAGCGGCCATGTCGTGCCGCACCAACAGGCCGGACACATGGCTGCACCAACCAGCCTCGCACCACCGTCAAAGAAAACCCTTGCCAACGGGGAGCCGTCCACA
>Ga0184612_10001677_pt1 | contig 10733 bp, 11 predicted proteins | sample PLM3_60_coex_FD_133163 | JGI IMG/M metagenome (GOLD analysis project Ga0184612, IMG submission 133163) | Groundwater sediment microbial communities from an aquifer in East River, Colorado, USA - PLM3_60_coex | ecosystem: Environmental > Terrestrial > Soil > Riparian zone | place: USA: East...
CTCCACAAGGCCGGGCGCCTTTCCGAACAGCACCATGTTGTTCTTCGTCGAGACGAACTTGCCGAATTTTTCGCCGGTGATCGTGACCGGACTACCGATGGGGCCTGAATCGGGAAAGATTGTGGTGTCGGCGAACACCTGGCCGCCCATGAGCAGGATGATGAGAAGCGGCAATAGGGTCTTCATGAAGTTCAAGATAACAAGCGCAGTTTTGAGCTGTCAAGGAAGGGGGGAGACAAGGTCCTCAGCCTTCTTCGGCTTGTGGCAGATGCTGCAACAGCATTCTGCCTGCATTGTCCTGACCGTTGGTCGAACTCGCCTGGAGCCTCGGAAGGATTTCGGCTTCGTTCGACGCCGTATTAGCAGTCCTAGGCCTATACACCGCAGGCCACAGCCTCAAAGGCCTGAGCATCTTGGTGGGGAAAGAGGGAGTTCTCTGCGCAGCCTCCAGCCGAAGGTGCGTTCGAGTCGGGATGCCTGCTCCCCTCCTTACAAGAAGGGGAGAAAAACTACCTGACCTGGAAGATCAATTCCAGTTCAATGGCCATGTTAAGGGGAAGCTCAGCAGCGCCCAGCGCGAGACGGGCGTGACGCCCCGCCTCTCCGAAGATCTCAACGAGAAGATCGGAGGCGCCGTTGAGGACAGCCGGCTGCTGCGTAAAGCCCTCAGCAGAGGCGACATGACCTGACATCCGCACCACGCGCTTAATCTGATCCAAGCTACCCAGCTCCTGCTTTGCAATAGCCAGCGCATTCAGAAGTGTCAACTTCGCCGCCTCATAGCCCTGCTCGACTGTAAAGTCTCGCCCGAGCTTCCCGGCAAACACGACTTTGCCATCCTTGAAGGGACCCGTACCACTGAGAAATAAAAGATCTCCCGCGCGCACCGCCGGGATGTAGCTTGCGACTGGCTTCGGCGCCGGTGGCAGCGTGATCTTCAGCTCGGCAAGCTTCGCTTCAAAAGACATTTTGCTTTTCCGGTTTACACCCACCCAACCCTGGGTCGCGCCATCTCACCCACCCGCCCTGCGTCTGCTAAGAAGCAGCCGCCTTTCCCTGGGACGCGCCCCTTTTCCCCTTGAGTGGCTTTTTTCACCAGGAAACCAGGTACTGTACCTCAGCTCGGATGTTTTTCCAAACCGCAATAGTTATCTATCTATTGTATCTTCGGCTTCCCACCGCCTGACCCGCGGTTGAGCAGGGCCGCATATGAGGCATTAGCCACTCCCCGTCTTTTCGGCACCGAACAAAAACCCATTGCAGCGCCTCGACTTCAACCATTACCGACTTTGGTCTCTGATTTGCACGAGTATCGGGCATGGTGCTTTTACAACTCAATTCAACGAGGAGGATTCTCATGAAGCGATCCATTTCTGTTTTAGCGATGCTGCTGGCCTTGGGGATGATCTCGGTAAGTTACGCTGCAGATCCCTCTGCCCCGTCAACTGAAAAAATGGGCAAGAGCGGCTCCTCTGCCGCCCAAACCGTCAAAGGAGAAGTTCTGAAGGTCGAGGGCGACAATTACATCATAAAGGATGCATCCGGCAAAGAAATCCGCATCCATGTCGACAAGACCACCAAGACTCACGGAGCTTTGAAGGTGGGTGATAAGGTCGAGGCCGAGACGACCGCCGAGGGTCACGCCACATCCGTCAAGGCTGCAAAGTAGCAGTTATTTAGACACAAAGTAGGCACTTTAGAAGCGGGGGGACCCGGTGGAATCTTTCCGGGTCTCCCCACAGGTTGTTTAACTCGTGTACCTATCTCATGGAACTACTTCTTCGTTGGCGGTGCGAGGGCTGCCGTGGGACATTGAAATCTTGTCCTGCTTGCGAGAGCAGAGGCTACATCGACCGCTGGCTGCCGTATGAATTCGTGCACGAGTTCAAATCAGTCGCCTTCTTGATCTTAGATCGCCGCAACTAAGCCGTCGCAGGAAAATCCTCGGGTAATACCAACGCGTCACTGAACGGTATCATACAATCGCCACGCCGGGCGGGCGTTCGATGAGCTCGATCTCGTAGCCGTCGGGGGCGTCAATAAAGATGAAGCGGCTGCCGGATGATGTGGTGGTGGGGCCGTCCGTGATCTTGACGCCCTTGGCGCCCAAGTCCCTGATCGTCTCGTCCAGGCTGTCCACCTGGAATGCAAGATGGACAAGATCCTCTTGGACCTTGACTGGCCCGCTCGGAGGGAAGCTCGTCAATTCGATCAACTCCTCGCTGTTCGGCACTTTGAGAAACGCCAATTGCGAACCGCGTGGCGAGGTCTTGCGCTCGACCACTTCCAGTCCCAATACATCTTTATAAAACTTGATGGTCTGGTCGAGGTCGCTGACCCGCATGCGGGTGTGCAGAAACTTTTTGACCTGCATGGCTGGATTCTGGGGAAACAGCTAAGAAGCTGTCAATAGACCCCGCTGGAGGAGCGGGGCTCGCAAATGGTAGACTGCTCTTAAAAGGAGCAGCAGATGCCAATCGGGGGAGTGATTTCAAAAGGACGCGTGCCCATTAAGATTTGGAGCGATCTCAACCAGGTCGAGTCCCAGGCCATGGACCAGCTTGTGAACACCGCGAACTTACTTTGCGTCTATAAACATATCGCGGTCATGCCTGACGTGCATGTCGGCATCGGCGCCACGGTCGGTTCGGTGATTCCGACAAAGGACGCGATTATTCCGGCCGCGGTCGGTGTGGATATCGGCTGCGGCATGTTGGCGCTGAAAACCCAGTACACCTCTGACATACTGGAAGGCAGGCTGAAAAAGATCCGAGACAAAATTGAAGCATATGTGCCGGTCGGGCCAACCCAGCATCGCTCCCCCCTGAAAGGAGCTGAAACATGGCCGGGCTGGAAGGAAGCTGCGGAATGCCATCGCGGTGTCCAGGATCTCATGAAAAAGGCGCGGGCCCAGCTTGGGACATTAGGCGGCGGCAATCATTTCATTGAACTGTGTCTCGATACGGAAGATGCAGTATGGATCATGCTGCACTCAGGATCCCGACATATCGGTAAATCTTTGGCGGACCGACATATCAACTCTGCGAAAAGCCTGATGCGTCAAAACTTGATCAGCCTCCCTGATCCGAACCTGGCGTACCTGACTAAGGGCACGAAAGAGTTCCAGTCCTACTGGCACGATCTGACATGGGCCCAGGAGTATGCCTACCAAAACCGCCAGTTGATGCTCGAACTGGTAATGAAGGCCGTCCAGGAAGGCCTCGGCCGCCAGGAGCCGATCAAGTCTCAGCTTCTCGTAAATTGCCATCATAATTATGTCGCCCTGGAGCATCATTTCGGCGAAGACGTGTTTGTGACCCGCAAAGGAGCGGTCCGTGCCCAGGAAGGGGACTATGGAATCATTCCGGGCTCGATGGGTACACGATCGTTCATTGTGAAGGGCAAAGGCAATCCGGACTCTTTCAATTCCTGCTCGCACGGCGCCGGCCGCCGAATGTCGCGGACCGAAGCGAAACGCAGATTCACCACGGAAGACCTGTGCCAACAGACCGCCGGCGTGGAATGCCGCAAGGACCAGGGTGTCGTGGATGAGATTCCGCACGCCTATAAAGACATTGCGACTGTGATGAATCAGCAATCCGACCTGGTGGAGATCGTCGCAGAGCTCAAGCAGGTGCTGTGCGTTAAGGGGTGACGACGAGCAACCCAGCGTTATCGTTTCCCTTCGGTCCAGATGCGACGAGACGAAACCGCTAACAAAGCGGCATCTGTTGGTCGAGCTCGCCTGGAACCTCGGAAGGATTTCGGCTCGCTCGACGCGGCTCAGCCTCCTGAACTCATACACCGCAGGACCTCAGCTGGAAACGATAACACTGGCTTGCTCTTTAGGATGGGGTAGGTATTAGGCGCTCAGAAGCATGCCGGCTTCGTCCGACATGCTGTCACTTAGCTTAATTCCTACTACGCACGCCGCAGCGAACATGGCATGCCTGCTTTCAAAGCGAGTTAAGAATTCGCAAGAATTCGGGTCAGAGTCGATTTATCAGTAGCGCATTGCGGGGCCTTCTTCAACTGTCGATGGTAGCGTCTGATAAATCGACTCTGACCCCGCTACGAATGTTCCATCGCCAAACTGTGGGCAATATCTTCGGTACAGGTACATCACGGACGCGGAGATTTAATTTTTCTTGAGGATGATCTCTACCCGCCGATTTTTCTGTCGGCCCTCGAGGTCGTCCGAGCCGTCAGGCTTGGTGTTAGGCGCCGCAGGTTTTTCTTCGCCGAACTCTTTAGTGGCGGCGAGCAGTGACCATAACTGAGGCCTAATATAAATGAACTTGAACAAGGACTGAATCCTTGCTATAGTAAGGACATGTCGAAAGTAACGAGCAAACTGCAAGTCACGGTACCTAAGGCCATTGCCGACCACTATAGGATTCGGCCAGGCGATGCCATCGAGTGGATCGCCGCCGGCGACACCATTCGTGTTGTCCCGCCCGGACGCGCGCATCCCCCACTGGATCGTGAGATGAGTCTGAAGCTCTTCGATGCTGCGACGGAACGTCAGCGGCGTCGGCAGGCGGGGCAAGCCAAGAAGAGGGTGCCTCGTAGTCGCGGGTGGACTCGCCAGGACTTGTACGACCGTGGCCGTCCTCGTTGATACCAATGTCCTCGTGTATCGGTTCGATCCCCGCTTCCCGGACAAGCAGCGGGTGGCGAACGACGTGCTCCGACGCGGCATTCTCGAGGACAGCATTCGGCTCCCGCATCAGGCCGTGGTCGAGTTCGTGGCGGCGGTGACCCGCCCGTTGCGTAACAGCAATGCGCTTCTCTCTCCCGAGGAAGCTCGTCGTGAAGCTGAAGAGTTGCTTCACCAGTTCGTTGTGCTTTATCCCTCGGAAGTCATTCTACGAACAGCCATCCGTGGATGGGCTGCCTATCGGCTTGGATGGTTTGACGCGCATGTGTGGGCGTATGCCGAGGTCAATGGTCTCACCGAGATTTGGTCGGAAGATTTTCAGCATGACCGAGTTTACGGCACCGTTCGGGCCGTAAACCCTTTTCGCTAAGTTTCCTGAGCGGCCTACCTTAGATTAAAGAATCCCCTTCTTGATCAGCTCCTGTCGGTAACTCGGGATGAAGTGACCTGACGGACTTTGTTCGCCTTTCCACTTAGCCGGATCATAACTCCCTCGCGTTAAGGCACCCAGGTAGTCTACCGGGCTGTGGGACGGGGCAATCCCATGCTGTAAGAAGCTGCTATGAATTAGGCAAGAATGGGGTGGCAAAAAAGAAACGCAATATCAGGATTGAATACTCAGCACCCCTGCGCCTTTGATCGTGCCGGCTTTCAAGGCTTGCAGCGCGCGGTTTGCGTCGCGCAGTGGAAATCGCTCCGTGTGCGGACGAATAGGGATCTCGGCGGCTTCCCGAAGCAGATCGAGCCCATCCTGCTTCGTATTGGCAGTCACGCTTCGAAGCACCCGCTCGCCGAAGAGCTCCCGGACGTAGTCCAACGTAGGGATCGGCGTGAGATAGATCCCCGCCACCGCCAGCGTGCCACCTTTTTCCAGCGCTCGGAGCGCCGGCGGCACAAGCTCTCCGGCTGGTGCGAACATGATTGCGCCGTGTAGCTTCTCCGGAGGCGCTTCTGCCGCGCCCCCCACCCAGACCGCGCCCAGTTCCCGCGCGAGCGCACGGTGTTCTTCACGGAGAGAACAGACGAATACTGAACAGCCCCAGTGCCGGGCCACCTGAATCGTGATGTGTGCGGAGGCCCCAAACCCATACAGCCCGAGCCGCTGGCCGGGCTTGACGCCGCTCAGTCGCAGCGCCCGGTATCCGATGATGCCGGCGCAGAGCAGCGGGGCCACTTCGTCGTCGTTAAAAGTCTGATGAATCTGGTAGGCGAACGACTCCGGCGCCAGCGCGTACTCGGCATATCCGCCATCTACGTGATACCCGGTGAACCTGGCATACGGGCACAAATTCTCCCGGCCGCTGGTGCAGAACTCGCAGCGACCGCAGACGCGTTGGAGCCAGGCGATGCCGACACGATCCCCTTCCTTGATGGTACGGACGTCACGGCCCACTCGGTCCACGATCCCGACGACTTCATGACCGGGAATCACCGGGCGCTTGGCTGGCGGTAGATCCTCCTCCACGATATGAAGATCGGTGCGGCACACCCCGCACACCTGCACGCGCACCCGAACCTCATCCGGACCTGGCTCGGGATCGGGTAGCTCCTCGTAGACCAAGGGGTTGGTCTTGACGTCCGCGGATTGCTTAAGCGAGACAGCTTTCATCACTTTTTGGAAAATCAGCGGGGAAGTACCGGCTCGGGCTTTCCCACCACCGGCATCTGCTCGAGCCGGAATCCACGTTCATGCTCGCTTTGAAGTTTCTGCAGCCGGCGCTGCTCAGCCGCATAGCGCGCGGCCATCTCCTCCCAACGCGCCAGCATCTCACCTTCGCGGGCGGAGAGTTGCGCGGCGGCCTGCCCTGGAGCGATCTGACCTGATGCGATCTGGTCTTTTAGTTGTCGGCGGTACTCAATCAAGGCATCAAGACCGGGCAAAGGGGGATCAACGCTCCCCAATTTTGAATAGTACTGATCGCGGGCTTGCTCCGGTGAAAGCTGACCGGAAGCCACAAGCCTGACCATCTCATCATGGTTGTTGCGCAGAGCCACGACGGTGGCTTCTGAGGGCGGCATCGGAGTGGACGCGCATCCGAAGATTGTCAGTACGGCGATCAGCACTCCCGCCGACCATCCGCACCCACGCTCGCCCCCGCCTAGCGGTTTCCCAGACCTTTTCTCTGGACCATTCATCGATAGTGGCTCCTCAGCCAAGTAGAGAGCTGTTCTTGCTGCAGTCGCCGGAAAGTCAAGCCCAAGCGCATGACCTCGAGCGTTTGCGCCAGCACGCGCTCGGCGGACGCCACATGATTTTCCGGTCGTGTGAAGAAGTTCTCCACCTCAGCAATCCAGTCCTCCCGCGACAAGTTTCTTGTTCCGCCGATAATGCGCTGTGCCCCCACCGTCCCTCCCCTCTGCCGCAGCGCCCCCCAGTTCGCCTTCACGAATGTCCAGGTCTCGGCCTGCGTTACGGGATTCGCCAGCAGCACCCGCACAGGCTTCCAGGTGTCCTGGCCGCGAATTTTTTCGCTCAGAATGAGTGCCAGAATCTCAGGCGTAAGCTCGGGTCTGGCAAAATCGCCGAAGGCCACGACGTAACGATCTCGCTCCTCCGGTGTGACGGCCGCCTCATACTGTGCCAGATATCGCGTGTAACGCTCCCGGTCTCCGAAACGGGCCCCAAGTCTGATGACAGCAGGTGCGAGGGTTGGATCCAGCGATGCGGGGTCGGCCCAATAGCTTTCGAGGCGCTCGGTGATCATCGTCAGCAAATCAGGAGGACGGGCAATGGTCCCGAGCATCCAAAGGACCGCTGCCCTCGTCAGTTTCGGCTCATCACCCTCCGAGGGACGTGGATCCCAGCCAAGCGACGCCACCAATGGCGCGAGCAGATCAGCCGTAAAGAGAGCGAGCCGCGGACGATCCGATTCCGGCACTACCCGGTTGCTGATCGTTTCCAGGTAGCCGGCCAGCGCCTCGACCACGATCCGCGTGTCGTCGCCACGCAATCGTCCCACCAGATCCAAACAGTCACCGATTGGAATCTCGCCCTTCTGCACAAGCACCCAGGTGTTATCCAACAATCCATAACGCTCTTCCGGAGAGAGACGTGCAATCGCACCACTCAGCGCGCTTTGAAGAGCGCCGTCGTAACGGGCCCGGTAGTACCCTTGCTCCCTGGCATTGACATAGACCCAGCGGACCCGGCCCTTCGCCGGCAGCGAAAATTCGATGCGGCGTTCCATCATCAAGATCCGATGCCGCTGGACCCCGGCATCATCCTCAAAGGACAACGTCAGAGGGATTGCCCACAGCCCGCTATCAGGCGACGATACATTGGGGTCCGCCACAAAACGCCGCTGCTCGATCTGCAACTTACGAAAGTCGCTGTCAACTGGTTGAACAGACACCATGGGAAACCCCGGCTTCGTGAACCAGCCGTTGGCAATTGTCGGAACCGGCTGGCCGGAAGCCTTCGCCAGAGCTTCCCAGAGATCGCCGGCCGCCGCATTTCCATGCTGGTGACTCGAGATGTAGTCGCGGATGCCCTCCCGGAAGGTGTCCTCCCCGAGGAACTGCTCCAGCATTCGCAGAACCGACGCCCCCTTTTCGTAGGTTAACGAGTCGAACATTTCTTCCGCTTCCGCCGCGGTCCGCACCTTGGAGCTGATCGGCCGGGTAGCCTGCAACGCGTCCACGCCGAGCGGCACCTGTTTGTCACTGGCAAATTCCACCCAGGACTGCCACTCCGGCCGCCAATCGTCCACGATCTTGCACGCCAGCCACGTCGCGAAGGACTCATTCAACCACAGATCCTCCCACCAACACATCGTCACCAGATTGCCGAACCACTGGTGCACGACTTCATGCGTAATGACGTTGGCTACCCCGCGAAGCGTATTGGCTGATGCCTTGGAGACATCCACCAGCAAGCGATTCTCCCGGAAAAATATGGCGCCCCAGTTCTCCATCGCACCCATGGCAAAATCCGGCACGCCGACGAGGTCCAACTTGGAGAGAGGGTACCGAAGGCCGAAGTAGTCATTCAGCCGAGGAAGGCAGGCTTGCATCACTTCCTTTGCAAAACCGCTCAAGGCGGCGAGCTCCGGGCGGCTATAGACCGCAACCCGCGTTCCATCAATGATCAGTTCATCGGCGACAAGCCGCGCCACAGCCAATGCCACCAGATAGGTGGACATGGCAGGTGTCGTCTTAAAGACGACGCGTTTGCGTCGGCGGGCCTGATCTACGTGATGTGATTCGATCTCCATATTCGAAATCGCGATCAGATGATTCGGAATTTCCGCCGTGATTCGAAAGGAGGCTTTGAACCCCGGTTCATCGAAACAGGGAAAGGCGCGACGGGCGTCGGTTGCTTCGAACTGCGTAAACGCGTACCGCTCGCCATCCGCCTTTGCTTCATAGAGGCCCTTCATCTGCTGATTGAACCGGCCCGAGAATACGAGCTGCAATGAGGCCGGCCCGACCGGAAGGCCGGCAGCAAATTTGATGAACGCTGTTTCGTTCGGCGGATCCAGGGAGATCGAGCCGTCCCGTTTCGCATCGCCTGCTTTCAGCGCCGCCTTCGAAATCTCCAGCCCCACAGCATGCAGGATAATTGTTCCAGTCGTGTCGCGAATTTCAAGATCTATGGTGACCTCGCCCGAGAATTCTGCTGCGGCAGGTTCAACCACAAGGATAAGATCATAATGCTTGGGGACTACTGAAGCCGGTAGTCGCCCCTCACGAAGACTGTCCACGTGTGTTCTCCTTACTCGCCCATTGATGCTCGATATAGCCCATCAAGGCCCGGTAGGTCAGCTCGCGGATCTTGGCCTTTGTAGGCGGCGGGTCTAGATTGGACTCCAGCCAAACCCTCTCTTTAACTTGGTCTCGCGCCTCATTACAGACTGTCCACATGTGATGCAGAACCCCTTCCGGCAACCCGACTTGGGAGCCTTCGGATTCCAGGCGGTCATCCAGAATCGCAAGCAGATCGGAAATCGCATGGTCCGGCCGATACAGGGCCTGCTTGTACCCGAACGATTCGTGCTCTTCCTCCTGGTGAGCCTGTTCAACCAGATCCCACATGTACTCCTTCAACACACCGATCATATGCCCTGTCAGTCGCATGTCGCGAGCTCTCAGTCCCTTCCCGGGAGTCTCCCTCATTATGTGGAATTCCGCATCGGGCGGCAAGCCACCTTTCGTTGATTCTGGATCTTCTGGAAAGTACAGTAGGAAGCGCAATGATGACGCGCCCGGATGCCGAATGGATTCACGAAGCCCTGAAAAAGGCCGGACTAAACTGCGAGATCATTGGCTCACTGGCAATGAAGAAGCAGTCCAGCCACGATATTGATCTGAAAATCCAATTACGGGATGATCGTGACCACCAGACGTATTGGTACGTGTTGGAGGGGCTGGGGTTTCGGTATGACAGGACGGAATCGCCGCCCTCTGGCGAAATCTGGATTGGGCGAAGCCGCGACGGTACCTCACTGGTGCTTGACATGCATCCCATACGATGAAGGTAGGGGGCACTAGATCCTTCGCTCACGCTCAGGATGACATGTTCTAGCCAGGATGACAGAATGAAAGGCTCCGTCAGTTCACGGTGGGATCGGGAGGCATCGTTGCATAAAGGCTGAAGTTCCCTCCCAGGGAGCGCATCACATCGGGCCACATCTTATGGGGATCTCGGGCAAAGACAAGCTTGAGGTCGGCCGGGAGGATGATCCAGGACCCGAGAGACAATTCAAACTGTAGTTGACCGGGCGCCCAGCCGGAATAGCCCATATACACCCGCACGAGGTCATCAGTCTCGCCCTCGGAGGAAACCTCGTCCAGAGCGCTCAAATCTCCCCCCAGGCAGACGCCGTCAAAAATAGGTTGTGACTCGGGGACAGCCTGACGGACCCGGTGCAAGATCAAAAGATTATCCTTCTGCACGGGCCCGCCGCTGTAGACGAGGCCCGCGCGCTCATGCAGGCCGGTCGTCTGCGGAAGGACATCCATGATGTGGTGTTCAGTTCGGCGGTTGACGACGAGACCGAGGGAGCCACCCGACCCGTGCTCGCAAATCAGGACAACTGTTTGGCGAAAATTCGGATCCCGTAAATGAGGACTC
>Ga0184612_10001678_pt1 | contig 10728 bp, 12 predicted proteins | sample PLM3_60_coex_FD_133163 | JGI IMG/M metagenome (GOLD analysis project Ga0184612, IMG submission 133163) | Groundwater sediment microbial communities from an aquifer in East River, Colorado, USA - PLM3_60_coex | ecosystem: Environmental > Terrestrial > Soil > Riparian zone | place: USA: East...
ACGAACGTCTGCTGGAGCCGCCGGGGCAGCTCGGAGAACCGCCTGGCCAGGCCGGCCACCGGTCGCCAGTCGAACGGGTTGATGCGACCCGGGTCCGGCGGGACGACCGAGAGGATGGGCTTGATGAACCGGGCCATGTCCACCATGAGATGGCCGTACTCCTCGTAGGCCTCGGCGTCGTTCCGCGACCACCGGCGGAGCTCGCGGATGGTCCTGCCGTGGTCGTTCACCCGCCACAGCGAATCGTCGTCGAGCGGGGTGATGGTGCCGTCGAGCGGAAGGATCTCCAGGCCGTGACGGGGAAGATCGAGGTCGCGGATGATCTCCGGCCGAAGGAGCGACACGACGTAGGAGAAGACGCTGAACCGAAAGCCCGGGAAGACCTCCTCGGTGACGGCCGCGCCCCCCAGGACGTGGCGTCGCTCCAGGACCAGCACGCGCCTGCCGGCCTTGGCCAGGTAGGCCGCCGCCGTGAGGCCGTTGTGGCCGCCGCCGATGACGACGGCGTCGTAGCGCTGCGCCATCCCTTCTCCCCCAGCCGGATCGGCGCATACACTACACGCCGTTCCCTTCGGCTCGGAGGTCGTGGAGTGACCGTCGGTACCGCGTTCCATCCCCGTACGTCGGGGCTCAACCAGAAGCTCGCGTGGGGCGAGTGGTCCGGGTACCTCTCGGCCCAGGTGTACTCGGACTTCCACGACATCGAGTACAACGCGATCCGCGAGGCCGTGGCCGTCATCGACGTCTCGCCGCTGTACAAGTACGTGATCTCTGGACCCGACTCGATGCGGCTGGTGGACCGGGTGATCACCCGCGACGCGACGAAGCTCGCGGTGGGCCGGGTGTTCTACACGCCGTGGTGCGACGAGCGGGGCCGGGTGATCGACGACGGGACGGTGACCCGCCGCGAAGAGCAGACGTACTTCTGGACCGCCGCCGACCCCTCCTACCGGTGGTTCACGATGAACGCGCACGGGCTCGACGTCTCGATCCGGGACGTCTCCGAGGACGTGGCCGCGCTGGCGTTGCAGGGCCCGAGCGCGCGCCAGGTGCTGGAGGCCGGCACCCGGCAGGACTGGGCCGACCTTCGGTACTTCCGGCACCGCCGGACCGAGGTCGGCGGGATCGAGACGGACGTGACCCGCACCGGCTACACGGGCGACCTGGGCTACGAGCTGTGGGTCGAGGCCGGGGCCGCCGTGGATCTGTGGGACGCGGTGTTCGAGGCCGGCCAGCCCTTCGGGATCCGCCCGGCGGGGATCCGGGCCCTCGACGTGGCGCGGGTGGAGGCCGGGCTGATCCTGATCGAGGTCGAGTACACGAGCTCGCGGCTCGCCCGGTCCGCCGAGCAGGAGTACTCGCCGTTCGAGATCGGCCTGGGACGGATGGTGGACTTCGCCAAGGCCGACTTCGTGGGCAAGCGCGCCTTGGAGCTCGAGCAGGCCAGGGGCGGCCCGGGGCGGCGGCTGGTCGGCCTGGAGCTCGACTGGACCGGGATCGAGGTGGTGTTCGCTCGCCACGACCTCCCGCCCGAGGTCTCGCCGATGGTGCACCGGGACGCCGCACCGGTCTTCAAGCAGGGGCGGCTCGTTGGCCGGGCGACCAGCGTGACGTGGTCACCGACGCTGAAGCGGATGATCGGGTACGGGTCGCTCCCCCCCTCGTTGGCGGAACCGGGCACGCGCGTCTCGGTGGAGTGGATGGTGGAGGGCGAACCGGGGAAGGTCCCTGCCACGGTGGTCGAGCTGCCGTTCCTGGACCTCGCCCGCAAGCGCGCCTGAACGTCGAGCCTTTGGGACAATCGGACGCGCCGTGGACCCATCTTCCAAACGCGTGTTCCTCTTCCTGACCCTGGCCGAGGCCCTCGTCGCGGTCGTCGTCGCGTTCGAGCGGGGGCTGATCGCCGGGGCCATCGCCGGCGTCATCGTGCTCCTCGTGACGCTGCTCATCGGAGCGTGGATGCGACCGCGACCCGAAGGGCCGGCGAACCCGGGGAGGCGGCGACTCCTCAGCGTCATGGGCATGGCCGGCATCGTGGCCGTCGCGGGTAGCGCCGGCGTCGGCCGGGCCCTCCGCCGTCTGACCCGCCCGGACCCCAGACCGATCCTCGACGCGATGGCCACGGACATCGGGGCGGACGCCTTGGAGCTCGTGCGGCGCACGTATCGCCCCGGCCGCTCGGGCGACCTCCAGCTCGTCCTGGCGCCGTGGTCGAGCTCGAACTATCCGCAGGAGTCGGTCTCGCTGCTGCCGCACGACCCCCGGTCCAGCCACGCCCTCCCGTGGATGTACCTGGAACGGGTCCCCATCGCCGTCCACGCGCCGGGCATCGTCGAACCGTCCGACAGCACCGCGCGGGTCACGCTGGCCGACCTGGCGCCGACCACGTCCCGGCTGATGGGGTTCGACGGGTTCGAGGCTCCCGACGGCGTTCCGCTCCCGGGCATCCGGCGGCCGCCGACCCCGCCGAAGGTCATCGTCACGTTCGTCATCGACGGCGGCGGGTGGAACGTCCTGACCCACTGGAAGGACGCCTGGCCGAACCTTCGACGGCTCTTGCGCGAGAGCGCCGTGTACCGGAACGCCATCACCGGATCCTTCCCGGCGGTGACGGCGTGCGCCCACGCCACCATCGGGACCGGGGCTTTCCCCCGGACCCACGGGATCACCGGCCACAACCTCCGCGACGGCCACAGCGTGCGGAAGGCCTACGGGACGCCGGGACATGCGGAGCCCTCGGACATCCTGGTCCCCACCCTGGCGGACCGATGGATGGAGGTGGCGAGCAGCGGAGCGTGGGTCGGCGAGGTCGGCTACCAGATCTGGCACCTCGGCATGCTCGGCCGAGGTGGCACGCCCCTCGGCCGAAAGCCCGTGGCGGTGTACTGGGACGAGGCCCGCACCGGGAGCTGGCAGCCCCAGAACCCGGACCTGTACCGCCTCCCGAGCGAAGTTCCGCCACTCCAGGTCCTGCAGGAACACCAGGCGAGCTACCGCGACCCAGGGGTCGACGGGCAGTTCGACCGGTTCGCCCCGGGCCTGCGTGCGGTGTGCTGCTCACCGCCGATCATCCGGTACCAGGGCGACCTGATCTCGGCGGCGTTCGACTCGGAGGGGATCGGACGTCACGACGGGACCGACCTGCTGTACGTCAACTACAAGTCCCCCGACTACACGGGGCACGTCTACAACATGCTGTCGCTTCGAACCAAGTTCGCGCTGGCCGCGGTGGACGAGCAGCTCGGGCGGCTGGCCCGGATGCTCTCTTCCAGGTTCGCCCCCGGCGAGTACGCGCTGATCGTGACGGCCGACCACGGGCAGTGCCCCACGGTCGACCTGGCCGGCGGGGTCCGGCTCGACCCCACCCAGCTCCAGGAGGATCTGGACCGGGAGTTCGGCGGCCCGGTGCTCGACGTCGTCACCAGCGTCGTCCCCTCGGAGGTGTACCTGGACGGCAGGGCGCTGTGGGATGCCGGCGCCACCCGGGACGATGTCGCGGCGTTCCTCCGTGACTACCGATACCGCGACAACATCGGCCCCTACGTGAGCCGCGACGCGATCGAGTGGAACCGACTGGACCAGAGGCCGTTCGCCGCGGTGCTCTCCACCGACTACATCGAGAGCCTCGGCGACAGAGACCTGTCGAGCTTCGGACCGGGCCGATTCCTTGCCGAGTCCGACCCCGGCGTCCCCCCGATCACCTGGTAGCCCGCCGTGAGGGCCCCGGCGAATGCCGGGCCCCAGGTGGTACCGTTCGCCTGCCCGCCGAGCCACGTCGCAACCACGTGGCGAACGGCACGAACGGAGGCCCAATGGTCGAACACCGCCTCGCCACCAAGCTCGACCGGATCCTGCAGGGACAGGTGCCGCTCCTCCGGTTCTTCAGTGAGTCCGCGTGGTCCACCCGGGACCCAGCCGACCCCGACAACGCCGACTTCGTGGCGGGCAACCCCCAGGAGATGGTGATGCCGGAGTTCGTCGAGGTCCTCAAGAAATGGGCGGTGCCGAAGGACAAGGACTGGTACGCCTACAAGTTCAACGAGCCGTACGCGCGGGCCGCCGCAGCGGCCGCGCTCCGCGACCGTCGCGGCGTCCCGTTCGAGGACGACGACATCTTCCTCACCGACGGCGCGTTCGCCGGGCTTAACATCTCGATCGGGACCGTCACCGACCCCGGCGACGAGGTGGTGTTCACCTCGCCGCCATGGTTCTTCTACGAGGCCCTGATCATCGGCCACGGCGCGACGCCCGTTCGTGTACGCGTGAAGCAGCCATCGTGGGACCTGGACATCGACGCCATCGCCGGCGCCATCACCGACCGGACTCGGGCCATCATCGTGAACTCGCCGAATAACCCCACCGGGCGGATCTACCCGGCCGAGCAGCTCCAGGAGCTCGCGCGGGTGCTGACCGAGGCCTCGGAGAGGAACGGCCGTCCCATCTACCTGGTCTCCGACGAGGCGTACTGGCGCATCGTGTTCGACGATCGCGAGTACGTCAGCCCAACCGAGTTCTATCCGTGGTCGTTCCTGATCTACACGTACGGCAAGACGCTGCTCACGCCGGGACAGCGGCTCGGCTACATCGCGCTGCCGCCCACGATGCCGGGCCGCGAGGCCATGCGGCAGGCCCTGACGATCGCGCAGCTCACGATCGGCGGGAACGGCGTGCCGAACGCGGTGCTCCAGCGAGCCCTGGGCGACCTCGAGAAGCTGTCGGTCGACGTGAAGGCCCTCCAGCGCCGGCGGGATCGCATGATCGAGTCCCTCAGGGCCAGCGGATACGACGTCCACAGCCCGGAGGGAACGTTCTACCTGCTGCCACGGTCGCCGATCGAGGACGACGTCGCCTTCACCGAGCAGCTGGCCAAGGACAAGGTGTTCATCCTGCCGGGGACGCTCGTGGAGATGCCGGGGTGGTTCCGGATCTCGATCACCGGCAACGACGACATGGTGGAGCGGGCCCTGCCCGTCTTCGAGCGGGCGGCCAAGGCGTCTCGCTGACGCCCTAACGCCGTGTCGGTCCAGCTCTCGGCGGACGACCGCGCGATGCTCGACGGCGAACGCGGCGAGGCCGCCCGGCTGGCCATGCGGATCGTTGTCGACCTCGCCGGGATGATGGAGGCGGACCGGCTGATCGACGTGGCTTCGGCTCACGTCGACGGATGCCTCTATCACGGCCCGGCCAGCCTGGAGTTCGTGGAGCGGCTCGTCGGGGGCGGCGGAGCGGTCTCCGTGCCGACGACGCTGAACACGGGATCCCTCGACCTGCTCCACCCCGAGCTGGTGCGCGAGACGCCGGAGCGGACCCGGGCCGCGCGGCGCCAGATGGACCTCTACGTCGAGCTGGGGTGCCGCCCCACGTGGACCTGCGCCCCGTACCAGCTCCCCGGCCGCCCGTCGCTCGGCCAGCACATCGCCTGGGCCGAGTCCAACGCCATCGTGTTCGCGAACTCGGTGCTGGGGGCGCGGACGAACCGGTACGGGGACTTCATCGACATCTGTGCGGCGATCACCGGACGCGTGCCCGGCGCGGGCCTGCACCGCGAGGAGAACCGGCGCGCGGAGATCGTCTTCCGTCTGGCGGGGGTCCCCTATCGGCTGCTCCAGGAAGACGTCCTCTACCCGGTGCTCGGGTACCTGGTCGGCAGGGAGGCCGGCAGCGCGGTTGCCGCGATCGAGGGGCTCCCACCCGACACGAGCGAGGACCGGCTGAAGGCCCTCGGCGCGGCGGCGTCGTCGTCCGGTTCCGTGGCCTGTTCCATGCCGTTGGCATCACGCCGGAGGCGCCGACCCTGGAGGCGGCGCTCGGCGGACGCGGACCGTCACGCGATGTCGACGTGACGACGGAGATGTTGCGAGCCGCACGGGACGAGCTCAGCACCACGTCGCGGGAGGACCTGGCCGCGGTGAGCCTCGGGACGCCGCACTTCTCCCTCGCCGAGTTCGAGGCGCTGCTGCCACTTCTCGACGAGGTTCTCGTGGATCCACGCGTGGACCTGTACATCTCGACCGGCCGGGGCGTCCTGGCGGAGGTGGAGCGTCGCGGCTGGCTCCCCCTCCTCAACGGCGCCGGGGCCCGGATCGTGACGGACACCTGCACCTACATCACCCCGATCATGCGCGTGGACGACGGGCCCGTCATGACGAACTCGGCGAAGTGCGCCTGGTACGCGCCGGCGAACGTCGGCGCCGAGGTGGTGTTCGGGAGCCTCCAGGAGTGCGTGCGCTCCGCGGCGATCGGACGCGTGTGGCGCGACGAGCGCCTGTGGGCCGATGGCTGAGGGCCGGACCCTCGTCGCCGGCGAGGCCCGTGGGCCCGCGCTCGTCCTGGAGGAGCCGCTCAGCTTCTGGGGCGGCGTGGACCCCCAGACAGGCAAGGTGATCGACGTGCACCATCCCCAGCTCGGCGTCGAGGTGACCGGGAAGGTGCTGGTCATGCCATCCGGCCGGGGGTCGAGCTCCAGCGAGCGTGCTGGTCGAGGCCATCCATGCGGGCACGGGACCTGTGGCCATCGTGATGCTCGAGCCCGATCCGATCATCGCGTTGGGCGCCATCGTGATACGAGAGCTGTACGGGACGCGCTTCCCGGTCGTCGTGGTGGATGAGGCCACGTACGGCTCGCTTCGAACGGACGCGGTCGTGCGGGTCCGAGCGGAGGAGACGATGGCCATCGTGGAGCCGGCGTGAGCTTCTTCGACGTCGCATACGAGGGGACGCCGCCTTGGGACATCGGCAGGCCACAGGTGAGCATCGTCCGCCTGGCCGAGGCCGGCGAGATCGCCGGGCCGGTGCTCGACGTGGGGTGCGGGACCGGTGAGAACGCGCTGTACCTGGCGGAACGGGGCCACGAGGTGGTCGGCGTGGATGCGGCACCGGCGGCGATCGAGAGGGCGCAGGCGAAAGCGCGAGATCGGGGCATCCACGCGGAGTTCCGAGTGTGGGACGCACTCCGGCTGGCGGAGCTGGAACGCGTCTTCGACACGGCCATCGACGTCGGCCTGTTCCACTCGTTCCAGGACGAGGAACGTCCGGTCTACGCCGAGAGCCTGCACGCGGCGATCGAGGCTGGCGGTCGCTACCTGATGCTCTGCTGGAGCGAGCGCAACGAGTGGGGCTATGGGCCCCGCCGTGTGACGCAAGCGGAGATCCGCGAGACCTTCGCCGAAGGCTGGACCGTGGACTCGATCGAGGACGCAGCGTTCGAAACGAACGAGCCAGGCTGGTCGATCCACGCCTGGCTCGCACGCATCACTCGCGGATAGCACCCCCGCGGGGCCGCTATCCGTCGTGCTATTGCCCCGTCACGGCGAACCAGGTCGTGGCGGATGGGCCGACGAAGACGATCGGGGCGAAGCACGGGCTCGGCAGGCTCACGGTCGCCTGGATCTTCGAATCACCTGTCGTCGTCGCCGGGAAGGGATCCGTCGCGACGTTCGTCGTGACCGCAGCTCCATCGGCGATGGTCAGGCAACTCACGATCGCCCGGAACGCGGGGATGGGGTTCGTCCCTTGCAGGTTCGGGGGTACGGGCGCCGCGTCGAGCAACACCAGCCCTTGGACCTGCACCAGCAGTCTGCCGTCGCTTCCAAGCAGGCCGTGTGCCATGTCGATCTGCCAAGGGAGCCCGCCGCCGTTGACATCCCGGATCGGGTTCACTACCCCTACGAACGGCCCAACGACCGGCGCCATCGTGTTGAACGCGAGTACCGGCATGCCGCCAGAACTTGCCGCTGGCGCTTGAGCGATCACCGCGATGCTCAGGAGCGCGCCAAGGGCCAAGAGCGAAAGCTTTCTCATCTCCCCCTCCTCTCGTACAGCCGCTATCGCGCACCGGCCTCGCCAGCGCGGCCACCGTTCGAGGGGAATACGGTTGAGGGGGACGTGCGGATTGCTCACTCCCGCGGCGGCGAGATGGTGCGTAGGGTTCGACGACGAGGTCCACTCTTGCGGTCGAGGCGCATCCTGAAGACTGGCTCAGCGCGGGGCGTACCCGTAGGCGGATCCTCGAATCGATGCGTGTGTTGCAACCCACGACGAAGCAAGGCATAGGCCACGGGAGGCAAGTCTTGGAAATCTCAGTGGACCTGAGGGGACACTATTCGAACTCCTGGCACAACCTGGTCGCTCAGCTCCTTGGACTCATCAGCGACTAGGACCCGCTCCTACTGAGTGCGGAACGCGGGTTCGCGTGTGAAATGGTTCCGCGGTGGCCGGCAAGGCGACGTCCGCTGAGGACGTGATGCGGGGAGTGGCGGGGGCGCGATCCTGGGGGTGCCGTTGCTGTACACGCAGGAGACGTGGCTGCACGGGCGGAGCGTGTCGCCGGTGGTGATCCTGGCCGGGGTGATCGTCGCGTTCGCGGCGAACGTGGTCCTCTCTTACTTCGTGGGGTTCCGTCCGGGGCGGACCCACCGACCCACGGAGGACGCCGTGGTCGGGATGGGGCTGTCCGTCCTGCTCTCCGCACTCCTGCTCGTACTGCTGGACCGGGTCGGGCGCGGGACATCGCTGGAGAACGCGCTGGGCGTGACCGCCTTGACCTCGATCCCGGTCAGCATCGGCTTCTCCGTAGGGGTGGCGCTCGCGCCGCGGGGCGGGGGCGAGAAGGCCGAGCAGATCCAGGGCGGGGGCGGCGACCTGCTGGTCGCGGCGGCCGGCGCGCTGGTGTTCGCCCTGAACATCGCTCCGACGGCCGAGCCGATCCTGCTCGCTGCCGAGCTGGACGGTGTCCGCCTCGGCCTCCTGGTGCTGGCCTCCCTGGTGCTCCCCTACCTCATGGTCTTCTACGCCGAGTTCGGCGGCCGCGAGCGGCGCGTCGCGAGTGACGGCGCGACCCAGGGGCCGATCACTGAGACGCTCCTGGCCTACGCCGTGGCGTTCGTCGTCTCCGCCGCGATGCTCGCGATGTTCGGTCGCGTGGACGCCGTGAACTGCGCCGCGACGGCGCGCGTGGTCACGCTGGCGTTCCCAGCCTCGATCGGGTCGGCGCTCGGGCGGTTGCTCATATGAGCGCGAAGCGAGCCTCTGGGGGTCGCGGCATCAGGCGGCAGCGGACGCCGCTCGAGTGGGCGCTGCTCGTTGTCTCGCTTGCCGCCACCCTGGCCGTGGTGGCTGGGCTGGTGGTGAGCGGGCTCGCGGGACCCCGCGGCGCGGCCGACCTCCACGTCACCATCGCCGACGCGGGCGGACCGGCCAGCGGCGGCCGGCCCCTGGAGGTCACCGTCACGAACGTCGGCGGTACCAGCGCCCAGAACGTCATCGTCGAGGTCACTGTGGGCGACGTCACTCGCGAGGTGAACCTGGACCTGGTGGCGAAGGGCGACACGGAATCCGCGGCGGTCGTGGTCCCCGCCGATGCCGCGGGCCCGCCCCACGCCGAAGTCGTGAGCTACACGAACCCCTGAGTCCCCGGAGCCCCCGCCACCCGAGTAAGAGAATGCGGCCCCACCATGCATCCGCGGCGAGGCGCTGCCGGCCCCCCTGACGGCGAGAGCAATGGTCAGCGGCGCAAACGGGAGGTACGGATCCGTCGCGACACCGGGAGCGCGTACCAGAACCACGCGTAGGCGAGGACGAGACTTCCGGCGACGATCGTCGCGGTGATCGTCCCAAACAAGAGGTCGAACACCATGAAGACCGACCCTGTCATGGCGAGCGCGAGGAACAAGATGCCGCCGGCGGCCAGATGATCCTGGGTGATGATCATCTCCTTCTTGTCGGACGCCGTCTCCTCCTCCAGGCGCCGGAAGCGATGTCGGTGGTAGGCCGCCGGCCCGATCAGCAGCGCCGACGCGACAGCTGCGCAACCGAGCGAACCCGCGTACACGGCCCGGTCGAGATCGTCCGTCTCGACGAAACCGCTGTTGAAGGGCAGGATCAAGAGGAAGGCGAACAGGACCTGCACTCCGGGAATGGCAATTCGCAGCTCGTTCAGGAGCTCGATCAGCTTACGATTGAGCCGCTCTTTCTCTTGCTCTTCGTCGCCCATCGACGGGACCCTACACGGGCGACGCGCTCGCACACCAGACCGGAGCGCCGCGGTCAGGCGGCGCGGAGCCGCTCGGGCACGACCGCGCCTTGCGACCCCGGAGGACGTGACCGCGTTTCAGCTCACATCGGATGCCCCCTGGGGGCATCTGATCGACGCCAGCGTCCCGCTACCCCGATACGCGGATCGGGGCGCGTGGCGACGGGATACGATGAACTACGACGGTCGGCGTGTCGACCTGGGATGGTCGGTGCCTGCGACCGCCCCGCATTCTCGCCGTGGAGAACCCCGCTTGCGGGGTCACGCCAGCCTACCGGCGGAAGCTCCACCGCCGGCGAAGCCCTCCACGGCCGCGCGAACCTCGTTTGCCGCCGAAGCCGCGGAACAGAAACACGAGGAGAAGAACCCCCACCACGCCGACGACCACCCAAAGAACCGGGTTGTCCATATGCCGCTCCCTTCCCTCTGCTGGCCGAACTTGGTCAAGAGCGCCCTTCCTGGGCCCTTCCCGGGCTAGTCGAAGATGCTCACCCCACCCGGTCCCACGAGGAGTCCAATGACGATGAGGGCGATCCCGACGAGGAACGATCCCCTGACGAGAGACACGATGCCGGCAATCACAAGCACGGCAGCGATGATCCACAAGATGGTGTCAGTGTTGCGGCCACCCTTCGCCGCGAGCATCCCGAGAGCTCCGAGCATGTCGCCTCCCTCCATACCTCTGGCAACTATATAGG
>Ga0184612_10001679_pt1 | contig 10726 bp, 7 predicted proteins | sample PLM3_60_coex_FD_133163 | JGI IMG/M metagenome (GOLD analysis project Ga0184612, IMG submission 133163) | Groundwater sediment microbial communities from an aquifer in East River, Colorado, USA - PLM3_60_coex | ecosystem: Environmental > Terrestrial > Soil > Riparian zone | place: USA: East...
AATCCCCACCTGTTTTGCGTTTACTGATTTGTCAGTTTCAAAATAGTCCAGCACACGACTTGCTCCCCAGGCCCAGGCGCGTAACGCACCCCAGTCATCCGCCTTGCGAGGTTGTCCTTTATTGAGCAACCCAATAATTCCTGAAGTCAGTCCCGCACCGTTATCGGCCTGAATGCTTGTCGGTATAACGATAGCATATCCCCAGCCTTTATCCAACACTTGCTTTTGCCACGTTGGCCCTGGCGGAGTCGTAGGTTGTGGCGGATTAAACCATGGCGGTCTTACAAAAGTAAATTCCATAATTACAGGTACAGGTCCCGTAGCGTTTGCAGGGGTTGTGAGCGTAACCTGTATATCCACGGTAATGGCAGGATATGATGAATTGTCTACGTGACCGATTAACTTTTTAAGCACCACAGGAATTTCTTCAACAGTCTCGTTTGATGTACTCGCCACCTCCCAGCGTACTGCGGGAATGTTCTTGGGAAGCCTGCCGTAGATTTCGCGGTCAAAGTCTTCAACGATTTCCGCACGTCGCTTACTCCACCATACTTTGGAAGACGTTACTTTCTTGCCATTCTTTAACACCAGCGCATCGGGTAGTTCCGGGTATGGATTAGCTTTTGCCTCATCATAGTTGGCTGCATTTGGGGCATTGGGATCATTACCATTTGCTCCGGGGCGGAGCGACGCTATTCCCAGCGCATCCATCATTTTTTTATGATCTGCTGCTGAAGCGGCGCGCAGCTTTTCGGAGTACGCATCGCGTTCCTCCTTGGTCATTGTGTTGACATCCTGCCCAACCACAACTGAACAACTAAAGCAAACAGCTATTACAGCTATGCAGGTCCAGATATTCTTCATGTGCGTTTAGTTCTGTTTATACCCTCTCGTCAACTTTTCGCCTCTTCGTACTCTGCTATTGCACAAAGAGTCACAAAGGAATACACAACTTGTCCGCGTCTAAGCCGAAGTTTCGCGCCTACGCAAAGCTTCGTCGGGCAGGCACAGAGGCAATTCTTTGTGAGCCTCTGTGTCATTCCTCTGTGCCTGCCGAAGCGCTTCGCGTAGGCAGGTTACTTTGCGCCACCACCTTGAGTGCGGAGGAAATAATAGTATTTTTTAATGACTGCGAGTGGCGAGCACGATCATCTACTTCCATTGAAACGCAAAGTACTCGCATTGACCTTTCCCCGTGTTACGGATACCATGGAAATCACCCGACGCTGCAAATACGAAGTCCCCGGGAACCATCGGATAGTCTTTATCGGCTACCATCATTGTCGCGTTACCGCGGATTAAAAGGATTATCTCTTCTTCAGGGTGTGTATGAGGAGCGTGGCTTGGAAGACCTTCATTTAAAGTAGTTACGTGCATCTCATATTTTTGGCACGTCGATGTCGGCTTATTAAAAAAGTCCCGCCTTCCCCCAGGTTCCGTCTTTTTCATTTCCAGATCATTCCAGTCTATTAGGAACGAACCCCCATTGCTATGTCCCCGTGCAACATCAACGGGGGGTTTTGGTTTAAATTTCAGCCTGTAGAAGGAAGCCGGCGCTTTGCTGCTGTTTTTGCATTGATACTTTTCACCCGGCATTAAAAAAGCAACACTCCCCGGGCCAATTGATTTACTACTTCCTTTAAGTGTAACTGCCACCTGGCCGTCTTTCACGATGATCAACTCTTCGGTGTCGGAGGAATTTTCATAGTTTGTTTCTTTTCCCGGCTTAATCGTCTCAGCAAAAACTTCAAATGAATCAAAGTACGTAGTGGTGCCATTCAACAGTGTCTCTTTGGAGTTGGGAGCTTTCCAATGGTGCAAACCGGACGTTACCACCTTTGACTGCGCAACGGCCCCTGCCAGTTGAAACAACAATACAAAACACACAATTGCTTTCATCATTAGTTCAGGCTATTTATTTTTCTCACTTGCTAATTCAAGAGCCTTTGTGGTGGTGTAATATTTCGTAAGCATGTTGGGCACTTCCCACGAAGGCATATTGTTAAACTTCAGATACTCGAGATACTTCTCCATGACGCGCGAAAAGTGCGCTTCGTGTCCTTCTTTGTAACTGTCGGGAACAACCACTTCCCATCCTTTGGCAACTTTTTTTACCTGTACTCCCGGGTATTTTGATTCAACGGTTTTGATCTTCTCATTTAAGGTTTGTTCAAAAGTTTTATCCTTGGTAGTTGGTTCAATATATAAGGTAGGCTTGAATTGTTGTTCAGCACCCTGGCGGATCACGAGATTTGCCTTTGTTCCCCGCATGATGGAGTAATGCGTATCGCCGCCTCCGTCAGGGGCTTTGTACGCCCACGTGACGGAAACTTTCGCATGCACACCTTTTAGTTTGTAGTTTATCTCACCGTTACAATAAATATTGAGGATACTGTCTTTTTCAATAGCACTTTTAAGGTAATCAGGAAATGAAGGCACTTTTGTGATTGCTTCAAACTCGCTGCGTGTCATTTTCGTCGCTGAACGTTTCGCGGAGATTAGCTCAATATCTTTGTACTCCAGAGCCTGCTCGGGGAAACATTCCCACTGAACAAGGTCCACAAGGTGCGTAGTCACGTCCACGATTCCCTCTCCTGCCTGTGTAACATCCATGAACCACGCCGGACGGGTAAGAACACTTCCTGACACATATTTATAAAAATGATGAACACTCTCTTTGGTAACCGCCGGCTTTTCGGGTGTACCTGGTTCAAGTGTTCCGAACACTTCGGATATCTGTGAGAGTTCCTTCTGAAGGATGGTGGTGATCTCGAAACGTTCCGTCATGATATCATAAAGCAGGAGATTATTCGCGCGGGCCGTATCAAATGCCGACTTAAGCATCTCGAAACCTGCTGTATTGATCACCATCGGCTTGTCGGCCAAAACGTTAAATCCAGCTTCGAGAGACCTTGAAATGTATTCCGTCTTCTTTTGATTATTCCCAGACAAAACCACCACATTTCCTGGTTTATCGGCAAGCATCTTTTCAAAAAAATCGTTGCCTGTGTAAACCGCTTCATTCCAGTGCGTGGGGTTTTCGGGGCGTGAATTAAAATTTTTGATTCTGTCCATGTGCAATTCCACATCCTTCCCACTAGGTGCATATACGTGAACTGTTGAATCCACATCTTCATACATGGATTTCTGAACCAGCGCCGCGTGAAAATGACCTGGATCAACCGTAACTAAACGAACGGACTTACGGCTCATTTCTTCTTCCTGTTTTTTTGGAGACTGGCAAGAAAGTATAACAATGAACAAAACAAAACAAACTGAGGGGACCTGTATCGGCAAAGCAATAAGGTCGGAAAGTCGGGGAATACTTTTCATCTATTATTTTTTCTTTAAGATAAATACGTGCTATCGTTCGTGGCTGTTAGCGCTTGACAATATAGGGTGATCGTTGTGAGCGAGACAACATGCTGTTTGCCTCATCATCGTTCTTAAATTGTTCTTTTGCGGGATCCCAATATACTTTTCTGTCCAGCTTCATGACAATATGGTGCACCAGGCATGTTGAACACGAGCGGTGAGCTACTTCCACAGGTGCAATTGGTTCCTTTCGTGTCTTAATGCAATCAAGCCAGTTACCGTGGTGATCTGAGCTCTCGTAAAGATGAATCTCCTTCGGACCGATTACCGATTTTATTATGGATGGGTCGCTAGCCTCAAGTGGTTTCACGCCTTCGGCGTTGGCAACCGGATCGCTTGCTGTTGCCTGGTAATTTCCGCGAGTAACAAACAACCATCCCTTTGTCCCTTCAAACCTGATTCCATTTGGCAATTCATTGCTTACCACCATTTTTACACCATTGGCGTATAATGCTTCTGTTTTGAATATCCCATGAACATCCCATAATCCACTCTTAGGAAATTCTGCGTGACCCCACACTTCAACTGGCCCCGTCAGTTCCGTTCCCATTGCCCAATGTGCCGAGTCGATATGATGCGATCCCCAGCCCGTAATCATTCCTGCACCAAATTGTTCACAGCGGAGCCATCCCGGCCGGCTATAATCGTTCTGCGGATGAACGCGCTTCTCCGTATAATATACTTGTGGAGTAGAACCCAGCCACATATCATAATTCAGGTTTTCAGGAACAGGCATCTCTGCTTCTTCGTTGCCGGAAGGATCTCCCGGTAATCCCACGAGCACATTTTTCAGATCACCTATGCGGCCATTGCGCACCAGTTCAGCTGCGTATCTGAATTGAGTGGACGAACGCTGCTGACTTCCGATTTGAAAAATTTGCTTGCTCCGCTTAACGGCATCGCTAAGCGCCCTGCCTTCAGCTATCGTAAGCGACGTCGGTTTCTGAAGGTAAATGTCCTTCTTCGCATTCACTGCATCGATCGCTATAATAGAATGCCAGTGGTCCGGTGTGCTTATGATAACCGCATCAATGTCTTTGTTTTGCAACAATTGATGGTAATCGTAATAGGCTGTAACTCCATCAAAAGTTTTACCCGTTTTCTTCGTATAGAAATTGTTGACTAAAGATTTGGCGTCGTTTGCCCTTTTCTTATCGAGGTCGCAAACAGCCATAACCTGAGCCTGGTCGAACTTCCACACTCCAGGCAGATCGTGATCGCGGGAAATCCTGCCAGTTCCAATCGCACCGATATTGATTCTGTTGCTGGGTGCGTTTTTTCCAAAGACGCTTGCCGGTACAATGGATGGCAACCCAAGTGATAACGAAGTTAAGGCCGCCGCTTTTGCGGAAGACTGAAGAAATTTCCTCCTGGAAATGGATGACCCCTTTGTTTTTTTCATGTCAGGATATTTAAAGTTCGAGTTGGGTGAACAAATTTTAAAAACAATCAGACCCGGGTATCCGGGATATTACGAGCAGAGCTGGTTACTAAATTTTGTAAATAAACCAGTGGTTTCCAATCGATTGCGCCAAGAATTTACCAATAACACCCCGTTTTACTTGAGTGGTTTTCTCAGCCTTTGAATTGATGCACCCCCTGGCCCTAATAAGCTTCATAGTAATGACGTAAATACAAAATAATAACCCCTATTGAATCAAATTGAATAATTTGGGCCCTGAATTCAATATCCAAGTCAAAAAGGACACATCACAATGAATATGGAACAAACCATGCGTTGGTACGGGCCCACTGATCCTGTAAGTCTATCTGATATCCGTCAGTCAGGATGCACTGGAGTTGTCACTGCGCTGCATCACATTCCAGTGGGAGATATCTGGACGGTTGATGAAATCGAGAAAAGAAAAACGATAATTGAAGCCTCCGGGATGAGGTGGACCGTCATTGAAAGTCTGCCTGTTCACGAAGATATCAAAAGACAATCGGGCAATTACCTTCAGCTCATTGAGAACTATAAAGAAAGTTTGAGAAACGTCGCTCAGTGCGGATTGAAAGTAGTTACATACAACTTTATGCCTATCCTGGATTGGATGCGAACAGATATATCATATATGATGCCAGATGGTAGCCGGGCTTTGTATTTTGAGCGGGCAGCTTTTGTTGCATTCGACCTTTTTCTTTTAAAACGTCCTGGCGCTGAGAAGGATTATTCCAAAGCAGAAATTGAAAAAGCAACCTCACGTTTTCAGAACATGAGTGAAGAAGAAAAGAAAAAACTTTTTCACAATGCATTGTTGGGTTTGCCAGGCAGTGATGTGCCGTTTACTCCAGCTGAGATTCTGGAAGCGCTTCAAAAATATTCCGGTATAGATTCCAAAAAACTTAAGTCGCACCTTTTTTATTTTCTTAAGCAAGTAGTTCCCGTCGCAGAAGAAGTTGGTGTCAAAATGGCTATACATCCCGATGATCCTCCCTATCCGATACTGGGTCTTCCGAGAATTTTAAGCACCGAAAAGGATGCGGAAGAAATGATACAATCATGCCCCTCTCCTTCTAATGGACTCTGTTTTTGCACCGGTTCCTATGGTGCGCGTCCCGACAATGATTTGGTTGGAATGATTAAAAGGTTAGGTGATCACATACATTTTCTTCACTTGCGCAGCACGCAGCGCGATGACGAAGGAAACTTCTATGAGGCAAATCATCTGGAAGGCAACGCGAATATGCCCGGGGTGGTGAAAGAGATTGTTTTGATGATGCAACGACGGAAGGTTTCTATTCCGATGAGACCCGATCACGGACATCAGATGTTGGATGATCTCAAGAAAACAACATACCCAGGTTACTCGGCTATAGGCAGACTGCGTGGGCTTGCCGAATTGAGAGGACTGGAGCTGGGGATTACCAGGTCGCTTCAGCAATAAATTCAGACTGCAAAAAGCACATTCCCAGCCTGTAAGTTTTCAAGGGTAACTTATTCCGCAATACCGCAAAGTTTGTCCGGACTTGTATATTTGTGTTTGTGTCGGTCTAAACTGACAGCATTTGCTCCAAAATTCACTCGATTGAAATACTGCAAGACCCTCGATACCTCATTTTCCGGCAAAAACAGAAGTTCTTTCAAAACAATCCAACTAGGATGAGTCTTGGAAGCGCGATATCGAAATTGCTTCCCGAGTTTTTTCAACGTTTTCGAAAGTATATCGAAAATGCGTTCTGGCTGACCTTTGAAAAAGGATTTTCAATGGCGGTCGGGATGGTGGTAGGAATTTACACAGCCCGCTATCTCCAGCCGGAGAGTTTTGGGCTATTGAACTATGCCATAAGTTTCGTAAGCATTTTTTCAGCCTTTGCATCGTTAGGTCTGGATCAGATTATCATCCGCGAACTTGTAAAGGACAAGGGCAAACGGGATCTATTACTGGGGACCGGATTTATCCTAAAACTTATTGGGTCGCTGATACTGGTCGTTATGATGGTAGGGACTATGTATTTTATGGAACATTCCTTCTTTACCAACACCCTTATTCTGATCATCGCTCTAAGTGAAATTTTAAAAATATTTGAGGTCGTAAACTTCTTCTTTCAATCACAGGTACAATCAAAGTACGTTGTTCAGGTTCAGCTGATACTCAATCTGGTCGTGAGTGCGTCGAAGGTAGCATTGGTTTTACTCAAAGCACCATTGATCTGGTTTGCCTTTGTTATACTCTTTGGCACGTTGCTAAACGCTATCGGATTTATCTACGCTTATCAAAAAAGAGAAGGAAAGATATTAAACTGGCGATTTGACAAGTTGACGTCGTTAAATCTTCTTCGTGAATCCTGGCCTCTGGCTCTTTATGGTATCGCGCTTCATATTCAGGCGCGTATCGACCAGGTGATGCTTGGAAAAATGCTCAATAATTACGAGGTAGGGCAATACTCGGTAGCGTTAAAATTTATTGAGATCTTCGGTTTCGCACCCATGATCATCATCAGCACGCTGATGCCGGCCGTTACAAAAGCCAAAGCGAATAGCGAGGAACTATACCATCATCGTCTGGTGAATTTATACAGAGTCATGTTCATTGTATTTCTTGCCATTGCTGTACCTATTTACTTCCTTGCTGAGCCCATAATTAATTTGCTGTATGGCAAAGAATATCAACCAGCAGGCTATTTGTTATCCTTGTTTGCGCTAAGAATCTTCTTCTCCAATATGGGGGTGGGGAAATCCGCATTTATTGTGAACGAAAGTTTGTTCCGGTATTCGCTTCTTACGATGACAATTGGCGCAATCGCTAACGTTACATTTAATTACTTCCTGATCCCGCAATATGGAGCCATCGGGGCTATCGGAGCGAGTATGTTATCTTTTACGGTCACTATTTTTGGCGTAGATTTATTCTTCGAAAAAGCCCGGCTCAATCAAAAGCTGATGTTTAAGGGAATGTTTACATTTTGGAAATTAAGGGACGTCATATAACAATAAGTGGCTATTCATGATCCGAATAAAACCAGATCCTGAGAATACTTTTTCGTGTCCGGACTGCCATTCGGCTAATCCTGTAATTAACGATGTCATTGTCCCTTCAATACACGTAGTCGCAGACTGTACTTGTCAAAACTGTGGACTTGAATTTTATCAGGGCTTTCCAGTAGGTCATTCGGTGGAATATCCTGTGTTTGTTCCAAAGACGAAAGATAACCCGCTGCCAGGTCTTCCTACGCCACCGTGGTTTCTGGACACATTCCTGAAAGGGGTTCGCAATGTTCGCGACAATGAAGTTGCCATTAAAAAAATCGTGTATAAAAAATGCGAAAAAGTCGTTATCCTCAATACACTGGATTATTTATACGGTCATGTAATTTTGAAACTCTATAATGCCCTTCATCACCTCGACAACGACAAGGATAGGGGACTTGTTATAATATTACCCAGGATGTTTGAGTGGCTGATCCCGGACGGGTGTGCGGAGGCGTGGATCGTGGACTTAAAACTGGGCGACATTGTATACGGATACAGTTCAATTCAGAAATTCGTTGCCGAGGAGATGAAACGCTTCTCCGAAATTTCCTTAAGCAAAGCATACCCCGTTCCGGATTTTTCGCGTATCGATATCGAGCGCTTCAGCAAGGTGAAACCCTTTAACCTTCAGAATTTTTCAAAACTAAAGCCGACCATAACATTCGTTCTCCGTGAAGATCGCTGGTGGTTGGAGAGCAAAATAGATCATTGGCTATTTCTCGCCTGCAGGAAACTGAATCTAACGTCCTTAGGAATCTCCTTTCTCTGCTCGGAACAAAACAGGTTAATAAAAAAAACCATTCGAGGAATAAAGAAAAACCTTCCGGACGCCATAATCAACGTGGTCGGGCTTGGGACGCGAGGAAGTTTTGAAGGTTATGCCCTTGATAAACGGCAAACCTCAATCTCCAAAGAAATTGAAATTGAATGGTGCCGATTATACGCATCTAGTCATGTGGTAATGGGGATTCATGGATCTAATATGCTTCTCCCTTCTGCACATGCGGCGGGCTGTGTCGAGATTCTACCTTCAGACCGGTATGGAAATTATGCTGAAGACCTCTCTATTAAATACAATGACCGTAGGCAAATTTTCTTTTACAGATTCGCCGACCAGTATGCACGGCCCAGATCAGTGCAGGAAAGGATAGTGGAAATTATTCTTTGTTACGAGGCATACAATACAAAGATGTGCCTCAATGTATATTAGTGTTATGTTAAGCGAATTCTGACGTAATCTTGGAGCGATTGAGTGGTTGTTAAGATGGCGGATTGACGAGGAACGAATTATACTCTTCGTCTGGTATATCGGAATCCTTACCCGCCGCTCACCCTTTAATTCCCCGCCCGACCGAACTTGATAAAATTATTCTTGAAAAAGCTTGTTAGAATTTGCCTGAGGATAATTCAGTTAGTCGTTCGGGCGGGCCTGAAGGGTCAACGCGCGATGCTACCTTTAGGGAAGTGAAGGGTGACCGGGGCTTAAAGTAAACGTAACTGTTTTTGCACCACACTTCATTGGATTCGGACAAGACGTCAAAGCAAGCTTAACTTAACACTAGGCGTTTGATATTTACGTTCCCTGAAACAACATGAAACAAGTATCGCTCAACGACCTTCGCCAATGGGAATTTGAACAATTGGGAAAGGAACTCTTGGTAAAACACTTCGTCACCGCCCGGAATTCTCATACCGGCGCGAAAGAGTTTACACTCAGTTATTCAAGCTCACCAGACAGAACCGAGATAAAAGAAAACAGACATCGGCTGGCGCTGGCAATGGGAATTACAGAATCCGAACTATACTTTCCATCTCAGGTCCATAAAACGAGGATTGTACATGTTAACCGCGATACCCTTAAGCAAGAACTGATGGAGACAGACGCGCTGGTCACGAATCAAACGGGAATCTGTATTGCCGAGATGTCAGCGGATTGCGTTCCTATTCTGTTAGTAGACAAAAAAAATAAAGTCGTTGCAGCAGTTCACTCCGGCTGGAGAGGAACGGTCGCTAAAATCCTGGCGCGAACCCTGGAAGAAATGAACACAGTCTATGGCACAACGGGCCGTGACCTGATTGCAGCTATTGGTCCTTCGGTAAGCCAGGAGTCGTACGAAGTTTGTGAAGAAGTAGTGCAAGCCGTCGAGGAAACTTTTGGAAAAGACAGCGGACTGCTGATCAGCCAACCAAATAATAAAGCAAAACTAGACCTTTGGAGAGCCAATACGCTTCAGCTTCTGGAGTTTGGGGTCAATCCTTTCCAGATCGAAGTTTCAAATCTCTGCACTGTTAAAAACAATGATTCCTTTTTTTCGGCGCGAAAGGGCGATACAGGGAGATTTGCAGCTGGTATAATGTTGACCTGAATTCGAGATGACTCCTCATCTTTAAAACCGTCATTTGTCCCCTACAATGACGGCAAAGGTCTGAACGAATGTAAGGAAACCTTATACTCTTTTGATTCCCGCTGCATTAATCAATTGCCACGAACTTTAGTTCGTGGATTATGCAAACAAACAAGCAAGGCTTTAGCCCAAGGGGCACACTTAGAGACGTGTAGCATCCATAGGGCTAAAGCCCAATCGATGGCATAACTTTAAACCACGAGCTAAAGCTCGTGGCAATTGCTTTTTTTCGCAGTGCAACCTATTCACTCCGTAATATTTTTGCCGGATTAATGCTGGCACCACGAAGTATCTGCAAGCTTACGGTACTCAGTGCGATGAAAACCAGGATAACAAGAGGAACGAGCAACAAATCCCATTGGAGACCGATTCTGAAAGCAAAGTTACCGAGCCACGAATCCACGCCATACCAGGTAAGTGGCAAAGCGATAATACTGGCAATCAGCACAAGCTTGAGAAATTGCCAGGAAAGCAG
>Ga0184612_10001680_pt1 | contig 10720 bp, 7 predicted proteins | sample PLM3_60_coex_FD_133163 | JGI IMG/M metagenome (GOLD analysis project Ga0184612, IMG submission 133163) | Groundwater sediment microbial communities from an aquifer in East River, Colorado, USA - PLM3_60_coex | ecosystem: Environmental > Terrestrial > Soil > Riparian zone | place: USA: East...
GAGCGCTTCGCGGCCATCGTGGGCGCGAAGAGCGCGATGGATGCACATCCACGCCCGGAACACTATCTCGTTCCTTAACCGTGACTTGGCCGGTCCCGAGCCGTCCGGCCGGATGTGGCAAGGTCCCTGCCATGACCCTGACGGCAACAAAACCGACCGAGTCGGTGACCAGTCACCGAGCGCGCGAGCTCGACGAGAGCGCCGAGCCCGGTTGGATCGCCCGTTGGGCACGCAGAGATCCTGTCCGCGCCGTCGCCACGGTGCTGATCGTGGTCCAACTGGCAGTGAGAGCAGACATTGCCTCTCGTGGGTATCTTGCAGTTGACGATTTCGTTCTCGCGTCGTACGCCGCGGGGTCGAAACTTGACGCCGACTTCGTCTTCGGCGTGTACATCAACCACATGATGCCGGCGCCGATGCTCATAACGTGGCTGATCACCCGCGCGACCGGCCTTGCCTTTTGGCCGTACGTTTTGCTGCTCCTGGCTGGTCAGGTATTTCTCAGTGTCGCCTTCTACCGCCTTCTTCGACTGCTCCTCAGGCCCGGCTGGGGACTACTCGTCCCGTTGTGCCTGCTGTTGTTCAGCCCGCTGACTCTTGAGACAACGTCCTGGTGGTGGAGTGGCGTCAACGTTCTGCCGATGCAGCTGGCTATGGTGCTAGCAATTGGCGCTCAGGCGCGGTACGTGCGGACTCGGCGGCTCCGGCATCTGGTGACACTGGCGTTGTCGATGGTGCTTGGATTGCTCTTCTTCGAAAAGTCGATTCTGATCGCACCGCTGGTGTTCTTTGTAACCGCATGCCTCTTCGTCAGGGGTGGACCGGTCCGCAGCATCACCAGAACCGTGTGGCGATACTGGCCATCGTGGCTGGTGCTTACCGTTCTTGGCTCGGCCTATCTCTGGCTATACGTGTCTCGTGCTGAGTCTTCGCTGCGCGTGCCAGCTTCGCCCGGGGAGGTACTGACCTTCTTGCGGCAGTTGATCGGCAATACGCTCATTCCGGGCCTATTCGGCGGCCCGTGGGGTTGGCTTGATGTTCCCGGAGATGGAGCACCGCTCGCTGCAGCGGGCGACCTGGCACGCTGGCTAGCCTGGGCCTTGTTGCTCATTCTTATGGTCGTCACCGTCCTGATCCGCGGCGCCGCAGTGAGAGCCTGGGTGTTGCTCGCGACATATGTCGCGCTTGTAGCCATTCTGTTGGGCGCGACGCGCCTCGGCTCAGCGTTCAGCGCTGCGGCCGGACTGGTGCCTCGTTACGTCAGTGACGTGGTCGTGGTTGCCGCTCTCTGTGTTGGGGTCGCATTGATCGGTCTCATCGACTGGCCCGAACAAGCTCCCGGGCAGCCGCGAGCCTGGCTCGCCGCCGCGCGGGACCCGGGCGCCATCGCCGTATCGTTGGTTTTCGTTGTTGCCGGACTCCTCGCGCTAGGACTCGGCACGGCATGGAGCACGGCCCGGTTCGCCGACGACTGGGCGATCAAGCGCGGTCGCGATTACCTACAGATCGCCCAAGCAGAGCTTGCGAAAGCCCCACCTGGAACGGTCTTCTTCGATCTACCAGTTCCGGCAGATGTCCTGGGGCCGATCTTTGCGCCGTTTAACCTTCAGTCCCACTTCTTCCGACCACTGGCGTCACGGCCGGTGTTCGTTACAGAGGCTGAAAGTCCGTCGATATTCGACCAAGCCGGCCACATTCGCCCAGCGAAGGTTGACGGCCCCAGCACCGCGCCGGGCTCCGTGCCCGGCTGCGGGCTCCAGGTGACCGGCGGCACTACCGTTCGGATGCCGCTGACGAGTCCGCTGTATGCGTGGCATTGGTTCGTCCGGATCGGCTACCTGAGTTCCGCCGATTCGTCAGCCATTCTCAGGTTCGGAGATGCCGTACATCGGTTCGAAGTACGGCGCGGCCTGCACCAGATCTACTTCCCCATTGTGGGCGGAGCTGACGGCTTCGACCTGACCGTCAACGACACCGCGGCAACCGTGTGCGTCGATCAAGTCACCGTTGGCAACCTGGCGCCGCGGGCGCCATGACGAACGGCGGACCGCCTATCGCTCGCCGTATATCTGCGGCTGCTGAGCCTCGTCCGGATTGTCCAGTTGGGAGGCGACCTGGTCGGCACTCGGCGTCAACCGATACGTCACCGCTGCCAGTCCGACGACCCCGATAACAATGCCGAGCACCATTGCGACGACCGCGGTGAGAAACACCGATTGCGAACTCGCCATGCCACTCCTCCTCGGGTGCGTGCCGGCACGTTACCACACGGTAGGGGCCCGGCGTAGACGCCAAATCGCCGCCATTACCGACGCCAGGGCAATTGAATCAATCGCGACAAGTACCCATCGTCGGGCGTCGTGCGGAGCCTGGTACGGGCCCGCCGCCGGATTGGCGTACAGCTCGAGGAACCGTCCGCTGTAGACGAGGCGGAGTCCGTCGAGTGAGCCGCGCGGGATCGACCCGCCGGCCTCGTGCTGGACGACCACCCACGCCACCGCCGTCTGCGCGACCGACGAACCCGCGGCGAGCAGGTCGCGGACCCGTGCGGCCCGCGGATTCTCACCCTCAAGAAGCAGATCACCGATGCGCAACGTGTCGTCGGCCAGGACCTCGGCCGGCAGGTACCGCGGCGCCGGGTCGAACACGGTCCGGCCCCGGTTCCACGAGTAGTTGCGATACTCGCTGAACGGCAACGCCAGCACCTCGCCCGGCGCGTCAGCGACCCGCGCGGCCACGCGGTCCCAGTCCGCCGGATAGGAGACGGGCCGGAGCGCCCCGGCGCCGCCGAACGCGAGGTCGGGCGTCAACGCCACGGGTAGTGCGACCATGGCCATGAGCACCAGCCGCGCGCGCGGTTCCTTGAAGCGGGCGGCTAATCGCTCCGCACCCAGCGCGGCGCCGGTCGCCAGCAACAGCGCATAGGGCATCACGAACTTCTGCCCGTCCCGCAGGAGACCGGCCCCCGGGATCCGACTCACGGCCCACGCCAACGCGTCGGCCGTCAACGGCAGCGTGCCGAACACGGCCACGGCGATACCAGCACCGGCGAGGATGGCCAACCGCGCGGCACCACCGGCCGGCCAACGTCTCCACAGCACGCCAACGCCGGCGCCGGCGAGACACAGCAGCGCCACCGTCACGACCGGGACAAGTACGGAAGCGCGGCTCGCCGGTGTGGTCTGCGCATTCCAGATCCCACCCGTGCCCGCGAGCGCACCGACTGGGCCGCTCCAGTTCTCGCCACGTGCGGCGAATGCGGCGACACCGGCCGGATCGGACCGGCCGCCGGCGGTGGTAACGGCCGCGGCCACGAGCCAGGGCGCATTCAGCAGGGCCACCGCGGCCACGGAAACGCCGGACCGGCGAAGCGTGGGCCGGTCGACGCCGAACGTAAGCACCGCGGTCGCGGCCAGCGCGATGACCCCTCCGGTCGGGGTTATCGCCGAGACCGCCGCGGCGAGGATGACCCTCGGCAGCGCACCCGGCCGGCCCGCCCGTACCCCCATTGCGGCAGCGACCAACCACGGCAGGGCGGCGTACGCGAGCAGCAGACCCCACTGCCCAAGCAGCAATCGCCCGGCCAGGAACGGGGTCCAGGCGTAGCAGACCGCGGCGACGACGCGGGTGAGCGAACGCTCCGCTGGGACGAGCCGTCCGGCCCCGATGGCGGCCGCGTAGATCGCACCCGCAAGCGCGACTCGCTGGAGCAGCCAACCCGGCACCGCCAGATTCAGCAGCGACACGACCGCGTCCTGTGGCACGGCGCGCGGAAGGCCGCTGGTGGGTGCGATGAGGTCCCACCGCAGCGGCTGGTGGGGCACGAACACCATGTCGTAGCTCAGTACGTACCCTGGCGCGACCAACGGCGCGAGCACGAGCAGGGTGACCACGGCGGCAACGAGGTGCAGCGTCAACCTATCCCGCCCGCTCCGAATCGCCGGGCCGGTGGTTGCGGTGGCGGTGGCTGCGTCCGTCATCGCTTCCGCAGCACGAGCACGAGGTTCCAGGTGAGGAACTCCCGGAGTACGGGGATGCGGACAACAGGCTTCGCCCAGGCCGGCAGATAGCGGGGCACGATGTCGACCACATCCGCCTCCGCCTGTCGCAGGGCCCATCGGATCGCGGCGGCCACGGAGACGCCGAACATGCTCTTGCCATATACGTTCTTCGGCCGCCGGCCAAAGCGCCTCTCGTACCGTCGCGCGGCCCGGTGCCCGCCCAGATAGTGCCACGGGGAGGTCTCGTGCCCGCCCCACGGCGAGAGCCAGTTGGTATAAGAAAGGAACACGATCCCGCCAGGGCGAGTGACCCGGACCATCTCGTCGGCCATCCGGGCCGGATCCGGAACGTGCTCGAGCACGTTGGACGAGAAGCAGAGATCGACGGAGCCTGTCCGCAGCGGTAACTGCAGGGCAGTGCCGAGAATGGCGTCGGTCGGCATGGCACCACCACGCGCGCGCATCTCTACGGCGTCGACATCCACGCACACTGCTCGTGCACCGGCCTCGCGTAGGGCGTCCGCAAAGTAGCCCGGGCCACCGCCGACGTCGACGAGCAGCGCCTGATCGAGATCCGCGTAGGTGCGCAGCTGACCGACAGTGTCTCGGGCCAGCAGCCCGTAAAAGAAATCTGGATCGGCCTGCTCCCGGTGGAACGCTCGGAACAGGCGCAGCGAACGCGCCAGATCGGCCCGGAATGGCGTCGTCTCGAGGCCCGCGGCCGGGAGCGACGCGGGCGATCTGAGGCGCTGCCGCACGGTTTGACCTCCTCGTTACTCTGACCGCTACGCCGGCGCCGTGCGGTGGCGACACTGTACTTCGCCAGGCCAGAGAGTTCGGAGCGAGATGACCCAGGGACGGGCGGCGAGCGTTTTGAACGGTCGGCTGGGCCCAGCCGGAGCCGCAGTCGCGATCGCCGGCCTAGCGGTCAACGGGCTCGCATTCGTGGTGCCCCTGCTGGGTGCCAGGTTCCTCTCCGCGGCGGATCTCGGCGCGTTGGCCGCGATTCTCGCCCTCGGAGCGATCACCACCGTGCCAGCGCAGGGCCTTCAGCTGGCACTCGCGGTTCGATGGGCGAGAGCAGGCGGGGTCCCCAACGCCGACCGCGCCACCGCCGCCACGGCCTGCGTGGCCTCGGGGGCGGTCGTTCTGGCCATCCCGCTGATCTCCGTATCCCTGCACCTGTCACCCGTCCTGCCGCTTTTGCTCGCGGCGACAAGCGCGGCAGTCGTGATCGCGAGCCGCTGGTTGGGTGAGCTGCAGGGCCAGCAACGATTCGTACGCCTGGCAGTGGGAATGGTGCTGCTCGCGGTCGCCCGCTACGGCGGGGTGATCGCCGGCCTGTGGTTCGGCGCGGGCGTGACCGGCTCGCTCGCGCTGGGCGCTGGCGTCGCGTGGGCTTCGTTGCCCGTGCTGTTCGCTCTGGCTCGCCCGCGCGGCGTCGCCGCAGGCGGTGCCGTCGCGGCGATGCATATCCCGCGCCTGCGCGCTCGTGACGTCGCCGGCGCGAGCGGGGCCAACCTGGCGATGCTCGTCATCTCCTACGCCGACCTCATCCTCGCCCGCGGCCTCCTGCCGCCGACGGAGGCGGGAGCCTATGCCGTCGGTGCCGTGCTGACGAAGGGCGCTCTGTGGGCGCCCCAGGTAGTCACGGTTCTCGCGGTGCCCTTCATGGCGCGTGGCAGCCGGCGGGCGTTGCTCATCGCGCTCGCCGTGGTCGCCGGCTGCGGGGCCCTGCTGGTGGTCGCGGCGGCGGTGGCGGGAGGTCTTGCGGTGCGGCTCGCCGGCGGCCCGGGGTACTCCTGGTTGGCAGGCTACGCCCCGGCGTTCGGGGGCGTCGGTGCCTTGTACGCGCTCGTGTTCGTCCTCGTCAATGCCGAGGTCGCGGCCGGCGCTCGCTGGCCGGCCGCCACATTGTGGGTCGCCGTGGTCGGGCTCGCGATCGCCGCGAACCTACTGGACCCGCCCACGCTCGGCGGGATCCTCACGCTCTCAGTCATCACTGCCACGCTCTCTACCGCCACCACGGGCGCCGTCGTGTGGATCACGTCGCGGCGAAGCGCCCGGCCACTGCCGTTGATCTAGGAGTTGTTCGCGTCGTTGGAGATCATCTCACGCGTACAACCCCTAGAGCAACGGGGAGGACGGGAGATCAACGGTGCCGGGCACCCTCGATCAACGAGGCGGGAGAGGAGAAGCGGCGGGGAGGATGCGGAGGGTGATCAGGCGGTGGGTCGCACGGGTCAGCGCCACGTACAGCACTCGCACGCCGGCCGGTGACTCGGCGGCGATCTCATCCGGGGCGACGACCACAACGGCGTCGTACTCCAAGCCCTTGGAGCGCATGCCGTCGACAACCTGGACCCGCCCATCGGCAATCGGCCCGGCGACCGCCGCTGCGGCCTCGTCGCGGCGGGCGGTCGGCGTTATCACCGCCACGGTGCCCTCGACCTCAGCGAGCAGGTCCGCGACCGCGTCCGCCAGAGCGGCCGCGAGATCGCCATCGGCGACCGCACGGTGCTCGGGGGGTACACCGGTGCGGCGAACCGCGTTGGGCAGGTCGGCGTCGGGCACCGCCCGGCGCACTACGCCGGCGGCGTAGTCGAAGATCTCGGCGGAGTTGCGATAGTTCGTGCCGAGGTGGAAGCGGCGTACTTGCTTGCCCCGCAACGCCTCGTCGCGTGCTCGGCCCGCCTCCGCCGCGTTGGGCCAAGCGCTCTGCGCGGCGTCGCCCACGATCGTCCAACTGGCGTGGCTGCCGCGGCGGCCCAGCATCCGCCACTGCATCGGCGACACATCCTGGGCCTCGTCAACGAGCACATGGGCGTACCCGTCGTAGTTGTCCGGCCGCGGCGCCCGCTCCCGAGCGGTGAAGTGCCGATCGGTCACTGTGGACAGTTCGCGCAGCTCATCCCCGGCGTTGTCGATGCCCATGCTGCGGTTGCGGCTGCCCCTTGCTGAGGGTTGCGGCGGCTCGCCGAGAAGGACACGCAGCTCGTCCACGAGGGCGACGTCGGCCACCGAGAGGTCGGCGGGTGCGTTGGCCCACGACGCGGCCAGCGCCGCGCACTCGTCGGCCGCGAGCCAGTCGCGTCCCGCGGCGGCCACCAGGTCGGCGTCGGAGAGCCAGCCAAGCACGTCGGCCGGGGCCACGATCGGCCACCAGGCTCTCACGAACCGCGCGAACTCGGGACGGTCACCGACCTCCTCCGCGAACATGTTCGCGCTCCACGACATGTCCTCGCTCCGGGCGCGCCACAACGCCTCGAGGAGCGCGCGCCGGACCTCACGCATGGCGGCGTTGGGGTGATGCACGCGCGCGTGCAACTCACGGCGCACCGTCGCCAGCGCAGATGCGCGGACGCGCAGCACCTCGCCGGCGTACACGATCCGGAGCTCGGCCGGCGCGTCGGGCGGACCCTCCCGCATTGCGCGCTGTAGAAGGCGGCGCATCCGCAGAGACCCCTTGAGCGCGGCGACGGACGGCGGGTCGAGCCGGTCGGTCTTCACCCCGTCGACGATCTCGCCCACCGCGCGGAGTTCCACTGTGTCCTCGCCGAGCGACGGCAGCACTCGCTCCACATAGGACATGAACACGGGTGAGGGGCCGACGAGCAGAACCCCGCCACCCTCGAACCGTCGCCGGTCCCGGTAGAGCAGGTGTGCCGCCCGGTGCAGGGCCACCGCTGTCTTCCCGGTGCCCGGCCCTCCCTCGATGAGGGTCACGCCGGCGGCGGGAGCGCGGATAGCCTCGTCCTGCTCGCGCTGGATCGTGGCGACAATGTCGCGCATCGCCCTGCCCTTGGCCCTGGCCAGCGTCGCTATCAGGGCGCCGTCACCGACGACCGTGACCGCCGTGCTCGCGTCGCCGCGAGCGGCCTCCACATCGAGCAGATCATCCTCGACGTCAAGCACCTTAGGCCCGACGCAGCGGATCACTCGTCGGCGGACGACCCCCATCGGCTCCTCGGGCGTCGCCTGGTAGAACGCGGCCGCCCCCGGGGCCCGCCAATCGATCACTAGTGGCTCGTGGTCGAGGTCGCGCAGGCCCAACCGCCCTACGTGGCGGATCTCGCCGTCGCGCAGATCAAGGCGGCCGAAGACCAGACCCTCGTACTCCGCGTCGAGCGCCCGCAGTCGGCGCGCCGCGTGGTAGACCATTGCGTCGCGCTCCACAAGCGATCCGGGCGTGCGGGCCCGGGCCAGCCGGAACCCCTCGCGGCGGGTCTGCTCGGCCTCCGCGCGCAGCGTCTCGAGCCTTGAGTAGACCCGGTCGACGTGGTCCTGCTCCCTGGCAATCTCCGCCTGACGTGTCACTTCGGACAAGTGGTTGCTCCCCTGCGTCGCCGACGGTCCTCGAAAAGGGTACGGGCAGTCGCCGGCCTCCGAAATCCGCACCGAGCACGATGCACCGGCCGCCGCCCCCGGATAGGCTTATTCTGTGGCCCATCGGACAGGGCCTCTACGTATTCTTACGGACTCGCGGGCGCCATTCGCACCTAGTCTCGAGCGTCGTGAAGAAGCCGACCGAAGACGGGACCACACCATGGGCACCTCCGCGGAACAATTTAGTCAACGCCTGTTTGGCTCGACCCTGCACATGATTGACGTCATGGCGGTCTACCTCGGCGACCGGCTCGGCTGGTACCGGGCACTTGCCGCAGGCCCGGCAACGGCCGCCGAGCTCACAGACCGTGCCGGCGGTTCGGAGCGCTACGCGCGGGAGTGGCTCGAGCAGCAGGCCAGCACCGGCATTCTTACCGTGGAGGACGGGCGGTTCGCGCTGCCGGAGGGTGCGGCCGAGGTGCTCACCGACACGAACAGCCTGGCCTACCTGGCCCCGCTGGCGCGGATGTTCGGCGCGGCCGCCGCGCAGCTGCCGGCCCTCGTCGACGCGTACCGGCGCGGCAGCGGCGTGCGCTGGTCCGAGTACGGCGTCGACATGCGGGAGTCCCAGGCCGACATGAACCGGCCCTGGTTCGAAAACAAACTAGCCGAGGCACTCGCCGGCGCTCCCGACATCGACGCGGTACTCCGCCGTCCGGGTGCGCGCATCGCCGACGTCGGATGCGGCGGCGGCTGGTCGAGCATCGCGCTGGCCCGGGCGTACCCTCGGGCGTCCGTCGACGGCTTTGACGTCGACGCACCCTCGATCGAGCTGGCGCGCCACAACGCGGCCGACGCCGGACTGGACGACCGGGTCCGATTCCACGAGGCCGACGCCGCAGGCCTCGGCGAGGACTCGTACGACGCGGTCTTCGCGTTCGAGTGCATCCACGACATGCCGAGACCGGTCGAGGTTCTGGCGGGAGTACGGCGGGCGCTGCGGCCCGGCGGCGCCGTCGTGGTCATGGACGAGGCGGTCGCGGACACGTTCGCGGCGCCGGGGGACGACGTGGAAAAGTTGATGTACGGATTCAGCCTCTTCGTCTGCCTGCCCGGCGGCCTGTCGTCGCAGCCATCGGCCGGTACCGGCACGGTGATGCGGCCGGGCACGTTGCGGGCGTATGCCCGGGAGGCCGGATTCGCGGACATCGAGGTCATGCCGATCGAGGATTTTGGCCTCTGGCGCTTCTACCGCCTGTTGCCGTAGCGCTTCGGGCGGCGGCGCCGCCGGCGGGGTCGCACCAGCGGACACGCCGCGATCCGGCCACTGTCGGCTTGCCGACATGAGGGCTGTCCGACGCGGGCATTCCGTCCGATAAGCGGTGGTCGCGACGGCCTGTAGCGCTTCGGTAGTGTGCCCGGATCCTGTTCGCCCCAACCACCCCGGGGGACACATGAAACGCTTCGGGCGCATATTGGCACGGGTCGGCATCGGCTCGATCACCATGCTCGCGGCGGCCGCGTTCGCCAGCCCGGCCTACGCCGACACGACCGCCGACCTTGAGGTCAAGTTTTCCGGCGCCACGAGCTCGCCGAACACCGATGCGAAGTTCGGCACCGTCTCGATGATCAACCATGGGCCGAGCGCCGCGTCGGGCATCACGCTCACCTTTGACATCGGCGACCTCGACTCGACCAAGGTCGAACTCGACACCGTCGGGTGCGACGTCAATGTTGACACCGTCGAATGTGCGCTTCCACCGGAGTTCATCCTGATCAACGGGGCCGACTTCGACGGTGCGATGCTGCTGACGAAGAAGCCGGGCGCGACCGGCGACGCCGGCAAGCTCACGGTCACGATCAGCCACTCCGGCACGGATCCCGTCGCGGCGAACAACACCGTCACGGTCAATGTCACGATCGCCGACGCGGGCGGTCCGGATCTCGCGACCCTCGCTCTCGATGTGTACAAGCAGGGCACCGACCCCAACGAGGTGGCCTTCCAGCCGATCCCGCCGGGCGGTACCTCGAATCTGTGGGTCTTCGTCGTCAACCAGGGCGACGTCAAGGCCAATGGCGTGAAGATCTCGATAACGTTGCCGCAGCACGTGTCGTTCAACGAGGCCGAACCCGACTGCACCCACACGGTGGGCAGCAGCACCACGGTGTGCGAGTACGACACGGTCGTCCTGGACACCAACGGGACGGACGAGTCGCTGGGATTCTTCTTCTTCCCGGTGAAGGTGGCCGCGGATGCCCCCGGGCCGGTCGCGCTGACCGGCGGTGTCGTGACCGCCGAGGCCATGGGCGAGCCGGTGGAGGTGCCGTCGGCCAGCCCCCGCAACTTCACGCGGACCGCGCCGAAGGGCTTTGTCGACGTAGATCCGACCGAC
>Ga0184612_10001681_pt1 | contig 10719 bp, 6 predicted proteins | sample PLM3_60_coex_FD_133163 | JGI IMG/M metagenome (GOLD analysis project Ga0184612, IMG submission 133163) | Groundwater sediment microbial communities from an aquifer in East River, Colorado, USA - PLM3_60_coex | ecosystem: Environmental > Terrestrial > Soil > Riparian zone | place: USA: East...
AGGCGAGCGTCGACCGCGTGCGGGCGCTGATGGCCAGGGCCCAGACCATCGGTGAGGTCGTGTCGATCGAGGCGGAGTTGACCCGCCGGGAGGCCGACCTGGGTTCGCTGAAGGCACGCAAGGACCGGCTGGCCGACCAGGTCGCGCTCTCCACCATCACCCTGTCGTTGCGCGGCCCAGCGGCGCCGGCCACGCCGGATGAGGATGAGACCGGATTCCTGGCTGGGCTCAAGAGCGGCTGGAAGGGTTTCCTCGCGTCAGTCGAGATCGTAATGCAGGTGACGGGCTTCCTGCTCCCCTGGATCATCGCGATCGGCGCGCCGACGTGGCTGATCGTCTGGCTGCTGCGCCGCCGCCGGCGACCCATTCTGGCCGCCGCAAGCGCGGGCACGCCCGCGACAAACCCGCTGCCGAGCGCTCCGCCCGCGAATATCCCACCGAAGCCATGACGCCAAGGCCGGCATCCCTGTCCCGCCCTCAGGGGGACGTGGGCGGGGCTGGGGTGCGCGGGACGAGGGCGAGCAGTTCGGTGACCGCGTCGGCGAGGTCCGGCGTCACCTGATATCCGCCGTGTCCCGCTACTGCGGGCGGAAGCCGGTCCCCGGGCGGCGCATTGAAGCCGACGGGATCGATCAGGCGCCGGTCCCCGATCCCGACCGCACCACCGATCGGGTCGGTACGCCGCCACAAGTTGATCCAACGCGGCTCTCTATTGGGTTCGGCCAACGCACGGCCGATCTGGTCCACCACATGTTGACCCCAGTACGTAGGGAAGGCGCGCATGTACAGCCGGCATAGAGGCGAGCCGTACGTGAGTAGGGCCGTGCGCGCCTGCGCCGTCTTGGGCAGCTGGAGCACCGCCGCGGCGGCGAGCACCGAACCCTGTGAATGTCCAGATAGGACAATGCCGCCCTGCTCCCGGGCGAGCCACGTCGCCCGGTGCACGAGCTCGGGCACGACTCGCTCCGCGTAGCACGGCGGCGCCAGCGGGTGCGCGGCGCGTGGCCAGAAGGTGCCGAGATCCCAGATCACACCGACCGTCCTGCGCACCTTCTCGTTGCGATAGGTCTGAATGCCGAGCAGCACCAGGCCGAAGGCCGCGAAGCTGATCAGGTAAGTACCAAGGTTGGTCAGGAACGACACGACATCCGCGGCCCGGGATGCCGAGCTCACGAGCTCGACCGGCCCCGTCTTCCGTAGCGCGAATCCCGTCGCCACCACGCCGCCAGCCGCGAGCACCAGCCACGCGACGCCGAAGGTCCGGCTGACGTGATCGGTCAGTCGGGCGGTGGCGATCGCATTGTCGATCGCGGCCGCGCGGGCGGGGTCGCGCTTACGGCCATCCGGGAAGTCCTCGTCCGTGTGCGCACGCGCCTTGCGCCGAAGCAACGGCTTCGTAACGAGGCGAACCCAGGCGAACGCTACGAGGACGACGGCAACCATGGCGACGAAACCGAAGGCCGCCCACTCGTACGAGACCGGAGGTTCAAGGCCCAGCGTCGACGACTGACCGGCGAAGTTGGACGGACTCGGCACGGCTCCGCGGTCGAGGTAGTCCGCCACCCGGTAGGAGACGCCGGCCGAGAACGCCGCGCCAAGGCCCAGTCCCAGCGAGGCAACGATCGGCGTGCCAAAACCCGCGAACAACGCGCCTTTGCACCGGTGCCGCATGAACAGAATGATGAACGTCAACACACCGAGCAGGCCGACCTGGGCGGCGAACAGCGCGGTCACGGTGTCGGCGTAGCCGGGCAGGGCGCCAGCCGTGTTCCACGTCGCGCGGGGCAGGAGGCCGTACCCGACGGCCAGAGCGACCAGGATAATCGACAACGTGCGAAGCGACTTCGCGAGGACGCTCGCCGCTCGTGACTTCGAGTCGCGATCGACCATCCGCGGCAGGAACAGCAGCAGCAGGCTCATCGCCAGTACAACGGCGATCGCTCCCGCGAGAACCTTGCCCGCCATGACCACATTGGGCGATTGGACCTGGCCGAGGTCGACACCGGCGTACGCACCCGCGGCGAGATCGTGGCGAAGCAGGACATAGACGAGCACCGCGGCGATGACCGAGAATCCCGACGCCACGTGGAGGCTGCGCAGGCGGCCGACCTGGCTGCGGCCGTCCCAGAAGGTCGGAATGGCGACACCGTCCCCGTCGGGACTGACCTCGGGCATTTCGAATGACTCGTAGCGCGCCCAGGTCCGACGGGCGAGATACCACAGGAAGCAGATGAGGCCGACCGGAGCGAGCGCCGCCAGCGCGAGCCGGCGCCCGGTTGGCTCGAGGAAGCCCGTGAAGAGGAACTGCAACCATGGGCGCGCCTCGTTGCACCGGTTGTCGGTGGTGTTGGCGCACTGCCATGCCACCAGATCCAGCGCCACGCCAACCGCGGCGAGGGTGAAGGTCGCCGTGAGCGTGAGCGCGAAGACCCGGGTCAGCCCGCGCACGCTGCGTCGGCCAAAGCCCTCCGCGGGCGGGCGCAGCCAGATCGCGACGTTCACCAACGTGAAGGGCAGCAGAAGCAACCAGAACGCACGCGCCGCCGCGCCGGCGGTAAGATTGCCCCACCGGTAGGCCTCCAGCCGCGCGCCACCTGGCCCGATTGTGCCGCCGTACTCGGCGCGGGGCCGGAAGAACCCGGCCTCCGCATCGCCTGCGACCCGGCCGATCACGTGCCGGTCCAACATGTCCTCGGCCGGCGTGCCGGTGACACCGTGCACCCTCAGCTCGGTGGGGATCGCCGTGGGCTGGTCGGTGGCACGGAGGGTGAAGTTGATGGTCGTCGGCTCCACGCCGAGAGGGGTCAGCCGCTCGGTGGGCCGCTCGGTGAGAAGATGCGTTGGGCTTTCCGAAATGCGCTCCGCGGGACCCTCGAGTGGCATGGCGCCACCATAGTCACGATGATCTTTAATGAACAGTAGGCGTACGGCCGAGTCACGGCCCGCGCCGCCGGCCGCGCCCGGAACAGAGCGAGCGAGCTTGCCGTGCCGCGCCGGCCGAAACCGCGACAGAGCGAGGGAGCTTGCCGTGCTGCGCCGGCCGAAACCGCGACAGAGCGAGGGAGCTTGCCGGCTCTGGGCGGCACGGCCGCGCGAGCGGAGCGAGCGCCAGCATCGTAGCGACCGAGCGGCGGAGTGGAAGCAGGCCGGCTCTGGGCGGCACGGCCGCGCGAGCGGAGCGAGCGCCAAGGTTTCAGAACGAGCTGGTGGAGAGTGCCGCGAGTGCCGTGTGGACGAAGACCCGTACGCCGTGCCCGATCGCCCGCTCGTCGACGTCGAAGCTGGACTGGTGAATATCGACCTTCTCCGTCGCCCCGGGGACGCCGACGCCGAGGCGGATCATCGCCCCCGGCACCTGCTCCACATAGAACGAGAAGTCTTCACCACCCATGCTGACCTCGGCCTCGACAACTCGCTCCGGGCCGAGCGCCGCCGCCGCGGCGCTGGCGACCACGGCGGTCGCCATGCGGTCGTTGACGACCGGTGGCACGCCACGCACATAGTTCACATGTGCGGTCACACCCGTGCCGGCCACGGCGTCGCGAATGAGCTGCGGCACGATGTCGGGCAGCTCCCGCCACGCGTCGCGACTGAGCACCCGTACGGTCCCGCGAGCGTGCCCCTCCATGGGAATCGTGTTCGCGGCCTCTCCGGCCCGGACGGCGCCGAAGACCATGGTCGTGCCCGACCGGGGATCCATCCGGCGGTTGAGCAGCGCCGGCACGTCGCAGACCACGCGTCCGAGCGCGTTCACAAGGTCCGCTGTGAGGTGCGGCCGCGCGGTGTGCCCGCCGCGCCCGGTGAGCCTGACCTCGACCACGTCCGAGGCGGCGGTCAGCGGACCGGAACGAACGCCCACCAGACCAACGGGCAGTTGCGGGAAGCAGTGCATCGCGAAGATCGCGTCAACGTCCTTGAGCCCTCCCAGCGAGATCACCTCGGTGGCCCCGGACGGGAACTGCTCCTCACTGGGCTGGAAGATCAGCCGAACCCGGCCCGGAAGATCGCCACGGGCATCGAGTTGGGCGAGCGCAAGGCCCGTGCCGAGCAGCACGGTTGTGTGCACGTCGTGCCCGCACGCGTGGCAGACGTTCTCCACGGTGGACCGGTAGGGCACGTCCTTTGTGTCGGGCAGCGGCAGCGCATCGAGGTCCGCGCGCAGGGCCACGGCCTTCTCGCCCGAGCCGACGTCACACAGCACCCCATTGCCCTTGGGCAGCAGGCGAGGCGTGAGGCCCGCCAGCGACAGCTCGCGGGCGATCAGGGCAGCGGTGTCGAACTCCCGACCGGAAAGCTCCGGGTGCGAGTGAATGTGACGTCGGAGGGCTACCAGCTCAGCGCCGCGTGCGGCAAGCCATCGGTCGAGCTGGCCTGGCAGCGGGTCGGCGCCCGTGGGCGCCGGTGCCCAGAGCGGATCTGGCTCCTCGTAGCTTCCGGCTGTCGCGGACAGCCTCAGCGCACTCGTCACGGTCGTGTCTCGATCTCGGTAGGAATAGTGGGCCGGGACGAGCGTAGTCCCGACAACGTGACGCAGCGCAAGGTCATTTGTGTTTCTTTCTCGTTGCACAGCGTCACGAAGGTCGCGCTCCGGGAGCCAGGGGGCAGGTGGGCTGGGACTCTTCTTCTGAGGTTGTGCGGACATGTGCCCACATCTCCTACAACGCGTGACCCTCTCGCCGGTCACTCATGTGCACACTGTGACCGAGTCTGGCGTCGATCACCGGCCGTTGCTGTCACGGACCGTTAGGTGGTGCCGCGGCGCCGGCCACCCCCTCTTACGCGCGCGGACCGATCGTTAGTTCACGACCGTGGATGGCTTCGGACCAGTATGCACGAAACGTCCGGCAAATACGGCCGGATTCGCCGATCAACGCCGCGACCGACCCTACGCGCGATCATTAAGTTAGGGTTGCGAAACCGCGCCGACCATGAACACAGTCCTCCGGACGGGAACCGGAGTTAACGCTCGCGGTTCATGATCGCGGGAAAAGGGCGGGGTTAGAACGTGTCGGTCGGGCGGTAGAGGCCCCAGACGTCGCGCAGGGCGTTGCAGACCTCGCCGACGGTGGCCCGCGCGCGAAGCGCCTCCTTCATAGCGGGCAGGACGTTCGCCGTACCCCCGGCGGCCTCGCGCAGAGCCTGCAGACAGTGCTCGACCGCGGCCTGGTCGCGCACCCGCCGCAGCGCCTCCAGTCGCCCGGCTTGCTCCTTCTCGATCACGGGATCAACGCGGAGCGGCTCGTATGGCTCCTCCTCGGCGAGCGTGTACCTGTTGAGGCCCACCACGACGCGCTCCCCCGAATCGATCTCCTGCGCCACACGGTACGCGGAAGCCTCGATCTCCCTCTTCTGGAAGCCCGCCTCGATCGCGTCGACGGCGGACCCGAACTCGGCCACGCGTTCCATCAGGGAGACGGCCGCGGCCTCGAGCTCGTCCGTCATCGCCTCGACGGCGTAGGACCCCGCGAAGGGATCCACAGTGGACGTCAGGTCCGTCTCGTTCGCGATGACCTGCTGGGTACGCAGGGCCAGGCGAGCGGCCTTCTCCGTCGGCAACGCGATCGCCTCGTCATACGCGTTGGTGTGCAGGGACTGCGTGCCACCGAGCACGGCGCCGAGGGCCTGCACCGCGACGCGTACCAGGTTGACCTCGGGTTGCTGCGCGGTGAGCTGGACGCCCGCGGTCTGCGTGTGGAAGCGGAGCATCAACGAGCGAGGGTCCTTCGCGCCGAACTCGTCCCGCATGAGCCGCGCCCAGATCCGCCGCGCAGCGCGGAACTTCGCGATCTCCTCGAGGAGAGTCGTGCGGGCGACGAAGAAGAATGACAGGCGGGGCGCGAACTCGTCGACCGCAAGACCCGCCGCGATTGCCGCCCGGACGTAGGCAACGCCGTTGGAGAGCGTAAAGGCCATCTCCTGCGCGGGCGTGGCGCCCGCCTCGGCCATGTGGTAGCCAGAGATAGAGATCGTGTTCCACTTGGGGATTTCGGCGCGGCAGTACGCAAAGGTGTCCGCGACCAGCCGCAGCGAGGGCTTGGGCGGGAAGATGTAGGTGCCTCGGGCGATGTACTCCTTGAGGATGTCGTTCTGCACGGTGCCAATCAGCGCCGAGCCCGACACGCCCTGCTCCTCGGCGACGAGCTGGTAGAGCAGCAGCAGCACCGACGCCGGCGCGTTGATCGTCATCGACGTCGAAACGCGGTCCAGCGGGATGCCCTTGAACAGCAGCCGCATGTCGTCGATCGAGTCGATGGCCACCCCGACCTTGCCCACCTCGCCGTGCGCGGCGGGCGAATCCGAGTCGTACCCCATCTGGGTCGGTAGGTCGAACGCGACCGAGAGCCCGGTCGTGCCGGCCGCGAGCAGCGCGTGGTAGCGGGCGTTGGACTCGGCGGCGGTGCCGAAGCCGGCGTACTGGCGCATGGTCCACGGCCGCGTCGTGTACATCGTCGGGTAGACACCTCTGGTGAACGGAAACGCACCCGGCTCACCTAGCCGCTGCGCTAGATCCTCCGGCAGATCGCCACTGTCGTAGACCGGTTTGATCGCAAAGCCCGACTCGCCGCGCCGTTCGCCACTCATACCACCGCATCGTAGGATGGCCCACGCCCGTAAGGGCCGGGGCGGGGTGAGTGTTTGCGCACTCCTCGTCACCCCCCGCAACGGCTCGACGACAGAAAGCCGACCAAATGGCGGTTCGCCTTGCGTGCGACTTTTCCTCCGGCGCATCCTCACGCAAGATAGATGCTTGGTGCCCGTCCGGACCCAGCGATGCAGGTAGAGATCAGCAGATCCATTGACCGAGAGCGACGCGACTGAAATGGCCCCTCGCACGACGGCTAGCCGCCCGTGACGACGCAGATCCCCACCTGGCGGGAACCGTCCTCCCCGGGCCGGCCGGGCGACCGCGCAGCACCGGGCACGGTCGTGGGTGACCGGTACGCACTGCGGACGCCCATCGGGCACGGCGGCATGGGTACCGTATGGCGAGCCGCGGACACTCTGCTGCGCCGGGATGTGGCGGTCAAGGAGGTCCTGCTGCCGCCCGCGATGCCCAAGAGCGAACGAGACGCCTTGTGCGAGCGCACGCTGCGGGAGGCCCGCGCTGCCGCCGCCCTGTCGCACCCCAGCGTGGTACAGGTCTACGACGTGGTCACCGACGGCGGCCGGCCGTGGATCGTCATGGAACTGCTGGAGGCGCGCAGCCTCGCCGACATGGTGATCGACGATGGCCCGCTGCCTCAACGCGCCGTCGCTAAGATCGGCATTGCCATGCTCGGTGCGCTGGAGGTGGCCCACGCGGCCGGCGTGCTGCACCGCGACGTCAAGCCGGCGAACGTGCTGATCTGCGCCGACGGACGATGCGTGCTCACCGACTTCGGCGTGGCCCGCCTACCGACCGAGAGCAAACTGACCACGCCCGGCATGGTGCTCGGCTCGCCGCATTTCATCTCGCCCGAACGGGCCGTGGGTGGCAATTTCGGGCCGCCGAGCGACCTGTTCTCGCTCGGTGTCACGCTCTATACGGCCGTAGAGGGTGGTCCGCCCTTCGATCGCGGTGACCCGTTCGAGACGATGCGCGCGGTCGTCGAGGAACCGCCGCGTCCGGTGCGGCTGGCGGGCCCGCTCCAGCCCGTGCTGTGGGGCCTGCTCGACAAGGAGCCCGACCGCCGGTGGAGCGTCGACCACGCCCGCGGCGCGCTGCGAGAGTTGCTCGGCGGGCCGCTGAGCCGTACTGGATCCGCGCACCTTCGCCACGACACCGACCCGCAGGCCGTGATGCGACCACCGGCTGGTCAACAGCTTCCTGCCCCGCCGGCGCCGGCACGGCCGGCTGGTCGGGTCGGCGGACGGGCCATGCTCGACCCCGACGAGCCGTTGACCGGGCAGCTCGCCCGCCTGCGCAACCAGACCCGACCCGGGTCACGTCCGCTGCTGGAGCCCGACGAATGGCAGTCGACCGATGGCATACGCCGGGGTGGCGAGGCCGGCGGTCGCGAGGCCGGGAGTCACGACGCAGAAGGTCACGAGGCGGGAGGCCGCGCGGCTGGTCGTCGCGACGTCGCCCGCCGGGAAGGCGGCACGCGGGGGCCCCGCGGTCCAGCGACCGGTGGTCCGGGGACGGGCGGGCCGGCGACCGGGGCGCGGGAGACCGACGGGCGACGCACCGGGGGTCGGCGCCGGGCCCGCGGCCGTGGCGCCATCATGATGGATGGCGTCGCCGACCGGGTTCGTGGCCTCGGCCAGCAGGCCCGGAGGCAGGCCCGGGCCCCCCAGAACAGATCCCGCCTCATCGTCGGGGCCGGCCTTGCCGCCGTGCTCGTGCTCGCCGCGGCGGGCGCGATGAGCGGCCTGTTCGGCGGCTCAGGTAACCCGGGGACACCACACGCCAGCGGTACGGCCGTGGGGCCGTCCGCGACGTCCCTCGTCGCGATGCAGGAGTACGCCGATCGCGGAATCGTCCTGAACGTACCGAAGGATTGGACGCAGGGCGGCTCTGGCTCCTATGTGGACTTCGCCGACCCGGCCGGCGGGCGCAGAATACGGATCAACGTGGAGAACACCTCCGCCACCGCGAGGCGCGTTCTCCAACTGGCCGAGAGCAACCTGAAGAAGCCGTCGGTCTGTCCGACGCCGTACAAGCGGGTCGGCCTTCGGGACCAGCAGCTCGACGGTCAAGCGGGCGCCGAGCTCGAGTACACGTGTGGCACCGGCACGGACATGCGCCACGGCATCTGGCGCGCACTCGTCGTGAATGACAAGGCCTACACGTTCTATCTGACCGTTCCGGACACCAGGTTCGCCGAGAGCAGGCCGATCTTCGACGAGATGGTCCGCTCGTTCCACCTCGCAGCCTGACCCACAATTGCGCCGATCTAGGACTTGTTCGCGTGGTTAGAGATCAAACCACGCGAACAAGTCCTAGATCGACGATGAGAAGGACCGGGCGAAGGGGCGGCAGCCGTGCTATCAACACCTCGTGGGATCGGAGATCGACACACCTGAGGTCAACGCTGGGGGGCTCGACCAACACCGGCTCGACGCTCTGCGGGAGCAGGCCGAGAGGTGGCTGGCGGACGACCCGGACCCGGCGAGCCGGACCGAGTTGCGCGACGTCATCGACGGTCTCCCGCAGACCGCGGCGGACCTGGCTGACCGCTTCGCGGGACCGCTGACGTTCGGCACCGCGGGGCTGCGCGGGCCGCTGCGGGCGGGACCGAACGGCATGAACCCGGCCGTGGTACGGCAGGCGGCGGCGGGCCTGGTCGCCTGGCTGGCGGAGCGAGGAGCGCGGGGACCGGTGGTGATCGGGTACGACGCGCGGCACCGATCCCGCGAGTTCGCCGCGGAGACAGCCCAGGTCGCCACGGGAGCCGGGCGCCGGGCGCTCGTGCTCCCGCGCGTGCTACCCACACCCGTACTCGCGCATGCGGTCCGTGCCCTGGGCGCCTGTGCCGGCGTGATGGTGACCGCAAGCCACAACCCGCCCGAGGACAACGGCTACAAGGTGTACCTCGGCGGCCGGCTCGGCGGGATCGGCGGCGACGGAGCCCAGATCGTGCCGCCCGCCGACGCGGAGATCGAGGCCGCCATCCGGGACGTCGGGCGTCTGGCGGAGGTGACTCTGGGCGACGAGGGCGAACTGCTCGGCGAGGAAATCGTTGCCTCCTAGGTGGATGGTGCGGTCGCGGTGCTGGACGAGGGTGCCGTGGAAGCCGCCGAGAGGGCCAGCCTCGTCGTCGCCTACACCGCGATGCACGGCGTGGGCGCCAGCGTGCTGGCGGACGTGTTCGACCGGGCCGGGTTCGCACCGCCCGCCTCCGTCGCCGAGCAGGCCGAGCCGGACCCCACGTTCCCCACCGTCGCGTTCCCGAATCCCGAGGAGCCGGGGGCGATGGACCGCGTGCTGGCGCTCGCCGCGGCCAGCGGCGCCGACATCGCGATCGCCAACGACCCCGACGCGGATCGCTGCGCCGTGGCGATCCCGGCCGAGGGCGTCCCCGGCGGCTGGCGAATGCTGCACGGCGACGAGGTTGGCGTGTTGCTCGCCGACCACCTGATGCGGCGCGGTGTGCGTGGCCTGTACGCCACAACGATCGTCTCCTCGTCGTTGCTGGGCACGATGTGCGCGGCCCGCGGGCTGCCGTATGCCGAGACGTTGACCGGGTTCAAGTGGATCGTTCGAGCCGGCGGGGACCAGGCAGGCGAGCTCGTCTACGGGTACGAGGAGGCGCTGGGCTACTGCGCCTCCCCGCGGCACGTCCGCGACAAGGACGGCATCACCGCCGCCCTGTTGGTCGCCGAGCTGGCCGCCGGGCTGCGCTCGGAGCTATGCACGCTGCAGGATCGGTTGGACGAGATCGCGCTGGAGTTCGGCGTCTACGCGACCGGCCAGCTGTCGTTGCGGGTCGATGACCTCGCTGAGATCGCCGAGGCCATGGCGACCGTCCGCTCGCACCCGCCGGCCGCGCTGCTCGACGAGCCGGTCACCTCGTTCGAGGACCTGCATCCCGAGGCCGATGTCGTCACCGTACGGACCGGGTCGGCGCGCGTCGTCGTCCGGCCCTCCGGCACCGAGCCCAAGCTCAAGGCGTACCTGGAGGTCGTCGAGCAGATCCCGGACGGCGACGTGCTCGCTGCCCGGGCGCGCGCGGCGGCGAGCCTCGCCGCACTGCGCACCGAGGCCGCGGCCCTCCTCGGCATCTAGCCGCGCCCCCA
>Ga0184612_10001682_pt1 | contig 10714 bp, 10 predicted proteins | sample PLM3_60_coex_FD_133163 | JGI IMG/M metagenome (GOLD analysis project Ga0184612, IMG submission 133163) | Groundwater sediment microbial communities from an aquifer in East River, Colorado, USA - PLM3_60_coex | ecosystem: Environmental > Terrestrial > Soil > Riparian zone | place: USA: East...
ACCAAGGCGATCGCGTCGGCGAGGATGAGCGAAACGATGAGGACACGCCGCGCGCGCGCTGGCGACACAAGTCCCAGGGCTGTGCTGGCGCGGAGGTTGTCTACACCGACCGCCGCCCCAACGGCCACCGCCGTGGCGAGGGTGCCGGCTACGTCGTCCACCAGCTTCGCTCCCCCATGACGACCTTGAGTCGAAGGCTCGTCACCGTCGCGCGCTCGTGCCGTGGGTCAGTATAGACCAACCGGGCGGTATTGCGGCCATTGAGCAGCACCCTGCGTGGTCGCTCAATTGCTATCGAGGCGGACGGGAAGCACGACCCTGATGCCGCTCACGACGACGAATAGACGGCGCGGTAGCATCGTAGGGTTGTCGAGCCGCGTGGCCTGAACGGTAGGGGGTAACCGGGATGCCGAACCCGAACGCCATCGTCGACAAGATCGCCCGCGTCGAGCCACCGCTCGACAAGCCGCCGGCCGAGGTCCTCCGCGAGTCCGAACGCGGCCTGACCTTCGAGTTCGGGGACGGCCGCCGTGCTCGGCTCGATCCCTCCAACGAGCGAGCGCCGGCCCTCGCCGGGATCCTGGAGGAGCTGCGCCGGCGGGGCAAGCCCGTATACGTCGAGGTGGACCCGCAGAGCGGCGTCATCACCCGAATCCAGGTTCCACGGGTCACGCAGATCGAGGCGGTCTACGCAAACGACGCCGGTGACCTGGTGATCGAGATTCCGCTCTCGCAGGGGAGCCACGTGCTCCGCCGCCAGAGTCCGGACTTTGATGCGTGGGCGGCGCTGCTCCGGGAGGCGCTGGACCGCCGGCTGCCGGTGATCCTGACCGAGAGCGAGACGCACGACGTCATCGACCTCCGCTGGTACCCCAACCCGGAGGACCTGCCGCCCTTCCCTAGACCCGGGCTACCGCCGGAGTGGTGGTGGCGGCGGTGGCCCTGGTTCTATCTCGTCGACATTTACCAGTTCATTCTCAAGCTGTTCGCCTGGTGGCTGTCGGCCGTCACGCAGGCCAGGGCCAACGAGCTGTTCGACCTCATGGCCTCCAAATCCTGCAATCCGCTGACCGTGCCGGCACCGTGCATCACGTTCCTGTATCCGGACGACGGCTGCTACGCCAGGGCCCACGAGATGTGCAGGCTCATGTCGCTCGAGGGGGTCACGGCGCGCAAGGTCTTCAACTACGCCGACTATGACTACGGCCTGCTGGTCAGCACCAAGAACCATCCGAGCTGCCAGGTCTCCTGGCGCTACCACGTCGCTCCCACCCTGCGCGTCCGACAGGGCTTCCCGACCGTCCAGGAGCAGGTCATCGACCCGGCGCTGTTCGGCGCGCCCGTCCCGACTTCAACATGGCAGGCGAAGCAGACCGACCCGGCCGCTCTACTCGTCGGGACGGATGCGAGCGTCTACTTCCGCAGCAAGGACGGCGGAAGCGTCAATTACGACCCGAACTACACGGATACGAACGCGACCCTCGCGGACCGCCGGATTGACCTCCAGGTCCGGGCCACTGGCCCGTACGGACCGCCGCCATACGCCAACTGCCCCTGACCGCCCACCGGACAGGCCTCTGACAGTCGAATCGGGTTCGCAGCAGAGACGGCCACTGCCGGGGGTTGACGCCCCAGGGCAACCTAGCGTACCCTTGCGTCGCAAGGAGACGCAACTCGTGGCTAGAACACGGCGCGCCGCATGGGTTCGCCTCGAGCGGGTGCTCGAGGACAATCGAATTGACCAAGAGGACTTCGAGCTGCTAACCATTCGGGTAATCGAGGAGGGATGGCGAAGTCCAGCAGCGAGCGATCCGACTTTGGCGTTTGCCGCGGATGATGCAACGATCCTTCAACAGGGCGGGCTCGACCTGGCGCCCATGCGCCCGAGCGAGCCGGATATCGTGCTTCAAACGGCAACGTCGCTCGCATTCATCGAGGCGAAGGCCGCACCGGCGGCCGAGGTCGCAGCCGCCCTGGCGGTCAGCCGGGCTCGGGTACGGCAACGCGCCGTCGAACGCACGCTCTATGCGGTCAGGGTTGACGACGAGTGGCGGTTTCCCCGGTGGCAATTCGATAAGGCTGGCCGACCGCTGCCCGGCGTCGCCAGTGTCATCCCCGCGATTCCGCGGGGTGTACATCCGGTCGCGGTCTCGCGCTTCATGTCCGAACCAAGCCCCGACCTCGAAGTGCTCGATGAGCGGGTGTCTCCGCTGGAGTGGCTGCGATCGGGGGGCGATCCGGAGCCAGTCGTTGCGATAGCCCGCGAGTTGTAGCCGACCCCATGGCGAAGCTGCCCAACCCGCGGCTTCCCTTGCCCGTCCTGAACAGCCACGATCTGTTCACGCTCAACGAAGGAACCACCATCTGGCGTGTTTACCGCACGGCGGGGAGCCATCCTGCCAATTGGTCGACGTTCCGCCAGTACGGACCGGTCGGCACCGGTCGATTCGATCACCATGAGCCGCCGGCGCACCACGATCCGGTACGGGGGATCCTGTACGGGGCCCTTGATGCTCCAGCGGCCATCGTCGAGGCCTTCCAGGACGGCCGACTCATCGATCGTTTCCACGATGCGCCGTGGTTGGTTTGCTTTGCGCTGGAGCTCGATGCTCCGACGCTGGATCTTCGCGGGGCATGGTCCACTCGAGCCGGAGCAAGCCAGGCAATCGCTTCGGGACCCCGCGGCAGAGCGCAGGCGTGGAGTCGTGAGATCTATGCGGCCTATGCTTCGGTGGTCGGATTGACGTACCCCTCTGCGATGGCGGGCACCTCAACCAACGTCACGCTCTACGAACGCGTAGCCGCCAGCATGCCGGCCCATCCTCGGCTGCATATCCCGCTCAGCCACCCGGGACTTGAATCGGCACTCAACCGGATCGCCGAAAGGTTCGGCTACGGGATGCGGTAGGCCACGCGACCTCGATGACGCATGTAGCCCCGTACGGCACGTCAGTCGTCCATGATCCGCTCGTGGCTTTCGGGGCAACGACCGCGGGTGCAGTCATAGAAGCCCTCGTCGTAGGGGACCCAGACCACCCAGCAGTTTCGGCAGTAGCTCTTTCCGCAGGGTGGACACCAGAACGGCGCGTACTCACGATCGAGAGCGTAGATCGCCGAGATGTCGTGGGCACGCAGGGCGGCCTCGAGCACCGGCACATTCGGAACGACATCCGGTAGAAGCCAATGGGTCGTCTTGACGGGTCCGTCGATCGACAGCCGTATCGCGCCGGCAAGCGGGCTTTCGCCGGGGATCCAGCCTGGCTCGCCGGGTGCCGGTGCCTGTGGATCGCGGGCGAAGGGCGGCAGCAGCGTCACCGTGCAGGCCCCGCCGCCACAGCGATCGCAGGCAAAGGTCGCTGACGTTGGCTTCCACGCATCACCTGATCCGACCATTCGGTGAAGCGGAGGGATTCGATCGCGCATGCCACAAGGATGCCCGCCGCGCGCGACACCTGCCGTCGCCTCCGGACGGCGATCCAGCACCCCGACGTCGTCGATCGCCTGGTCCTCGTCTCGACCGTGTTCAAGCGCTCCGGCTGGTATCCCGAGATGGAGCAGGCGATGATCGCGATGGGCCCGGAGGTCGCCGAACCTCTGAGGCAGACCCGATGTACGAGGCCCACCGGCGCATCGCGCCGCGGGTCGAGGACTGGCCGGTGCTGGTGACCCAGCTGACTGAGCTGCTCCACCTCGACTACGACTGGACCGACGAGGCGCGCGGTCTGTCGATGCCGAAGTGATCGTCGCCGACGACGCCGACGGCCTGCCGCCCCGCCACGCGGTCGAGTTCTTCGAGCTCCTGGGCGGCGACGCGGGCTTCGACCGGTCCGGCATGACGCAGCACCGCCTCGCGATCCTGCCGGGCGTCACCCATTTGGACATCAACATCTCGCCCAAGCTGGCCGCGGCGGTGACCTGTTCCCTCGACGAGCGGTAGCCCACACCTGTCCGCTACGCGTCTTCGGAGCCGATCGGTCTGTGCTTCGGATCCGCAGTCGGACTCGGCATGGATGTGCTCGCTCGAGATCGACTCGACCGGGCCGCAGCTCAGTACTCGTCGAGGACAGAGGGCTCATCGAGGACGGCGGCCAGGCGAGGAAGGTACCGAGGATCGCGGTCTATCGCCGCCCTGAACGCGGCCCACGGCTCCAAGGACGACGCGAACTCCCGCAGCCCAACTCGTATCAGCGGGCCCATGCACCGGGCGGGGCCTACGGCTTGCCCGGAACCTGGGCGGCGTGCACGCGACGCCGCTGTGACGCCGTCGTGACGCGGCGGGGACATACTCGGGCGTCCAAGCGCGCGACACGTGGGGAGTCGGGTGGCGATCGCCGGAACCGTCGGTCTCACCGGCGGTGGGGAATTCGGGATCGTCCGCCGGTCGAAGCTTCGGCTGCTGGCGGAGTTCCAACTGCTCGTCGACGGAATGGCCGTTGTCCTGCCGCACAGCGTGGAGCGGATCGTCGCGTTTCTGGCGATCAGTCGGGTACCCGTCATCCGGGCACGGCTGGCCGCGAGCCTGTGGCCCGACGTTGCCGATCAGCGGGCCAACGGGGACCTCCGCTCCGCGTTGTGGCGACTGCGGCGCGTGACCGGCGTGATCCGTGAGCTCGACAGCCGCCTCGAGCTCGCGCCTGGGATCGACGTTGACGTGTCTGAGATGACGGAGTTGACGCACGCCTTGATCGTCGAGCCGGTCCGCCCCGCCCTCGACCGCGTCCCCGACCTGGTCCACGGCGACGAGATCCTGCCCGGGTGGGACGAGGAGTGGCTCATCGTCGAGCGCGAACGGTACCGCCTGCTCCGGCTGCGCGCCCTCGAACGATCGGCCGAGGCGCTCCTGGCCGATGGCGAACACGCCGCCGCCCTCGATGCCGCCCTCGCCTGCGTGGCGACCGAACCGTACCGCGAGTCGGCGCACCGACTTGTCGTCCGGATCCACCTCGCCGAGGGCAACACCGCCCAGGCCGTGCGCTCCTACCGGTCGTTCCGATCGTTGCTCGACGAGGAGCTCGGGATCGCGCCGTCGGCGCTCATGGACGACCTGGTCGCACCACTCGCAGACGGCGGCCGCTTGACGTCCCGTTGACGAGCCCGTGACGATGCCCGGCGGAGACTCCGCCGGTGCCGAACAAGCGTCGTGACCGGGTCGGTCTCCTCGTCGTCCGGGCCTTCGTTGACGACGGAAGGGGACGCCGACTGGTTGTTCGGCTGCTCGAGGTCAATCCGCCCGGACCTGATCGCGTCCTCGGCGTCACCGCGTCGTCGCGAACCGCGGCTCGCATCGTCAGCCGGTGGCTGGAGTCGCTGCGCCTCGTCCCAGCCGAAGACGGCGAGTCTCGCCAGGGGCCGGGGCGACCTGGTGACGCCGGCGTGATCGGCGGGTGACGCCGGCGTGGCGCCTGGGTGGCGCCGCATCCGTCAACGTGCTCCCGAGGAGGACGTAATAGTGCCTGCGACCCTCGAACCGTCCAGTCCGGCGCCGGCGACCGCCAACCTCGAGGCTCCGTTCCTCGAGTCACCGACGCCTGCTTCCGATACCCCGAAGCCGACCTTGGGCGAGACGCCATTCCTCCCGGAGACGCCGTTCCTGAGCGAGTACCTCGTCGGCGACGAGGCGGTCCGGCCGGAGCAGCTCGCCTACCACGAGCTGCTGGAGGAGCTGTACGACAGCGAGTTCGACGAGGCGGTGACGGAACTGGCCGCGGAGGCTGAGTCCTACGTCGACGCGCTAGGGCTGGGCGAGACTGAGGCCGACTCGGCGCGGGCCGAACGCCTGCTCGAGGCGTGGGTGGAGCCACTGCGCCGGGAAACGGAGTCGATGCTCCTCGGCATGGCCGAGGCCCTCGAGGCCCAGGATCCGCTCTCGCTGACCGAGGACCAGCTCGACGCCCTGATGGACCGGTTCGAGCCGGGCGAGACGGAGCACGGGCCCGTGTTCGAGCGCTTCCTCAAGAAATTCCTGAAGAAGGCCCGGGGCGTCGTCCATGGCGCGGTCAAGGCGGCCAAGAAGGGGATCGCCGCGATCTCCAAGATCATGCCGATCGGGATCATCCTGCGGAAGCTGGCCGTCCTCGTCCGCCCGCTTCTCAATCGCGTCCTGAAGTTCGCCCTCAACAAGCTGCCCATTGAGTACCGCGAGCCGGCCATGGTGGTCGCCCGTAAGCTGTTCGGAATGGCCACGGGCGGCGCCGTCGGCAAGTTCGAGGACGAGGCCTGGGAGTCCGAGGAGTTCGAGTACGGAGAGGACTTCGAGGAAGGCGAGGAAGGCGAGGACGAGCAACCGGCGACGGCCGACGTCCGCCAAATCCAGGAAGCGTTCGACACAGAGGCGGCCAGCCTCCTGTTCGCGCCGTCCGAGGAGGAGCAGGATCTCTTCCTGGCCGAGGCGGCATCGACCTCCGCCCAATCGGCGCCGTCCTCACTGGCCGAGCTCGACGCTGCGCGACAGAGCTTCGTCGACGGCGTCTCGAGGCTCGACGAGGGAGCAGACCCGACGCCCCTCGTCGAGAACTTCATCCCGGCGATCCTGCCCGCCCTCCGGTTGGGGCTCAAGATCGCCGGTCGCCCCCGCGTGGTGCGGTTCCTTGCCCAGTACCTGGGCCGGCTCATCGCACCCTACGTAGGCCCATCGGTCAGCCCGGGCCTGTCACGGGCGATCGTCGACGCCGGCCTGCGACTGATGACCCTCGAGGCCGAGACCGGCGAGGTGGGTGAGGCGGGTGAGGCTGGCGATGCCGGTGAGGCCGAGGCGCCCGCCACGATCGCCGGGGAGGCCTTCGCCTCGCTCGTCGAGGACACGGTGACCCGGGTCGCGCAGCTGGATGAGGAGGACCTCGGCGACGAGCGGGTCCTCGAGGCGGCCGCGTACGAAGCCTTCCACGAGTCGGCCGCGGCAACGTTCCCGGCGCCGGTGCTCTCGGAAGAGAGCGAGTACCTCGAAACGGGCCGAGCCGCTGGCACCTGGGTGGCCATGCCGCGGCGTGGCCCGCGTCGCTACCGCAAGTACAGCCGGGTCTTCAATGTTGTGATTCACCCCGCCGCCGCCCGGGCCATCCGGACGTTCGGCGGCCGACCGCTCAGTGCCTTCATCCGCGACGGTCTGGGTCGAGGCGGCCCGATCCGCGCCCGCGTCCATCTCTACCAGGCGACGCCAGGCACCTCGCTCGCCGGCATCGCCCGCGCCGAGCGCGGTGTGGCCGGCTTGGGTTCCGGCGATCGCTGGGCGCGCTCGCGCCTCCACCCGCTGACGCCGATGGCCGCTGCGACGCTCATCGCCGAGCCGGGTCTCGGCCGCGTGGTGTCGGAGGCCTATGAGGACGGGGTCGGGCCGCTGGCCATCGGCCAGCGCCTGTTCTACCTCGAGGTGCCGGACGCTCCGACGACGCCCGCCGCCACGGGCGCCACCGCCGGGTCCCCACGCAAGTCCAGCGACGCGTCGGCTGTGATCGACCGTGCCGCCGGCGAGGTCAAGGTGAGGATCTACCTTAGCGAGGCCGACGCCCAGTCGATCGCCGCGCGGTTGCGGAAGCGCGAGCCGCTGGGCGCCAGCCTGGCGGCGCTGCGACGGGTCTATGGTCCGGCGATCGGCAAGGCGCTCGGCGGTGGTGGTTCGACGCCGACGGTTCAGGTCAAGCCGGACGCCACGGGCGCGGCGCCGGCCGACGCAGGGTCGGATGGCCAGTCGGGGGCGGATTCGGGTGGGCAGGCCGGCGCCGATGCGGGCGCAGATTCGGAGTTCGAGTTCGAATACGAGTTCGAGGACTCGCTCGGGGGTGAGGAATTCGTCCGCCGCGGGTCCGGGCGCGGCTTCGGAGGACGCGGCTTCGGAGGACGCGGCTTCGGAGGACGGCGCGGCGTCGGCCTCCGTAGGTTCCTGCGGCGGCGGCGCTTTGGTCGTCGGCCGGTCCAGGGTCGCTTCGGGCGCTTCCGGCGGCCACGGCGGTTCTTCCGGCGGCGGCTGCTGATGGGTTGGATCACGAGGGCGCTGGCCGCCGAGCTCGAGCGGCTTCGCGAGGCCTTCCTGCAGGCCGCCGATGCCCCGGAGGACGGCGTGACGCTCACGGTCGGCATGCGGCCGCCCGGCCTGCGCATGCTCCTGGCCCGCGGCCTGTTGCGTCGCGGGGCGGTCGCGTCCGGGCCGGGCCAGGTCCAGGTCGACGTGAAGGCTGGACATCCCGGTGGCTGACGACACGCAGGCGATCCGGATCCAGGTGGCCCGCCAGGTCGCGCACTGGCGGGCGGCCGTCATCGCGCTCGACGACCTCGAGAACTTCGCGCCCCTCGCCGCGTGGAACAGCCTCGAGCGATACCTCGGGACGTCGCTCCAGGCGAACCTCCGCGGCGCGGTCGCACGACTCCAGCGAGGGGCCGATCTCCTGGCCGCGGAGCTTCGGGCCGCCGAGACCGCCGAGGATCTGGAGCAGGTCCGACGCCACGTCGTCCGCTTCCGGCGGCGGTTCCTCGCAGTGGAACGGGCCACCGAGTTCTATGGCGACTGCGTCGCGAGCCGCACGAGTGCCAGGCTCGGTGGGCTGCTGCGCGCCTGCGACATCCTCGCGGGTCGGTGCCTCGAGCAGGTGCTCACGCCGCTCGGACGACCGGTTCCCAGGGTGTTGTCGTACGTGGCGCCCGGGATCGGTGCGTCGGTGTTGAGATCCGGTCTCAGATTGTGGGACGGTCGAACGCTAAGCGTCGCCGCGGCCATCAAGCTGACAAGGCACAATTTGAACGGACGTCCTACTGCCCTGCTTCATGAGGCGGGACACCAGCTCGGCTTCATGCTGAACTGGAACGACGAGTTGGCCGAGGCCCTGCGCCGCGAGCTCCGTGACGATCCCGAGCTGGCGCAGACATGGAGCGGGTGGAGCTCAGAGATCGTCGGCGACACCGTCGGCTTTGGCTTCACCGGCTATGCGGCCGTGGCCGCCCTCCACGACGTGATCGCCGGCGAGGAGGTCAACGTCTACGCCCTTCGGCCGTTCGATCCACATCCGGTGGCACACCTGCGGGTGCAGCTCGGGACGGCGATGGCGGTGCGCTTCTTCGGGGCAGGCCCGTGGGACGCACTGAACCGAGCCTGGCTGCTGGCCCATCCAGTCTCCCGGGCGCCGGCCGACGCTCGGCCGCTGATCGAACGGTCCATGCCTCGACTGCCGCGGATCGCCGAGATCTGCCTGCTCGAGCCGATGCGCGCATTCGGTGGCCGACCGTTCACGGCGCTGGCCGACCCGATGCGGGTCCGGCCGGATGCCCTCGACGCACTCGAGCGCGACGCCGGCCGCTCGCTGGGAACCTCGTCGCACTGGATCTGGAACGAAAGCCTGCGAATGCTCGCGCTCTCGGGTTATCGGCTGGCGACCGAGCCCGACCGGGCCCCGCAGATCGCCGCCGAATTCGAAGCCTGGATGCTGCGCCTCGGCAGCGGCGTCCGGATGGCCGCCTAGGAGGGCATGTCATGACGGATCTGATGGACGAGCTGCTTGCCGAAGGAGCCCAGTCGGCCGCGAAGTCGCGATCCAAGGCCGCCCAGTCCAGGGCCGCCCAGGCGTCGGCCTCCGCCGCCGATGCTGCGGCTGCCGGATCCGGGCAGGTCAGCTACGACAACGGTGGCCACGACGGCAACGGCGGTCACGACGGCAAGGGTGGCCATGACGGCAATGGCGACCACGACGGATACGACGGCCGGCACGGCAATGGCGATGGCGACGACCGCCGACCCATCGATTGGGAAGCCGAGGCGCGCCTGGAGAACCTCGATGACGCCCTCCACGGACCCCGGGGCGAAGCTGAAGCCTCGTTGCTGTTCTGGGATGGCACTCGCGACCAGGACGGCAAAGCCCTCGAAAAGATACTGGACGTGTTGAAAGAGCCGCCGAATCGGCCGGACGCGGACCTGCCGGTCTGGTACCAGGACCGGTCGAAGGCAGGGAGCTAGGCCATGTTCTTTTCGCTCGCACGCACCGTCGGCACGGGGAATCGTCAGATCGACGCCGAGACGATCCTCGGCCTCGACGCACCGGTGATCTCGTTTCTCATGGAATCCGCTTGGTCACGCGGTGGCCCTGGCCTTCTGGCCGGCCCAGGCGTGCTCGGGCGCGTCACGCGACCACGACCTGCGCCGATCGGGGTAAACCTGCCCGGCTTCCCGATCGGCCGCGCCTGGTCAGTCGTGTGGGACCACCTGATCTATGCCTACATGATCGAGAACACCCGGATCTACGAGATCTTCGGTCGGGTGATCTGGGAGTACGCCCACGGCGAGCGGCTTGGCATTCCGGCACAGAGCGCGACCTTCCAGTGGCTCCGGACGACGGAAGAGCTGTTCTACAAGGACGCGTCGCCGTTCCAGCCATACAACCTCGTCAGCCGCCTCCGACCCGACATCGCGGCCAGCCGGCGCAATGCCTATTACCGGATGTTCGGGATGGACCTCAATCACGGCCGGGACGGGGCTCCGACCTACCCGTATTTCAAGCCGGATGCTGCCAATCGCGAGTTTGTGTCGACCTTCGAGGACTTCCTGCGCCAGTCCTGGGTTTCGATCTCCAACCGGAACAATGGAATCGGGCCGAACACGACGGACATCGCGGCGCTCGTCGACCTCGCAACCAACCTCCAGAACATGCTGATCGGTCGGCGAGGTGGGAGTGCGACTCGGCCGAACCTGTCCCGCGATGAGTTCCTGGCGGTGGACATGGCCGCCTGGCTGCAC
>Ga0184612_10001684_pt1 | contig 10707 bp, 10 predicted proteins | sample PLM3_60_coex_FD_133163 | JGI IMG/M metagenome (GOLD analysis project Ga0184612, IMG submission 133163) | Groundwater sediment microbial communities from an aquifer in East River, Colorado, USA - PLM3_60_coex | ecosystem: Environmental > Terrestrial > Soil > Riparian zone | place: USA: East...
CCACGACGATGAACACCACGGTGACGGCCGCGATCGTCGGCGTGAACCCGTAGCGCAGGCTGTTGAAGATCTTGATCGGGAGCGTCTCGACGGAGAACCCGGCGACGAGGAAGGCGATGATGTACTCGTTCAAACTGAGCACGAACGCGGCGGCATAGCCGGTGATCATCGAGGGCACGAGCAGCGGGAAGGTCACCGTCCGGAACGTCGTCCGGGGGTTGGCGCCCAGCGTCTGCGCCGCCTCGCGAAGCGACGGGTCCATCGTCTCCATCGCCAGCGAGATCGCGATCAGCGGCAGCGTCGAGAAGAACACGCCGTGCGCGATGATCACGTTCTCGATCCGGCCCACATGTCCGGTCTCGTTCCAGAACACCTGCAGGGCGAGGGCGCTGATGACGGGCGGGAGCATGAACGGCAGGATGCCGAGCGAGTACAGCAGCGGCGTCAGCCGGATCCGGTAGGCGCGCAGGACGTACGCGAGCGGCGTGGAGACCGCGACCGCGAACGCGGCGCTCGCCGCCGCGATCGTGAGGCTCCGGACGATCGCGTTGCGCCACGCGGCGTCCGTCCACAGCGCCGTGTACCACGAGGACGAGAAGCCCTCCGGCGGGAAATCCATGTATCGGTTCTCGTTGAACGAGACGATCGCGACGACGACCAACGGGGCGACCAGGAACACGATCGTGAACCCGGTCACGAACCACCGGAGCCCTCGCATCAGGCGAGTCTCCGGGTGCGCGATTCGATGATCGTCACGATCCCCACGACGACAAGCGACAGCGCCGTGAGGAAGATCGCCATCGCCGCCGCGAACGGCACGTTGGCGTTGAAGGATGCCTGATCCGAGATGAAGACCGACAGCGTCCAGTGCTCGGGCCGGCCGAGGATCGCTGCGATCAGGTAGCTGCCGAGCGTGAACACGAAGACGAGCAGGAACCCGGCCACGATGATCGGCCTCGAGATCGGCACGACCACGGTCCAGAACGTCCGCCACGGCGACGCGCCCAGCGTCTGCGCCGCCTCGGTGACCTCCCGGTCCAGGCGCGTCAGGGACGGATACAACGTCAGGACGCAGTACGGGAACGCGATGTAGGACATGCCGAGCAGGACGGCGAGGAAGCTCGGCTGGTAGGCGGTCGCTTCGTCCATGAGCCCGAGCCAGACCAGGATGTTCGAGATCCCGGCGGCGCGCCCGAGCAGGACGCTCCACGTGAACCCGACGATGACCTCGGACAGCGACAGCGCCGAGAGCACAAGGATCAGCAGCGCGACGTGCGCACGTCTCCGCATCCTCGTGAGGAAGAAGGTGAACGGGAAGGCGATCGCGATGCACAGCGCGCCCGCGAGGAGTGAGATCTCGATCGAGAACCCCGCGCGCTCGAGGAACACGCTCGAGAACAGGCGCTCCCAGCTGTCGAGCTCGAAGGCGGGCTCGTAGAACCCGCCCTCGATCCGATGATAGAAGGACGTCGCGACCATCATCGCGAACGGGATCAAGAAGAAGATCAAAAGGACGGCGACCGGTACGGCGAGCACGCCGTAGGTGCCCTTCGTCGGCCGCCGGCGCTCGCTCACGGGTCGCTCACCCACTCACCACGACGCAGGCCTCCGGCGGGAACCGGACCGTGACGGCGTCGCCCTGGTCCACCGGTACGCGATCGCGCGGGCTCCCCGCGACGACGACGTTCTCCGCCAACCCGCAATCGACGTAGCACTCGAACAGCTCACCGAGGTCCCGGACGAACACGACCGTCCCGCTCAGCGCGTTGGCCCCCACTTCGCGATCGGTCTGGAGCACCGTGTCCTCTGGACGAACCGAGATCAGGACCCGGTCGCCCGCGTGCGCCGAGAGCCCTTCGCCGACCTCGAGCTCGACCTCGCGCACCTTGACGCGACCGTTCGGCATCGCTTGCCCCTCGAGCAGGTTGGTGCTGCCGATGAACCGCGCAACGAACGCAGTGGCCGGCCGCCGGTAGACGTCCAGCGGGGGCCCCACCTGCTCGACCCGTCCGTCCTGCATCACCACGACGAGGTCCGACATCGTCATCGCCTCGCGTTGGTCGTGCGTGACCATGATCGTCGTGATGCCGAGCTGCTGCTGCAGCAGCCGAAGCTCGACCTGGAGCTGCTCGCGCAGGTTGGCGTCCAGCGCAGACAGCGGCTCATCGAGGAGGAATAGCCGGGGCTCCAGGGCGAGCGCTCGGGCCGTGGCCACGCGCTGCCGCTGCCCACCCGAGAGCTGCGAGATCCGCCGGTTGCCCATCCCTTGCAGCGAGACCAGCTCCAGGAGCTCCTCGACACGAGCCTTGATCCGCCCGGCGTCAACGCCGCGGATCCGCATCCCGTACGCGATGTTCCCCGCCACCGACAGGTGCGGGAACAGCGCGAGCGACTGGAACACCATGCCGATGTCCCGCAGGTGCGGCGGCCGGTCGCTGACGTCGTCGCCGTCCACGAACACACGTCCCTCGGTCGGCTGCTCGAGGCCAGCGATCATGCGGAGCATCGTGGTCTTGCCGCAACCCGAAGGGCCGAGGAACGAGATCAGCCGCCCTGGCGGCAGCTCCAGGTCCACGCCGGCGACCGCCTCGACATCGCCGAAGCGCTTGACGAGACCCTCGAGCCGCAGCCCTCCCCTGGCGTCCACCCCGTCAGTCTGCTCCGCTACGAGAGGATCAGCTCTGTCCACTGCTGGTCGATGAAGTCCTCCCACTCGTCGTACATCTCGTACTTGGGCCGCAGCGCCGCTTCAGGGCCGGGGCCGCCCACGGCCTCGTACTCCTCTGCGGTCAGATCCATCGTGTCCTGCCTCGCCGTCGGTGTGGTGCCGAGCGTGCGAGCAAGCTCGGCCTGGATCGCCGGGCGGCTGAAGTAGTCGACGAACGCGATCGCGCCCGGAAGGTTCTCGGTCGTCTTCGTGATGGCCCAGAACCCCGAGTCCAAGATCGCGCCCTCGTCCGGGAACACGCTGCGAAGCGGCTCGCCCTGCGACGCCGCGTACGTCGTGATGTCGTGGTAGAACTGGCCGAGCGAGACCTCTCCGGTGTTGTAGGCCTGCTGCGCGGTCGCCTCATCCCGGAACCACAGCTTCACGTTCGGCTTGACCTCCTGCAGCTTCGTCAGGACCTCGATCACACCGTCCTGCGTCTCGAGGATGTCGTAGCCGCCGAAGAAGGTCGCCGCTGTGATCTCCATGAGGTACGCGTTCGCCGAGTTGCGGAGCAGCGCAAGCTCGTTCTCCCACTGGGGATCCCAGAACGTGCTCCACGTGGTCGGGCTTTCGGGCACGCGATCGGTGTTCGAGACGATGGTGATGTACCAGGAGACCGCACCCACGCCAGTGACGTTGCCGGCCTCGTCGGTGCGGACGTAACCCTCGGCGAGGTTCTCGGCGGTCGGGATGTCGGAAAGTCCGTACGTCGCGAGGACATCGCCCTTGATGGCCCGCTGGATCCCGACGCCCGAGAGCATCGAGACATCGGCGGGAGGCGGTGTTCCGGCGCGCACGGACTGCTCGAGCTGCACGACCCACACCTCGGAGGTCGGCTCGGCGATTGACTCGACCGTGACGCCCGTCTCCTCGGTGAACGCCGGATACATCGCCCGGAAGTTCTCCTCGAAGAACCCGCCGTACGTGCTCACCTTGAGGCTGGTGCCATCGATGTCCGCCGTCGAGATCGGGGGCGGTGAGGAGGCGGTGGCCCCCGTCGCTCCACCGGTCGTGCCTCCCCCGACGTCCTCAGGCGTTCGCCCGCAGGCAGCCAAGATCGCGGGCAGCGAGAGCCCTGCAGCGCCGACGGCCGGGACCCTCCGAAGCAGCTCACGACGGCTGAACCTCTTGTCTCCGTGCACGATGCCTCTCCCCCTTCCTTCTCCTCCGGCCATGCTCACGATGCCTCCTTCCGGTTCACGGCGAACAGCGAGACCAACTCGAACACGGTGTGCGACGCCGCGACGGCCGTGATCTCGGCGTGGTCGTACGGCGGCGAGACCTCGACCACGTCTGCTCCCACCAGATCCAAACCTCGGAACCCCCGGAGGATCCCGAGGAGCTCACGGCTGGTCATCCCCCCCGCCTCCGGCGTCCCCGTCCCCGGCGCGAACGCGGGATCGAGGACGTCGATATCGATCGAGACGTAGACCGGCGCGTCACCGACGCGCTCGCGGACGTGCGTCACGGTCGCGACGATCCCCTCGGCCAGGACATCGCCCGAGGTCACGATGTCGAACCCGAAGCCTGCGTCGTCCACGAGGTCTCCCGGCGAGAACAGCGGACCACGGATCCCCAGGTGGATCGAGCGATCCTGCAGCAGCAGTCCCTCCTCCCACGCCCTGCGGAACGGGGTCCCGTGCGTGTAGGCGGCGCCGAAGTACGTGTCCCACGTGTCGAGGTGTGCATCGAAATGGACCAGCGCCACCGGCCCGAAGCGCTCGCGGATGACCCGGAGGAGCGGGAGCGCGATCGTGTGGTCACCGCCGATGCTGACGAGGAACTCCACGGCGCTTCCCAGGGTTGCGGCGCCTTCCTGGATCTGGCCGATCGCCTCCTCGATCGAGAACGGGTTGCAGGCGATATCGCCGGCGTCGACCACCTGCTGCGCGGCGAACGGACGCACGTCCAGGCCCGGGTGGTAGCCGCGGAGCATCCGCGAGGCGGTGCGCACCGCCATCGGCCCGAACCGAGCTCCAGGCCGGTAGGTGACACCCGAGTCGAACGGGATCCCGACCACACCGACGTCGGCGTGCGGGACCTCGTCGAGCGTGGGCAGCCGCGCGAACGTGGATGGTCCCGCGAAGCGCGGGATCCGGAGTGGGTCCTGGGGGCCCCGAGGCTCGGCCGGCGCATCCATGTCCTGATCGGCGTAGACTATCGTTCGATAGGCTGGCCCTGTCAAGGGGTACGGAGGGATCGTGGCGGCGAACGCGCAGCGAGAGGACGGGACGAGGGAGCGCATCCTCCGGGAGGCGTCACAGTTGTTCGCGCGGAAGGGCTACACGGGGACGTCGACCCGCGAGATCGCAGCCGCAGTGGGCATCCGCCAGCCATCGCTGTTCCACCACTTCGCGTCGAAGCGCGAGATCCTCGAGACGCTCCTCGCCTACAGCGTCGACGACGCGGCCGAGAACGCGTGGCGCCATGCGCGCTCGAAGGGATCGGCGGCCGAGCGCCTGTACCACTTCGTCCACGAGGACACGGCCTATCTGTGCCGGTCCCCGTACGATCTCAGCGGCGTGCACGTGACCGAGATCATGCAGGACGACGATTTCGCGTTCTGGCACGAGCGGATCGAGCACCTACACGAGGCGATCCGCGACATGGTCCGCCAAGGCATCGAGCGCCGCGAGCTCGCGGACGTGGACCCGACCTTCGCGCAGGAGATGATCACGGCGATGAACATCGTGATCATCAGACGCTACTCGGGCCGCACGCCCGAGTCGGTCGAGGCGGTCGCGTGCGAGTGCGCCGACTTCGTGCTGCGGGCGTTGTTGCGGAAGGGCGGGACGCTGAACGAGATCGCGGATCGCGCCCTCGCGTAACCTTCTGCTGACCCAAGGGGGACACTATTCAAACTCCCTGGGGAATCTGCAAACGCTTCTCCGCGACTGTGAACTGCTCGGTCGCTAGGCAGCCTTTCACGCGGCCGACACAGAGGGACGAGGCGCGCGGTACCCCTTTTGCTCACGAGTCTCGAGCGCCGTCCAGCGCCGATCAAGCGGAGGGATCCGTGCAGCAACCTTGCCTTCTGAACGGTCGAGCTTCTCCCCAGCGATTCGACGCCTTCGCGAACGATGGCCCGCGAGGGATTCAGACGATGTCGCAAGTCGCTGTCGCCGTCTCAGGTTGCGCAGCGGTTTCCTAAACCGCGTGTCGCAGGTTCGATTCCTGCCGGGGGCACCGATGTGATGTCTCGGGACATGTGAGGGTTCGGCACGTCTGTCCCACATCGGCTCCGGCTCCTCGATCGACGGGTGGGTGCTCGCGGCGGGCTTACGGTCCTCGGCACGATGAGCGGGTGTGGCGTGCATGGCGCGGCGAGGCTGACGATCCCACGCGGTCGGTCGCGCCCGGTGACGCCCGAACGTCGCATCGAAGCTCTGCGTTCGGCCGTCGCCACCGGACTGCCACAGAACGCCGCGCTCGCGTGTCAGAAGGACATGGAGCACGATCGGACCGGGGTGGTATCGGCCGTGGATCGAGAGGCGGGTCTCCGCAGCCGGCTCGCCGACGCGTACGTGCGGTCGGCGCCCGGAGGCATCCGGCTCGCCTACCTACTGACCGGCGACGGGGCCGTCGCGGAGGACCTGGTCCAAGAGGCGTTCGTCCGGTTCGTAGGTCGGCTCCGGTTCCTCCGCGACCCGGACGCCTTCGAGCCGTACCTGCGACGCACGATCGTGAACCTGTCGAAGAACCACTTCCGGCGTCGAGCGGTCGAGCGCGCGTACCTGGAGCGCGAGGCCCCGAGGGCCGAGGACGTGAGCACCGATCCGGACGTCGCCACCCACGACACGCTCCGCTTGGCGCTCCTCCGGCTCCCGCTCCGTCAGCGCACGGCGCTCGTCCTCCGGTACTTCGAGGACCTTCCGGACGCCACGATCGCCGAGCTCCTCGGCTGCCGCCAGGCCACGGTGCGCTCGCTCGTCGCCCGTGGCCTCGAAGCGCTCCGCACAACCCCAGAGGTGATCTCATGAACGACACCGACGTCCGAGAGCTCCTCTTCCGCGTCGCCGACGAGGTGCCGGCCACGCCGGTGGATCCGGAGCCGCTGCTCCGTCGCGGCTACCGACGGATGGCGAGGACGGCGGTCGCCGGCGCGCTCGGGATCGCCTGCGCGATCGCCTTCGTCGTGGGGGGCATCGGCCTGATCCGTTCGAGCGCGCCGACGACGATCCCGGCGGACGAAGGGAGGGGACCGACCGAGTCGCCGACGGCCGTCACCGGCGGCATCGGCACGCGGATCGGCCCGTGTGCAGGTCACACGTCAGTTTGCTTCGGACCGCTCGGACCGGGAACGCACACCTCGCGACAGTTCGAGCCCGCCGTCACCTTCACCGTCCCGGCGGGATGGAACAACCCGTACGACACGCGCGGCTGGTTCGACCTGTGGACGCCGGGGTGGTCGGACGGGTCGGACGATCCGGACGATCCAGGGATCTACCTCTTCGATCACCCGGGGTTCTCCCTCTTCCGCGATGTCCGACCCCGCGAGGGGTGCTCCGCCCGCGTCTATGCCACGGTCGGCACCTCCGCGATCGAGGTCGCGACGTGGGTGGCGAACCATCCGGGGATCGCGACGAGGGCACCGTCGCCCGTGGAGGTCGGCGGGCTCTCCGGCTACCAGCTCGACGTGTCGATCGCGGAGACGTGGCAGAAGAGCTGTCGGATTGTGACCGGAGGCCAGGCCACGGTGCCGCTGTTCGACGATGTCTCCCTCATCGAACATCCGGGATACGCCACGATGCGGCTGATCGTGCTCGACCTGCCGGACGGCGGGAACGTCCTGTTCGCGATCGACGGTGAGAAGGTGGACGCCGCGATGCCGGTCGTGCACTCGTTCGCGTTCGACCTGGACTGAGGTCGCTGGTCCGGTGCCGAGGCATCGTCTCGCCACACCCGCTGCGGCAGACCTCCCTTCGCTTGAGCCTGCCGAACCAGGACTCGATGAACGCCTGCGACTCCGGATCGCGGTAGCCGCCGCGTCGGTGCGTGATCCCGAGGGAACGCATCACCTCGGTCGTCCTCCTCGCCGTGAAGCACGAACCGTTGTCGGTCCCGAGCGTGAGAAGACCGTGGTGGAGCAGCGCTTCTTCATCGACCCGGACGCGACCGGTCGCCTCCGGCTCGACTTCTACTCCGACACGCCCGACATCGCGCCAACGACCGAGAACGGGCAGGCCGTCGCCGTGCCCTACGGCTTCCTCAACGGCGAGGTGACCTTCGCCGCGCCCTGGCCGTGGGACTACAGCTGGGCCGGCTGGGACCACGGTCCGACCTGGACCACCCTCATCTCCTCGAACCACCGCCCCTGGGAACGCCTCGTGGTGGTGGCGGACCCCCGGCCGATCGAGACGGGCTGCCAGCAGGGCCCGGCTGCTGCCGACGCCGAGGCGCTGGCTCGGACCATCCGGTCCGATCCCGACCTCGAGGCCACCTCTCCGGTGGCGGTGCGCGTCGCGGGGATCGAGGCACTCCGGATGGATGTGGTGGCCGCCACCGGAGCGAGCGTGTGCGGCGTCGCGGGGACGCCCCAGGTGGTGACGGAGACCGGCCTCGACCACGGGGAGCGGATGCGCCTCTACCTGCTCGACCTCCCCGAGGGCCTGTCGGCACGGATCCTGGCCATCGCGATCGTGGCACACGACGGACGCTTCGAGCGCGTGCTGGAGGCGGCGGCGCCCATCGTGGACTCCTTCGAGTTCCGCACACGGTGACGGCGATGGCCGGCGGTTGGCGAGATCGCACGGAAGGAGAGGCCGGATGAAGGTTCGCCACGGACGTTCGCTCGGGTTGGCCGTCCTGCTGGCGGTGGGGGCATGCTCACCGGGTCCGCAGGCGACGGACGCTGCGGTCCCCTCTCCGATGGCGCCGAGCGACCCGAGTCCCACGCCGACGGTCCAGGACGTCATGGAGCTCGAGAAGTTCGCGCCCCTTGAGCCCGGCACGTACTTCATCGACCCCGACGCCGACCCCACGACACCCCTCCGGGTGCTGTACGAGGTCCCCGTCGAGGGATGGTCGATGTGGATCGGGGCGTCCAAGCCTGCCGACGATGGGCACGTCGGGGTGAGCATCACCACCGTGACGAACCTGGTGCGTCATGGCTGCCGCGACCATTCGCCGGCCGATCCACCGGTCGGACCGAGCGTGGACGACCTCACTACCGCGCTGTCGGATCTGGCCCCGTTCGAGGTGACATCGCCCGCGAAGGACGTGACCATCTACGGCTACAGCGGCAAGTACCTGGAACTGACGGTGCCCGACCTGCCGGTCGAGGGCCAGGGAGACGACCGCCGCTTCACCGGATGCATGGAGGGCACCCTCAAGAGCTGGATCGCCCCCACCCTCGTAGCCCGAGGAGGGTACGCGTTCTATGGCTACAACGTGGAGCCGGGCCGCACCGAGAAGTTCTGGATCCTCGACGTCGACGGCACCCGTCTGGTGATCGAGGCGAACTGGTCGCCTGCCTCGCCCCGGAAGGATGTCGCCGAGATGCGCGCCATCCTGGACTCCATACGGATCAAGCCATGAGGTTGCTCGAGATAGTCAAACCCTCCCTCGAACGCGGCACCAGCCGTATCTTGCGCGGGAGGTCGCTGAGTCGGAACTCGCAACGCTGGCGAAGCGAGCGCAGGACGAGGACCCGACGCTCTCGCATGAGAATGCCTATGCCAGGGTGATGGAGACCGATCGCGGCAAAGAAGTCTACGCCCGGCACGTGGCGGCAAGTCGAGAGATCACACGCGTGTCACGAAATTCGCCCACGAGACCCAGAGGACGAAGGCGAGTACTTCGATCCCAGCCCGCTCTTGGACCCGCACCACCTCTAGGAGACGGAAAGACGACCCCTCGTGACTCCTCGGGGGAGCGTCCAGGGGACGAGCCGTCCAGCCTCCTGATGCGAGAGCGCGCGTCTCAGCCTCAGGGCGGGGATGTCGATACCGCAAGGGTGGCTTACACAGCGCCGTACGGTCCGCCGGGACAAGAGGTTCATCGGGTCGGGACGTAGACGATTCAGAGTCCCGATATGAGCCTGTATATGAGCCTGTCGACCACCGAACGGCTCGTGCTGATCGCCGTCTTGCTCGTCGTGTCGGCGTTCCTCTTCTACGGGATTCCAGAGGTAACCCGTGGAAACAGGCCGACGATGCGCGGCTGGATATGGTTCGTCCTCGGGAGTGCCGCCATTGTCCTAGTGCTCCTCGCAATTCCCCCGGGCATCTTCGTGGGACTTACGCTCACTGCCTGTGCCCTCATCGGTGGGGGCCTACTGATCGCGATGATCGACTACTACAAGTTACGGGCGGGCGCTAGTCGCAGTCGCTCGCGCGCCCGTATCCAGGTGCGGGAGGGGCCGAAGCCGCTCGAGCCGCTCCCCATCCCCCCACCACCCGAGATCGAGGTCCGAGCCGTCGAACTCGAGAGGCGCGGGTTCCACCGAGTACAGTTCGGCAAGAAAGGAGGCGGAACGGAGCTTGTCATGTTCCGGCCGTCGGACAGCGTGGTCGCCGAGGTGGTCCTCGTCCCAACCAGTCCTGTGGCCACCCTGCCCTCTGAGATTCTTGAGTTCACATCCTTCCTCTCCGGAGGGCGAGGCGAGTTGTCGACAACCGACTTCCCCACCCACCCGCGGCTCTGGCGTGGAGCGCTCCTCCAGGTCTTTCCGGGTGCTGTGCCGGCCCATCTATTGGACAGCCACGAGACCGCGCTCGCCCTCCTGGCTGAGCGCGGCATATCGAACGAGAGCTTCCATGCGCGAGACATCGAGGAAATGATGCGTTGGGGAGCGGTCATGAACTCGCTGGCCATCGCCGAGACACCCCCTCGCGAACTCGTCCGGATGAATGTTCACCCCGGCATCCTCAGGTGGCTCCACATCGGCCCGCTCCAAAGCGACCCCCGACTCGAGGACCGGCTGGCGGCACTCCCGGCTCCCGCTGAGCGGTAGGGCCAACCGGCTACGCGAGCTCCGTCGAGCAGGGCATGTAGGA
>Ga0184612_10001686_pt1 | contig 10700 bp, 7 predicted proteins | sample PLM3_60_coex_FD_133163 | JGI IMG/M metagenome (GOLD analysis project Ga0184612, IMG submission 133163) | Groundwater sediment microbial communities from an aquifer in East River, Colorado, USA - PLM3_60_coex | ecosystem: Environmental > Terrestrial > Soil > Riparian zone | place: USA: East...
CAACTACGGCAACCATCACTGGAGCGCGGGAATTGCCGAGACCGATCACATCGAGACCGGCCAGCAGCGCATGGAAGTCCCGCTGTGGGAGGACCTGCCGGCCTACATCCGCAACTCGGCGGTCTTCGGCGTCAGCACGATGAAGACGCCGCTCCTCGTCGCCTTCGGCGACAACGACGGCACGGTGCACTGGCACCAGGGCGTCGAGCTCTACAACATCGCCCGGCGCGCGAAGAAGGACGTCGTCATGCTCGTCTACGGAGGCGAGGATCACAGCAACCGCCGGAAGGCGAACCAGATCGACTACCAGCGCCGTATCGTCCAATGGTTCGGACATTACCTGAAGGGCGAGCCGGCGCAGCCGTGGATCACGAGCGGCGTGAGCTTCCTCGATCGCGAGCAGGAGCTGAAGAAGTTGAAGGGCGCGAAGGGGTCAGCGCCATGATTGCTCGAGTTGACGTGATCGCGGGTCCTGTCGCCCGGCAGCCCCACCCGTCCTCGGCGCCAAAAGCCCGTGTCGACGGGAGTGGCGCCTGCGCGGCGGGTGGGGCGGCCCCGCCGGGCGCCACCCGCTCAGAGTGTCAACTCGAGGGCGATCGCACCGCGCTTCACAGCAGTGAATTTCGTCGAGCTCTCTTGTTAATTGTCGCCCTTCTGCAAACAGTCTCTCCTGGTGCGCAGGCCCCGCCGCGGGACCACTGGCCCCAATGGCGCGGGCCGGCGCGCACCGGCGTGCTCACGTCGGACGAGTCACCGGCGACGTGGCCCGCGGAGTTGAAGAAGGGCTGGAGCGTCGAGATCGGCGAGGGCTACTCGTCGCCGGTCTCGGGGAGCGGGCGCGTGTTCGTGCACGCGCGCCGCGATCCGGAGGAGGTCGTCTCGGCCATCGATCTGGCGACGGGCGCGATCGCCTGGCAGCGGAAATATGCCGCGCCGATCGAGAAGAACCCGTATGCGAAACAGATGGCGAAGGGGCCGTATGCGACTCCGCTGCTCGGTGGCGGACGCCTCTACACACTGGGTACGACCGCGATCCTGTCGGCGTGGAACCCAACGACGGGCGCGCTCGTCTGGCAACGCGACTTCTCGTCCCGCATCGATACGTCGAAGCTCTTCTGCGGCACGGCAATGTCACCGCTCCTGACCGCGAACGGCCTTATCGTCCATGTCGGCGACGACCGCGGTGGCACGATCCTCGCCCTCGATCCAGCGACGGGCAAAGACAAATGGATGACGAACCTGCGCGGACCGGGGTATGCGTCGCCGATCGAGATAACACTCGCTGGCGTGGCACAGGTCGTGACCATGACAACGCGGTCGGTGATCGGCGTGGAGACGGCGTCGGGCCGCCTGCTCTGGGAGTTTCCATTCGACGATGAGTGGAACGAGAACATCGTGACTCCGGTAGCGACCGCGGATGGCGTGATCGTGTCGGGCGTGCGTCAGGGCACGCGGCGGCTGACCGTGGCGAAATCCGGGAGCGCCTGGTCGGCGACAGCCGCCTGGCACACGCCGGACGTCGCAATGTACATGAGCTCACCGGTCCTGGCAGGTGGGACGCTCTATGGACACTCGTCGAAGCGCAAAGGGCAGTTCGTGGCCATGGATCCCGAGACCGGCAAGCTACTCTGGGGCACCGAAGGTCGCAACGCCACGAGCGCCTCGGTCGTGGCGGCCGGCAATCATCTGATCTTCCTGACCACCGAAGCGCAGCTCATCGTCACGCCCGTCGATGCGGCGGCGTTCCACGAGGTTCGACGTTACACCGTCGCGCCGAGCACGATCTACGCCCAGCCGATCGTCTTGCGTGACCGCGTCATTGTGCGCGACGCGTCGAATCTGACGCAGTGGACATTGCGGTAGGGAGTGATCGGACCGGGACGCGCCCGCTTCCGCCGATCCGCTTTCACTCCGCTCGCAACGCCACGACCGGATCCACGCGCAACGCCCGGCGGGCTGGGGCATATGTCGCCAGGAGCGCAACCGAGGCGAGAAGACCGGCAGCCGCGATCAGGGTCGGCGGATCTGTCGGCGTGACGCCGAACAGGAACTGAGCAATCGTCCGCGTGGCCGCCCAAGCACCAAGCAGGCCAAGTGCGACGCCCGTCGCAATAGCCGGCGCAAAGCTGCCGACGATCACGCCGAGAACCCGTCGTGGCGTGGCGCCGAGCGCGACGCGGACGCCAATCTCACGCGTGCGTCTGGCGACGGCGTAGGACGTGAGGCCGAAGATGCCCACTGCGGCGAGTAACACGCCGAGACCTCCAAGGATCGTCAGGAGTGCCGCCCGTCGTCGGCGTTGGGCCGTGGACGCGGCCACGAAGGTGTCGAACGGCCGGATGCGCTGGACGAGGGCCGGTTCGGTCAGTCCCTTCGTCTGTGCTCGTGCCAGAGCGGCGACAGCAACCGGCTGCGCCGCGCGCGCGACGATCACCAGCTCCGGTTCGCCGGTCTGGAGCGCCGAAACGTACAGCTCGGCCAGCGGCTGGCGCTCGAGCGAGCGATGGCGCACGTCTGCGACCACGCCGACAATCTCGCACCACTCCGTACTCCTCGTCCTGAGACGGATGCGGCGACCGAGCGGATCCGCGAGTGCCGCCCCTCGCACCAGCGTCTCGTTGACGATCGCGACGCACGGCGCATGCTCACGATCCTGCTGAGTGAAATCGCGTCCGAGCTTGATCGGTACTCCCATCGCCGCAAAATAGCCAGGCAGGATGTTGCGCGGACTCACGTTTATGGGCGTGCTCGTCGTCTCCAGGTCGGCCGACGTGTGTGACGTCGACCAGAATGGCAGCGTGTCGATCGCGCCGACTGCGCTGACGCCCGGCAGTCCGGCGATCCGTTCGATGATCTGTGAGTAGAAGATGCGCGATCTGCCCGCTGTCGTCGCTGCCGTCTCGTCGAGCAGGACCGGAGACACCTCGATCACGATCACGTGCTCGGATTGAAAGCCGGAGTCGACCGACAGCAACCGGTGAAAGCTCCTGAGCATCAGCCCGGCGCCCACCATCAGCATCAGCGCTAACGCCACTTCCACGACCACGAGCGCGCTCCCCGTGCGCCAGCCGAAGTACGTCGTGGAGAGACCAGACGGCTTCGTGTCTGTCACAAGGTCCGCTCGAGACAGGCGCAGGGCGGGCAGGAGACCAAAGAGCACGCCCGTCAGGCAGGAAACGAGGAATGAAAAACCCAGAACCCGAAGATCGAGCGCAGGAGGGTTTTCACTGGGCACGTTCACCGGGAGGATCGGGAGGAGCGCGTTCAACAGCCACCAGGCGAGTACTACGCCAGCGACCCCACCGAGCATAGCAAGGACGATGCTCTCGGTAAGAAACTGCTGGGCGAGCCGCAATCGTCCGGCGCCGAGCGAGGCCCGGATCGCAACCTCGCGGCTTCGGCCGGAGCCGCGGGCGAGGAGCAGGCTGGCGACGTTGACGCACGCGATCAGCAAAATGCACGAAACCGCGGCCAGGAGAGTAAACAGCATCTGGCGGCTGGCTTTGACGTTCCACTCGTGAACCGCCTCGACACCCGCTCCTTCGACGACGCTGAGCATGGACTCGGACCGGCGCTCCCGCCTGTAGCTGGCCATGCCTTCCCTGGCTTGCTCCAGAGTAATGTCGGCGCTGAGGCGAGCATACAGAGTCCCGCCCCACCCGTCGCGCGTCATCATGGTCTTGTTTGGCGCCAGCGGAATCCAGAAGTCCGTCTCCGATGAGTATGGAAAACGTGCCGGCAGGATGCCGACGACGGTCTTCGCTCCGTCGACGGTGCGAATGGTACGACCGACAATGGACGGGTCGCCGCCGAACCTGCGCTGCCAACAGCCATCGCTGATGACCGTGACGGGTTCGTCCGTATCGCTCTCGTCGAACAGCCGCCCCAGAGTAGGCGAGGTGTCGAAGAGGCGAAAGAACTCGGGCGTGACCGCCATCGCCCAAACACGCTCGACCGGCGACGCATCGAGCAGCGTCACCTCACGTTCCTTGAACGCAGCCATGGCATCGAATATGTCCCGCCGAACCTGCCACTCCTTGAAGGTGGCGATGGAAGGCGTCAGGTCAAGCGTCTCGGCGACGGGCCCCTTCTGGGACGTGCCGCGCTCGGTTCGTGTGCGAAACACTCGTACGAGGCGGCCATCGGGGTCGTAGGTGAGCGGACGGATCAGCATCGCGTCGACGACGCTGAAGATGGCGGTCGTGGCACCGATGCCGAGGGCGAGCGTCAGCACGGCAACTGCCGTGAAGCTGCGGCTCGCGCGCAGGCTGCGCAGCGCGTACCTGACGTCCTGGCTTACGCCCGCCAGAAAAGGCTGCCGCCTCGTGTCGCCAGCGACGACCGAGCTTGTCGGCACGCGCTCGACCCGTGTCAGTTCGTGGGTCATGCGATCCGATTCCTTCAACTCGTCGAGCGTTCGCCACACGGCTTCCTCGTCCGCCACCCCGCTCGATACGAGCTCGGCATAGCGATCGTCGAGGTGTTGGGCCAACTCGCGCGAGATCTCTGCTTGCCGCACCGGGTCCAGCCCGGCCTCGGCCAACCGTCTGTCGATTTCGGCGTCCCAGCGGCTCATGGAGCGCTCCTCTCTAGCTCGTCTCGAGGCCCGCGACGCGGTTGATGGCGGCGACGAAGCTTCGCCACCCGCTCCGCTGTTCCGCGAGCATCTTGCGGCCGGCGGCGGTCAGCCGGTAATAGCGGCGGCGACGCTGGCCGGCTCTCTCGATCCATCGCCCCTCGAGCCAGCCGCGCTTCTCGAGGCGGTAAAGGAGCGGATAGAGAGCCGCGGCACTGAAGCGAAGCGTGCCGTCCGAGCGCGATTCAATCAACTTGCCGATCTCGTAGCCGTGGCGCTGGCGCGCCTCCACCAGCGACAGAATCAGCAGCTCGGCGCTGCCCTTCTTCAGTTCCCGTTCCCGCACCCGAGTCGCCATAGGTCTCATAGCGATATATCATATAGCAACAGCCCAGGCCGGGATCGTTGGGAACCGACGATAGAATGTCGCCCCAGTGCTCCGCCTGTCGCCCCGTCAGATCCTCGCGATCACGGCCATCGTCGGCTCTCTCGCCGCGATCGCCGTCGCAGCCGATCCGCCATCGCACCAGGGGCGGCAGCCCCTGCACGTCCTGTTCATCGGCAACAGCCTGACGGCCGCCAACGGCCTGCCAGAGATGGTCGAATCGCTCGGGCGTGCGAAAGGCGGCCAGACGGTTGAGACAACGACGGTGACGGCCAACAACTTCAGCCTCGAGGATCACTGGAATCAGGGCAACGCGCGGGCGGTGATCGGCAGGGGCGGTTGGTCGGTCGTCGTGCTCCAGCAGGGTCCGTCGGCGTTGCCCGAGTCCCGCGTACTGCTCCGCGACTACACGAAGCGATTCGCGGACGAGGCGCGCAAGGTCGGGGCGCGCACGGCTCTGTACATGGTGTGGCCATCGAAAGCGCGCACGCGCGACTTCGACGGCGTCAGCGAGTCTTACTCGCAGGCGGCACGGGACGTCGAGGGCATCCTGCTGCCAGCCGGCGACGCCTGGCGCGAAGCGTGGCGTCGCGATCCGTCGCTGGCACTCTACGCGGACGACGGGTTTCACCCAAGCCGGATGGGCTCCTACCTCGCCGCACTTGCCATTTGGAGAGGACTCTCGGCGCAACCGGCGCTCGGCCTGCCCGGCCCGCGCGACGTCGCCGCTGACACGCTCAGGCTGCTGCAGGAATCAGTCGACCACGTGTCAACTTTCAAGGCTTCGCTGGCGAAGGAATCCGCCGTCCCTCGATGACCGAACCGTCGTCGGCGCCCTGTGCCGACCAGAGCACGATCCAGAACCCTTCCCCCGCCGCAACGACTGGATAGCTCACGCCGTCGCCGCTGAACATCTGCGGCGGCTGAGCGACGTTATCGGAGACGGGCCGGAACACGACGCGTCTCGTCTCACCGGCTCGCTCGTCCCAGACGACAACCGTGTTCGTATGCTCGTCGGACGCAATCTGAGGATGTGCCGGATCGGACCCGCCCGAGTCGAGACGAATCCGCGGCGTGAAAGCGTCGCCCGACAGCGTCGAGTAGAAGATGCCCTTGCGCGGCGTGTCGCCGGCGACGAGCGTCGGCCACGCAATGTGAATCCCTGCATGTCCATCGGCCACCATGGCCGGTCCGTCGTCGGGGCAGGCGTCGATCTTCCAGCCGTCCTCGCTGACGCGGATCGGGGCGCCGAACGTCGCGCCGTTGTCGTTCGATCGGGCCACCGCGATGTCGCGCAGGCTGCCAGGGTAAATGTGACGCCAGGCGGTATACACATGCTCGCCGGCCGTCGCGACGGCCGTCTTGCAGCAGAAACACACGTTCGCCTGAACCAGGTGCTCGGACCGGGGGCCATCACCCTTCCACGATGCCTGAAAGATGTCCTGACGCGGCCCGCCGTCCGATCGCGCGGGCTTCGACCCGGGGGTCCCGTGCGCGTGCGCCATCGGAGCCGCGTTCCGGCCGTCGAGCCACGCGACGTGAACGGCGCCGTCGTATCCCAGAGCCAGGGAGTGCCAGCCGCGCGCGCCTGTCTGAGTGCCACCCGCAACCGTGACCGCCGGCGAAAACGTCTTTCCACGATCCTTCGATGCAGCGTATCGGATGACCGTGTACCCGTCCCGCTTCGCCGGCCACGCGACATGAATCGTATAGTCGACCCCGACGGCCACCCGGGCCGGCTGCTCGCCAGACGCGCGGGCATCGCCGTCGACATCGTTGACGCGAACCGGCCCGCCGAACGTCGCGCCGCCGTCGGTGCTGACACTGAGGAAGATATCGGACGTGTCGTCGGTGGCGGCGGTCCAGACGGCAGCGACTGTCTGGCCGAAGGCCGCAACCGACGCCGCCGCGTTCGACCGGCCCGCGACCGCGAGCGCGATTCGGGAGGGCTCGACCTGGACAGCTGCTGGCGGCAGCGTTTGCTGCCCACCGCCGCACGCGGCTGTCGTCGTTGCGAGTAGGACGACCAGCGCCGAAGCCACACCGTCCAGGGACTTCCGTCGATTCTTCTTCGTGGTCATCGTGGTCTTCGCGCTCATCGTGATTTCGTCGTGACAGGGCATCCGATTAGAACCTCGCTCGCACCGCGAACTGCCACGTCCGCGGATCTCCGACCGCCGTAATCTGGTTGAACGTCGGCAAGGGATTCGTCGGATACGCCCCCGAACCGAAGTTCGTGTTCCTCGTCAGATTATTCGTTCGATTGGTGAGGTTGAACACTTCGGCCAGCCCCTCCACGCGGACACGCCCGGCGATCCGGAACGAGCGGCTCACGCGCAGGCTCATGCTGAAGAAGTCGCTGCCGATTCCATCGTTGCGCGGGATGAACTCGCCGTCCACGATCGGCCGCCCCGCCGTGCCCTGAATTGTCGTGACGCCTGACGTGATGTTGAACGGCAGCGCCGAGTACGCCTGCAGCATGCTGCTCAGCTGAAACCCGTGGCTGATCATCTCCCACGCGTCCCGCGCCGGTTCCATCGAGGTATTGACGCCGCCGGTGAAGACGAAGCGATGGCGCTGGTCGTCATCCGATCGGCCCCAGTCCTTCGAGAGATCCAGAGGATCGATCGGCGAACTGAAGAAGTTCTCGCCGACGTTGTTCATCGACTTCGACAGCGTGTAGCTGACCCGGTAGTAGCCCCACGCCGCCGGCCGCTGGATGAACGACACGTGGAGGCCATGATAGTTCGACTCCGCCACGGGCGATGACTGACTGTTATTCGCGTAGTTGGGATTCGGACGGCATCCGTTGTTCGTGCCCGACGCCACACACGCGGGCACGTTCTGGTTCACAGAAATGATCAGGTTGTTGCCGCGAACGTACTGATAGCCGACGCTCACGGTATTTCGATCGCCGAGCTGACGCTCGATTTCGACGCTTGCCTGCCGCGAGGACGCATTCTTCATGTCCTGTTGCATCGTCGTCAGATTGACGAGCGTCACCGTCGGGACGACGGCGTTGAGAATGCTCGGAAACACAGGCGCATCGGCCTGCGTCGGCGACAGGCTCACCGCGATCTGACGCAGATTGGCGAGGTCGGTTGTGTTGCCGGCCGAGAGCAGCGCGTTGGCCAGCGCGCGCAAGGGCACGCGGTCGTAGAACAGCCCGGCGCTGCCGCGCACGATGGTATTCCTCGACGCGAACGGCGTCCACGCAAATCCCACACGCGGTGAGACGTTGTTCGTGTCCGTCGTGATTGTCTCGAGGAGCTGAAGATCGTAGCGCAGGCCCGCATTCAGCGTCAGGTTCGAGCTCGCCCTCCACTCGTCTTGCGCGTACATGCCGACGTTGGCGTTCGTCTGCAGGACGACGCTCTCGCCGAAGGTCTGCGTGAAGCCGGCGTTGTTGTACGTGCCGGTGAGGAAGTTGGCGAGCGACGAGAAGGTGTACGCGCCGCGAATAGAGCGCGGATATGTAATCTTGTCGTCGTTGTACAGGAAGTCGACGCCCGCGCGCAGCGCGTGAGGGCCCGCCTGGTGAGACAGGTTGTTGACGACCTGGTACATCTTGTTCAGGCGCCCGGTCGGGCTGCCCGATGCGGTGCCGAACGACGCCACGCCGGCGATGCTGACGGCCGGTCCCACGGGATCGGTGGGAGGCGCAAGCAAGTCGCCGTATGCCAGCTGCGCGCGCGTCTCGTTGACCGTCGTCGCCGAGAGCGTCAGCGTGTTGCTGAACGCAACCGTCTGGTCCTGATTGTCCAGGCCTGCCGACGCTGACGGCGCATTGAGCGCGCCTGCGCCGCGGGAGTTGCTCGACGTGACGTCGTACAGGCTGTACCTGATGCTGAAGTGATCGCTGCCGTTGAACTGATGGTCGATCTTTCCAAGCACGTTCACGCTGTGCACCGGATTGGGATAGATGCCCGTCGCCACAGGTGAACCGGGGTAACCGACTGCGACGAGGCGGGCATTGACGATGGCGGCGCTCGGGTCCAAGATCGTCGCCAAGCCGGTCTGGTCCAGCAGGCGCTGCTCGGCGTTGGCAAAGAAGAACGTCCGGTCTTTGGACACCGGCCCCCCGAGGCTGCCCCCGTATTGCTGCTGCGACATCGGCAGCTTCTTGACGGCGCTGCCTGTTTGCACCAGGAGCGGGTTGTCCGCGTTGAAGTTGTCGTCGCGGAAGTAACCATACAGGTCGCCGCGCGACGCATTCGTGCCGCTTCTGGTCACGACGTTCACATAGCCGCCGAGCGCCCGCCCCAGCTCTGCCTGTCCACCGGAGGTCACGACCTGGAACTGGTCGACGGCGTCGACGCCGTACGGCATGCCGCTCAGGCCTGCTGCATCGTCGTTGGCCGACAGGCCGTCGACGATGAAGTTGTTCGAGAAGTTGCGCTGGCTACCGATCGACAGGCCCGTGCCGGGAACCGCCGACGTCTCCGCAAAGAGCTGCGTGCCACCGACGTTTGGTGGCGACACGCCCGGCACGAGGAGCGCAATGTCGAGGAAGTTGCGCCCGTTGAGCGGAAGGTTGGCGACTTCCAGTCGCGACACTGTGCCGGCGATTTGGCTGCGTGCTGATTCGAGTACGGTGGCGGCCCCGGTCACGGTGACGCTCTCGGCCACGGCCTCGAGCCGCAGAGTGATGGGCAGGTCGAATGCCGAGCCGACCGTGAGGTCCAAACGCCGCGTCGCGTCGGCGAATCCCGCCTGCCGCACCGTAATCTCGTAGGGCCCGAGCCGCAAGTACGCGAATCGGAACCGTCCTTCTGCATCGGTCACGGCCTCGCGTCCGATGTTGGTCTCGATCTGACGCGCGGTGACACGCGCGCTGGCGACGACGGCTCCCTGCGGGTCGGTGATCCGCCCGCTGACGCTTGCGTAGTTGACGGTTTCCTGAGCGGACGCCGGGATGGCCGGCGCCGCGGACATAATAAGCAACAGAACGATCAGGACAGACGGCAGGCACGTACCGCCATGCCTGCAGAAGACAGGTAGAAAACCCATGGACTCCTCCCTGAACCGAACGGACTTCGAGTGTGAAAGCGGATCGAGGCCGGTTCAGGCGCGCGGGGGAGGACCGGGGGGAGGTGAGGCAACGAACGACGCCGCCGGCTGCGCCGATGCGGGCGCGGATTCCAAGCCCACCGGCACGGCTAGCGAAACGAGCGTGGGGATGACGCCACCGTTCGACAGCGTCATGAGGATGTCGTGCAGGTCTACGACCGGACGCGCAGCGCAATCGGGGGCACCGGACTTCGCGTTGGCGCCGCGCTTGCCGTGCATCGGGCACACTTTCCCCGGGTGCGAGCCCATCGGGCAACACTCGTGTGCCTCGGCCCTGGTTCCGCTCACGAGCGGCTTCTGGCAGCACAGGGCAGCCGGCACGAGCACCTGCATCACGACGTGGCACAGGACCACGGCCAGACCCAACGAGGCGAGGTGCCGTCGCACGGAAGCCATCGAGGGTAAAATTATACTGCAGGCGCCAAAAATCAAGCCGTTGCAGGCCGTCAGGCGTCCACGTTGACCTTGCCGACTCGTCCATTGCGATAGAATCTGTTGCCATGATTCGTTCAATCCGACCAGTGCCGGGAGCGATGGCCATCGTCGTGACGGGCGCGCTCCTGATGTCCTCGTCCGTTCAGGCCCAGACAAAACCGGCGCACGCACCCGCCTCGCCCGCAGCCACGCCGAAGCCTCAGGCAACGCTCCCGATTATGAGAAAGCCGTGGA
>Ga0184612_10001687_pt1 | contig 10698 bp, 6 predicted proteins | sample PLM3_60_coex_FD_133163 | JGI IMG/M metagenome (GOLD analysis project Ga0184612, IMG submission 133163) | Groundwater sediment microbial communities from an aquifer in East River, Colorado, USA - PLM3_60_coex | ecosystem: Environmental > Terrestrial > Soil > Riparian zone | place: USA: East...
CGGCTCGACGAGCGGGTGCAGGGCTTGTCGAGCGAGATCCAAGCCATTGCCCGCCAGGATGCCCGGCAGCGCGGCACTTAAGAAGCGTTGTCCCTGTCGCACCGCAATGCCGCGCTCCAGCAGGAAGGCCCGGATTTGATTGATGATGCCGGTGCGCTGGCTGACCAGGCGCTCGCGCACCCGGTGCAGCGCCTGCAGGTCCAATTGATCGGCGGTCTTCGTGGCCACGAACTTCATCGTTGGCCGCTGCACCGCCTCGGCGATCGTCTCCGCGTCGCGGAAGTCGTTCTTCTGTCCCTTCGAGTAGGGGCGGACGTACTTCGCCGGCATCAGCCGGGCATCATGACCAAGCGCCCTGAGCCGACGACTGAGATGATGCGCCCCGACACAGGCCTCCATGCCGATCAGGCAGGGTGGCATGTTCGCAAACCGTGTTTCCACCTGGACCCGCGACCACTTCTGCCGCAGCACGATTGCGCCACGCTCATTAAGACCGACAACGTGGAACGAGTTCTTGCCGATATCGATGCCGATCACGGCGATCACACTGTTAGATTCCCTAGCCATGGCGTGCTCCTTCCCTTTAGTGCCCCTTGCCAGCATAATTGCCGACAGAGGGCAGGAGCACGGCCGGACCATCCCATTAGCGGCCATCCGGCCCGATAGACTCCTCAGCGGGGTGCCAATACAATTCGGCCTTCTGCTTGGTCTGGAAGCAATCGCACCAAATGGCCGAAGAACGCGCTCAACGCCGTCTTACCAGCATTCTTGCTGCCGACGTAGTCGGCTACTCGCGCCTAATAGGCGCGGACGAGGAAGGCACGCTCGCTGCCCTCAAGGCACACCGACGCGAACTCACCGATCCCAAGGTTGAGCAGTACCGCGGACGCATCGTCAAGACCACCGGCGACGGTGCACTGATCGAGTTTGCGAGCGTAGTTGATGCTGTGCGCTGCGCTGTCGAAATTCAGCGTGGCACGGCAGAACGCAACGTCGGCGTGCCGACCGACAAGCGCATCGAATTTCGCATCGGCATCAACGTCGGCGACATCGTCATCGACGGCGACGACATTCTCGGCGACGGTGTCAACATCGCGGCGCGGCTCGAAGGACTCGCTGAACCTGGCGGCGTGCTCGTTTCGCGCACGGTCCGCGACCAAGTGCGAGATCGTCTCGACCTTACCTTCGAAGATTTGGGCGAGTGCCAGCTCAAGAACATCGCGCGACCGGTGCGCGTCTATCGGGTCCAGGGGCCGGTGGAGTCAACGGCGGCACTTGCCCGGGTCGAGGCCCTGCCGCTACCAGACAAACCGTCCATTGCCGTTCTCCCCTTCACCAACATGAGCGGCGACGCCGAGCATGAATACTTCGCCGATGGAATAGCAGAGGACATCATCACCGGCCTCTCGCGGTTGAGATGGCTGTTCGTGATCGCACGTAATTCAAGCTTCGCCTACAAGGGCCGCAATGTGGATGTACGCCAAGTCGGACGCGAGCTAGGCGTTCGCTACATTCTCGAGGGCAGCGTGCGCAAGGGCGGCAACCGAGTTCGAATTACCGGGCAGCTTGTCGAGGCAGAGACCGGCAACCACCTATGGGCGGAGCGTTACGATCGGGCACCTGACGACGTCTTCGTAATCCAGGATGAGATAACGGAGAGCGTGATCGGGTGTATTCAACCCGAACTCTACGCTGCTGAGCATGGTCGCGTAAAACGGAAGCCACCCCAAAACCTGGATGCCTGGGAGAGTTTTGTCCGCGGCATGTTCCTATACAGCCAGCATTCAGACAAAGGCACCAAGGAAGCCCTCGGCATGTTTGCCCGCGCCATCGAGCTCGACGGCAACTACTCGCAAGCGCATGGCTTGCGCGCGGTCTGCCTTGCATGGCGTGCGTACCAGGGCTGGGAGGATCGGGGGACTGCCTTTGCGAAAGTCGCCGAAGCGGCCAACCGGTCGGTCGCGTGCGATCCCCGGGAGCCCTGGGGTCATCTTGCGCAGGGCTTCGTTGCCATGGCCAATATGCGCAACGCCGATGCAGTCGGCGCGTTCAGCCGGGCCATCAATGCCAGTCCGAACTTCGCCTATGCGCATGGGCTTCTTGGGTCCGCCCATGCCGCGGGGGGACGGCCGGAACAGGCCATCGAGTGCATCGATCACGGCGTGCGGCTAAGTCCACGCGACATCTTCAGCGACGAGTACCATCTCTATTATGCGTTCGCATATTTTCAGGCCGGTCGGTATGCCGAGGCCGCTTCTGCCGCCTTGCTCGGCATTCAGCAACGCCCCGACCACCCTATCCTGTACGCCATGGCGGCCGCGTCATGCGGCCTTGGGGGCGAAACCGACAAGGCAAAGGCGCTGGTCAGGCAGCTGACCGGTCTCGTCTCAAATGCCCTGGCCTCAGACTTCGAGAAATTCTTCTATTGCCGACAGGAGGATCGAAGCAGGCTTGCCAGTGGGCTCCGCTCCGGCGGGCTGCCGGGATAGCCGGCGACCATCGGGGCGCGCAACGATGTCAGCGAGTGGCACTTCTGAGCCATCGTGGCGCCACCAGACCAGGTCCGGTGTTGAGGGTCTAGCAGACGGAACCTGCAATCATTTCCGGTTCATATCAGCAAGCTGACATTCGCTGAGACCGTTAGTTCGTCCCAGTTTGATGGGGTGGATGGCCCCCTGACGGCATCTATGTGCCAAGGTTGGGTTATTGCTAACACCAACAAACGGAGGCCATCCATGAATAACGTTAGCACTATTGGGCTGGATTTGGCGAAGAAGGTTTTCCAAGTGCACGGCGTGGACCAGGCGGGCGAGGTTTTGGTTCGCCGAACACTTCGTCGCTCGCAGGTGTTGGCGTACTTTGGCAAGCTGGCGCCCTGCCTTGTCGGCATGGAAGCGTGTGCGACGGCCCATTACTGGGCGCGGGAGCTGAGCAAACTGGGTCACACGGTGCGGCTGATTCCGCCGGCTTACGCCAAGGCCTATGTGCGGCGGAACAAGAACGATCCGGCGGACGCGGCGGCGATCTGCGAGGCGGTGGCTCGCCCAGCGATGCGGTTCGTCACGATCAAGACAGCGGAGCAGCAGGCCGCGGCGGGAGTGCACAAGGTACGCGAGTTATTGATGAAGCAGCGCACCATGCTGATGAACTCGTTGCGCGGCCTGATGGCGGAGTTCGGTATCGTGGTCGCCGAGGGGCCGCGTCACATCGGCGAGCTGGTATCCATCTTGGCCGATCCCGGCGACCAGCGGGTTCCGGCGCCACTGCACGGTGGTTTGGCCAGAATGGCGGACGCGTTGCTCCACCTGGAGCGGCAGATCAAGGTCGTCGACAAGCAAATCCTGGACTGGGGTCGCGGCAACGCGATGTGCCGGCACTTGATCACTATTCCCGGCTTTGGGCCGATCCTGTCGAGCGCCATGGCCGCGGTAGTCGTCAATCCCGCGACCTTCCGCAGCGGGCGCGACTTCTCCGCCTCGCTCGGCCTGGTGCCGCGACAGGATGGCACGGGTGGCAAGGTCAAGCTCGGCCCGATCAGCAAGCGTGGCAACGGCTATCTGCGCCGGCTGCTGGTGAGCGGCGCGATGACGGTATTGTCCGGCAAACGAGCCAAGCAGGATCCGTGGCTGGTCAAATTGCTGACCACCAAGGCGCGCAAGGTCGCGGCCGTTGCGCTCGCCAACAAAATGGCGCGCATCGCCTGGGCGATGATGATGCGCCAAGAGGACTTTCGGACCGTGCCGGCGGCGGCCTGAACGGCCGGCGCTGGCGGGCCCAGAGGGCTTGCGAGGGTGAACACGCGTGATGGCAACGTCGGTCAACCGACGGATCGAGAGCAGCCTTTTTTGGGTCAAGGGGCAACGTGACCCCGTGCCTTTGATCAGGTCTCGATCCACGGCTCCCATCAGGGCCTGCGGCTACGGCCGCGCCAACAGGCCGGACACATGACCGCAAGTGACCGCCAACTTGCCAACGCGAAGAAAACCCTTGTCAAGCGGGGGCCATCCACACATGACCCGAAGCAGTCCTCGTTCAGTCATGTCGCTTGGCCAGGCACCGACTTCGGACTCTCGCCCATTGATTGACCCTATTCCAAAACATGGGGTTCCTTTCCCTACGGAGAAGTCGGGGCTGGCTGTCGGCGTCGAACGAACTTACCGACTCGCTCCAGCCACTGGCGAAATGACCAGTCGGGCTCCGGTACACCAGCCAGCCCTGCTTCTAGTGCATCCAGGCCCACATCGGCCTTGAGCCGAGACAGGTGATCGGGGTGGTGCGGTAGCTTCATGATACCAGGATCCATGATTTGGCCCGGTGCAACGAACAGCATGCCGGTCTTCAAAGGGCTCAGCTCCCTGTCATCCATTGCGACCTCCCTGATCGGCAAAAGCCATTAGAATGGGCCTTTGATACGGCGTCGCCGTCATCGCAGCGTCATCGCCTGCGGGATCGGACGGTTAAATCGTCGGCCGGTGCTTGCGGCGATCGGGAAAGAAGCGTTAATTCAAGCCGGTAGCTCTCGGCGGGTGACAGAAGGGTTCCAGCGGGCAGGTCGGCGATGGCTTCCTTGCAACTTGTTCTGCTCGGTGGGTTCCAGGCCCGCGCCGCCGGGCAGGAGATCAACGTTCCCGGGCGCAAGGAACGCGCGCTGCTTGCCTTCCTCGCAATCCCAGCCGGCGAGGCGCGATCACGCGACAAGCTGGCCGGGCTGCTCTGGAGCGACCGGGGGGACAGTCAGGCGCGGGAAAGCCTGAAACAGGCCGTCTTCAAGCTGCGAAAATCGCTCGATGGCGTGCAACCATCGCCGCTCCGCGCGGATCGTGAGTTCGTGACCCTCGATACGGAAGCGGTGACGGTCGATGTGGCGAAGTTCGAGCAGCTGGTCGATGAGGGCACGATGGAGGCCCTCGCGCAGGCCGCGGCACTCTACCGCGGAGATCTATTGGATGGGCTCGACCTCCGTGATCCAGCCTTCGACGAATGGCTATTTATGGAAAAGCAGCGCTTGCGTGATCTGGCGCGCGAGGCGCTGGCAAAGCTGATTGATTGGCACATGTCGGGGGGCGCGCACGACCAAGCAGCTGCAGTCGCGCGTCGGTTGCTCGCAATCGATCCCTTGCGAGAGGCGGCGCATCGCGTGCTCATGGAGATTTACGCTGCGCAGGGCCAGACGGCGCTGGCGTTGAAGCAGTACCAACTTTGCCGCGATGTGCTACAAAGCGAACTTGGTGTTAGACCGGAGGCCGAGACCGAGCGGCTGCACCAATCGGTTCAAGAGAAACGATCAACAGCGCGGCGGACAACGGACCAACCACCAACACTACATGCTGCCGCCGAAACTCACATACCGCTCGACGCAACAGCACCAGCACACGATTTGAAGGTGCCGCGCTCGACCGCGAAACCTTCGATCGCCGTCCTGCCCTTTACCAATCTCAGTGCCGATCGGGAGCAGGATTACTTCGCCGATGGAATCGTTGAGGACATCATCTCGGGCCTCACGCGCTTGCGTTGGTTATTTGTTATTGCCCGCGATTCGAGCTTTACCTACAAGGGCAAGGCGATTGACGTGAAGAAAATCGGACAGGAACTTGGCGTCGATTACTTGCTTGAAGGCAGCGTGCGCAGGGCCGGCGAGCGCATTCGGATTGCGAGCGAACTCATTGATGCGGCGACGGGCGCCCACATTTGGGCTGACCACTTCGACGGCAAGCTCAGTGACGTCTTCGATCTGCAAGACCAGATCACGGCGAGCGTTGTCGGAGCCATCGAACCGAAACTGCGTTACGCCGAGATCGAGCGCACGAGACGCAAGCCTACCGAAAGCGTCGATGCCTATGATCTCTTCCTCCAGGCCGTCGTGCTTAATAACACACGAAGAAAAGAGGACAATCAGGAAGCACTACGGCTCATCTATCGTGCTATCGAGATCGATCCGCGATACGCCGCTGCCTATGCACTAGGGGGCTACTGCTATGTGCGTCAGAAGGTCCAAGGTTTTGTCTCTCCGTCTGACCCCGTGCTGGCGGAAGGCGTCCGTTTGGCGGGACTGGCCGCCGAGCACGGGCGGGACGACCCGGAGGCATTGTGGATGGCGGGCATAGCGATGGCGTTCCTAGCCGGCGATTTCGAGGAAGCGCTTGCTCTGACCGAGCGGTCGCTCGCACTCAGCCCAAACTCGGCCAATGGATTGATGGCCAGTGGCTTAGTGCGCGCATATTCCGGCGAAACCGAAACCGCGCTCGCCCGGTTGGAGCGATCCAGACAACTGAGTCCTCTGGACCCACTCGCATATGGTACCTGCCTGGGCTTCGCTGCCGCACATTTCATGGCTGCGCGCTATGAGGAAGCCTCGGCTTGGTGCGACAGAACACTGCATGAGGCACCGACTTACTATCCGCCGGCCGTTCACCTGAAAACGGCATGCTGCGGTTTGCTGGGGCAGTTGGAGGAGGGCCGTAAGTGGGCCGAACGGCTGCTGGCTGTTAACCCCAACACCAGCCTAACCAGCCTACGAAAGTACCATACAGGCGTTAACGCCGACGGTCTCGAAACCTTGCTGAGTGGCCTACGCAAGGCAGGGTTGCCGGAATAGGAACTAGCTGCTCGGAGCCGTGAATGATGTCCGGTTATGTCAGATAGTGTTGCAAAAGTCGGTTGAAGACAGACGGCAAGCGTGATTCCGTCTTCCGGGCGCGATTAGCGACGGGGGCGGACAATGATGGGGCGGCGCAACCAGGACCAAGGGCGACTGTTTTACGAGTTCCGCCTCGATGAGGCGGTTCCGGACGATCATCTGGTTCGCAAGATCCGGACTCTGCTGGAGCTGTCCTGGGTCTATGCGGAGATTTCGCCTTACTACTCCGAGATCGGCCGCCCTTCGATCGACCCCGTGCTGATGATCCGAATGCTGATCATCGGTTACGTGTTTGCTATCAGATCGGAGCGGCAGATTTCCCGGGAGGTTCAAGTCAACCTCGCCTATCGATGGTTCTGTGATCTGGGCTTGGAAGACGCTATCCCTGACCACTCCGCCTTCTCCCGCGCGCGCAATGAGCGCTTCCGTGAGAGTGATATTTTTCGGCGGGTATTCGAGCGCGTCGTGGGGTCGTGTATCGAGGCTGGTCTGGTCGGCGGCGAGGGTTTCGCCGTCGATGCGAGCCTGATCGAGGCTGACGCCAACCGCCAGCGCTCGATCCCCGGCATAGAGTGGAAGAAAGAGCTCGATCCTGCGGCGGCGAGCCGGGCGGTGAAGGAGTATCTCGCCACACTGAACGACGCGGCCTTTGGGGCGGCGACCGAGGTCGAACCGAAGTTCGTCTCGCCCTCCGACCCCGCCGCTCAATGGACCGGTGCGCTGAAGGGCCCGGCTTTCTTCGCGTATGCGGACAACTACCTGATCGATGTGCAGTTCGGTGTAATCGTCGATGTCGAGGCCTCACGTGCCGTTCGCCAGGCCGAGGTGGGCGCTGCGCGGACCATGCTCGAACGCACCGAAGAGCGCTTCGGCCTCAAACCGCTGCGGCTCGCCGCCGATTCCGCCTATGGATCGGCTCCGATGCTGAACTGGTTGGTCGAGGAGAAGCGGATCGCGCCGCACATCCCTGTCATCGACAAGTCCAAGCGAGAAGACGGGACCTTCTCGCGTGAGGATTTCCGCTACGACGAACCCGCCGACACCTATGTCTGCCCCACCGGGAAGACCCTGACGACAAGCGGCACCCTCGTGAATGACGGGATTACGCTTCTCTATCGCGGCAGCACGAGAGACTGCGTCCCTTGCCCACTGAAAGCCCGATGCTGTCCCAAGACACCGGCCCGCAAGATTCCCCGCAGCATCTATGAGGGCGCTCGTGATGTCGCACGGTCTCTCGCTGGGACCGAAGCTTTTGAACAGTCACGGCGTGACCGTAAACGCATCGAGATGAGGTTCGCGCACTTGAAGCGCATTCTGCGGCTCGGCCGTCTTCGCCTTCGGGGTCCGCGCGGTGTACAGGACGAGTTCGTACTTGCGGCCATCGCCCAGAACCTAAGACGTCTGGCGAAGCTGGTTATTCAGCCACTACCTATCCCAGCTTAGAGCCCCAAAGCTCCCAGCGATGAGCAGGCACCTGACAATATCAATGCTCGCAAGGATTCTCGCGTAGCCAGCTCAGTCATTCGCTGACTTTTGCAACACTATCGGCACAACTGAGACCAACTGGCGCCGCCCAGCCAGGTCCGGTGCTGAGGGGCTAGTTGACAAAAACCACAGTTATTTCCGGTTCATATCTTTGAGAGATGCGCGTATGGATTGCGGCATCAGCTCAGTACGAGCCGGAACTCGGCCCCGTAGGCGCTTGAGCAAGCCGCTCGCGAAAGTGCGACCGAGGGGACGATGCGACGTCTCAGAGGCAGAGCAGCGAGCGCAAATTGCACCGTATTGAGGCCTACTTCAGGTGAAGAATGACAGAGCCCGCCGCTACGCTCGGCGCACCAACACCCGTGCTTCCCGCGTTTTTCGCGACCCAGTCCTTGGCCCTTTGAACGCTTTCATCAATGCCGGCCTTGTCCTGGCATACAGTCACAGAAAGTCCGCCATCGCCGCTGCGAACGAGCGTGTAACTCACAAACCCCTTGACCGAGCGCATTTGCTTTTCTACGTCGGCCTTTTGCTTCTCCAGCACATCGAACAATGCTTTGGCACCGCTTCCGGAGTATGTTCGTACGACTGCTTGCATGACCTTATCCTCCCAATCAGTGGCCCGGCTCAGCGAGTTTCCTGCATGAATCCGGGCGAGTGTATTGTGCGCCGATTTCACCTGACTCACAAATCCGGCGTGTGTCTTTCTCACCCGGTTCCGGCCATCTCTGGGTCGACCGCAAGCCCTGCTGCCGCTTACGTCGTCAAGCGAAACTCCTCATGGAGAACGCATGTGCTCGCCAGCAACATCAGAACTTGATCAATGGCGACACGCGATCCCTCATCTATCGTTTCAACACGGACGAACAGATGCGGCTCTAGTCCAAAGTTCGTTCTTGGCACAACTGAGACCTACTGGCACCGCCCAGCCGGGGCCGGTGCTGAAGGCCTAGCGGACGAAACCCTCAACCATTTCCGGTTCATACCTGCAAGCCGACGTTAGCCGGAGGATATTGAACGGCCGAGTCTGACCTAGGCTGTGTGAAACGCTCGAAGCTGTCGCCAGTGGGCAACAAAAGAATCAAACTTGCGGCCCCGGCGAATCTTTCATGCGTGAGCGGCATTCTATTCGAATCAATCTTGCGCCGGAACGACCCGCAGACTGGTTTTCACACAGCCAAGACCCAAAGCGGACATCGCAAGGGACCACGCGGGCGTCCGGTCGTCCGCGGAAGACGGAGCAGAGGTGCGGCCCAATAGACTCCGCCAAACTACGCCGATACAATTATTTCGACGGCATTTTTGGAGGCATACGCGGAGGTATGGCTGAAGAACGCATGCAACGCCGCCTTGCCGCCATCCTGGCCGCTGACGTCGTCGGTTACAGCCGGCTGATGGAGGCCGATGAGGCTGCTACCCTGACCGCGCTTAAGACCCGGCGCCGGGACGTGCTAGCCCCACTGGTTGCCAAGCATCAGGGCCGAATATTCAAGACCACTGGTGACGGCGTCTTGGTAGAGTTCGGCAGCGCCGTCAACGCTGTGCAATGTGCCGTCGATCTGCAACAGCGTATGGCCGCGGCGAACGGTGGTCAGCCAGGCGATCGTCACATCGTCCTGCGCATCGGCGTAAACCTCGGCGACGTGATCGTTGAAGGCAGCGATCTCTATGGCGACGGCGTCAATATTGCCGCGCGCTTGGAGGCCCTCGCCGAGCCAGGCGGTATCCTGGTTTCTGGCACGGCGTTTGACCATATCAAGAGCAAGGTCAAGGTCGGCTTTGACGACATTGGTCTGCAATCCTTGAAGAACATCGCTGAGCCAGTGCGCGCCTACCGCGTCGCCGCGCCGCGCGAGCAGGCGGCCGCTCCCGAAGCCCTGCCGTTGCCCGCCAAGCCCTCGATCGCCGTGCTCCCCTTCACGAGCCTGAGCGCCGACACCGAACAGGAGTTCTTCGCCGATGGTTTGACCGAGGATCTCATCACCGAGCTCTCGAAGGCGCCCGGCCTCTTCGTCATCGCCCGCCATTCCTGCTTCGCGTTCAAGAACAAGTCTGTGGATGTCCGCCATGTCGCTCAGGAGCTTGGCGTGCGCTACATCCTCGAGGGCAGCGCTCGGCGTGCCGGGGCCCGCATCCGCATCAACGCCCAGCTGATCGATGCGCGCGAAGGCGGTGGCCATCTCTGGGCAGAGCGGTTCGACCGCGATTTGGCCGATGTCTTCGCCGTCCAGGACGAGGTCGTCGCCCGCATCGTCGAAGCCCTGGTCGGCAAGCTCGCCGCCAGGAAGCTGCCGGAACGGAAGCCGCCGAGAAGCCTCGAGGCCTACGACCTCTGCGTCCGGGGACGACTCCTAAGCCGAAGACAGATGGCGGAGGAGGGCAAGGAGGCCCGCCGGCTGTTTGAGCAGGCCGTTGCCCTGGACCCCGACTATGCCGAGGCGCATGCGCATCTAGCCTGGGCGCATTGGATGGGCTGGGTCAACTGGTTCGAGCCTGCGGACCCGCATCGTCGGCTGGCGTTGGAAATTGCCCGGCGCGCCGTCGCTCTCGATCCGAACGATGCCTGGGCTCACACG
>Ga0184612_10001688_pt1 | contig 10694 bp, 7 predicted proteins | sample PLM3_60_coex_FD_133163 | JGI IMG/M metagenome (GOLD analysis project Ga0184612, IMG submission 133163) | Groundwater sediment microbial communities from an aquifer in East River, Colorado, USA - PLM3_60_coex | ecosystem: Environmental > Terrestrial > Soil > Riparian zone | place: USA: East...
CGCCTGCGCCCGCGTCTCGGCGTCCCGCGAGCGGAGGCAGCGCCGCACGACGCCGCCCGCATCGGGCGCGCCCAGGACGACTAGCGCGCGCAGGGCGAGCTCCTCGGCCCGCCGCTCGCGGGCAGCCAGCACGGACAGCAGGAAGCCGATGGGGACCTCGGTCGAGGCCGTCGCGTTGGCGACCGGGGCGCCGTCGGTCGACGACGGGCCGCCGGGCATGTTCGCCGCGATCGTGCCCGCGGCCACCGTCGAGCCGAGCCGGGCGCGACGCAGTCCGGCCGCGCGGTCGATCCGGCCGACCATCCAGGCGATGATGTCCTCACGGACCTCCGGGCCGTGGGCGTCAAGGGCATCGAGCGCCGCGTCCTGCGCTCGCGCCGAGCCGCGCTCGAGGACCGCGAGGAGGCCGGCCGGTACCCGGTCCAGGCCGCCGAGCAGCCGCGCAGCGGCGATCCGGACGAGCCTCGACTCATCGTCGAGCGCCGCGAGCGCCTCGGCCGTCCAGGCGCCGGCTTCGCCCGACCCAGCGATCGCGTCGAACGCAGCGGCCCGGACGCGCGGCGACGGATCGGCCAGGAGTGACCCGGCGATGCCCGCCGGCACGGGCCGGCCGAGCCGGCGCATGGCACGCAGGCCGGCGGCTCGCTCGTCGTCGTCGGTCCCGTCGAGCAGGGCGGCGATGATCGCCTCGGCGTCGCTGTCGAGGCCGACGGACCCGAACAGGCAGGCCATCGCCGCCCGGACGTCCGGGTCCGGGTCCTCCGTCAGGTCGTCGATCCGCGGGATCGCGAAGATCGCGGCCGGATCCCGCGCCACCGCCCCGAGCGTCCGGACCGCCGCCTCGCGAACCCGTGCGTCCGGATCGACCAGGCATGCCTCGGCCGCGGCCGCGGCGATCGGCGGGCCGCCAAGCGAAGCAAGGGCCTCCAGAGCGGCCACGCGCACGCCGGGATCGTCATCGTCGTCCACGACGCGGACGAGCGCGACGCCGGCCCCGTCGACCGACGTCCGGCCGAGGAGTCCGGCCGCCATCCGGCGGATCGTCGGTTCGGGCGCGTGGACGGCCGCGACGAGAGCCTGGGCGACCACCGGGTCGCTCGTGAGGGCGCTGAGGCCGGGGCCGCCTTCGAGGACCTGTTCGCCGAGGCCGGCCCGCAGCGTGCGCAGGAGGCTCTCGGCATAGCCCCGCCGGATGCCGACGACCACGGCCGTGCACAGGAGGGCGGTGGCCGCCCCCAGCCAGAACACCTGGTCGCGCGCGAACAGCGAGCCGGCGGCCAGCAGCAGCAGCCCCGACAGCATCGTCCCGACCTGCGCGGGGACGCCGTCGTTGAACGCCAGCACCTGGGCCCGCCGCTCGGTCGGGACGACGTTGTAGAAGGCGCTCCAGGCGGCGTTCGACAGGCCCCGCTGCGTCACCTGCTGGGCGAACCGGACGAACGCCGCGGTCGCCATCGAGAACGCGACGAGCCACAACCCGAAGCCGGCCAGGTAGACGAGCGGCAGCAGGAGGGCCGCGCCGGCCACGCCGATGCGGGCGTAGACGCGGTTCGCGAGCAGGACCGAGATGAGGAACGAGGCGCCGGTCATCGCGGCCGACAGCAGGCCGAGGGCGGTCGCCAGGTCGGCCTCGGCCGGGAACGTCTGCGTGGCGACCTGGAGGAACGGGTAGGTGACCGAGAACATCAGGATCGCCAGCAGGAGGTAGGCCACCGCGACGAGGCGCATGAGCGGCGACCGGACGACCTCGTCGAACCCGACGCGCAGGTCGGCGACGATCGACCGGTCGGCGCGGCGAGTCGGCACTCGGACGGTCGTCGTGCGCCAGATCGCGATGATCACGAGCCCGACGACGGCGAGCAGGATCGCCTCCAGCACGATCAGCGCCTCCGTCCCGACGGCACGCGCGACGGGCCCGGCCCCCAGCGTCCCGACGAAGCTGCCGGCGATCGCCGCCGCGGTACACAGCGGGAACAGCCGGCGCGCCTGGCGGCTGTCGAACACCGACCCGGCCATCGTCCAGGCGATCGTCACGGCGATGGCTCCCACGGCATAGACCGTCAGCCACGCGAGCGCGAGCGAGGCCGGGTGGCCGGTCGCCATGAGGACCCGCTCGACGAGCAGGACGGCCGCCGCGGCCAGCGGCAGCCCGGCCAGGAGGCGGATCCGCGGCAGCCTGCCGAGCGCCGCGCCGTAGGCCAGCGCTGCGACGAGGCTCGTGGCGCCCAGGCCGACGAACAGGTACGGCAGGGCGCCGGCGCCGAAGCGGGTCACGACCAGGGTGTCGACGCCGATCTCGCCGAACCCGCGGCCGGCTTCGAGAGCCGCGAACCCGAGGGCGATCAGCGCGACCGTCGGTCCCTCGCCCGGTCGAAGGCCGATCGCCCTCCCCCACGGCGTCACCGACGAAGCTCCCCGGCCGACATGGGCACATGATGCGCGGTCGCCGCACGCTGAGCGACTTGATGGGGCGTTCGACCGGCGCGGCCCGTTTGGTGGACACTATGGCCGACGCCTTGCGCGTCGATCGGACGCGCTGCATCTCGGAGGGCTTGCGAACGTGGCCAAGGTGACGATGCCCCAGCTCGGTGAGAGCGTCGCCGAGGGGACGATCGGGAAATGGTTGAAGCAGCCGGGCGACCACGTCGCAAAGTACGAGCCGCTGGTCGAGGTCGTCACCGACAAGGTCAACGCCGAGGTGCCGTCGCCGTTCGAGGGCATCCTGCGCGAGATCCTCGTCGAGGAGGGCGCGGTCGTCCCGAACAACGCGGACATCGCGGTCATCGAGACCGCCGACGACGGTGCCGCCGGCGCGACCGCCAGCGCGGCGACAGGACCGGTGGTGACGTCCGAGCCACCGCCGTCCCCGGCACCCGCGGCCCCAGCCACGCCCCCAGCCGTCGCCCCCGCCGCCGGTCCTGCCGGGAGCGACGAGCGAAGTCCGGCCGAGTCGGCCGCCACGGCGGCCCCAGTCGCGACGGCCGCGACGGCGACCCCGCCGGCGACCGCGGACCCCGACGCCCGGATGACACCGGCCGTCCGCCGCCTCCTCCGCGAGCACGACCTGTCGCCCGCCCAGATCCAGGGCACCGGCGGAGGCGGTCGGATCACGCGCGAGGACGTCCTCAAGCTGGTCGAGGCCATCCGGACCGGGACCGTGACGCCGGCCGCGGCCGCTGCATCGGCCCCGGTGCCTGCGGCACCCATGACCCAGCCATCACCCACCTCGCCCGCCGCGCCCGCCACCGCGCCAGCCCCCGTCGCGCCTGCCGGCGCACCGATCGTCTTCCCCGAAGGCGCCGACGAAGTCCTGCTCCCGATGACCCAGATGCGCAAGGGCATCGCGGCCCAGATGACCCGCTCCCTGGCCGTGCCGCACGCCTACGTCCACATGGAGGTCGACGCGACGGCGCTCGTGCGAGCCCGGGAGACGGCCAAACGCGAGTACCAGGCGCGGGAGGGGATCTCGCTGAGTTACGTCCCCTTCGTCATCAAGGCCGCGGTCGACGCGCTCCGGCGCAGCCCGGCGTTCAACGCGCACTGGACCGAGCCCGGTCTGGTCGTCAAGCGGCATATCCACATGGGCGTCGCGGTCGCGGTCGACGACGGGCTGCTCGTGCCCGTGGTTCGCGACGTCGATGGGTTGTCGATCAGCGGCCTGAACCGGGCCATCGCCGACGTCGCCGCCCGCGCCCGTGCAGGCAAGCTCCGGCTCGAGGACTACGGCGGCAGCACGTTCACCATCGACAACACCGGGTGGTTCGGCTCCAACCTGACGATGCCGATCATCAACGTCCCGGAGGTCGCGATCCTGACCATGGAGGCGATCACCAAGCGCCCGATCGTCCGCGAGACCCCCGAGGGCGACGTCATCGCGATCCGCCCGATCATGAACATGGTGCTCGCGATCGACCACCGTGCCAACGACGGCGCCCAGGCGGCCGCCTTCCTGCGGACGATCAAGGCGTGGCTCGAAGCCATCGGACCCGAGACGCCGGTCTATTGATCGTCGGCCCCGCGAGCCGGCCGTGACCCGTCGCGTCTTCGTCACCGGCGCGGCCGGGTTCATCGGCGGGGCGACGGCGCATGTGCTGCGCGAGCGCGGTGACGAGGTCGTCGCCATCGTCCGCGACCCATCGAATGCGACAGCCCTGCTCGACCTCGGCGTCGAGGTGGTCGGAGGCGACCTCGGCTCCGAGACGTCGATCCGATCGGCGATGGCCGGTTGTGACGCGGTCATCCACCTCGCTGGGGCGTACCGCGTCGGCATCCCGGCCTCCGAGCGGCCCGCGATGTACGAGGCCAATGTCGCCGTGACCGAACGCGTCCTCGATGCGGCCATCGCGCTCGGGGTCCCGCGCATCGTCGAGGTGTCGACCGTCAACGTCTTCGGCAATACGCGCGGCCGGATCGTCGACGAGTCGTTCCGACGTGATCCGGCCGACGGCTTCCTCAGCTACTACGACGAGACGAAGTACCGGGCGCATGCGGCTGCGGTGTCGCGGATCGCCGCCAAAGCCCCGATCGTGATCGCCATGCCCGGGACGACCTATGGGCGGGGCGACCACACAGAGCTCGGGGCGACGTTCAAGGCCGTGTTCGACGGGACGGCGCGGTACGTCGCGCTCGGCGATCTCGGGATCTCGCCGACGTACGTCGACGATCTGGCCGGTGGGATCGTCGCCGCCATGGATCGCGGGCGGCTCGGTGAGGCCTATGTCCTGGCCGGCGAGAATATGCGGCTGGCCGATGCCCTGGCCGACGTGGCCCGCGCCGCCGGCCGTCGCCGGCCACGCCTCAGGGTCCCGACGGGCCTGGTCCGCCTTGGCGCCCGGATCGCGCCCCGGGGTGGACACCTCGTGGGCATGCCACCGAACCTCGCCGAGATCGTTCGTGCCTCGGCCGGCGTCACGTACTGGGCGAGCAGCGCCAAGGCACAGGCGGCGCTCGGCTACCGCACGCGCGACCTCGAGCGTGGCGCCCGCGATGCCTTCGGGCGACCCTGACCCGGGACGCGTCGTACACTCGCCGCATGGCCCGCGAGCTCCCCGTCTTCAGCCCCCCGGACAGCGGGCACGCACACCCGCCCGAGATGCCCTCGATCGCGCTCGGGGGCGGGGCAGTCGGCCAGGCGGCCGCGGACGGCTCGACCGCGCTCCGCCGCCACCCGGACTGGATCCGCTCGCGGCTGCCGTCGGGTGACAACTACCACGAGCTCAAGGGACTCATGCGCGGCCTGTCGCTCAACACGGTCTGCGAGGAGGCCCGCTGCCCGAACATCGGGGAGTGCTGGGACCAGCGGACCGCGACGATCATGATCCTCGGCGACACCTGCACCAGGGCGTGCGGGTTCTGTGCGGTCAAGACCGGCCGCCCGACCTGGTTCGACGACGACGAGCCACGGCGCGTAGCCGAGGCCGTCGGCCGGCTCGGACTCGAGCACGTGGTAGTGACCAGCGTCGCCCGCGACGACCTGCCCGATGGCGGGTCGCGGATCTTCGCCGAGACCATCACCGCGATGCGCGCGACGAGCCCGGGGATGGGCATCGAGGTCCTCATCCCGGACTTCGACGGCTCGGACGACCGCCTTCGGACCGTGATGGACGCCCGGCCGGACATCCTCAACCACAACCTCGAGACGGTCCGTCGCCTCCAGAAGCCGGTCCGCAAGCGCGCACGATGGGAGCGGAGCCTGTACGTCCTCCGACGGGCCAAGGAGATGGCGCAGGAGATCGGCTACCCGGTCCATACCAAGAGCTCGCTGATGGTCGGGCTGGGCGAGACGCGCGAGGAACTCCACGAGGCGTTCGAGGCGCTTCGCGCGGTCGACGTCGACATCCTCACCGTCGGGCAATACCTTCGCCCGTCGCTGCGCCATCTGCCGCTCGAGCGCTATTACCACCCCGACGAGTTCGCGGCGATGAAGGTCGAGGCGCTCGCGCTCGGCTTCAAACACGTCGAGTCGGGGCCGCTCGTGCGCTCGAGCTACCACGCGCGCGACCAGGTGCCCGGCGCCGAGCTCAAGCGTCTCCGCCGTCAGGCGACGATCGACGCCGACGGCCGGATCGTCCCGCTGGCAGGCTGACCTCGGGCGACCCGCAGCGGGCCGTGCCACGATAGCCCCGTGAGCGTCGACTTCGAACCGGCCAGGCTCGGCGGGAGGCGGCGCCGGGTCGACCCCGTCCTCGTCGGAGTCGCCGTCGTCGGGATCGCGCTCGTGGCCGCCGTCGTCAAGCCGTGGGAGGCGATACCGCCCGCACCGGCCCCATCGATCGCGGTCGTGACGCCGTCGATCGCGCCCAGTCCATCACCCTCGCCGACCCCCACGGCGCGACCGACACTGCCGCCCGCCGCCCTCCCACCGAGCTGGGACGACATCGCGTCGGTCGTCACGGCCCACGACGCCTGGGGCGTGCGGGCGATCCTGCGCGGGAGCCGAGGGACCGACGACGCACCCGCTCCGGGGCGCTATCTCGAGGACTGGGCGCCGACGCGGACCGCCTCGGATGGCCGTGAGACCGCCATCGTGGAGCGTGACGACGGGTCGGTCGTCGGCCTGGGGGTCACCGTCCCGCGTGCGGAGATCGCCCAGGATGTGCGGATCTGGCGGGTGCGAGCGGACGACCGGCTCGAGTGGGTCGATGCGCGACAGATCGCGTCCGGGCCCGTCGGCGATCAGTTCCTCTACCTCCAGCCTGGCCCCTCCGGTTCGGTGTACCAGGCGTGGGAACCCGGGGAGTATCGGATCGATGTGCTCGTCGAGGGCGGGATCCGTCGGATCTCGGTCGGGGTCACCGGCCGGTTCGGGGTGGTGCCGGCGCCTCACCAACCACCGAGCGCGCCATCGCGCGTCGTGGCGGCCGTGGCGAGCGATCCGTCGGGGGTTCGAGTCGGCATGTTCGCGACCGTGGACGGGGTCGGCGTGCCGTTGGCGGCCGAGATCGGCCGTCCGCTCGACGAAGTCGATGCATGGCTCGCCACGAAAGGGGAAGGTCCGTCGGCCCCGACCGTCGCGGCTGCGTACCTCCCGAGGGCCACGGGATTGGGCGTGATGCTCACGACCCGGGCGTCCGTCCAGCTTGCGGTCCTCAGCCGGCTCGCTCCGACCCCGCTGTATCCGGTCCCGCCGGCGCGCGGCGGCATCTCAAGTACTCAGGGCCAGGTCCCGTTCATCTTGTTCGGCGCCCGTGACGGAGACGCCATGGCGCCGGGCGTCTACGCCATCTCGGTCAGCTGGACCGATGAAACGGGGCTTCACGCCGGCACCTGGCACGTCGAATTGCTCCCAGGACCGCCTCCGTCACGCTGAGGGTCGGCGAGCGGCTCGCCGCCGTAGGCCCTCGGCTATCCTTGGGCCGTGCCGCGTCTGCTCTCCCGCAAGATCCCGCTCGCGGAGCTCCACTGCCACCTCGGCGGCGCCGTGACGCCGGCGATCATGTGGGGGATCGCCCATTCGCAGGGGATCAAGCTCCCGACCAAGGACTACTGGGAGTTCCGCGACATGATCACGGTCTCGCCGCGGCGGAACCGCTCGTTCGACGGCTATCTCCAGCTGTTCCACTGGACCGAGCTCATCCAGAGCTCGCCGCTCGCGGTCGAACGGTCCGTCTACGAGGTCGTCGGCGGGGCATATCGCAAGAACAACGTCACGACGATGGAGCTTCGCTTCAACCCCATGAAGCGGAACCGCGGCGGCGAGCAGGACCTCGACCACATCATCGCGGCCGCCGTCCGGGGGATGGACCGGGCGACGCTCGAGTACCCGATCAAGCCGGGGCTCATCTTCTGCCTCGACCGGGCGTTCCCGTTCGAGCTCAACGAGATCATCGTCGAGAAGGCGATCGGCTGGCGAGACCGGGGCGTGGTCGGCGTCGACATCGCCGGGCCGGAATCGGTGACCTTCCGCGTCGCCGACTACCGGCGGCTCTTCAGGCGAGCTCGCCAGTTCGGTCTCGGGCTGACCGTCCACACCGGTGAATCCGGCTCGGTCGAGGAGGTCGCCAGGGTCGTCGAGCTGCTCGAGCCGGATCGCATCGGCCATGGCGTCAAGGCCGCCTACGACCCTCGAGCGATGACGATGATCCGCGAGCGCGGCATCGTCCTCGAGATCTGCCCGACCTCGAACCTCAACACGCGCGTCGTCTCGGGCTGGGACGAGTTCCGCTGGATCTTCGACACGCTGCGCCGCAACGAGGTCCGCTTTACGATCAATACCGACGGACCCGAGCTGCTCAAGACGTACATCCGCGACGAGCTCGCACAGCTCGGCCGCCTCGGGATCCTGTCGGTCGCCGACCAGGAGACCGTGGCCGCGACCTCGCTCGCTGCTTCCTTCGTCCCGAACGTGTCCGACGTCCCGCCGCCGCGACTTGAGCCGGCGACCCGCGTCGCCGTCGAGCGCGAGGAGGCCTGAGCCGCTCCGAGCCCTACCGCCGCGCACCGAGCGACCGAGAATCGGACGCCAGATCCGGTCCGGCGAAGGCGGCGGGGAGCAAGGGAGCGAGCGCACCCCAAGGTGCGTGAGCGAGCGGCGGACCCGCCAACGCACGCCCGACCAGGAGATGGCGTCCGCCTCAGTGTTCGGAGATCTTGTAGGTGCAGCAGCGATCGCCCGAGGCGATGTGCGTCTCGCGGACGACGTCCGCGCCGAGGATCTCCGTGAACAGCTCGAGCTCGGCCTGGCAGGCCGCCGGCGAGCCTTTCGCGATGTTGTAGATGGCGCAGTTGTGCTCACTGAGGCGGATCGTGCCGTCGCTGCCGAGCGTCGCGTCCGCGAGATAACCCTGGTCGGCCTGGACCACGGCGAGCTCGCGGACCCGCGCGAGCAGCGGCGCGTCCACCCCGACGCGATCGGCCATCTGCTCGCGGACGCGGTCGCCGAGCTGCCGCCGGCGGGCGGCGAAGACCTGGTCGAGGAGGTCGTCCCCACCGACCGCCTCGATGGCGGCCAGCAGGCCCGAGGCGAGCGCGTCGTAGTTCGATGGGAAGAGGTCCTGCGCGTCGGGCGTGACGTCGTACAGGTGGCGCGGCCGGCCGACACCGTGGCGCACGGTCTGGCGGGTCACCAGGTTCGCGGCCTCCAGCGCACGGAGCTGCTGAAGGACCCCGGTCCGGCTCGCACCCAGGCGCCCCGCGAGCTGATCCGGTGAGCTCGGCCCATCGAGCCGGAGGCGGAGCAACAGCTCGCGCCTGAGGTTGGATGGACCACTCGGGGGCCGGACGTCCGCTCCCGGTGGCACGGCTGGCATCGCGACGGGCTCGGGCCGGGTGGTCGAGTCGGGCATGGCGACAGGCTAGCACCGGTATCCGCCGGGCGTGGCCCCGGTGGTACGCTCGCCGGGATGGACCTCGACCTCTCCCCGGAGCACGCGCTGCTGCGCGACACGATCCGGGACTTCATGCTGAGCGAGGTCGCGCCGGTCATCGACGAGCACGAACGGGCCCGGCGGTTCCCGATCGAGATCGTGCGGCGGATCGGAACGCTCGGATGGCTCGGCATCCCGATCCCAGAGGACGAGGGTGGGGCCGGCCTCGACACGCTCGCCTACGCCATCGCGATCGAGGAGATCGGCCGCGTGTGGGGCTCACTCGGCCTCATCGTGGCCGCCCACACGAGTCTCGGCTGCGGCCCGCTCCACCTTGCCGGGACGCCCGAGCAGCGGGCCCGATATCTCGTCCCGATGGCGGGCGGCGAGGTCATCGGTGCGTACGGCCTGACCGAACCTGGCGCCGGCAGCGATTCTGGCGGGACGCGCACGACCGCACGGCTCGAGGACGGCGCCGGCGGCGAGGTTTGGGTCCTCGACGGCAGCAAGCGGTTCATCACCAACGCCGGTCAGGCGGGGACGTACATCGTGACCGCGCGGACCGGGACGCGAGACGACGGTAGCGCCGAGATCAGCGCGTTCATCGTCCCCGCCGACACACCAGGCTTCAGCGTCGGGCGGTTGGAGGAGAAGCTCGGACTCCACGCCTCTGCGACCGGCGAGCTGCTGTTCGACGGCGCCCGGATCCCGGGGGCCAACCTCCTCGGTCAGCGTGGCGGTGGCTTCAAGATGTTCCTCCAGATCCTCGACAGCGGCCGCATCTCGATCGGGGCGCTGGCGGTCGGGATCGCCCAGGGCGCCCTCGATGCGTCGATCCCGTACGCCCAGACGCGCGAGCAGTTCGGGCGTCCGATCGGCAGTTTCCAGGGCGTCGCGTTCATGGTCGCCGACATGGCGACCGAGATCGAGGCGGCGCGCGGCCTCGTGTGGCGCGCGGCGTGGCTGAAGGATCAGGGCCGCGACTTCGGGCTCGTCGCGGCGCAGGCCAAGCTGTTCGCGTCGGAAGTCAGCTCGCGGGTGACGAACAACGCCATCCAGATCCATGGCGGCTACGGGTATGTCACCGAGTACCCGGTCGAGCGCTACCTGCGTGACGCGAAGCTGACCGAGATCGGCGAGGGGACCAGCCAGGTCCAGCGGCTCGTCATCGCGCGGCGGATCTTGGGCCTGCGGGTCGTCTGAGGCCGCGCCCGTCCGGGCTTAGGCCGATTCGGCTGCCCGCTTCATGCCCTCGGCTTCGAGGTTCAAGTAGCGGTTGGTTAGCTTCTTGTAGAACAGGGCCATGATCGGGATGAGGAAGCCGCGCATGTCGAGTGTCAGCGTGAGACGTGCCCGGCCCTCTCCCAGCGCTTCGACGCGGTGGCCGGC
>Ga0184612_10001689_pt1 | contig 10690 bp, 9 predicted proteins | sample PLM3_60_coex_FD_133163 | JGI IMG/M metagenome (GOLD analysis project Ga0184612, IMG submission 133163) | Groundwater sediment microbial communities from an aquifer in East River, Colorado, USA - PLM3_60_coex | ecosystem: Environmental > Terrestrial > Soil > Riparian zone | place: USA: East...
CGAAGCGACGTGGTCCGCGACCCCGCCCGCCGCGACCACCGCGACGACCGCGCCCGCCCCGTTCACCGCGCTCTCCCCGCTCCTCACCACGGCCACGGTCTCTGCCGCCACCACCACCAGCGCCTCGACCGCCTCCTCGAGGACCTCGTTCACCGCGCTCCGGACCAGCGTCGGATGGGCCCGCGGGCGGTGCCGGCGTTTTGGGCGGCAGCACGTCGCCACGAGGGCGGAAGTTGGGATCCACCTCCACGACGCCGATCCGCGGAATATCCGGCGTCGCCGCGCCGCCACGAGGTGCGCCGCCGCGCGAGCCGCGGCGAAAGCGCGGACTGCGCATCGGAATTCCGGGTCCCGACGGCGACGGCGTGCTGTACGGCGGTGGCGGCGCCGACGAGGTCGGCATCGGGATGTCGTCCTCTTCCTCAATGACTTCAGCCTTGGGAGCCTCCGCCTTTTCTTCCCCTGGGCCCGTGATCGCCTGCTTCAGCATGCCGAACGCGTCACCGAATGAGAACCCCGACTTCGCGGCGGCGGGAGCGGCAGGTTCCGATGCCGGCTCCGATCCCGGCTCTGGTGCCGGCTCCTCAGTTTCTGGTGCCGGCGCCGGCGTCCGTCCCCGTCCTCGACCACCACGCCCTCCCCGGGTGCGGGGACGCTCCGGGGCGGAGGCTGCCTCACTCATTGCCGCAAGTGCCGGCTGCGCCGCCGCGCCTGCGACCTGTGGACCGAGGGCGATCTCGTACTGCCCGTTGTCGAGCCGGGTCAGAGTGATGAGGCCGCGTCGGGCCGCTTCGATCACGAATTTGCTGAAGCGCGAGAACCCGGCGTCCTTCTCGTCGAAGTTCGGGTCGATCTCCTGCATCACCTGCTTCAGGCGGTCGGAGCGCATGACGTCGTTGTGCGCCGTCATCTGCTTCACCGCCTCGACCACCAGCTCCCACGGATCACGCTTCACGTATTCGACGTCGCTCGTCTTCGTGAAGCCGGCCAGCTCGTTGTAGGAGTAGTACTCATCGCAATTCTGGATGAGCAGGTCGCTCGACGATTCGCGAATGCCCACGCCGATGACGTACTTGCCGTACTCCTTGAGCTTGAGCACCAGCGACGAGAAGTCCGAATCTCCGGAAAGAAGAATGAAGGTCCCGATCTCGGGGCGGGTGAAGACCAGCTCCAGCGCGTCGATCGCGAGCCGGATGTCGGTGGCATTTTTCTTGTTGGCTCCGTGCGCCGGCGCGAAGATCAGATCGATGGAGGATTCGGAGAGGGGGACGATGTACTGCGGGTAGCGGCGCCAATCGGCGTAGGCGCGCTGCACGGCGACCTTTCCGCGGATCATCTCCGACTGGAGCAGGCGCTTCAGCTCGGTCTGCAGATCCGAGCGGATCGCCATGGTCACGTTGTCGAAGTCGATCATCAGCGCCGCATTGGGCGCGTGGGCGGGAGGTTCTTTGTGCGCGGGGCGTGGTAAATGGTTGTGCGCTTGCTGCTGCTGCGGTGTCATAACGGATTCTGTTCCTGCCCGGAGGCCGGACAAACTCGTAGCACGTTCCCCGTTGAGGGGAAGTGAACGACGCTCGTCTGCTGCGTCGGGCTCTTGGTAAAGGCGTGTTTCGCCGTAGTTATTGCTGGCAGGCTTGCTGGGGAGGGTCGCCGAGTCACCGCGGCGCGCCGTGCGTGCTACCTCGACCCGATGCCGAGGCCCGCAAGCGCCGCCTGATGATTGGGCCCATCCGCCTGGGCGACTGCCAGACGTGTGAACAGTTGAAAATAAACGACTTGCGCTCCAAACACCACTGGTAACGTTTCCGAATCCTAAGGCATTGGTATCGTAGCTCATGGCGATCCGCGTGGAGCCGTCGCTGGACCCAGCCGAGCTTGCTGAGCAGGCGCGGGGCGGCAGCTCGGCCGCCCTGGGGGAGCTGTATCGCCGGTTCGGCCCGGCCCTGTTTCGGCTCGCCTACCGGCTGACGGCCTCTAAAGAGGACGCTGAAGACGTCGTGCACGACGTCTTTGTCGGGCTCCCCGAGGCGCTGCAGCACTATGCGGAGCGTGGGCGGCTCGACGCCTGGCTCAGGCGGCTCACGGCGCGCGTCGCGCTGATGCGGTTGCGGAGCCGTCGACGACGGTCGGAGGTGCGGTTGGCGAACGACGAAGTGGGCGCCGCTCGGGCACCACGGGGTGAGGCGATCGAGGTTCAGGTCGCGGTAGACGCGCTGCCGGCTCCGCTGCGCAGCGTCCTCGTCTTGAAGGAAATCGAAGGGTACTCGCACGCCGAGATCGGCGACATGCTCGGCATCAGCGCGGTCGCCTCGCGCGTTCGCCTGGTACGCGCGATGTCGCGGCTGCGGCGGATACTAGGAGGGGCTCGATGATCGAGTATAAAGCCGACTTGAGAGCTGCTCTGCGGCAACTGCCCGCCCCCGAGCCCAGTCCGGACCTGCTGCCGCGCATTCTCCGCAGCCGAGCGATGGGCGTGCGGATCCCCTTCCCCACGCGCGCGTCCATCGCCCCGTGGCGCTGGATCGCCGCCGCCGCCGTTGCGACGGTGTTGATTGGCGGCACCTGGGTTGTTTCGCTCTCACTCTCCAGAATTGGGGAGTCGCGCGGGTCCGGGCGCGATCGGATTGCCGAGTTGCTGAGCGGTACGATGTTGCGGCCGTCGGCGAGCGACGAACATGAGTCGCTAGCCAAAACACCGCTACCCAAATATGCGCTGATTCTCAGCGGTACCCTCGCTCCGTCACGCATGACCGAAGGCGTTTGGACATACCAGTCGACGACGACGACCGATGATGTGCTCACCCAGCCATCCGGAGCCACCAGGCTCCGGCTGGCGCGCGCGACGTACGCCGGACGTCCGGCCTGGACCGTGAATACGGCGAGGCAGTTGCGGGCTGGCGGTTGGACTGAATACACGGACACGACGTATCTCGACGCATCGACGCTGCGGCCGCAGCAGGCCGTGGCCTACGCCAACAAACGACGCATGCGAATCGTACAAACTTTCTCCGCAGACAGCGGCCACGAATCCATTGATATGGCCGGACCGATGCAGAGATCCTGGCGTGGCGCCATCGCCTTCCCGTTCCCGCGCGAGGCACTCTTCTTCAACGACTGGTCCACCGATCGGCTCGCCGCTCTGTTTCCCGCAATTCCGCTGGCGCGAAGATGGCGCGGCACTCTGTACCAGGTGGCGTTTATCTCTCGAGCCGATATGAGAAGCCTTGCGCCGCTGGATATCCGCGTCGTCGGAACGGATCGCGTGACGGTGCCGGCGGGCACATTCGACTGTTGGCGACTCGAGGTCGAGACTCACCTCTGGGCAACCGAGCGCTCGCGCATGTGGGTGTCACGAGGGACGGGGTGGCTCATCAAGACGCAGACGCACGGGTCCGACTATGTCGTCAACGAGGTCCTCGAGAGCTACGAGCCTTAAGACCTCGGAACCTCGTGATCGGTCAGGACCGGCAAAAATGGAACCCACGGGCCGACCTCAGCGCGGTACTGCTTGGCCATTACGCGCGCGACCTGTGCGATGTGCCCAAGATCATGCACCACCCATGCCGCCAGGAGCTGCCGCAGCGTGACAGGGCCGAGGCGCGGATGGTCGCCGGGCAGGGCGAGCTGGGCCTCGGTGAGTTTCCAGGACTGGAGGATCCGGAGGTTCTCGGCGCGTAGCGTCGCAAACTCGTCGAGCAACGACTCCAGCGTGCGCTTCGCATTCCGCGCGCGGTGACGAAAGCGATCGGACGGCTCGAAGCGCCGATTCGCGCCCTGTGCGAGGATGATGCGGGCGCGCGGCATCCAATCGGTTTCTTCTCCGTCGATCAAGTGGCCGATGTTGTCGAACGGGCTGCACGTGTCCGGACCTTCCGTGCCCCGGGCCCAATCCGTGCTGACGTCCCGCAGGAGTGCGCGCAGCGTGGCGGGCGCGCGCTCGAGGACTTCAATCGCCTGCGCGAGATTGAATTGCAAGACAAGAAACTTACTGTCCCGGCGGTCTCGGCGGCTCGGGGTCTCGGGGGATCCGTGCCGGCTCCCATGGCTCGGGAGGGCGCGGCTTCGGAGGCTCAGGGAGTTTGACTGGTCCTGGATCCTTCTTTGGGAAAGGCAGCTTCATGATGGCTCCGTTTTTGGTGCTTACCCTACGGCAACGTGTACGCGACGAAGGTGTCACTGGGTTTCGACCCCAGCTTGCCCCCACCAGCCGCGACGACGACAAACTGCTTGCCCCGCACCGCGAACGTGCTCGGCGTGGCGTAGCCGGGCGCAGGAAGCGTAGCCTCCCAGAGCAGCGCCCCCGTACGCTTGTCGAACGCGCGAAACTTGGCGTCCTGCGTCGCCGCGATGAACACTAGCCCGCCGCGCGTGACGATCGGTCCGCCGTACTGTTCGGTGCCGGTGACCGGTATCCCACGCGCTGTGAGAGCAGCGAACTCGCCGAGTGGGATCCTCCAGCGGTATTCGCCCGTGTTGAGATCGATCGCGCTCAGTGTGCCCCACGGCGGTTTCGCGGCTGGATAACCGCTCGTATCCCGCCAGCGCTCGTAGCCGACGAATTCGTATCGCGCCGCCCGCGCCGCGCGGGGCGTCGCATGCGACGGCGAATCTGTGGCGGGGATCGTGTATCCCAGATACGCGAGCAATCCTCGCTTCTCGGCCGCCGGTAGGCTCGCAAAGGCCGGCATGAAGCCGCGGCCGCGCTCGATGACTCTGCGTGCGTCTTCTACCGACAAACGCTGCGCGACAGTGCTGAGGGATGGCCCGCGACCGCCGCTGTGGCAGGCGGCGCACACGGCCGCATAGACGGCCCGGCCGCCGCGCGGCGCGGCCGTGCCGGGAGCCAGCCGCTCGCGCATGGCGGCGATCCACGGAACGTCGCTCGCATTGACGTACAGGACAGCGGTTTCCGGATCGACGGCGGCGCCGCCCCACTCCCCTCGTCCGTCGAACCCGGGGAAGACGATGCTCCCTTCTTTGCTGGGCGGCGTGAAGAACACGCCGGGCCGCAGCGAACGAAATCTCGTCAAGTCGGTGACATCGGACTCCGCCATGGCCTGCCGCGCAAAGGGCGCAGGCTTCACCGGGAAGGGCTGCGTCGGCCAGGCCTGCTCGCCGCGCAAATCGGACGGGGGCACGGCCCGCTCTTCTACCTCGAAGAGCGGCGTCCCCGATTGTCGATCGAAGAGGAAGACGAAGCCGCTCTTCGCGATCTGCGCGACGGCATCCACGCGCGACGCGCCGCGTGTCACGGTGACCAGGTTCGGCGCGGCGGGGAGATCGCGGTCCCAGAGATCGTGATGCACGGTCTGGAAGTGCCAGAGCCGCTTTCCGGTCTGTGCGTCGAGCGCCAGCAGGGAGTTGGCGAACAGGTTCGCGCCGATCCGATCGCCGCCGTAGAAGTCGGGTGTCGCCGAGCCGGTCGGGACATAGACCACGCCGCGCGCCGTATCGATGGTCATGCCGGCCCAACTGTTCGCACCGCCGGCCGACTGCCACGCTCCGGCGGGCCACGTGTCGTAGCCGAACTCTCCGGGATGGGGGATCGTGTGAAACGACCAGCGGATCGCTCCCGTGCGCACGTCATAGGCGCGCACGTCGCCCGGCGCTGACCCTTCCTCTTCTCCGACGCGCATGCCCTGGATGAGCAGGTCCCTATAGATCACGCCCGGGCTGGTCGCAACCAGGTACGCGTCCCCGATGTCGCGCGACAGTCCGGCGCCGAGGTCTACCGAACCGGAGTCGCCGAACGTGGGAATCGCGCGACCGCTTCCGGCGTCGAGCGCGTACAGCCGGCGGCCCGCGCTAAAGAAGATTCGCGTATCGTCGCCACCCGACCAATACACCACGCCGCGGTTGACGTGTGCTACGCGCTCGCGATTCGCGAAGGGATCGAATCTCCACAGCAGCGTGCCGCTATCGGCGCGGAGCGCGATGACCGCCAGGGCCGGCGTGCTCGTGTACAGGACGCCGTCGACGACGATCGGCGTCGCCTGGATCTCTCCGCGCCCGTCCGGCGGGAGATCGCCCGTATGGTAGATCCACGCGACGTGCAGCTGCGCGACGTTACCGGTGTGGATCTGGTCCAGCGCCGAATACCGGGAGTTGCCCGGTTCGCCGCCCGTCACGCGCCAATCGCCCGCCGGCGTGTGGGAGGGCGTGCAGCTTACGATGAAGAGGAGTATGCCGAGCTTCAGGATCGTCGCCGCTAGCGGGAAAGATCAGCGATGTGGTCGCGCCAGCGCCGATCAAGTTGAGTCTCTGGGATCTTGAGAATCCGAGCGGCGGTCGTCAGTACGGCGCGTGGTTCACGTCCGGCACCCGCCAAGCTGCGAATGGCGGTGAGACCGCCGGCGTCGTAAACCATTTTGCAAAGGACTGCGAGGCCGTCGTAGCCAACGTCGAGTGATCCGCTTCGCGCCGGCGGATCCGTGAGGATGCTCTCGAGCGTGAGCTCCCGGTGAGTGTCGAGATAGCGTTTGAGCCCGGGCATGAGCTCCTTGAAGTCGAGCCCAGCGGAGCCTCCAGTCCAGGTCATGAGCCCCTCTTGGACGAGTCCTGCCGCGTTGAGGGGAGCCAGGAAAGGCCAGAGGATGACGTGGGCAAGCTCGTGTCGGTAGCCTTCACCGTTGGCGGACGATCCTATGAACACAAGGTGGTCGAGGTTGTTGCTCCTCCCTCCCACAGTGTCGGACCCGAGGGGGAAGAACTCCAGCCCGGCTGCGCCCAACGTTTGGATGAGATCATCAGTGAAGTAGTAGCCGATGGTCGAAGGAGGTGCGACGCCGAAGGCACCGGCAAGGGAATCGACAAAGGCAGCGGTCGCCTGGGCGCGAGCACGGGAGAAGGGTTGAGTTGACGGAAACACGAACATGACGCGGCCTATCATTACGTGATTCCAGCGGCTGGTCAGACGCGGGAGGGCGTTGGCAAGCACCCACCGCCCCTGCTCGCGCGTCGCGTACACTCGATAGAGGGCCAGTGGCTGAACATCCTGCTCCGGATCGGATACGCCGGCGACGAGGGTGCGGATCAAGTAGGTGCTGTCAAAGCCAACTGCCGGGGCCAGGTGCACTACCGTGAACTTCCTGAACCCCTGGTATACGTAACCGCACAATAGATCGACGACGGGCCACCGCGCCTGTTCAGAGGGCGACCAAAGCGGATTCCCTCCCGCACAGCTCGGCCCACTTGAGAGATAGCTGCGCCACAAAGCGAAGATTTCGTGGTTCGGGACCCCGATCGTATCGACGCCGAATCCGACAGAGACGCGCACGGATGTGTCCGCGAGTTGCGCTCGCATTGATGCAACCGGGGCTAGTGCCGTGACAACGAGCAGCGCAGTACGGCGGACGTCAGCCTGACTCGCCATCGGAACGCTTCGGCACCAGTCCCAGCACTGGGAGAATCACGGCCAGAGCGACCGCCGCGCACGCTTGGATCAGATAGCCCCGCCCCATCGCCTGAATGATCGGCGGCCCTGCAACGGGGTCCGCGAGCACGCCGAGTCGTGACCAGGCAAGGAACGCGATGACGGCGAGGACGGGAAGCACGAGCCAGCGCCGGAACCGCGCGGACCAGTAGCCGACCAACCCCAACACGACGGCGGCTCCCCAAATCGCGAGGAGCGTAGGCTCTCTGTCCATGACCGAAAAGTTAGCGCCTCCCAGCCTCTTCCGCGTCCCAGTGCAGCCGATGCATCAGGCGGTGCACGATGGGTGCCAACACCAGGCCGGCGACCACGAGGAACACCAATCCCGCATAGAGCGCGAAGCATCCCGCGAATACCTTCCCGCCGTTGGTGATCGGCGCATGAACGGGTCCCATGCCGCCGAGCAGCATGGCCGTGTTCATGAACGCGTCCCGCCAGCCGAGGGCCTCGTAACGCTCGTAGCCCCACATGCCGCCGGCCAGCGAGACGGCGACCAGGGCGGCGGCCAGGGCGAAGTGCGCCGCGACTCGGCGCGCGAACTGCCGTCGCGTCAGCGGGCGCATGCGACGATGCTCGTACACAGATGCCTCCTCCCTTAGAGAGCCTCGACCTGCTCGGTCGCCTGCGTCCACCGCTCGAGTCCCGCCTCGAGGTCGCGCTTGAGCGTCTCCAGCTGGGCGCCGAGCGCGTGGGCCGTAGCGGCGCCATCGGGACGCGTGTAGAGGGCCGGGTCCTCGAGCGCCGCGACTACGCGCGCGACCTCGGATTCCAGCACCGCGACCGCGGCTTCCGCTTCCTCGAGCTCGCGCTGCGCGCGGCGCAGCTCTTTGCGCGGGTCGCGCTTCGGGGACGGGGCGACCCGCTGGTGCTCGTGCACCTGCCGCAACGCCTGCTCCTCGGCGGCGCTGACCGCCGCGGCGTGAGACCGCTCCGCGCTCACTTCCTCCCACTCCGCGAAACCGCCGGCGAACTCGGTCATGTGCCGCTCGTGCAAGATCCAGATGCGCGTCGTCAGCGCGCGCAGCAGCGCCCGGTCGTGGCTTACGAGGATCACCGTGCCGTCGTAGCCCTCGACCGCATCCTCGAGCACCTCGATGGATTCGACGTCGAGATGATTCGTCGGCTCGTCCAGAATCAGGAGGTTGGCGCCCGACAACATGAGAATCGCGAGCGCAACGCGCGCGCGCTCACCGCCCGACAGCGAATCGGCGCGGCGCAGCACCTCCTGGCCGGAAAACCCGAAGCGACCCAGGTGCCCCTGGATCGGACCGCGCTCCCATTTCGGACGCAGACCTTCGATCACCTCGTACAGCGTCTTGTCGAGCGGCACCTGCGAGAGATCCTGCCGGTAGTAGCCGGGGGTGATCGAGCCGCCGAGCTGGAGCTGGCCACCGTGGACCGGGTGCTCGCCGAGGAGCGCGCGGAGCAGCGTGGACTTCCCCGACCCGTTTCGGCCGATGAGTCCTACCACATCGGTTCGCTTCAAATGGCCGCTGAACCGCTCTACCAACATGCGATTGCCAACCCCGACGCTCACGTTCTTTGCGGTCACCACCTGATCGCCGCCCCGGTCGGCCACCTCGAAGCGCAGTGCCATCGTCCCGTCGGCGCCGATCACCGGGCTGAGCCGCGGCAGGCGCTCGAGCCGTTTGCGCCTGCCCTTGGCCTGCTTGCTGTTCTGTCCGGCGATGTTGCGCGCGATGTAGTCGCTCTCCTTCGCAATGGTCCGTTGCTGCTGCTCGAACGCCCGCTGCTGCGTCAGCCGGCGCTCGGCGCGCTGGGCAACGAAATCGGTGTAGCCGGCCGAGTACGGCGTGGCAGTGCCGCCCTCGAGGTGCAGCACGTGATCCACGGTGGCGGATAGAAACGCGCGGTCATGGCTCACGAGCAGCACCGTCCGCTCACTCGCGGCGAGGTACTGCTCGAGCCAGCGTGTCGTCTCGAGATCCAAATGGTTGGTAGGCTCGTCGAGCAACAAGACGGCGGCGGTGGACATCAGCTGGCGGGCCAGGCCGAGCCGGCCGAGCTCGCCGCCGCTCAGCGCGGACAGCGGCGTGACGCGAGCCTGGGCGGGATCGAACTCGAGACCGTGCAACACCGCGTCAATGCGCGCCGTGACGGCGTAGCCGCCTTCGCGCTCGAAGCGCTCGAGATCTTCGCCGTATTGGGCCAGCGCCCGGGGCGAGGAGTCGTGGGCGAGATTGGCGGCTTGCTCCACCAGCGACTGTTCCAGCGCCAGCAGCTCGGCAAGCTCGCCGGCGGCCGCCTCCCAGACGGTCGTCGCGGCGCCGTAGTCGCGGTGCTGCTCGAGCAACGACACGCGGAGGCCCGGCGCGCGCGCGATGCTCCCGCGCGTGGGCTCGAGATCGCCCGTCAGCAGCCGGAAGAGGGTCGTCTTCCCCGCGCCGTTGCGGCCGATGATGCCCCAGCGTTCACCGGGCGCAACGGTGAAGGAGACGTCGGAGAACAGTTTCATGGCGCCGAAGTCCACACCGACGCCGGCGAAAGCGATCTGCGTCATGTGGAGACAACTTAACAACCGGTTACATTCGATCCCGTGTCCTCCTCCATGTCCGCACCGGGCGAGCGGTTGCGCGCGTCCTGGCGCCGGCTCTCCAAGCTCCCCGGCGGCAAGACACTGTTCAGTCTCCTCGTGGGCTGGATGACCCCGTATTCCGGGACAATCGGCGCCCGCGTGGCCGAGCTGGAGCCCGGTTGGTGCCGGGTGACGCTGCGCGACCGCCGACGGGTGCGGAATCATCTCGCGTCGGTGCACGCGATGGCCCTGGCCAATCTCGCCGAGATGGCGAGCGGACTCGCGGTCTTGGTAGGACTGCCGCCGGGCGTCCAGGGCATCGTGACCGGCTTCTCTATCTCGTATCTGAAGAAGGCACGCGGTCTGTTGACGGCCGAGTGCCGGGTGAGCGGTGGGGGCCTCGACGTGACTACCGAGCAGGAGTATGAAGCCCCGGTCTCGATTACCGACACGCAAGGTGACCTCGTCGCGCACGCCACGGCGCGCTGGCGGCTGCGACCCATCCCGCGTCGATGAGTCTGCTCGATACGCCCCTCACGCGGCAGCTCGGCATCGAGGTGCCGCTGATCTGTGGCGCGATGTATCCCTGCTCCAACGCTGAGCTCGTCGCGGCCGTCTCGGCGGCGGGCGGCATCGGCGTCGTGCAACCGCTGTCGATGATCTACGTGTATGGGCAGGACCTGCGGGACGGACTCCGACTAATCCGGCGTACGACCGACAAG
>Ga0184612_10001690_pt1 | contig 10688 bp, 11 predicted proteins | sample PLM3_60_coex_FD_133163 | JGI IMG/M metagenome (GOLD analysis project Ga0184612, IMG submission 133163) | Groundwater sediment microbial communities from an aquifer in East River, Colorado, USA - PLM3_60_coex | ecosystem: Environmental > Terrestrial > Soil > Riparian zone | place: USA: East...
CACCGATGGCGCTGGCGCAGGCGATTTGCGAAGACGAAGTCGTACTGCCGAGCGTGGCCGCGCGTGACGGCGGCCTGAAGATCGCCGGGGACCTGGACAACATCCTGGTCAAGGCGCTGCAGAAGGACCGGCGGCGGCGGTATGACTCCGTCGAACAGTTCTCCGAAGACCTCCAGCGATACCTCGACCACCTTCCAGTGCTGGCACGGCCGCGGACGGTGCGATACCGCGCCCTGAAATTCATGCGGCGCAATCGGGTGGCGGTCATTCTCGGCGCCGCGGTGACCGGGAGCCTGATCGGCGGCATTGCCATCTCCACCCAGCAGGCGCGACGCGCCGATCGCCGCTTCGAGCAGGTTCGCAAGCTGGCTGAGGCCTTCGTGTTCGATGTTCACGATCAGATCCAAAACCTGCCCGGGGCGACACAGGCGCGCGAGTCCGTGGTCAGAATCGCGCTGGAGTACCTCGACAGCCTGGCCCGCGAGTCGGCCGACGATCCGCATCTGCAATGGGAGCTGGCGTCGGCGTACCAACGGATCGGCGACGTCCAGGGGTACGGCGTTCGGCCGAATCTGGGTCACAGCGAGGCCGCGATGCAGAGCCACCGCAAGGCTTTGAACATCGCGCGTCGACTCGCGGCGGACAGTCGCGATCCGAGGGTTCTGCGGCTGCTGGCGCGCGCCCATCACCGCGTCGGATATCTGCTTCGCGTCAGCGATGCCGCCGAAGGGATGACCCATTTTCGACAGGGGCTCGAGGTCGCCGAGACGCTTTACGCAGCCGAGACCGGAAACCCGGAGACCGTTGGATTGCTGCTTGACCTCCATGGGCATCTCGGCGAGACCGCGCTCGAAATGGGCGATGTGGCCGCGGCCCTCAAGAGTTGGGCCCGAACGTTCGAAGTGGCCCAACGGTGGGTGGACCAGGATCCAACTGACGAAGCGAGAAATGCATTGATTCGTGGCCGCCTGCGCATGAGCCGCGCGTTGCAAGTCGAAGGCGATCTCAATGGAGCGCTGCAACATGCCCGCGAGTCCGTCACCATCGCCGAGGCGCTCTCCAGAGCCAACCCTGTGAATGCGGCCTACCGCCGCAACCTCTTGAACAGCTACGAGCAGGTAGCCGGCGTGTGGTCGGGCCCAAATCTGCCCAACTTCCGCAATGGCCCGGAGGCCCTCATCTATTACGCCAAAGTCAAAGCCATAGCCGAGGAACTCGCCGCCGCCGATCCGAGCAATGTGATGGCACGTTCCGACCTCTCACTCGCGCACCAGGGCACATGTTTCGCGATGCTGGACGATGACCCGCTCGGCGCTGTTGCCGAGTGCCGACGGGCATTGACGGTACTGCCCGAGGCAGGCGACAACCACCGAGCGCTCGTGAACCTGGCTCTCGCTTCGGCTTTCGCACGAAGTGGAAGGTGGAGGGAGTCGCTCGACCTCGTGCGCCCGGCTATCGCGGTTCTGACTCGGGAGGCGGAACGAAATCGCTCCCTGACGCGACTCCGCCGGGATGTGCTGCGCGCCGAGAACCAGCTCGGCGCATTATTGTTGGAGACCGGCGACGCGGCGGGAGCAACGGCTCATCATCGGCAGGCGCTCGCAGCGGCCGAAGAGTTGCTGCGGCTGCACCCGGCGGATCCGCTGCTGCACCGCGACCTCGCTGACTGTTACGAGAGTCTCGGCCGTCTCTACGCGCGGACCGGGGACCGGACCGAGGCCCGCGAGTGGTTCCGCAAGAGCCTGGAGATCTGGAGCCAGTGGGCGCGCTGGGGCGTCTCAGGCGCGTACAACACGCGGAGAAAGGACGCGGCGGCCATGGCGCTGACCCGACTGCAGGAATAATCTCCGTATGGTCCGGCATCGCCGACATCGACCTGCATCGCGACAGCAATCATTCGCGCGCACGCGTGTTCCAGTGCCAGAGGTGATCATCCGGACGGGTTGCGCGCGTCGATTCAGACCGCGGGCATTCCAATAAACTCGTTGGTTGCGTTTCTTTGCGTTTCATTTGCCGCTCTGCGAGCGAGACGGGCGCCGACAGCGACGGTGCTGGCGTTGTCTTTCCGTCTTTGCTGATGAGACCGCGAACTATTGACGTAGCGCAAGTAGCCTGTTAACGTGACGCAACTATCCATTCGTCGACTTCGTCCGAGGCACGTCGATGGCCATTCGCGATCAGCACATCTCTCTTCGAAGCGTCGAACTCCACATCCTGCTGAGTGTCGTGGATCGGCCGCGTCACGGCTACGCGATCCTTCAGGAGGCCGAGGAACGTACCGATGGCCGGCCGGGATTCGAAATCCCCACCCTCTACCGGGCCCTTCGGCGTCTCCGTAAGGCGGATCTGATCCGCACCGCCGATCCACCTGAGCCCGACTCTGACGAACGGCGCGAGTACTGGGAGGCTACGGCTCTCGGTCGTCGAGTGCTGGAGGCGGAACTGACGCGGCTGGGGGGCGTCGTGGCTCTCGGTCGAGCACGCATAGCACCCGCCTCCGCTCTTCGAGCTACGGTGGGCAAGCAGGCGAAGGCCGGAGGCCGGAAATGAAGCGCGATGACCGGCCGGGGAGCCTGGACGCTGGCGCCCGGAACCCACGGACCGACCGAGTGGCCACGAAAACGGCGACGGCACTGACCCGCGTTCTACTGCTTCTTTACCCACCGTCCTTCCGAAACGACGTGGGCAATGCCATGGTCGGCGACGTGCGGCGCCGTGCCAACGAGCTGAGTGTTTCTCGCGGAGGCATGCGCGTCAGCGTGTGGTTGGTCCGCCATGGAGCGTCGCTCCTGCTCAACGCCCTTGTCGTATGGGCCGAGATGATGATCCCCGACTGGCGGCGCGATCCGGACCGTCGAGGGGCTCGATCCAGCGCCGGATCATCGATTCTTTCGTGGTTGGATCTCAAGCTGGCTCTCCGGATGCTGGTGAGGTACCCCGGTCTCACGCTGATCGGAGGTCTGGGAATCGCGATGGCCGTCGCGATCGGGGTGGGCTTCTTCGCCCTCTTCCACTCGCGCTTCTATCCAACCATCCCGCTGAGCGAAGGGGACCGCCTGGTTGGACTCGAGAACTGGGATCGGCGGACGAACAGGGAGGAACGGCGGTCACTTCACGACTTCGTCCTCTGGCGAGCGGAGATGAAATCGGTCGACGACGTGACCGCGTTCCGGACGGTTGCCCGGAACGCGATCGCCGAGGACGGTTCCGCCGAAAGTGTGCAGGTCGCCGAAATCACGCCCTCGGGTTTTCGGCTGGCCCGTGTTCCACCCTTGCTTGGTCGAAGCCTCCTGGACGACGACGCGGCTCCCGGCGCTGCTGCCGTGATCGTGATCGGCTTCGACGTCTGGGGATCACGCTTCGCCTCCGCTCCCAACATCGTTGGGCACACTCTTCGGCTGGGGCGCACGGTCCACACAATCGTGGGCGTCATGCCCGACGGGTTCGCGTTTCCGGTGAACCATCGCTACTGGACTCCGCTGAAGGCGAATCCGTCGGAGTACAAGCGGGGCCAGGGTCCATCGATCTTCATCGCCGGACGACTCGCGGCAGGTTTCGACCTTGCCGGCGCGAACGCCGAACTCACTGTCATCGGAAACCGAATGGCCGCCGGGTTCCCGGACACTCATCAGTATCTGCGCCCCGAGGTCCTGCCTTACACCTATCCGTTCGCTGGCATGAGCAGAGGCAGCTCGAACGACTTCTGGCCCATGGCGGTTCTCGCCAGCCTGCTTCTGGTCGTCGTCTGCGTCAACGTCGCCATCCTGATCTACGCTCGGACGGCAACCCGCATGGGCGAGATTGCGGTGCGTTCGGCCCTGGGTGCCAGTCGAGGGCGAATTGTCGCGCAACTGTTTGCCGAGGCCCTCGTCCTCTCGGGCGGCGCAGCCACCGTTGGGCTCGTCGTCGTGGAGATTGGGCTCGATTGGGCGCGCTCGAGCATGGCGCAGTTCGAAAGCTCAACCTTCTGGGCGGACTACACCCTATCGGCGACCGCCCTCGTCTACTTCGTGGCGCTCACCGTGCTCGCCGCGGTCATCACGGGTGTCATCCCCGCCCTTCGAGCGACCGGCCGCCACGTGATTTGGAATCTCCATCAATTCAACAGCGCCGCCGGGCTGCGCATGGGCCGCTTGTGGACAACGCTCATCGTCGTGCAGGTATCCGTCGCGTCCGCCGCTATCCCCATCGCGATCGCCCTGGGTTGGTTCCAGATTCGGGACGTCTTCAACCTGCCCAACTTTCGAGTGGAGCAGATCCTGTTGGCCGAAGTCGGACTCGACCGGGAGCCGCCCCCTGGGCAAGACGCCGAGTCGTACCCGGACAAGCTCGCCACGCACTTTGCGAGTCTACGAGCACAGTTGTCCCAGAAACTCGAAGCCGAAGCTGGCGTCGTCGATCACTCGTTCGCGCTTGGCCTTCCCAATATCGGAAGATCCGCGCGTGTCGCGATCGAAAACGCCCCCGCCGGATCCACCGTGACCCGGCAGGTGCAGCCGTCGACTGTTGACCTGAACTTCTTTCGGACCTTCGACGTCGGTGTGCTCGCCGGACGTCCCTTCCGCGCCGGGGATCGAGGTGAGGGCGCTGCCGATGTGGTGCTCGTCAACCGGGCTTTTGCTGATCGGTTGCTCGGCAGCGTCGACGCGCTGGGGCGCCGCATCCGTTATGTGCCCGATACCCCCCGGGATTCTAGTGAGCCTGGAAGAGAGCGCTGGTACGAGATTATCGGCGTGGTCGAGGACATCGATGCAAACCCGTTCGGACAAGATTTGGTCGTTCCCCGTGTCTACCATCCGATGAGGAACGTGGAGGGGAACCGAGCGCGACTCGCGGTTCGGATCGCCGGACGCGAACACCGGGTTCTTGCACGAAGGCTTCCGGCGATCGCTGCGGCGCTCGACCCGACGCTCCAAATCAACGTCGTCCCACTGGAGCAGGTCTACCGTCTGCAGCGACTGGCCCTGACGACGGCGGCTCTCGCGCTCGGTGTGGCGTTGCTCAGTGTGACTCTCCTCTCGGCGGCAGGAATCTACGCGCTCATGTCCTTCACCGTCGCACAGCGACGTCGCGAGATCGCCATCCGCACTGCCCTCGGCGCCCAGCCCCGCCGGCTTCTGGGTGGCATCTTCGGCCAGGCGCTTCGACAGATCGCACTTGGAATGGCCCTTGGGGTCGGGGCGGCGCTCCTGCTCGACGCTGCGGCAGATGGAGAGGCGCTCGGGGGGAGGGGAGGCCTGCTCCTTTCAGTCACGGCCCTGGTCTTGACCGTCGTGGGGCTCTTTGCTGCGCTCGGCCCCGCACGACGCGGGCTCCGGATCGAGCCGTCCGAGGCGCTCAAGGGCGAGTAGTCGCCTCGAATCGGTCTGATCCCGTCACTGCTTGTAGTCGAAGGTCAGGTAAACGGTCAGGTCTGGACGCCTGAACTGATCCGGCAGGGCCGGCACTTGCCTTGTCTCGATCACCGCGCGCCGGGATTCCAGGTCGAGCAGAGGATTGTCGCTCGTCTTGGCGATCTCGACATTGGTCAGCATACCGTCGCGGCGAATGGTGAACTTCACAAGCGCCTGTCCGGCGGCGCCCTGCTGTTGATCCCAGTTCGACCGGATGCGCTGGGTCATGGTTTCGATGTACTCGGGACAGCAGAAGTTGGCATCGTCGAGTTGCGGCCCGCCGGCGCTGCTGCCCGCCGCGCGCTCGGCCGGGCCGGCGGGCGGCTCCTCCAGATCGAACCGGACGCTGACCGTCATTACCACTTCGACGGGCACGCCGTTCAGGAGCGTGGGCGTGAAGTGCCACTGCCGCACGGCATCGACGGCCGCGATCGCGAAATCCGGGTGCACCTGCGCGCTGAGCACGCGGACCGACGACACGGTGCCGTCGCGTCCGATCACGGCCTCGATCGGCACGACCCCCGTGAGGCCGGCCTCGCGCATCGCCGCCGGATAGACCGGACGGACATCCAGCTCCTTCCGCGGCACGCGGACGTTGCCGCCCACGCGAACTGGCGCGCGGAACGGCGCCTGCTGCTGCGGCGCCGTCACGCGACTCTCCCGAATCGTGATCGTCTCCTTCACCTCGCCAACCTGCAGCGTGACGGCGCGATCCCAGTCGCGCGCGTCGCGCAGCTCGAACTCGTGGCGAAGCGCGCGGAAGCCCGCGAGCGTGGCCTCCAGCACGTACTTGCCCGGGATGACAGGAGGGGAACTCGAAGCGCCCGCTCCCGTTCGAGGTCACCACCTGCGTGATCTCGTTCGCATCCACGAGCGCCACCTCGACGCCGGGCAGCACGCCACCCGTGACGTCGTAGATCGTTCCGCTGAGCGGCGCCGGACCGGCCTGGCGCGCGCGAAGGGCGGCGACGGGCAGCGTGACGAGCAGCAGTACGACGCCGAGCGTAGCCATGGCGCGCCGCGAGGGCGCCTGGCGGTCGAGTCGCGGGTTCAACATGGCAGCAAACCTCCTCTCCAGGGTTGACGGGTGAGCCATCGGCAAGGCCGATGCCCACGTGGAGCTGGGCCGGCGGCACTGCCTGGCCAGGTCGAGCAGGTGGGCGGCATATTCACGTCCGCCCACACCGATGCCGAGCACCTCATCGTCGCAGGCCTGCTCACTTTCGCGACGCAGGCGCGTGCACACCATCCACACGAGCGGATTGAACCAGAGGATCGCGCGCAGCGTCTCGGCGCCAATCTGGACGAGCCAGTCGTGACGACGGATGTGCGCCAGCTCGTGGCAGAGGACGACGTGCACGCGATCCAGCGTCCAGTCATCGGCGTGGTGTGGCAGGAGCACCTGCGGCCGCAGGATCCCCCACGTGGCGAGCATGTCCGGTGAATCGGTTCGAGAGATCACGATTCGGCGCGTCAGCCCATAGCGATCGGCGACGCTGTCGAGAATCTGGAGCCATCGCCTGTCCTCGACGCGCGAGGCACGGGCGGCAACGCGACTGACCCGCACCAGGCCCGCGATCAGTGCGCCGGCGGCGACGAGGGCACCGGCGAGCCATGCGACGACGATGGGGAACAGGGTTTCCGGTGTGGGTGGCTGGGGCGCAACCGCTGCGGAGGTCAGCGCCTCCAAGAGAAGTGCGGGGGGAAGTGCGGGAGTCACCGTGGGACCCGCGTCATTGATGCGCACGGGCACGCGTGCGGGCAGCGTGACGTTCCACTCCGGCAACACCAGGCTGAAGGGCATGACGACGGCGGCAGCCAGCAGCGAGGCCGTGAGCACGCGATGCCGCAGGGCGGCCGAGCGTTTCGCGAGACACGCGCTGAGCAGCAGGCCGACGGCCAGCATGACGGAGGACCGGATCGCCAGGCCGATGAGCAGCGTCACCGCCGTTCGCTTCTGGCGTTCCTCGCCAGTTCTTCGATGCGCGCATTCTTCACGAGGTCCTCGATACGCGCCAGGTCCTCGTCCGATACGCGGGACGCCTCTCCCCCGAGCAGCGCCGCGACAGCCTTCGTGGTCGAGCCCTCGAAGAAGGTGTCCACCAGATGCTTCAGAGCCGATCGACGTGCGGAATGCCGGGGAACCGTCGGCACGTAGACGTAGCGCAGCCCCTCTTCCTCGTGCTTGACGTGCCCCTTGCGTTCGAGGACCCGGAGCTGCGTCCGGACGGTCGAATTGCCTGCGGCTCATTCTCAGGCAAGGACTGGTCCTCACGGGCGTCGGCTTGACGGTGGGCCTCGCTGCCGCAGTAGCGGCGACACGTCTGCTCGAGACGGTGCTCTTCGAGGTCCGGCCCGTGGACCCGCAGGTGTACCTGGGAGTGGTTTTTCTGCTGGCGCTGGTGGCGCTCGTGGCGGGCTATCTGCCCGCGCGGCGAGCGGCGGTGCTCGATCCGGCACAGGTGCTCAAGACGGAGTAAACGCGGATGCCGGCCTGATCGCGCCGCATCGACTCACGAAACTGCGATGGCGTGCATCCGAAGGCCCCCCGGAACGCGGCGGTGAAGTGGCTGTGGTTTGAAAAGCCGAGCTCGCACGCCAGGCCCGTCAGGTCCGAGGTATGCGGGAGTTCGACCAGTGCGCGCGCGAGCCGCAGCTGGATGAGATACCTATGGAGGGGGACTCCCTCCAGACGACTGAACACGGTAGTCAGGTAGGCCGGCGACGTACCTGCCGCTCGGGCGACATGCGCGAGTCGCACCGGCGCCGAGAGATTCGCAGACAGATACTCCTTGGCGCGCCCGAGGAGTCGCGTCGTGGACGGGCTGACCTCGAGCGGTGGCGGCGGGGCTGTGAAGGACGCCCGCAGGAAGTCGACGAGCCATTCCTCACCGGCGAGCCCGGCCCATCCGTCTCGCGACGACCGATGGAGGCACTCCACACCAAGCCGCTGAAGGCGCATCTCGGCCGGTCGGCTCCGGTGGCGGAACAAGGCGTGTCCCGGCAACTGCCGCTCCGGAACGCCAAGCATGTCAGCCAGCAGGCAGGGCTGAATAGTGATGATGAGTTCCGCGTAGCCCCCGTGCACTGGTTGACTGAGGCGAAAGCCTTCGCCGGCGGCGACGAAGAGCACCCGGTTCGGGTCGGCAACGACGTCGTCCTGGCCGACGTGCCACACGAAGGCGCCCTCGTAGGGCAGGCACACTTGAAAATCTGGCGAGTAGCTCTCCGCGCGCGGCCGCGGCGATCGTGGTCCGGCTACGCGCAGGCTTTCGACAAGGCCGATCCCGCTCTCCATGAGGCGCGTGCGGCACATCGACCTTATCTTCGCCCGCACCTCCGCGATCCGCTATCGAGAAGTTTCGCTCCCAAGGCACGCGAAACATTCTGGTAGCCCGGCTCCTCGCGGGCTCACGACAATGCGGACCTGGACGCGTTGAGCGCGGGATTTTGGCGAGTAGACGTTCGACGCACTGAGAAGGGGTGGTGTCTGTGGCGCACTCGATCACACGACTTGTCGTTCTCGCTGCCGTGCCTCTTGCGCTCGGCAGCACGGGATTCGAAACGGCCGAAGGAGATTCGGCACACTCGTACACCGTGCACCCACTCGTGTCGCTTGGCGGCACCAACAGCCGCGGCAATGGAATCAACAACTGGGGGCTGGTCAGCGGCTTCTCCAACCTCGCCGGTGACGCGGCCCGCCGGGCAACCCTCTGGTTCGGTGGGCACGCATTCGACCTCGATACCCTTGGAGGCACGAACAGCAGCGTGGCCTGGTCGAGGCAGAACGACAGTGGCCTCGTGGTCGGGATCTCCCAAACAGGCACGCTGCAGACCCGGACCGACGGCTGGAGTTGCCGCGCCTTCTTCCCGGGACCGGACAGGACAAAGTACACGTGTGTCGGGTTCGTCTGGGAATGGGGCCGGATGAGGCCGCTTCCCACGCTCGGCGGCGACAACGGCTTTGCCGCCAGCGCGAACAACCGTCGGCAAGTGGTCGGTTGGGCCGAGAGTACGCAAGCGGATCCGACCTGCACGAACCCGAGCGACCGGGAGTTCAAGGCGGTTGTCTGGGATCTCAATCGCAATCACACCGTGGAGTTGTCCCCTTACGGTACGGATAGCGCAGGCGCCGCGACGGCGATCAGCGACCGAGGCCAGGTCGTCGGGATCTCAGGCGACTGCGATCAGTCGGTCGGGAGGCGCACGGCGAGGCATGCCGTGCGGTGGGAGAACGGGACCGTGACGGACCTCGGCAACGTCGGCGCTGACACGTGGAATACGCCGACCGCCATCACGTCGCGCGGCGACATCATCGTTGGATTCGCGAACGCGCCCGGCGCAGATCCCGACAATCCGAAGTTCCGCGCGTGGCTGTGGACCGAACGTAGCGATATTCACTGCGCGAAGCTGCCAGGCACTGACATCTGCGATCTCGGGACGCTCGATGAAGGTGGAACCGCCGAGGCGTGGGGCGTCAACCATCGCGGGCAGGTGGTTGGCACGTCATGTCCCCCGACAGGGAACTGCAAGGCGTTCCTCTGGGAGAGCGGCGAGATGAAGGATCTGAATCGCTTCAAGGGCAGTTATCCCGACCATCTCGAGAATGCGATGGACATCAACGAGCTCGGGCAGGTGGTGGGCCGGGCACGGACGGCATCAGGGTTGGTGGGGTTCTCGGCCGTTCCGAAGCGCCGTTGAGTCTTCGGTGCTGCGGCTCATTCTCAGGCAAGGACTGGTCCTCACGGGCGTCGGCTTGACCGTGGGCCTCGCTGCCGCAGTAGCGGCGACACGCCTGCTCGAGACGGTGCTCTTCGAGGTTCAGCCAGTGGACACGCAGGTCTACCTGGGAGTGGCCCTCCTGCTGGCGCTGGTAGGGCTCGTGGCCGGCTATCTGCCTGCGCGGCGAGCGGCGGTGCTCGATCCGGCACAGGTACTCAAGGCGGAGTGAGCGAGCCGAAGGTGGGCTAGTGAGCGGGTCACCGCCGATGCAGCACACATACCGCTGAGCTCGCGGGACGGCGAACACCCAGGTAATCTGTCACGGCATTCCAACCGCCGCTCGTGCGGTGACGGAAAGAACTTTCGTTCTCAGGAATGCCGGATCATGCGCCATCAACTGTGCACGCTGACGTGGGTTCTCCTCGTCACGGTCAGCACCGCCCGTGCCGAACGGCTGCCCGTGAAGTCGTACGGGCTGGCTGATGGGCTCCCCAGCACGTTCGTCGATCACATCGTCTCCGATTCACGCGGTCTGTTGTGGTTTTCCACGCGCGACGGTCTCGCTCGCTTCGA
>Ga0184612_10001691_pt1 | contig 10686 bp, 10 predicted proteins | sample PLM3_60_coex_FD_133163 | JGI IMG/M metagenome (GOLD analysis project Ga0184612, IMG submission 133163) | Groundwater sediment microbial communities from an aquifer in East River, Colorado, USA - PLM3_60_coex | ecosystem: Environmental > Terrestrial > Soil > Riparian zone | place: USA: East...
GGAACACCTCATCGAACGGGCCAGAGAACTTCGCGTCTCGGTCGCGCACGAGGAACCCGACGTCCCCGAGCCGTTCCCCGATCGCGAGGTTCCTCGCCTGCTGGGTGACCCAGGCGGAGTCGGGATGCGCGGTGACGCCGGCGAGATGCACCCGCCGAGTCGAGAGCTCGATGAAGAACAAGACGTAGAGCGTCTTGAGCGCCACCGTCTCGACGGTGAAGAAGTCGCACGCGAGGATGCCATGGGCTTGCGAAGCGAGGAACTCGCTCCACGTGGGACCGGACCGGCGAGGTGCCGGACCGAGGCCGTGGCGCAGCAGCACGCTCCGGATGGTGCTCGCTGAGACCCGAACGTCGAGCTTGAGCAGTTCGCCGCGGATCCGCTGGTAGCCCCATCGCGGGTTCTCCCGGGCGAGATGGACGATCAGATCGGTCGTCAAGGCATCAAGACCAGGCCGTCCGCCGCGGTGCTTGCGACGGAACGTCCACTTGCGCCGGACCAGCTCGCGGTGCCAGCGGAGCAGCGTCTCCGGCTTGACGATGAACGAGGTCCACCGCGGTCTGGGGAGCCGCCGGCTCGCCGCGGCCAAGATCAGCCGGTCCGACCGCCGCAGGCAGGGCCGCTTCACCTGTCGACGCAGGACCCTCACCTGGTGGCGGAGCACGAGCAGTTCGACATCTCGGTCGTCCATCGGACCATGTCCGGCGCTCAGCGCGCGGCAGATGAGGTAGTAGATGCGACAGCAGCATGTGACTCCTTCTAATAGGGAGCGCATGCTAATCAGCCATCTGGACGGCGAATCGAGGTTTCTGAACCCTTCACGTCCCGGCGGACTTCGCTCTCTACCGCCGCGCGCGAGGTGGGAACGAGCCGATCGCCGACGACGCACAGGCCGAGCTGCACAGCGGCGACCACTTCTTCGCGCACCCGTCCTCGAACGCGTCATGACCGCGCGGACTCGAACACGGGTGATCCTGCTTGGAGCGGGCGCCGTGGGCGGCGCGGTCCTCGTCGGGCGACACGCCCGCGGGGCGATGGAAAGGAAGGTGCCCGGCGGGATCCTCATCGGCGACGCCGCCCTCTACGACGCGCTGAGCAACCGGTTCCTTCTCGGTTCGCTCTTCGTACGCATCGCCGCCGACATCGCTGCCATCACTCCTGAGGGCGCGCGTCTACTCGAAGTGGGATGCGGCCCTGGTCGCCTGTCGATCCTGTTAGCTCGCCGGTACGGTCTCGACGTGACCGGCCTCGACCTTGATCCGGCCATGATCGAGTGTGCCAGAGCCAACAGCGAGCGATCGGGGAATGGCGGTGAACGTCTGCCATCGTTCCTCGTCGGGGACGTTTCGTCGCTGGCGTTCCCCGACGGATCGTTCGACGTAGTCGTGAGCACGCTCTCGATGCACCACTGGGTGGACCCGACCGCGGGCCTGACCGAGATCGGCCGCGTGCTGAGCCCGGGCGGCCGGGCGCTCGTGTGGGATTTCCGTGGCGGACCCGTGCCGCTCCACGGACGTATCCCCGATCCGGTCGAGCGTGCGCATAGCTCTTCGCTTCGGGTGGTGAGCGCGGCGCCATGGCGCTGGCCCTGGAGGCTCACGCTCATCAGGCGGATCGAACTTGCCCACGCCGATGGCGCCCCGAGCGCCCGGGAGGATCGTAGATCGACTTCCCCAGGGCGGAGCCCGGGGCGAGTCAGATGAGTCGCGATGTTCGAGGCGTGACGTGCTCGATACCGCCATCCTCGCGATCGTGACCGCGTTGGCGGTCGCGGGTATTGGAGGCCTGGTTACACGAGCAATCCTGCTCTCCTCCGGGCCATCTTGAAGGTTCGGGACGGCGCGGGCGGGGGCTACTGGTGGGTGGAATGTGGCACCTGCGAATGCGCCTGGCAGGTTCCGCACTACGCCCAGAGGTCGGGTGACGACCAACCCGCTGCTGCGCCGTGCAGCGCCGGCTCCCGGTGCGCCCAATGACCCGACTCGACACCGAGTCCCGAGACCCAATGAACCGTGCGACCGGAGGACGTGCAGAGGACGAGCCGGCCGGGTCCCGCTTCGAGATTGGACTTCAGAGGCGGTTACCCGTGGTTGCCTGCGAGTAACCGCCTGGAAACGATACGTGATGTACCCGTAGGGTTTAACACGTCGGCGCCTTTCACCGAAGCGCTGACGGCTATCGACAGCACAGCTTGGCGGGTGTTGAATCGCCTCCGGATAGGGAGGGCGCCATGGCGACTTGGAGCGAGCGTCGCGCCGCACGGAACGCAGCTGATCAAGCGCAGTATGAGAAGGAGTATGAGAAGTCGTTGAGGCGCGCCCGCGAGGCGAACTCGGAGCGCTCGACACCAACAACGCCAACGCGTCTGCCCCCGCGGCTGCTCGTCCTGCTTAGCGTGTTCATAGTGAACGCCGTGCTTGCCTCGCCCGCAGCCGCCGCCGCCGGTGACCTCGATACGAGCTTCGACGGCGACGGAAAGGTCACCACCGATTTCGCAGGGTTCGACGAGGCCCTCGGGGTGGCTATCCAGTCCAACGGCAAGATCGTGGCCGCCGGGTTCACCGAGTTCTTTCCGTCGCCGTTGCACGACTTCGTCCTCGCCCGGTACAACCGCGACGGCAGCCTCGATTCAAGCTTCAACGGCGACGGCAAGGCCACCACGGACTTCGGAGGGTCCGACGACGCCCACGGGGTGGCGATCCAGCCCGACGGCAAGATCGTGGCCGGCGGGCGCGGCACGACCGGGGACGACTTCGCCCTGGCCCGGTACAACCGCGACGGTAGCCTCGACACGAGCTTCGACGGCGACGGCAAGGTCAGCACCGACTTCGGCGGGTTCGACGGGGCCTTCGGGGGGGTGGCGATCCAGCCCGACGGCAAGATCTTGGCCGCCGGGTTCACCGCGGCCGGGGACGACTTCGCCCTGGCCCGGTACAACCGCGACGGCAGCCTCGACACGAGCTTCGACGGCGACGGGAAGGTCACCACCGACTTCGGCGGGCTCGACTTGGCCTTCGGGGTGGCGATCCAGCCAGACGGCGGGATCGTGGCCGCCGGCGCGGCCGGGGGGGACGACTTCTTCGCCCTGGCCCGGTACAACCGCGACGGTAGCCTCGACACGAACTTCGACGGCGACGGAAAGGTCACCACCGACTTCGGGGGGTTCGACCAGGCCCTCGAGATTGCGATCCAGCCCAACGGCAGCATCGTGACAGCCGGCAGGACCGTGGCAAGCGGCACCACCGGGGACGACGACTTCGCACTCGCCCGGTATAACCGCGACGGGAGCCTCGACACGAGCTTCGAGGGCGACGGCAAGGTCACTACCGACTTCGGTGCGTCGGACCAGGCCTTCGGGGTGGCGATCCAGCCCAACCGCAAGATCGTCGCAGCCGGGTTCGCCGGGGACGACTTCGCCCTGGCCCGGTACAACCGCGACGGTAGCCTCGACACGAGCTTCAACGGCGACGGCAAGGTCACCACGGACTTCGGAGGCCCATCCGACGTGGCCTTCGGGGTTGCGATCCAGCCAGACGGCGGGATTGTCGCAGCCGGGGCCGCTCCCGCGACCGAGTCCGGGCAGTTCGGGGACTTTGGTCTCGCCCGCTACTTGGGCGGGTAAGAGAGGGTTCGGTTTGGCGCACGCGTTAGACGACTGGCACGCCGTGCGGCGCTGGCTCTCCCAATTGGGCTTCTAGAAGGGACCCGAGCGGTCGCCCTCCCGCAGCATGCGGACGAGCACCGCCCGTAGGGTCCGGTCCTCCTCGCATTCGATCAGTAGCTCAGCAGACCGGTGCCGCGGAGCCCCACGCTCACTTCACAATGAATGCGCCATTCATGGCTGGGTGTGCGTCGCATTGGAATTGATAGGTACCTGCCTCGAACGCAGGGACCTCGTACCTTATGGATGTTCCGTAAGGCGCGATATCGCCAACGAACGATGATCCATCCCCATCGAAGATGTGGATGTTGTGGTTACCGTGTGGGCTGATGTCTTGGTTGTCGAAACGGATCGTGAAGGGGACGCCTGAAGGGGCCGCAAGGCAGTCGGTCGTGAACTGGTGCGATTGCGATTCCAGCACGGCGATATGGAGTTCGGTTCCATTCGGGCTGCATGTCGCACTAGGTGAACTGTCGCTGCATGCTGTGAGCGCGAACGTCGCAAAGGTGATGAATACCGCGGGCAGGACAAACAATCTGACTGTCGACATGCCCCCATCACCTCCCGCAATCAGGCGGGCTCGGAGAGCGTACGCCTGAGGCTTCAGAAGGTACAGCCAGACGCGCCTCATTGAGATCAACCTGCTCGGCAACAGAATGCATGCCGAGGGCTAGACCGCTGGCTCGCCGTGCGGCGCGGGCTCCCGGTGGGCTCATTGGCCCAGGTTCAGCCCGCCTCCCGCAACATCCCGACGAGCACCGCCCGGAGCGTCCGGTCCTCCTCGCAGTCGATCAGGAGTTCGGCGAAGGTGCGGGTGGCGTGGTTCCCTCAATAGGAGCCGATCGCGTCCGCTCGATCAAAGTGGGGGAGGCGGAGGACGTGGAGGAGCTCGGCGCGTGGAGCGGGGCCGAGGGCCTCCCAGGCGCTCCCGTACACGCCGTTCCCAAACGTCGGGCCTCATAGCGGGAGGCTACGCTGCGGCGATGCTGGCGGACAGGGCAAATGCATGATCTACGTCGCAGTGGGCCTAGTCTTCGTCCTCTTCGGTTTAGGTCAGTTTGCTTTCGCGACGCGGATTCATACCTATGCGCCGCCGAAGTGAAGGACGGTTCGAATGGACGCAGAATCCTCGTGGGTGGAGTCTGAGACTGACGCGCTTTGCCGCCATCGTTGCCGTTCTTGGTGGTCTATTCCTCATTGCATTCGGAGCATCGCAACTTGCAGCGTGAATCCCAATCGGATCTCGGCGCGGGGAGCGGGGCCGAGCGCGTTGTGACGCTCCCGGAATCGGCGCTCCAACTCGTCGGGTCTCATGAACTGAGGCTACGCCGTCGAACCGTCGTCCGGCGTGTTGGCGTGCCTGTCCATACATATTCACGAACACTGGCGCACGCGACTGATTCCTCGCCTCGGTGGACTCTTTCCTTTAGGGCCGTCAGTGCCCGATGTTTATGGAGACATGAAGCATTGGAAGGGCATCGTCGTTATAGGGGTCCTGGCGCTCGTTGTAGGAGCGGTCCTCGTCATCCGTTCGTGGTACGTGACCGAGATACCAACGGCGTCGAAGTATTCGTCACCGTCGGACCTTGCCCGCGATCTGAACGAGCACGGGTCGGGTGCGCCCACCCGACCCGGCCTCGGCTGTTCAAGTTGTTCTACCGTTACATGGCAATCTGGGTCGACCCCCGCAGGTTCCTTCCCGAGACGCTCGTCTGCTCGGTCGATGGCCGGCCGGTCGTCTTGAGCGTCGGCCTTCAAGGCCTGGATCAAGTCGCAGTCGACGCCTCGCTACACGGACCTTCAGGACGAGGCTGCTCATGAGGGTGACAGCGTGATCGAAGCCCTGCGGCGCGACGCCATGCTCGTCGGTCCCAACTGGATGGTGATGGGTCGCCAGGAGCGCGACTCGATTCCAGCACTGTCAGCGATCCGTGGCGAGATCGGCGGGACGCTGGTCTTGGCCCACTTCTCCGACAACCCCAGCTTCATCGCCAACGAGCAACCGGCCATCGCCCTGACGGCTCGCACGAGTTCGCATGCCCTTCGGGCGACATTCGCGAACACTGTGGCACCACGGCGTCCTGTTCCTCGACGACTTCACCGAGTTCCGGCGCGACGAGGGCGGGACCGCTGGGGGAGCGGGACGGTCTGCCGTCGAAGGCCCGATAGGTCGGGGCCGTGGGTTCGTCCCAGCCCCCGGCCCTGACCATTCGCGGTGGGTATGCCGTCTACTGAGCCGTGACGGCTTCAGGGCTCTGGGTCCCAGGTCCCGCGACTACGGGCGACGTACCGCTTTAGTGTCGCCGCAAGCGTGGGGCTTGTGAGCTCATCAGCCAGCACATATTCGGGGTAGATCATCGACACGGACCCTGGTCGGCTTGCGCCGCCGCCCAGAGGAACGCTCCAGAAGTTGGCGAAAGCCAGAAGCAGCCTCCCCGTGAACGCGAATCGATCAACAGTCAAACTTCTGTGCATCAGTAAAGCCTGATCAATCATCAAGTCCAGGATGTATGCATCGCCGTCCTTTTCAATCCATGTGGTCTCGACCATTCCGTTGGTGGCTGCCATCAGATGAAAGGCCTCGGGTTCGGTGAACCCCGGCACTCTCACGCGCAGATGAGTGTCGCTAAGGTCCATACTGGCGTGTGTCTTTTGGTGGCCAATTACGGGTGAGAATCCTCCAGCGATCCTGGGTAATTGCTCCCATGCGTCCGCCGTGAAGAGCCTGGGCGCCACAGACAAACCTCCATCGACAACAGGGATGGTCCAAACATGCGCCTCTGGTTGCCTGCTGAGGCGCATGAGCTCGCCCTCGGCGACAAATCTGGCCCAATGCTCACCGGCTCGACCTTCGGCGAAGAGCGTGTCGAGATAGTCACGTGAGGCCGGCTCGGTCCCCGTTTGTGTGCGCCTTGTGACTTGCCCTGTCCGAGTGAGCAGGTACGGCCGGTCTTCTCCACGTGGAACCTCGACGACGAGGCACGGACGAGCTTGAACGTTATCGACGACGACAAATCTGTAATCGGGACGGGGAGCAATGTTGTCTCTGATCAAGTGATCGAGCGATTCCCCCACATCCCCCTGGTGATCGAAACCGAGTAGCTGGTCGGGGACTCGGCCAGTCGTGGTCATTCCTACGACCAGCGTTCCACCCTCGGTATTTGCAAACGCTGCAATAGACTTCGCGAGTTGGTGGGGGCTCCATTCGCTCTTGTACTCGAGAAACAGTTGTTCCTCGACCTTCTCTTCACGGAGTCGCTCTAAATCCCCGATCTCCAGATTGGCGATGGGCTTCTCGAACGGACGCCAGCGCATGCTGCTAGCCCTTTCGCTCCATATCAGTCAGCGGCCCGAAGACGACGGCACGCGCCGCCTTGTCCTCCTCCAGGTCGATCAGCAGCTCTCCGAAGTTCCTCGTCTCCGGGTGTCCCCAGAACTCCCCTATCCGCTCGGCGCGGTCGAAGTCGGGGAGGCGGAGGACGTGGATGAGTTCGGCGCGAGCCGCCGGCGGGAGAGCCTCGAGGCGCTGACGGAAGGCCTGCTCCATCTCCTCGAACGTCACGATCCGGAACGCTAGTACGTCAGCAGGTCAGATTGCTTGCTCCAAAGAGGAGAGATGCCGTCTGGCCGCAGCCTCAAGCTCCGGAACCTGCGTCTCTAGCTGGCTCAGGGCGTCTCGTAGCCTTGTATACGGCTCGTCCCCGGCCTCCCGAACCGCCTTGGGGCCACGGGACAAGATGCCACTGAGCTGAACGAACGCCCGACGCACGTCCTCGAAAATCGCGACGACTTCGCGAGCGTCGCTCTCGAGGAGCAAACTCGCTAGCGAGCGCTCAAGATCCGCGAACGCCTGTCCCATCTGGAGTCTGATCTCCTGGTTGAGGCCCGCGACCTCGGCGATCCAGCCCATGATCTTGGTCTCCTGCAGAACGCGACGCGCCGTTACGAGCAGATTGGTGTATGCGAGCCTGACCCGCTCAAGCTTTGCATCGCGGAGTCGGCGCTGGTCCGCTCGGCGCTCTGAGGCTTCCTGAGCGGCGAGCGCGGCTTCAGCCCTCTTGCGCTCAGAACGCTGCGTTATCCAGACGCCGCCGAGGGTTGAGGCCGCCACGATCCCCCCAACCAGAACCTCAGTCCACACGACCCAGCTCCATTCGCCCCAGAATCCATCCAACCCGATCATCGTCGTCGACGAGAATCGGCGTCACTACCCTGCAGACTTGATCGGCTCCGGGGGTGGGACTCGAACCCACAACCTACGGATTAACAGACCGTTGCTAGATTCCATGGCAACGCTCTGTTCCCACGTCCTCCCGTCTACCTCCCGTCATGTACCGAGAAACGCTGGGAAATGACGGGTTGTGCTGAGACAAAAAACCAAAGGTCAGAGGGTCCCCAGCCGTCTGACCACCACCTCCGGACCGGACTCTTAATCCGCAGGTTCGGGGTTCAAGTCCCCGGGGGCACCACCTACTGCCCACCAGCGGGTCTGGAACTGACGGACAACCGTGCCATCGAAACACACCTCCCGCATCGGTGGCTACCCCGACGTCATGTCCAGGGTTCGCCCCGATGCGCACCCGCCGGCGCGCGGCCTACCGTCGCCGTGTCATGGAGAGGAACACGGACCTCGCAGCCGGAGCGCACCACCGCGAACGCAGGGCGGTCGCAATGCTAGCCGCGGTCGTTGCCGTCGCGACGGGTATCGCGATCGGACGACCGGAAGCGTTCCTCGACGGAGCGCTGACTCTTGCCAGGTCGATCCTCGAGAAGCCGTGGTGGTTAGACCTCGCAAAGTGAGCTCGAAGGCGTGTCCGCACTGGAACACGGGGGATCTGACGAGGGACCGAACATAGGAACGCACGCGGTGTACAGAGTCGTGCGTAGGATCACGCTGAGCCTGGGTGGCTCTCCTGGCGGTCTCTGGCTACAGGTCCTCGCCGCCACACCCGTGGCCGCACGTGCCCGCTGGCAGAAGCACGACCTGATCGTGCTCAGCGATCCCCTCGACCCGAGGCAATCCTCGACGAGAACGATGACGATGATCTGCGCGTTCAAAAAGACCTTCCGAGTCTCCGGGGCCCACAAGCAAGTCTGTCCCCAGGCGACCGCCCGTCCCTCGCCGCGGGTGGTCCGACGGATCAGCGGCCTGCCGGGAGTGGAACCTCGGCGCGCCTGCGGTTCCGTGCGAAGAAGGTCAAGATCATCTCCGTATCTCGGATGTTCTGCTCTGTTGCGTTGACGTTGTGTCCAGAGGGGTACAGGGAGAGTTCGACCTCTACGCCCCGCTTCCGAAGGGCATCGACCCAGGGTGTGACACTCTCGAGCGGGCACCGCGGATCCTGCTCACCTGCGATCACGAGCACTGGTGCTCTCGCTCGGTCCACGTAGCTCATCGGATTGCGTTCGCGATAGAGCTCCGGCACCTCGCTAGGGTCTCCGCCGAACATCGCGACGTTGAGGTCGCGGATGAACGGCATCGCCGCCCGGTGCCAGGCGAGGAGGTCTCCAGCGGGAACACCTGCGAACACTGCCCTCCATCGGTCCGGATGGAGACCCTCGTTCAAGCAGGCGATGCATCCGCCCCAAGACCAGCCGGCGAGGAACGCGTCGTCGCCGTCGGCAACGCCGTCGGCGATCAGCGAGTCGAGGCAGGCCAACACGTCCTCGGACTCGGGGAACAATGGGTCGCCAATCAGCCGCTCGCGGAACGCGATGCCGTAACCAGTGGAGCCGCGGTAGTTCACGCGCGCGACCGCATAGCCCGCGTCCACGAACGCCTGGATCTCGGGCTCCCAGCGGTCACGATGGTGCCATTCGGGTCCGCCATGGACGTGCATCACGATCGGGAAGGGCCCGTCCCCTCCCGGGGTCGCCACGAAGGCCTGGATCCGATCGCCGGCTGAGTTCGGGAACCAGAAAGATCGATATGGCCGGCCCGCAGGCGGAGGGTCATCGGCCGCACGAATCACGACCCGCCCGTCGGCCGTCTCCGGCCGACGTGGGTGGGACGTGTCGCTGACCGTGAGCCAAATTTCGCCGTCGGCTCGGACGGTGGCGTCCTCGATCTCGCCGCCCGGGTAGGCCACGAGCTGCGTGTCTCCGCTGTGCACGTCGACCCGATGAAGCCGATCGACCGCCTCGTGCTCCTGGCGCACTAGGATCGCCGTGCCGTCCGGGTACCACGCGATCGATATCACGGCGCCCGGCAGATCTACTTCGAGGTCCCGTCTGTCACCAGTCGATAGATCCCAGATCGCCGGCCGCTCGAACGCGTCCAGCTCGGAGGTGAACAGGAGCAGCGGACCGGTTGGAGACCAGGCCACGGGATCGAGCGCCCGGCCCACATCCTCGAGCTCGCCTACCGACTCGCCGCTGCCAACGTCGAGGACACGCAGGGCCGGATGGAGGGCATCGCTACGCTCGGCGTGACGCAGGCACAGGAGCGATCCATCCGCCGAGAGGCCGCCTGATCCTTCGGGCCAGAGGCGGCCCACACCCACAGGTTGCTCGTGGCGGTACAGGAGGCGCGCCGCTCCCCCTTCCTTGGCGACGTAGACGCGGTAGTCCTTGTCCGTGGCCTGGCCGACCGCGATCATGTCTCGCACGAGAGAGATGCCCATCGACCAGCCGTCGGCGAGGTCGGGCAGGAGTGCCGACGGGGATCCCCCCTCGAACGGGACGGCTACCCAATGTCCTTTCTCGTCCCCTTCGGAGTCCGACCACCACACGATCCGTCCGTCGGGCGACACGAGTGCGTGCTCGACGCCAGGCTCCTCCTTTGATACCTGCCGGCGTTCACCCGTCGATCGGTCGAGAGCCCACGCCTGTCGCACACCGCCCTCGTTGGAGACAAAGGCCAATCGTTCCGGTTCGAGCTCGCTCCAGGACGGGAGTCCGAACTCCGTAGCCCGGAATCGCCGCTTCCAGGCCAGCTCGGACATCGGACCAGGGATCCCACCCCGACGCGACGAACTTCCCCGTCGCCTACGAGGTCTGCGCCGTTCGTCCATCATCCTCAGCCC
>Ga0184612_10001692_pt1 | contig 10684 bp, 12 predicted proteins | sample PLM3_60_coex_FD_133163 | JGI IMG/M metagenome (GOLD analysis project Ga0184612, IMG submission 133163) | Groundwater sediment microbial communities from an aquifer in East River, Colorado, USA - PLM3_60_coex | ecosystem: Environmental > Terrestrial > Soil > Riparian zone | place: USA: East...
GCGTAGCGAAGGATCTGCTTTTGTTCCTACTCTATAAACGCGGCCAGTATCTGGAGAAGAAACCCGGTAATTAGGAGCGCCAGGCCCACCGCTGAAACCTCTTTGCGAGCAAGGCTCCAGATCAACAAGAGTATACCTATCACGAGGACCCCAAGCCCAAACAGATTTATCCCAACCGACCATGTCATGGTCGTCCCATCTACCACTTCAATTTTGGGAGAGCAATACAAATCTGCCTATGATCGTAAAGTTATTTAATCACGCGCACATTTTGCACCAGATGCCGGACTCAGACATGCACGTCGCGAATGAGGCGATCGCCGGTCACGTCGACAACGGCGGGACCATCTGTCTCGAGCCGGAAGGTCACTTATCTGCATCAATCGCGCGAGCGTGCCGGAGCTGTGCAAGTTGCTGAAAAAACTGGCCACGTTGGGGGTGAAGTGACCGCGTTGTTTGCGGTCATCCTGAGCGCGCAGCGAAGGATCTGCTTTATGCTTAAGCGACGCGAAAAATCTAAGCGCCGCTGCATCTCCCAGGCGGCGAGTCTGGCGCGGAAGAAAGGCAGGTAGATGCGGCATAAAGACGCAGACTGAAAATTGCCAGGCCCAAAGATCGAAAACTGGCAACGGGCCGGAATCACGGTCCTGATGGATCTCCGCGACGAGCTGAAGGAGTTGAACCGCCATATGAGAGAGCAGACGGAAATTCTGCGCGGCATTCGGCGCATCACGGCGTGGTCACGAAAGAAGCGCGAATCTCAGACGTCTTGAATGATTTGAACGGAGCGTAGCGGTTGAACGGCTTGAACGGAAAAGCAGTGATGACGGATCTAAGAATCCCGCGGGGCGGCAAGGGCATGTTCTATGTCTGGAATAGCTTCTGGATAGATCTGCCTTGCCAGCTCGAGAAGGCGCCTTGCGTGAATTACGTCACAGTCGATTTGCATTGTGCGCGCGTAATGCCCGTCATGCGGCCGGCGGACAAGCATGCCTCGTTGCAGGATGGACAACTCGGGCCCGGATGGGCGGCATTTATCAAAAAAAGCGTCGTAGCGTTCGACAGGCATCTCGATAAGCACTCTCACGGTGAAAAATTTTAATCGCTCCAAGTTTTATCGTCAACTGGGAAGCATGGCCGATCTGAAAATGACCGAGCTCCAATCCGAAATCTGGCAGTTTCTGCTGGAGCGCTATGTCGGTATTGAGAACGCGACACCGCGGGCGGGAATCTTGGCGCGCGCTACAACCCGATCAAGAAAAAGGAGCTGAGCGACCGGGTGTTGCGGAAAGTCGTCGCCGATCTGGTGACGGACTTTGAGCGCGCGATCCGCACGACGCCGGAGATGGGTTACTACGTCGCGCCCGCAAATGCAGGGCATCAATTACACCCCGACTCCCTATTTTCAAGATAGTCCAGCGTGGATGCGCGAAGGCAGCACGGACGGTTACGTCAACACTTGCCAGGCGAGCAAACCGGGAGATCCGATTCAGCCGTTGTATCTCGACGGCATTCTCGCAGCGACGCTGGTCAGCGAAGCGATCGCGGCGTACGACACGGGGCGCTACAAAGAAGCGCTCGAGCGATATACCAGCGCTGCCGAAATGCCTTCCGGCAATCAACTCAGCGTTTACAACTGACTTTATCTGACGAATTTAAAACTCGGCCGTCAGGCGGGCTCCGCCGAAGCATTCGGCAAAATCATCGAATACGGCATCGCGAAAAACCGCCTCGCCGTAAAGTTTTTGTTTAAGCCCGGCAGCATGGGTTTCGTGCCGGATAAATACTTGAGCGGCAATTACCCGATGTGGATGAAAGAGATCGCCAGGCGTACCGTGCAGAGCAATTCCTGCTTGGAGATAGTCGGGCACACGAGCCGCTCCGGGCCCGAGCCCTTGAACAAGCGGCTTTCTCTTCTACGCGCCGAATGCGTCAAAAAAAGACTTGAAGCCGAAGCGACTGACTTAGCCGAGCGCACCATCGCCAATGGCGTCGGCTCAAAAGAAAATCTCGTCGGCACGGGCAAAGACAACCTGTCCGACGCACTTGACCGCCGTGTGGTCTTTCGAGTGATCTCGTGCGCGACGTAGAGTCACAAACACGCGAAGGCTCTTAAAGCCAACCCCCAACGGCTCCCAATCTGCGAGTGTCCGGCGAAATCGCCGGACACTCGCAGGCAACTCTTTCCGACCCCCCTCACAAATTTTCCCTTAACCGCGGTTCCCTGGCGACGTAGCCAATCCGAAAGAATTCATGGACACGAGCTTTATCGAAGAGCTGGACAAGTCCGGCTACATCGCCAGGCTTTACCGCTAAAAGAAAAAAACGGCGGTGAGAGATCAGTTCTCTCCCGCCGTGTTCTTTAGCATCGGAAATCGATCGAGCTATCCACCTAGTAACTTTTTCATCCTGGCGATGGTTTCAGGGGTCTGATTCAAGGCGTCTCTGACGATTTTTTCGAGTTCGTCTCCAGGCACCGCGTCGAGATCAAACTTACGCTTATCCAGGTCCGCGAGAAACTCAGGATCTTTTATCGTCGCATTGAAAGCATCGCGAAGAATTTTCACGCGGTCCGGCGGAATGCCCGGCGTTCCCAGCATGGGGCGACCGAGCGCACCGGCCGCAAGAATCACCGAAGCGAGTCGTCGACTACCCTCGGCAGTTTTGTAACGATCCATCAGTTCCCAAATCGTCGGAGTCTCGGGCAATTTGGCATCCCGTTTCCGGCCGGTCTGAACAATATTGCGCACAAAGCCTATTTTGCGCCAGGTGTGGTAAGGCTCACGCGACAGAAAGGCTTCGATCGTAAAAGCCCGGCAGTGAATTTCGCCCCTTTCGACGGCGAGATCGATTTCCGGCCCGCCTGGATAACCTTGAACCAGGTGAAACTTCGTACCCAGTGTCTCCTCGAAAAGCTTGGGCAAATAATACGCTGAATCCGACGTGCCCTGCGCGCCGCAGCGTGGCGCCTCTTTGGCGTTGCGCACATCGTCAATCGTCTTGTACGGAGTGTCCGCCCGCATGTACATCTGCGACTCGCCCTGCACAGGAGAACCGATCCAAACAAACTTACCCCAATCGTACTGGACTTCCGGTCGACCGATCAGTTGGTCGAAATAAAGCGCCGGAACGATAGAACCGATCAAGCTTAAGCCATCCGGTTTGGTCTTGTTGTAAACATAATTTGCCGCGATCTTGTGCCCCGCGCCCGGCATGTTTTGCACGATCAGGTCCGGCTTTCCTGGAATATGCTTGCCCATATGCCCCGCTAAAATGCGCGACCATTGGTCATACAGCGCGCCAGCGGTCGTGCCCGCGTAAACCGTGATGGTTTTCCCTTTATAGAAATCGGCCTGAGCGAAAACGGACGTCGACCACATCAAGCTCGCAGAAAATGCGAATGCACACAGAACTCGAAAAAATCTCTGGGATTTACACATAAGAACTCCTCTCCAAACCTCGTTGGTTTCGTAACGTAACATGGAACAGTTGCGCATACAAAATCAGAGAGAACTACAGCCTTAGTGAAGGGTTCGAAAGCATCAAGTTGTTCAATTTGCAAAAGTTATTCGGGTTTGGCGCCGAATTTATGCACGGTACCATCCGGCAGCGTCAGGTAGGTATGCACCGGAACGGATTTGCCGTCGGGGCCGCTGTCGTAACGAATTTTATAAATGCGTCCGTCGGCCAGCGAGATCTGTTCCACAAGTCCAAGCGGATACTTAAATTCTACGAGCCGATGACCGTTTTCGTAAATCGACGTCACATCTTCATAATCGTAATTAAAGCGGCTCGTCGAATCCGGGCTTTGTATTTCAACAAGTCGCCCCGCGACATCGTAGAAATAGTTGACGACCCGCTTATTATCATCAAATGCCTTGCTGACTCGATCCCGCCAGTCATATTCAAATTGTATGGACGTTTGATTGGATGCCACGAGTCGCCTAAGATTTCGACGGCGATCACGTTCGATCTTTACACTCATGCCGGTCGAGCTACGAAACTGTGTTAGTCCACCATCGACACCACGTCGCGCGTTATAAGTACCCGGAAAAAACAATTCGGCCTTGTCGATTCGCTTTAAATGCCACGCATCACCGTTCCACCGAAGACGTGAGCCGAAAAATGGCGTTGCCGTTTGCCGGTGTTCGTAGAGTACATCGGCAAAGCCCGATCCTTTCGAAATTCTCTCAAAATGAATTTTATTCCCATCACAGAGGTACAAGTCCATGTAAGTGTAAGAATCCATGTCACCGAGTGGGTACATATCCCATGAAAGCGCGGTGTTCCTCCCGAAAGTACGTGACTGCGAGTCCCAAGAACGATAGCAACGCGTGACCGCGACCGGAGCAGTGCCTGGAACAAAGAAGTCTGTCTTTCTTACCATCACGAGACCGGATCTGAGATCTACTTCGATTTCGTCCACGTCGCCATCGATAAAACTTTTTTGGAGACAATTATCGATAGCCACTTCAAACGTTCGCAACGATATCCTTGCGTCCCGCTGCTTTTTCATGACCAGGCATGGATAACGACCGTCGGCTTTTTTCAAGTCTGGCTTGGTATAGGAGGATAAGACCTCCGGCTCGTATGAAAGCTCGTTTTTAGCTACTCGATACTCATCCACTACCGCGCGTGGCCCCAGCCCTTCAAAACTCTCAGCCACCAGGTCAATATTGCTCGCCGGGCCAATGCGATCAGCCACAACGCTGGTAGGATCGATAATTTTGGGCAAGCGAAAGGCCATGATGCCAATGTCACGGCTAATCAGCTTGCGGACGCGAGTGCGAACCAACTCTAGGTTCTCTTGATCCGGCACTCGCCGAGAACTTAGTAGATAACTCGAGACCATACCGAAGCGACCCCGAATTACAAAATAGTTGTACATCGAGGATGGACCCAACTCGCGAATATACATGTCCTCATCAGTAATCCCTATCAACACAGCGGACTGATCGTTAGCAAGATGAGGAAGTCGGCGCTTCATCAATTCGTCGAATTCGTCAGCAATGAGCCTGCCACTTTCGGAATCACGAACGCTAGCGTCCAATGCAATGGGCGCCAACAACTCGACAGCCAGGCCATACTTCTCCCAGTAATATCGCGGCAGATCGTTTAAGCCGAGATCCCCGACATTTCCGAGTGGAATTAGGTACACGCGCCGATTTGTCTGCACCATTGCGGGTTGTTGATCCGGCGGATGATCGAGCAAGTCGACACTCTTGCCTTGATCCGTAGACAGGTTGAGTTCGGTAAAAATCCAAGGACCCTGTCCGCTCCCAGCACGCGAGAACAAGGTCCCCCTATTTTTTGGGCCACTAACTGGAATAAACAATTCACTCTCTCCAAAATACCATTCGGCATCACCAATATAACCTCTCACGAACCAGCCCAATTTGATCGGGCTGCCCAGCATCTCAACGGCGCCTTGGTGTTCATTCGCAAGGTTAATAGCTTCCTTCACAATCGGTGAAAACCGCAGCAGACCAAAAAGTGGCAAATAGCGATTCAAATACGACCAATAAAGCTGAACGACGGCGATCAGGAGCACGGCAATCAACCCGCGACACAGGTTGCGCCACGAAACGAAGCGCCGCACATTCAGAGGTTCAGGTTTAGCGACGGATACAGGCGCGCCGCATATACGACATCGATCCTTGCCTGGGGTGAGTTCCGCGCCGCATTTGCGGCAATGTTCGACCGTGCTCAGCTCAGTCACGCCTTTCATCGAGTAGACGGAGCCAATTTTATCTCGCCGCGAGGTCTGTGAAAAGCGCGAAAAATCAATGCTCGCCAAGCGAAAAGATCAACGCGTTTGAAGCAGAGTTCCTACTGTACAAGAAAGGCGGGCGCAAACTTCAATCCGTCGCTGACGACAGAGAATTTGGAACCGATCTACTGCAGGTGTGCCCCGACGATTGCGAGCACTACTTCGCGATCAACCCGTCGATCGAAATCGCTCCCGCGCCGCCGAACACAAGAGCTAGCGCCATTAAAAAGAGCGCCAATGTGTATTCGATGCCACTGCCCTTGCCGGGTCCTTGAGCTAGAAAGAAACCGTTGCTCCAGTGGCTCAGAAACAGCGCGAAGGCGATAAAAACCGCCAAGCAAAACGCCACCGGCCGGACGAGGAAACCGAGCGTCATCGAAACCACCGTAGAGAGCTCGATCACCAAAGCAAAAATTCCCACCGGCACAGGAACATGATACTTGTCCCGCCAATTGGTCACCTGAGCCATAGGTCCTTTACCACCATGCCAGCCGAACGCATGCTGCGTGCCGTGCATGAAAAACGTCAGCGCTAAACCAAAGCGCAGAAAAACATACGAAAATGAATTTTCCGTCAGAAATATCGAGTCCACTTCTTCCTCTCCTTCGCTATTTTTTGCCTGATGGATAATACCGAATTGCGCACGCCCACTTTCCACCAGCGCCGACCATAGCAGAAGTCTGATGACGGAAGCAAAATGGGTACAGAATCAGCCCATCTCTTGACGCGCTTCGCCGCGGTATACTAATCGTTTCTTTAGGAATTTTTTGAAGCCATTCGCCGGCGGCGCTCGCGTGAGCGAGCGTAGGATGCTGAATGAGGTATTGAATGCGAACGACCGATGGAGGGCCAAACTGATGCGGATTATCGACGCCGACGGACATATCAACGATCACGCCTGCGGCGAGGAAATCGCCGAGTACATGCCCAAAGGCAATCAGATGGCGAAATTGTTTCCCGAGTTCGATCATCTGCACTTTCGCTATTTGAAACAGAACCGCCGCACCACCGGCAATCCTTCGCCGGAGGATTGGAACCAATTTCTCGAAAAGACCGGCATTAGTTGGACCGTGCTCTACCCGACCGCGGGATTGGCTGTCGGAAGGATTATGGCGCCGGATTGGGCGGTGATCGCGTGCAGGGCCTACAATACGTGGCTTTATGAAAAATTTCTCAGCAAGAATTCACGGCTCAAGGGTGTGGCTCTCATTCCCATTCAAGATATCGACGCGGCGATTGTCGAGCTGCACCGCGCGGTGAAAGAGCTGGGCATGCTCGGCGGCATGTTGCCGTCGAACGGCGAAGCGATCCAGGGCCACTTGGGAAATAGAATTTACTGGCCGCTTTATGAAGAGGCGGAAAAGCTCGGCTGCGCTTTGGCAGTCCATGTCGGCTGTCTGCACCACATGGGTCTCGATTCGTTCAGTACCTATTATCCGGCGCACGCTCTCGGCCATCCGTTTAGCCTGATGATTCAGGCGTCGGCCATGCTCGCGCACGGCGTATTCGATCGTTTTCCCAAACTGCGCGTGGCGTTTCTCGAAGGCGGCGCGACTTGGGTGCCGTTCATGATGGACCGCCTGGATCGTTCCTATCATGACGGTCACGTACAGTTGGATCTTGACGGGGAACTGATCGGCGGGCCGAAGCAAGGCGAAAAAGCGAGTGACTATTTTAAGAAGCAACTGGGCGAAGGGCGCATCTTCGTCGGTTTCGATTGCGACGACGATGGGCTGGGCACGGCGGTGACGAAAGGCGGACGGCAATCCTTTTTATTCGGCAGCGACTTTCCCCACGAGGTCTTCGACGCGGCCAAATGCCGCCATGAGATCGACGAGTTGCTCCAACGCGAGGATTTAACTCAAGAAGACAAGGAATCCGTTCTAGGCGGAAATGCGCTCAATTTCTATCGGCCCGCACTTTAGATCGCAGGCGTATCACACCGGCTATCTTTCGGCGGTGCTATTCTTTAAACGCTTCTTCACGCGTCTTGCTGAACGCGGGTATCAACACCGTACACATCGCGAGCACGGCGAGGGCGAGTAATGTCGCGCTGATCGGCCGCTGCACGAACACCCAGGGATTGCCGCGCGAAAGCAACATCGCGCGGCGTAGATATTCTTCCATCAGGGGACCTAAAATGAAGGCGAGCAGCATCGGCGCCGGCTCGCAGCCGAGTTTGGAGAAGAGATACCCCAGCGCGCCGAAGAGCGCCATGAAGTAAATGTCGAATTCGGTATTTTTGAGGCTGAAGACGCCGATAGCGCAGAAAACCAGAATTCCCGGGTACAAATATTGGTACGGTATCATGATCATGCGCACCCACATGCCGATGAGAGGATAATTGAGGATGACTAGAAATAAATTGCCGATCCACATCGACACGATCATTCCCCAAAAAAGCGCCGGCTGTTCGTTGATCACCGACGGTCCCGGCTGAATGCCGTGGATGATCATGGCCCCAACCATCAGCGCGCTGACCGGGTTAGACGGAATCCCCAAGGTGAGCAACGGGATAAAAGATGTTTGCGCCCCGGCGTTGTTGGCCGACTCCGGCGCGGCGACGCCCTCGATCGCCCCCTTGCCGAACTGGGCGCGGTTCTTCGAGATTTTTTTTTCGATGGAGTAGGCAGCAAAAGAACCCAAGATCGAACCGCTGCCGGGAAGAATGCCCAACGCCGAGCCGATAACCGTGCCGCGAAGAATCGGCGCGACCATGCGTTTGAAGTCCTCGCGAGTGGGCCAGAGTCCGGTGATTTTCGTCACCATCACCGAGCGCTGAGCTTCGTTTTCCAGGTTTCGAATGATTTCACCTAAGCCGAACATGCCCATCGCGACGGTCACAAAGCCGATGCCGTCGGCGAGCTCAAAGACGCCAAAGGTGAAGCGCTGCGTGCCGGAAGTAACGTCGGTGCCGATGAGTCCGAGCAGCAGGCCGAGCACGACCATGCCGATGGCATGCAGCAAAGAACCCTGCGCGAGCACCACAGACGCCACCAGACCGAGGACCATCAGGGAGAAAAATTCCGCCGGTCCAAACGTGAGCGCCACCGCGGCTAGCGGCGGGCCGAACCCCGCGATTAAAAATGTCGCCACGGTCCCGGCGAAAAACGAACCGATGGCCGAAGCAGCGAGCGCGGCGCCCGCCCTTCCTTGCTTCGCCATTTGGTAGCCGTCCAGAGTCGTGACGACGGAGGCCGCCTCTCCGGGGAGATTAACAAGAATAGAGGTCGTCGAGCCGCCGTACTGCGAGCCATAGTAAATGCCGGCAAGCATGATCAGCGCGGTAACCGGCGGCAAGACAAATGTGACGGGCAGCAGCATGGCGATGGTAGCGGTGGGACCGAGGCCGGGCAAAACGCCGATCGCGGTGCCGAGGAAAACCCCTAAGAAACAGTAGGACAAGTTGGCAAAGGTAGCGGCCGTTTGCAGCCCCAACAGAAGATGTCCCAGTAATTCCATGGTTATCTGCCCTGTTCCCGATCTTTGGCTTCAACCGCCGAACCACGGACCAATGGCCGGCAGCGGAATGCCCAAGCCTTTGAGAAACACCAGAATGCAAAAGATCGTCAAACCAGCCGCGATTAACAGCGTCGGGCGCCAGCGAAACCGCGTGCTCGCGCTGGCGCTGATGATGACAAGAAGGGGTAGGGCAACCGCCAAACCGGCGCCGCGCACGATAAATCCGAATATGAGCACCGAAACGCTGACCAGCGCAAATCCTTTAAATGTGAACGCGCCGATCGGGGTTCCGGATACGATAAAAGATCGGATCACGGCAATGGCGCCAATGGTAGAGAGTACGCCGCCAAGGATTGTCGGAAAATAAGCGGGGCCCATCTTGACCCCCGTGCCCATGCTATAGTCGCGGGCGACAAGAATCGCGCTGATACCAAAGAAGATATAGATCAGACCGGTGCAAAAATCTTTGCTGCTACGGATCATGGTCTTCATCTACGCGCCCATCAGTCAGTCGAGCTTGGATCATCGCGCCTTGTACAACAAGTTACGGGCAAAAAAAAGGCCGGGGCGATGCCCGGCCTTTTTTCTTTCAGTTCTGTCATAGATCGTTTTCAGTCGGCATACACGCCGGCGTTTTTGATGATTGGGCCCCACCTGTCGATTTCGGCTTTGAGAAGCGCGCGATGAGCCTCTGGCGTAGCACGGTTATTGGCAACCGGTTCGCTGCCTAAGTCAGCAAAGCGCTGCTTCACGGTAGCGTCCTTCAGTGATTCTTGCAAAGCTTTAGTGAGTTTCTCGATCACCGGCTTCGGCGTCCCCTTCGGCCCGTAGAGCGCATGCCAGATCGAAACTTCGAAGCCCTTCAGCCCAGCTTCATCCATCGTTGGGACATTGGGCAGTGATGGCACACGTTTCGCTGACGTTACGCCATAGACCTTGATCTTCTCGGCTTTGATCTGGCTCGTCGTGTTGGTCGTCTGGTCGCACATGAAGTCTACCTGGCCGCCCAGCAGATCGTTCATGGCCGGGGCCGTACCACTGTAGGGAACCGTGGTGACGTCGGTCTGAATCGCGCTCATGAAGAGCATGCCGCACAGGTGCGAGGCGGCGCCGAGGCCGGCGTTGGCGTAATTGACCTTGTCCTTGTTCGCCTTCACGTAAGCGATGAGCTCCTTGAGATCCTTGGCGGGAAAATCTTTTTTCGCCACCAGGGTCATCGGCACCTCGTTGATCAGCCCGATGTGCTCGAAGTCCTCCAAAGGCTTGTAGGGCAATTTGCGATATAGAGCCGGCGCGGTGGACATGCCGATATGGTGAATAAGAATCGTGTAGCCGTCAGGCGTCGCCTTAGCCACCCGGTTCGCGGCGATTGTCCCTCCGGCACCTCCCACATTTTCTACGATGACCTGTTGCTTGAGCGTTTTAGTCATCGGCACGCTGAGCAAACGCGCC
>Ga0184612_10001693_pt1 | contig 10683 bp, 9 predicted proteins | sample PLM3_60_coex_FD_133163 | JGI IMG/M metagenome (GOLD analysis project Ga0184612, IMG submission 133163) | Groundwater sediment microbial communities from an aquifer in East River, Colorado, USA - PLM3_60_coex | ecosystem: Environmental > Terrestrial > Soil > Riparian zone | place: USA: East...
GTATACGCCAAACGACTATCGCAACAGCGCGAACATCAAGTTCAATCCCACGAGGTACAACTTTTTTAACGCGGCGATGGCGATGAACGAATACTCGGAGCCGCCCGATTATTGCGCCGGGCCAATGTGGGCCATCTTCGACACGGATGCAGTCCAGAGGGAAGGATGGAAGATCATGCCGCCCCACGTGGATCCAGAGGGGTATTTCTTTTCGGCGAACACGCTCGCGGAACTCGCCGCCGCCATCGAGAACGAATATCAAGCTAAGCCGATGAAGGCCGCGACTTTGCAAGCGACGGTGGAACGGTACAACTCGTTCGTTGACTCGGGCGAGGACATCGATTTCGGCAAGCCGGCGCCCCAATACAAGATTCAGACGCCGCCGTTCTATGCTGCCTGGGCGACGCCGGTGATTCACGACACTCGCGCCGGTCTCAGAATCAATGCGAGATGCCAGGTGATCGACATGAACGGCCAGGTAATCCCCGGTCTCTATTGCGCCGGCGAGTCAGCCGGCGGATTCAATCAACACGGCATGGGCCGCTGCGCCACCCAGGGCTACATCGCCGGTATAAATGCTGCGCGGGAACCACAATACGAATGAGCTTGCCTTACTCCGAAGAAGATTGTTCTCGCGCCAAGCCGCGAACGAACCGAAATTCGAATATCGAAATCCGAAACAAACCCTAAAGACTTAAATCCCAATTATGAAATCCCAAACGGGCTTGTTTGGAACTTTATGAATTTTGACCATTTGAAATTGTTTCGAATTTCGGATTTCGAGTTTCGAATTTGCAGTTTTGTTTGGCGCGACCTTGCTCAGCGTGGTGAATTTATCGAACCACTTCTTTTTCTTTGCGCGAGTCATAGAAGCGATTGTCATCAGTGACAACTATAGTTGGAAAAGAATGAAAGGAAGAAACCAATGTCACGCAACCAAATCCGCATCGAATTTACCAGCAAAACGCCTTTCGCCGGTGGCGTCTCCTTCGGCAATACCGGCCCCTATGAGCGCCTATTAGGAATGGCATCCTTTGCGATCGATCCCCATGAAAAGGATTTACCATTCGTCGTCGACTTAGATTTGGCGCCGCGGAACCCTGACGGCCTGGTGGAGTTCAAGGCCGTTCTCGACATCGTCAAACCAGTGGATTTGAGCCGTGGCAACCGTCGCCTGCTGTTCGACTTTTCCAATCGAGGCAACCGTGGAGCCTTCACTCGGTTGAACGACAGCGGCGGCTCGGATCTTTCAAAGGAGAGCTATGCCGGCAACGGCTTTCTCAATCGGCTGGGTTACACTGTCGTGTGGTGCGGCTGGCAGGGCGACCTGGTTTACACTGGCAACAATCTCGTGGCCTTCCTGCCGGAAGCCAGGCAAAACGGCCAGCCATTGCGCGGCAAAGTTCGTCAGGAGTTTATCGTCGATCGACGCGGCGTTCTCGCCATGCCCGTGAGCGGGGCGGCCAACATTCAATGCTATCCGGTGCTCAATCGAGCCAACGCGACTCTCACCGTGCGCGAGAAAGAGGCGGACCCGCGAGTACCAATGCCCGACAGTGAATGGGAACTGGCCAAGGCTAAGGATACGGACGGTAAGGTGGAGTTTACTCCCTCTAACACCGATCTTTACGTCAAAGGCGGTTTCAAGCCAGGCTGGATCTATGAACTGATCTACGACACCGAAGGGTCGCGTGTTATGGGCCTTGGTTTCCTCGGGTTGCGCGATCTTGCCTCGTTCTTGCGGTATGACACCCGGGATGCAGCGGGCAATGCAAATCCTCTCGCCGGCTCTTGGGACAAAGCATACTGCTACGGCGCGTCACTCGCCGGGCGTGTCGTTCGCGAGTATGTCTATGAAGGCTGGAACCGCGATGCGAAAGGCCGCAAAGTCTTTGACGCCGTTCTCACTCACACAGGCGTGGGCCGTCTTTTTTTCAACATGCGCTTCGCTCAGATTGGGCGCTACCCACGCCAGCATGAAGAGCATTCCTGGCCATCGGAGCGCTACCCGTTCACATTTACGCCTGTCCCCGACCCATTTTCCGGAAAGTTGGATAGCGTGCTAAAGCGTCCGGATACCGATCCATTGGTCATACACAGCCATACAGCCGGCGAATATTGGGAGCGGCACGGCTCGATGACCCACACTGACCCGCGGGATGGGAGTGATGTAGAGATTCCGGAGAGCGTGCGTATGTACGCCCTTGCCGGTGCGCCTCACGCTGCGATAGCGGCCGACAACCCACGCTGGATCGGCCAGCTGCCACCGAATAATATTTCGCCGCAACCGTTTTTGCGTGCCTGCTTTGCGCTGATGGATCGGTGGGCGACCACCGGGGAAGCGCCGCCGCCGAGTCGCGTCCCAAAGCGGTCGGATGGCACCTTGGTATCGCCGGAAGAGGCACTCGCGCGCTTTCCGAAAATCCGCGGTGTCAATATTCCCGGGACGCCGAGCCGGTTGCCGTACTGGAACTACGGCCCGGAGTTCGACGATCGCGGAATCATGAGTGTGTTCCCGCCTGAAGCGTTAAAGGGTCAGGAGTACCCCGTCCAGGTTCCGCAAGTCGATGCCGACGGCAATGACATGGGCGGAGTGCGTTATCCGGACATGCAAGTGCCGTTGGGCACCTACCTCGGCTGGGCATTGCGCAAAGCAGGCTTCGCCGAGGGTGAGCTGCTTTCCACCAACGGCTGTATCAGTACCTTTGCGCGTACCAAGGCGGAGCGTGAAAAGAACGGCGATCCTCGTCTTTCGATTGAAGAGCGCTATGCTAGCCATGCGGCCTACGTGGAGGCCGTGCGACGAGCGGTCGATGGTCTGGTCAAAGAAGGATTGATGCTACCGGAAGACGGCGAACGATACATCGAAGGCGCGCAGAAGAAAAATCCCCTGGATCCATCCGTCCCGCTGGAACCGTTGGTAACCGCGGGGCGCGAGGACTAACGCAATCCAGGGTTAGTACGATACTGGATCGAGCTCACGGATTGTCCTCATTGAAACGCCTGACGCTTTCACTGTTTTGTATAGGAGCCCGTGGAGGTCGTTAAAGCACGTGGATGCGCCGACAACTAAGAATCTGCTGAGTGACTTAAGAGGTCTCATTTTGCGGACCCGCCAAGACGTCGCACGCACGGTAAATTCAAGCCTCGTCCTGCTTTACTGGAAAATCGGCCAGCGAGTCCGGACGGAAATACTCGAGGAAAAACGGGCAGCTTACGGAAAAGAGATTGTGGCAACGCTGTCGTCACAATTGATGCCGGAATTTGGCGAAGGATTTGGCGCGAGGAATCTATTTCGCATGATCAGATTTGCCGAGGTTTTTCCCGACGAAAAAATTGTGTCAACACTGTCGTCACAATTGGGCTGGAGCCATTTCGTCCAAATCATTGCCCTTAAGGACGATCTCCAGCGAGAATTTTACGCGGCCGTGTCCCGGATTGAGGGCTGGAGCGTCCGGCAGTTGAGAGCAAAGATCAGCGGCATGCTATTCGAGCGCACCGCCCTTTCCAAGAAACCAACCGAACTCATAAAGCAGGAGATCGTTGCTGCCCGAGAGCAGGATCAGATCACACCGGATTTGGTTTTTCGCGATCCGTACTTGTTAAATTTTCTGGGTCTCAAAGATGCGTTCAGCGAAAAAGATCTGGAGGAAGCCATCCTACGGGACCTAGAGAACTTCATCCTTGAAATTGGGGTTGGATTTAGTTTTGTGGCGCGTTAGAAACGGATCACCGTGGACGATGAGGATTACTACCTTGATTTACTCTTTTACCATAGAAAGCTTCGCCGTCTGGTGGCCCTTGAGCTCAAGCTCGGAAAGTTCAAAGCAGCCGACAAAGGGCAAATGGAACTTTACCTTCGATGGCTTAACCGATACGAGCGACAACGGGGCGAGGAATCGCCGATCGGACTTATTCTGTGCGCTGATAAATCAGATGAGCATGTCGCGCTGCTACAATTGGGCAAAAGCGGCATACGAGTGGCTGCATACATGACAGAATTGCCCCCGCGGCGCTTGCTAGAGGAGCAGCTCCACAAAGCAATCGCGCTGGCCAAGGGACGGCTCGAACATGATAAAGATGACGAACAGAAGAACGAGGATTGATGGGGCGGCCAAACGCCGCACGGAAAAAGAATCCGCTGGACCCGTCTCTAGCGTTGGGCCCGTTGGTAACCGTGGCCCGCGAGGTTTAGCACGCTCGCCGACGTTGTCGCTCACGTCAACCTCCATGAGAGAAAATTCATATGGCTGAGTCAACGGACGAACTGCGGGAAAAGGTCGCCGTTTCGTGTCGCATCTTGGCAATGGAAGGTTTGGTTGACGAGATTCTGGGTCATGTCAGCGCTCGGATCGCTGACGCGGATGAAATGTGGATACGCTGCCGGAGCCCGGAGGAGGAAGGCGTACGCTACACAACAGTGGACGCGATACGGCGCGTGGACTTCGACGGTGAAGGGCCGCACAAGGACGAAAAATACCAACTACCCAACGAACTGCCGATTCACGGCGAGATGTATAAAAAGCGGCCGGAGGTAGGTTGCGTCATTCACGCACATCCCAAGGAAGCGCTCATTTGCGGCATCACTGAGCTTGAATTCCGTCCCATCTTCGGCGCGTTCAATATAACCGCCATGCGCATGGCTTTAGAGGGTATCCCGGTATTTCCGCGCTCCTATCTCGTCAACCGTCCGGAGCTTGCTGCTCCTATGATAGAAATCATGGGTGAGAAATCGATCTGCCTGATGAAGGGTCATGGGATTACCGTCACCGGTAAGACGGTCGAAGAAGCTACAGTGCGCGCTTTGAACTTCAACACGTTGGCTAGAGCTACATTGCAAGTCGCTCTAACCGGCCGAAGAGCCCCGGACATCTCGCCAGAAGATATTGAAAAACTCCCCGATCTAGGGTCCACCTTCAATGACACATGGGTTTGGCGCTACTATGTGAGGAAGCTCAAAGAAGAAGATTTCCGTTTAAGCCATTGATGCGAGAAGTAATCTTGCGCCGTGGTTCTCAGTCTCGGGGTTTTTTCAAAGCGCAAGGTAAAAAGATTCGACCTCTTGTCCCCACTTCGAAGTGTTTTTGCGAGTTTTCGCCTCCACTAATTCGAGAACAATTTTTTCATCCGTTCGATAACTTCAGGCGGTTGCACGACAACCTCCTTCGCTAGGGCCTCTAGTTCTTCTACGGGCAAGCCATTGGCTTCCCATTCTCGTTTCTTTACTTCGGCCAAGAGTTCCGGATCGTTCATGGTTTTTGCGAATGCGTCGCGCAGAGCCTTCGTTCGGTCGGGTGACATGCCGGGAGGGCCGATGACCGGGCGGCCGAAATCTCCCGGCGATAGTAAGACAACCGCCAAGCGCTTGATCGCTTCGGGCGTCTTATACTTCTCCATGAGCTCATAAATTGTTGGGACATCAGGCGATCTCGCATCGCGCTTTTTTCCGCCTTGAACAAGCAGCCGAACAAAACCTGTTTTCGTCCATGTGCGCCCGGGCTCGCGGCCAAAAAAAGACGACAACGTCCCCGCGCGGCAGTGCATCTCGCCTTTCTCTACGGCAAGATCGATGTCGGCAGCTCCCTGGTAGCCCACCACAACATTGAATTTTGCACCGAAGGCGTCTTCCAATAGCTTGGGGAAATAATAGTCGGTACTGCCTATCCCTGTGGCACCGCACTTTGGCGGATCAGTCGTTTTGCGGAGATCTTCTATGGTTTTGAAGGGGGCATCCGCACGAATGTAGAGCATTTCGCTCGTCCGCTCCGGAGTACCGATCCAGGTGAACTTGCTCCAATCAAAATTGACCTCTTTGCGTCCGATCAGCTGGTCAAAATAGAGCGCCGATGAAATCAACCCGATCGTCAGTCCGTCGGGCTTGGCAACACTCGTAAAATAATTGGCCGCCGAGATCGAGCCCGCGCCCGGCATATTTTGCACAACGATAGTTGGATTTCCTGGAATATATTTATCAAGATGTTTGGTAATCATCCGCGCCCACGTGTCATAGGCGCCTCCCGGTGTGAACGCCACGATGACTCTGAGGGTTTGGCCTTTGTAAAAGGGTTCAGCTTGCGCGCTTAAGTTGTCAGCCGGCAAAAGACTGCAGCCGAAGAGACACAGCACAAACAGGATCGTCGTTTTTGACATGGTCCACGTCCTCCTTTGTTGTCCCTGATGCGCTTAGACCTGGAGCCCGTAAAGTCGAGCCGGATTGGTTTCGAGAATCTTTAACTTCGCCGTTTCGCTGATGTCCTTTCTCTTTTGAACTTTGCGCACGACGAAGGGCTCGCGGTCGCCATGAGGCATGTCCGACCCGAATACCATATTGTCCTCTCCGACGAGCTCGATAACTTGGGGCAAGAGAACATCGTCCGCTTCCGTGCTGAAAAAGAGATTCCCTTTACGCACGTATTCCATCGGCGGTAAGGCATGTTGCGGCGCCGTTTGTGAATGAAATGTCGAAAGCTGGTTACGCGTGCGCCTAAAACGGTGATCCATTCTCTCGAGGACAAAATGAACCCACTGGCAGCCTGCCTCCAAGAAGCTGACTCTCAAGTCGGGAAAACGATCCAACACGCCGCCACTTATCAAACCTACAAGTCCCATCATTACGGGCACAAGAAAGGCGATGACTCCCGAAGGATAGATGTGACTGTAGATATTATTTAGAGCAGGGCAACTCCAGCCCACGTGGACGGCCAGCGGTAATTTCTCTTCGGCGAGTGACTCGAAGAACGGTAAAAGTGTCGGGTGATCGAACGTGAGATCGCCGGCGGTGCCGAGAATCATCACGGCTGCGGCACCGAGAGACTTTGCTTCACGCACTTGGCGGACTGCCGCTTGAACATCGTCGAGGTTGACGATTGCGGCCCATCTGATCCGCTCATTGCCTGCGAGTCGATCGCCCAGCCAGCGGTTGTAAGAAGAATAAAGCGCGGTCGCAAAGGCGTTGTTTGATGTAAGCGGGTAGGCAAGAAACAAGCTGGGATACACCACCTGGATTGCGATATCCTCTGCGTCCATCGAACGCAACCGTGCATTAATATCCGTAAGCTCCATGCTTTCAATACTGTCGGGCTTCAGAGCTGTATGCCTTGTGGGTATTCCGTCGTAACTCGCAGGTGTGCCTAGATTGTTGCAGCCTCGCCCCACGCGTCGGGGGAACATCTGCTCGTCAATGACCCAGTACGCCAGACCATCCCGGCCAATGACCGAAGGGCGTTGAGGCCGAAAGGCCGGTTCCAGGTATTGATCACTGAACGTCGTGGGGCACTCTTCGACGTGACCGTCGGCATCGATGTATTTCATCACCACACCTCCTGCTGTTAGATAATGTTAGATAATGGTTGCCATGGCTAAATTTCTCCATCCCTGGGCTTTACTCACAAGCCGTAAAGTCGCTTTGGGTTATCGCCCAAAATCTTTTGCGCCAACGACCGGCTGATTTTGCCACCGCGCGCGAGTGTCTGGATGGCCTCAATATCGTTTGAGTAGTCGGCGTGGCCGTAGTCCGTACCGACCATGAGATTATCCTCCCCGGCGTACTCGACTACGTAGGAAAAATCATCGGAAGTTTGGCAGGCAACGTAGATCCGGTTATCGCGCAATAGACTGGCAGCCGCGAGATTGCGCTCCTTGGGACGAACTTGAGAAAGCGCATGCCCCGCGTACTTGCGCTGAAACTCGCGTTCGGCTTGCGTCCGGATAACTAGATCGTTAATGGCATAGGGAATCCACTGGGAGGTGGTTTCGACAAATGCCCACCGTAGATCGGGAAACTTTTCCGGCACTCCCTGATAGATCAAGTTATTAAACGCGCCCACCGACGGAAGTTTGAAGCGTGAGAAAACATCCTGTCCAAATTGATCGTAGTAACCAAAATTTCCCGTGCCGGCGTGAATGCAAATCGGCAGGTCGAGCCGTTGCGCCACTTCATAGACAGGAAACAGGGAACTATCGGATAGCAGGCGCTCGCCCTCGAAGCCGCGCATAAAAACGCCGCAGGCGCCGTTGGCTTTGCCAAAATTGATTTCCTCGATGGCGCGGTCCATGCATCGAAGCGGAGGGAGGACAACCCAGCGAAGCCGGGTTTTCCCTAGTTTCCAGATTTGAGCGAGCCAGCGGTTATAACCGCGACAAAGCGCCAACTCCACTTCGGCTCGAGCCGTCAGCGGCCGTAAAAAAAGCGAGGGATAAAGAACCTGGATGTCGATGCCCAATGAGTCCATGTGAGCGAGTCGTGAGGAGACATCGGTAAGATCACGGGACTCCTCGGGGACGTTGAGGCCAAGATTAGAGTTGGGGAAGACACGCTCATCGATGCGCCAATACTCGACTCCGTTCTTGGTCGAAACTAAGAGCTCGGGTGCAAAGCGGCGGTCTTCTTCCAGCATGAAACTCCAGGTGCGCTCGGTTTCAATCACGTGTGCGTCGGCATCGATGACACCCATGAAAGTTTCCTCCTAGAGATTTGCTTCTTAGCAGGGCTGCTGAAAAAAACTCACCTGCTTCGTTGCGCTCAATCGCCTCTCTCCGACGTACAGAACAAGTACGCCTCCGCCTAGCCCGTCCTGAGCGGAAGCCGAAGGATCGATTTCTCGCGCGCCTCGCATCTGAGATCTTTTTGAGCAACCTGCAAGCCGTCAGATGGGCTGAAGCGAAGATTGTTTCCAAGATTCCACCCGGCAGCTTCCTTCTAGTCGCACGAGCAAGTTCTGTCAATTCAAATTTAGCTGGAGGCACGACTAACTGGACGGCTTTGGCTGGTCTTTTCAGCTTCGCTGCAAAGTTGACATGGCAAAGAGAAGTCGACTAGTGTCCGAGTCAGGATGGGCATTTCCTCTAGAAGCGTATGCTAGGAAAGTTGCAGATCTTTTCTTGTTTTGTCCGCGCGCGGCCGCGCAATGCCACGCACTCTGCTGGCAATACTTCTCATGGTCGGATTGGGCTGTGTTGTTTTCGTAGACAAGGTCTTTTAGCGGGTACGGATGGACTATGAGTTCTTGTGGAACAACATAAAGCAAAAATCCGCGGGATGTTTACAGGGCAAACCAACATGGGGGCAAGGAGAAGGCACTCATGAAACGATGGCGGCTCGATCTTCTAATTGGTTTATTGATAGTTGTGCATACCCCATTCTTGAATGCTACCGCGCAGGACAAACCTCCGAAGAAAATCTATTGGGGCGTATCGACTTTGTCGCCGAACTTGTGGATACCTTGGATTGCCAAGGAGGGGAAGATCTTCGAAAAAAATGGACTGGATGTGGAGCCGGTCCTACTGCGGGGCTCGGGCCAAACCTCGCAGGCCATGGTGTCTGGTAGTCTCTTTGCCTCGTCTGTGGCTCAGCCCGCCGTGATGCTGGCGGATCTCAACGGCGCCGATCTGGTGAACGTGGCTCACGGGATTGCAGCGCAGGGCAGCAAGCTCATGGTTAAGCCGGAGATTCGCAAGCTTGAAGATCTCAAGGGCAAAAAGATCGGGATATCGAGCTTGGGCTCGGCGGGCGACTTACTGTTCGGCTACGTTCTCCGGAAGTACGGCATCGACACAAACCGAGAAGTCTTTTGGCTAGCCGTCGGTAACACCGCCGAGCGGCTCCAAGCATTGTACTCTGGGGCGGTCGATGCCGCGGACCTTACTTTTCCTGCGGACTTGCAGGCGGAGCGCAGGGGCTTTCGCGTCTTGCTCGATGCGAAAAAGGAGATCGTTTATCCGACGGCCTCCGTGGTGACGCGGCGCAAGACAATCAGGGAGGATCGCGACACGGTGATGCGCTTCGTGCGATCCTATGTGGAAGGCATCGCCTTTTTGAAACAGAACAGAGAGTTCAGCCAGAAGGTCTTGGCCAAATACTTAAGGACCAGCGATCCGGAGTATTTGGAAGGCGCCTACACTATATTCAAGCAAGATTTCATTGCCGCGCCGTATCCCATCACCAAGGGGCTGGAAGCCATCTACGATATCGTCGCCTTCAGGCGACCTGAGATCCGCAACCACCAGCCAGAAGAGTTCGTGGACACGAGCTTTGTCGCCGAGTTGGACAAGAGCGGGTTTATCAAGAAGCTATACGAGCAAAAGTAGGCGATAGGCGGCAGGCAATAGCAAGAGAGATTCGATTATCCGGCCGCCGAAATCTGTCGGGCGTCATTCCGGGCAAACTGGCGATAGCTAGCGCGACCCGGAATCCAGATGTAAGGGCGGGTTTGAAAACCCGCCCCTACTGGATACCCTACCCGCGTTCGCGGGTATGACGGTGGGGCGCCCGCTGATTTTGTTTTGCGAACTAGAGTTCCAGAACACTAGCAATGTTTAAGCTGCAAAACTATCCGCCTCTGCGGCTGAGTTCTTTCAACAGCTTTTCCCAGCGTTCGAGCTCCTTCTCGTATTTGTCGGTGGCAATTCCATGGTCCGGGCGCCAGCGTTTGAAGCCCAGGTTTTTCGACGCGCTGCCATATTCGAATTTTTCCAGCACCGCTTGGCCTTCCGGCCCCAAAAGATAGTCCGCCAAAAGTAACGCGGCGTGGGGATGGGGCGGCTGAACCGCGATGGCGGCGCCACCGACATTTGTCGGCACGATGTCCATCGGGACCCAATCCACCGGCGCGCCTTTCGCGATGGCGTTCAAGGTGTGGTTGCGAAAGATTGCGGGGGAGGCAAGGACCTCACCCGACGCGATCA
>Ga0184612_10001695_pt1 | contig 10676 bp, 16 predicted proteins | sample PLM3_60_coex_FD_133163 | JGI IMG/M metagenome (GOLD analysis project Ga0184612, IMG submission 133163) | Groundwater sediment microbial communities from an aquifer in East River, Colorado, USA - PLM3_60_coex | ecosystem: Environmental > Terrestrial > Soil > Riparian zone | place: USA: East...
AGCGCAACAGCGGCCATGGTCGTGCCAATCGCCAGTGGCCGCCACCAACCGGGAACTGCTTTCGAAGTTCCGACAGGTGCCTCAGGGAGACCCGCAAAGACACGACTAGCCAGGTCGGACGGGGCATCGAATCGGCTACCGCGACTTTGGACTAAGTTCTGTAGCACCGATAAACACTCGAATTCCTGTTGCAACGCCGGCGACTCCCGTATCTGCGCCTCCAGCTCCATCATTGACGCGGCATCCAGCTCCCCGTCAACATAGGCATTCAGTAAGCGACGCGCGTTTTCCGGTGTCATCAACGTGTTCCTCTGCGGTTTCCGGGATCGTTTGCGCGCGCCAGAGCACGTCGAATTTCACTGCGTGCCCGCGCCAGGCGCGACATGACGGTCCCGATCGGTGCATCAATCACGTTAGCAATCTCCTTGTAAGACAACCCCTCGATCTCACGCAAAACGATTACCTCTCGAAACGTGGCCGATATGGATGCTATCGCTTCATCAACCTGGTATGCCTCTGTCTTTCGCAGCGCCACGGTCTCGGGGTCATCCGTCGAGCCGGAGCAAGCCGACGGCAAAGCATCTGATAATTGGTCGACATCCGTTGCGACCACATCCCTCGGCCGATTGACGTGCAACCACGTAAAGCACGTGTTCCGGACGATCTTCAAAACCCATGAACGCGCATCCGGTCCACGAAATCCATCAAAGAACGTAAATGCACGAAGCATGGCCTCCTGGACTACGTCCTCCGCGTCGTGATCGTTACGGGTAAGCCAACGCGCCAGATTGTAGGCAGCGGTCAGATGCGGCGACACGCTGCTTTCGAAACGGGCCTTTTTGCTTTCCAACACAGCACTAAGCCCTATTATTGTAAGACCGATTCCATAACTATTTATTCCCGAAATCCTGCAGTGGAATAAAAATCCTTCCCGACTAGTCCTACGGTTATCCTATCCAAATCCCAATTAGAGAGGTCAGCGACATGATACAAAACCAAATCAGGGGTGTCCGCAAGCTCTGCTCCGTTACGTTTCTGTTACTAACGCCCGTCTTGCTAGCCGCAATTCCAGCCCGGGCCGCAGGTCCTAAAGCCTACGTTGGCAATTTCAAAGACAATACCATCAGCGTCATCGATATAGAACTAAAACGCGTCACGGCGAATATCCCAGTTCCGCCAGGTCCACATGGCATGGTTATCACCCCGGACAACCGCTGGGTCTACGTAGCGAGCGACGGGACATCAACTGTCAGCGTTATCGACACGGCAACCGATAAAGTCATTGAGAACATCGAAGTGGGCAAAAATCCCCATGGAGTAGCCGTTACCCCGGACGGTAAGTTTGTTCTGGTTGGTGTGTACGACACCGACTCGGTCGCGTTTATCGATACCGCGAGCCGGAAAGTAGTGGGCGGCGTGCCGGTAGGCAAGCCGCACAATATCGCGGTTCATCCGAACGGCGCTGTCGCCTACGTCGGTTCACAGGCACCAGGGAATTTTTCTCTTGCGATCATTGATCTTGCGCGTCGGACAGTGAAAGAAAACGTGCCTCTCGATAAGACACCCCGCGGCCTGGAGTTCGGCCCCAACGGAAAGCATTTATATATTACACAGGCTGGAGTCGAGTCCGTGGTCGTAGTCGATCCGTCAAATAATAAGATCGTGACCCAGATTCCCGTTGGGGTTTCACCGCACTACGCCAATTTCACAGCCGACGGGAAACATGGCTTGACAGCGGTGCAAGGACCAAGCCTTCTCGCGGTATTCAATCCACAAACGAACAACGTTGAGAAATCGATCAAAGTGGGTTCGAGGCCTCACTGGGTAGCCCCGGGCCCCGGTAGCAAAACCGCGTTGACAACGAACGAAGATTCGAACGATGTGTCCATCGTCGATCTGGAGAGTGGCGCGGTGACGAACATCACCGTCGGCAACGCCCCAAGAAAGATTGCCGTGCAAACGGCTCCGGCAAAGCAGGCGTCTTCGAGTCGCCGCATTACGATCAGTGGGTTCGCCTTTGCACCGGCGACATTGAAAGTGAGCGCAGGCGAAACGGTTACCTGGGTAAACGATGATGGCGCGCCACATAGCGTCGCGCTCAAGGATGGACCGGCTTCGGATATTCTGATGCCGGCGAAGAGTTACAGCTCAACATTTGAGCAGGTTGGCAACTTCGACTATTTCTGTTCAATACACCCGTACATGACGGGGAAGATCGTGGTTACGGAGGGCCACGCGGTGACGAGCCTTCCGATAAAATGATGCGTCGCTACCGCACCACCGAGTTGGTGATTTATCAATTCCCGTATAGTTTCTTAACAAAGCCGCTGTCTTCGATCTCCTTCAAAATCGTCGGATCGATAAAGTCACTAGGATTTAGATTTTTCATCTGCGGACGGGTTTTGGCGAGTTGATCTATAATGGTTTGAATCCCTTCTCGGTTCGGATGGGGAATGCGGGGAATGAGTCGCTGAGAGTAGTCGTCATAAGCGGTTTGCATTAAAGACAGATCATCGACGCGAGTAAACTTTCTCAGTACGTTCAGCGCCAGCTCTTTGTTGGTTTTGAACAGATAGATGCCTTCCAGATACGCTTTCATAAATCGGATGACCACGTCGCGATTGGCTTGGATAAAGCTTTTCCTCGCGCCGAAACCATGCATTGAATAGGGCACGCCAAGCTGGCTTAGATCGGCGAGCACCGTGAAACCGGCCCGATTGGCGACCGTGGCATAGGGCTCGGACAAAGCAGCAGCATCGATCGCTTTGTTTTGCAGTGCTAGAAGCTCTTCCTGTTCGCCGCCCACCTGAATGATGGCAACGTCCTTGTCGGGAACCAAGCCCCAGTGAGTCAGCGCATAGCGAATGGAAAAATCGCTGGCGCCTCCCAGTCGAGAAATCCCCACCTTCTTACCCTTCAAAGCCTCCGGCTTTTTGAGTTCGGGACTCGCGAGAATCTTGAACACAAAGGTGTTGAGGGTCGCGGTCAGTCCGACAAAGTCGCCGCCGCTCATGTTGGCGTTAATGTTGGCGACGCCGGCGCTGGTGATAAACTGCAACTCGCCGGCCAAAGCGGCCTGTACCGCCCGCGAGCTCACTGGGACAAAAAGCATCTCGACATCCAGACCATATTTACGCGGCAGGTCCCGTTCCTTCATGATGTAAATCGGATCAAATTGAATGCCTATGGAGGTATAGGCGGCGCGCACCTTGGGCAGGCTCTGCGCTTGTGCCGCATTGGCGAACACTACAATTAATGCCAAACAAATCGCGAATCGCTTGACTCTCAACATAGGTCTCCCCCGTTATCTGTTATGCTATTGTGTGTGTCATTACTGACGATACAGACCGTCGATATATCCCGACCGGTCGAGCTCTTCGATGAAACGCGTTTCGACAAAATCTTTTGCATCGGCATTTTTTGCCGCGGGAAGGCGCTTGGCCGTTTCAGCAAGAACCGTCTTGAACCCTTCCAGCGACGGATAGGGTTTAGTTTGCGTGAAACTTTTTAACAGTTGATACGCATCCTCTGACTCTTTCTCATCCCTTAATTGCAAGCGCTTCCGGATCGCCCGTTTCGGTACCGCGGGGTTGCTCTCATCAAATGGGTCGCATCAATTACAGACTTGACGACTCGTCGAACGATGTCCGGATTCCTCGCGATAAACTTCTGCGTCGTGTTCAAACCTGTCTGCTGAAATGGCAAGTCCATTTCCTGCATATTGACCAGGACACGCATGCCGGCCGCCTGAGGTCTTTGATGCCCCGGGGGCTGAAGAATCGCACCATCAATGGTTTTTCCCTGCATCAACGCCGCAGTGAGCACCGGCACATCGCCAACTTGCACCAAGGTGACATTTTTATCGGCATCGAGCCCCAGTTTCGCCAGGAGCAACCGTGTCGTCCAGTCGGAAACTGTCCCAAAACGCGTGATGCCTAAACGCTTCCCTCGAAGATCGGCCGTCGCTCGGATGTCGGGCTTGACCACCAGACGGTAAAGCGGCCGGCTGAGAAAGCTCGTGACCATCACAACGTCGGCACCTTGCAACCGGGCGGGCGCGAGCAACGCCGCTAAGTATACGCACATCTGGATTTCTCCCGCGAGCAGCGCTGTCTATCCTAGCGTCGTCTGAAGGTAAAGAATCTCGGCATCGATGCCGTTCTTTTCAAACAATCCCGAGCCCGCGCTTCGACGGGGAGCCGCGAATTCATTAGGCTTTCGTGTTTCAGCAGGCGCAAGGAGTATCACCAAGCGCACCATTTCGTCGCTCTCCGTTGTCACGCCATTGTCATCCAGCCATAGAGCCGCACCGGATATCGTCCGCGAGGCCCTACGGCTCGGCCTGGCGGGGTTCGAAGCCGAAGCTTTTTAGGAGGCCCGACAGTAACATTCTTTCGTATGCCGTCAACGTTCTTTGTGTAACTCGGCGCAAAGACGCGAACGACCCACTCATATCTTTCCGCCTTCTGAAAATACCAACCCACAATAATCCCAATAAGCTGAAGGGCGAATTTGACGCGTTTCATCGCAAACATGCGGACTGTACCATCTCTTACCCGCTTGTTGCTACGTCTTTTTTTCTTGACCGGTCGGCGTGCCTGGCGATATAGGTGCCCCGAGCGAAGCCCTGACCCTGACTAGGCGTCATCTGCGCACTGCCGTTCATCTGACAAGATGCACAGTTCCCTTTTTATAAGAATCTTTCTCTTTCGTGCTAATAGGTAACGTCATAATGCACGAATCGAATCCTCAGGCCGATGCTAAGGTCCTGGCGAATTACCTAGACCAAGTGACAACTATTCTTCCAACTAGTGAAATAGATCATAGATGGGCAATGCGTGTTTATCGAGAACATCGTGACAAGCGCGTATGCCGCTCGGAATTTGTAGTCGTCAGTGATTCAACATTATTTCTGATTGCTGAATCCCCGCACGGTCAGGTTGATCCTCGCCCTAGGTCGATGCTCTACTTCTGGAATAACTACCTGTGGCCTTTGTATACGTTGACGCTTTACTGGCCATTACCGACGTTAAAAGAACTAGCTCCGTTTAGAGGTTATTTTGTGACAGGCAGCAAAGAACTTGAATTGCTTCTAGAGAAACCTACAAGGATTATTCTTCTGCGTGGTCAGAAATGCATTTCAGCTGTGGAGATGGACCTTAAAAACATAAATCCAGAAACATGGAAGCATCTTGATCAAACGGCACCTTTTGAGTGTCTTCGGGAAGAAATTGGTGCCCGAGTATTTGTAACCAGCTGCTTGGAGCGACCTAAAACGCTTGAGCAAGAACTTGAGTACGGATGGGCACGAAAACTAGAGTCAACCGCTTGCGAGGCTATACAATATCTTGCTCTTCGCGTCAGTGAAGCAAAACAAGAATGGCAATATCTTCAGTCCTCACCGTTCGCAGAGGCGTTTGGGCCAGGTAAAAATGCAGCAGCAGAACTCTATGATGCTTTTCAGCAGCTTTTTTGGGAAAAGCATAATGACCCGACCGCATGGAGCCAGTCGCTTCAGAAAACATTTCGCGCAGCGCCGCGTCACCTCTTTTTTATCGACCTCATTATGACGTTAGCGTGGTTTTCTTCTAAAGGAACGCGCCGAGGTAGAGAAATAGCTTCAATAGTTCCAGGTGAACCGGTAACACCAATAAAACTGACTGGAATTGCTCCGAGAGCGGCCACACTGTTCTGGGATAGACAACCACTCTTTTGGCCGCTTTATTATAAGGAACTATTGGGGCCGGGTAGTATCGCTATGGATGCCAAACGAATAGTGCAAAACCTTCCTGTTTACGTTGGGAACATCGACGAGGGAGATAAATTTTTCAATGACCTTTTGGCAGAAGCGGTAACGTTAAAAAGATGGACAATTCCGCCAGGCGCATACGTGCAGCTTGAGCTAGGCGAACTGGTAGCTGCCAAATTGCATGAGATTGGAGGAGAAGTTGCCTGCTTACTAATCAACGCCGAAGGCGAATATTTACGTGTGTGGATTGATCCTTCGGCCAACGTTGCGAGCATCGACGGCTTCCGGGAAATAGCATCCGCGGCGGATCAACAGGGTCATGATTCGGTCTGGCTAGAGAAATTGGAGTTGGCCATAAAAATCTTGCTGGCGGCGATTATTCGGGACTTTTGGGTTGTTGAAGAGAGAGAACGTGTGTTTGGTGTGGGAACACGAACAAAAAAAGGCTCCCGCTTACAGTCTGACCATAATAAAGAAGTCGTGGTTTATTTACCCCGCGTGCGCTATGTCGATGACGTACAACACAAAGCCGATGCGCTTGACCTGGTTGCCAGACGCGCTCATTTTGTGATCGGTCACCTTAGAAAAGCGTTACATGCGAGTGAGACGCAGATACAAATTGCCCACCGTTATGGAATAACCCCGCCCGAAGGCTTTACATTTGTCCGCCCGCACAAAAGAGGGGAAAAAGTCCAGGAAAGAATTTACCGGAGTCGTTCTGCCTTGCAGTGCATCCAAGCGCTTGAGCCAATATCTAGTATTAATGCTAAAGACGGCTGGTTCCAGTATGAGTTAAACGTAATGCATTGGCTCGCCTTCAATGGTTTTGAGGTGGAGCATTTAGCTGCAAGCAGACTCGGAGATGGGGGAGTCGATCTTCAGGCTTATAGAAATAATGAACACTTGCTTGTGCAATGCAAGCACTGGCAGAAAGAAAAGATTGGGCCACGTATAATTCGTGAAATGCTTGGAACTTTACAGACCTTTCCCGAGGGTGCGCGTGGCGTAATTATAACTTCGACTTATTTAACAGAGGGTGCAAAGCGTCTAGCAATTCAGAACGGCATCCAGTTCATTCAGAACGTTGATTTCAGTAATACCATACTCAGCAAACTCTGAACGGACAGTCGCCTCAACGCAATGGCTCGCCTATCATCAGGTAGTCAGGCGTCTGCGAGTTCGCCGCCGTCACGGCAAAGTTCACGTACAGCCCGTAGTTCACTTGATCGAAGACGCTCGCGCCGCTGTTGATTACGATGGAGCTGGTGACTTGATAATCCCCACTGTGCGTGCCCATTTGCCAGCGCAGGGTTAAGCTTCCGACGCTGGAAAACATCCCGACGAAGCGACTGAACCCGCCGACCTGGTAGGTTCCTAAATCAGTCGAGCCCGGTATCGTCGTTGGCGATCCAGCAGGCGTCTGCGGTGAGCGGAAGAGAGCGAAGCGGGCGTGTCGTGCATCCATGGTCATAGTTTAATTGTCCTTTCAGTCCTTCGATCCATCGCTGCGGTAGATAGACCTCTCGCTTCCGGCTTCACAAAGTTCGCAGCGGTCCCGCGCGTCATGGGCCAGTATGACCTTCCCTTTGCGCCGGTGGAAGATCGTCGCGCCTGCCGATGCCCAAGCGGGCGGCGACTGCGCCCCTCGGCCCGCGAGCATTGCCGAGATGCTCCGCCGCAACTTAGCCTCGGTCACGTGCCCCCAATTCTACCAGCTCTGAATCCTGACCGTGCGGAGACTCGTCGTTCAAAAATTCCACTGGAGGTTCGTCGCGCTTCTTGCGGCGGCCCGGCTTGAGCGGTGGCGGATCGAGATGATTCTTGCTGTGCCACGCTTCCAGTAGTGCGGCGTTCGAGTCCCACCTCTTGCCGTCCAACGAAAAAACTTCCACGGCCACGCCGTCCACCATGATCGTCCTCGACATCATCGTCCGCGCAGTTGGCTCTTGAGATGAACGACAACATCGGTATCCTCAACCACAGATTCGGTGTGCCGCAAGCGCAGCTCACGACGTTTGGCTTCACGCCGGGCTGCGGGATCGTACATCACCAATCCTTCGCACACATGGCACGTCCAAAAATCCGAACTTCTCGGCGATAGAGAGAGCCGGTCACATTGGTCGCAATAGGTGTGCGGAGGCTCATTCCGACGTTCGCTTCCGAAGGAGTTGTGATGGCATATGCGCTCCAGCTTCTCTTGCCTGCGGATCTCCCCAAAAAAAGGCCGCGAAGCAAAGCTTGTGACTCTGCTCCACGGCCCTTTGGCTCGACCCGTCGTGGCGTCGGCAATCAGTGCCTTTGTGGCTTACTTGCTAGGGATTGTATCGCGGCGCGACACTGACGGCAATCCCTTGTGACGCAACGGCGTCTCTATCAAGAATTCTTGACGGTGATCCCGCGACGCACCCACGGCACAAAAAAAGCGGCGGGCACCGAAGCAGAGACCGTCCAATACCTTGGGATCACACAGCAGGCAATCCTTGAAACTGCCGGTCAATTTCCGAGGTGCGCCCGAAAGGCAGAATACGCCTCGTACCCACCTATCGCGAACGCGACATAAGACATGCCTACAAGGAAGATAGTAAAGTACTTAATAGCGTCTGCTGTTCTTGCCCAATCGTTTGCGTAGAATGCTTGAGACAAGTATGTCGTTCCTGCTGCCATAGCGCTGGCCAGCACTCCAGCCATAAAGAGGACTAGTGACCATGTCAGGCCCCTGACGCTGGCCGGTGTCAGCGCCTTTTCCCATACGTGACCGATGAAGGCGAGCAGGGCTACACCTGCGCCTCCATTTATCAGCATGGCGTTCTTCAAGGCACTTTGGCCGGTCGCGAGAACAGAGCGAAACATTTCTATATTGAAGGCTTCAACGGCTTTGTTCTGCTCCACCCAGTGTTGGAGTTCGGCTCTATATCTCTCCAACGTAACATTGGCTCGTTCTTCTGGGGGTTCCTTCAGCATGTCATCCAGAAACGAAACCAAGCCGTCCAAAGGCACCTCTTTGACGCCCTCGTTTCTGAGACGAATGACGGCGTTTTTAAGTGCCAAAGCATAGTCTTTCATGCTCATCGAAACACTCCTCAGCAAGAGTTAGTTAGGTACGTTGGAACTGCTGACCCGGAGATGAAATAGCCTTTGTAGTCTTCACGTCTTATCGTCAGCGGATGGAGCGGTCAAGAAAAAACTGACACCTGCTCTTCGGCTTGTTGGCGTTCTTTCGACGCCTGCTCGCCAGCAGCCATGGCGTGACGACGATCATCATGGGTGAGACCCCGGCTCCAACCCCAGGAACCCTAAACCCGAGGACGGCCATCACTCCTATGAGTGCAAGCACGACGCCAAAGATCGCGAACACCGCTCGTGCAAAGGGATGGGCGCGAAGAACTGGCTGGCTTCACGAAGTGTGATATGCTGCCTAACAAATGCTCCCACATAAGACGCGCGCAAGGTCATGACGGATTTTCGTTCTAATATCCTCACAAATTTGCGCATCTATCCAGGTATTGAGGAAGACCCGGACCGCATTGAAACTCTCAACGATGTCCTCAATGAACTCAGCACATTGGGGTTTGGCAAGCTGGTACAAAACTTTTGTACACAGCCCGATCCTGAACGAGCACGCGACTTTCTATTCGAAATCTGGATTTGTCAGATGCTGCACCGTAATCAAGACGTGCAGGATTTGCAATATGAGCCACCAGAGGCCAAGAACCCGCCAGATTTTCGTTTTCGCTTACACGGCGTTAATTTCGACATGCAGGTAAAACGACTCCAAAATGTTACGAATGAACAAACAAAGTTTCTCTTCGAACGGGAGTGTCGAAGACATCTCTCCGACATGCCGAAGCCATGGTTCATAAACTTCTGGGTTTCTGACCATTTCACGCCCCAGCACTTGAATTCGTTCTTCGCTTATCTGAAGCGATCTATTGACCAATTTTCTTGCGTGACGACCTTAAAAACTCTTTTGGGAGAACCACAATATTCTTGGAAACAGAACGACGAGACGCTGGTACGGTTCTCCTTTAGTGAAAGCGTGGGAAAGAACCTGGTATTTTTCCTGGAGTAATTTCTTTGATGGGGACCGAGAATGGTCTAATGGGGGCTATAGATACAGCCGCCTTTCGTAGAAGCGTTGAGCGGCTCCTAAGAAAATCGCGCAAGAGCCTGACACGACCTGTATCCCCCATGCAAGCGAATCTGCTCGTTATGCAGTCAGTACACTTCCTGTTTGCAGACAAGACGATCCTTGATGCGCTCTATGGTGATGAGGTTATAGGATTTCACAGAAAAAAAGAGCCAAAGAGTTTTCGTAAGCCAAACGGCTTATTTCGCCCCAACAAATTCTCCAACATCTGTGGTCTGATCTTGGTGCCTTCACAATTATGGGCGTTCAGTGAATGGTTCGAAGGCGATTATTTTCTGCACCCGTCTCATATTCAAAACATCCGATGTCATCCAAAACCATTTCACGAGATGATGTTTGTTCGCTCACGGGTCGAGCTATCGGCTAATTGAATTGGGATACATCCAAAAAAAAAGAATCGGTGTTCTTGCAGCAAGCGCGTGTGTATTTCGCGAGATCGTGTCGGCATTGTTACCCCGGCTCTCCCGCCAGGTTGCGCCTCGGACATATCATTCACTTCAAACAGTTTCCCCTCTTCTGTCACCCATAAGAGGGCGTTACTGATCGTCATGCCCGAGTAGCCGATGCGGATCTTATCGGCAGCGAACGTCGGTTTCCCAAGCAACGTGATCGCGAGGACAATTACAATGAGGACCCTCACCCTTCCCTCTCCCAGAGGGCTGTGTCGCAATGTCATTCTGAGGCGGTAGCCGAAGAATCTGTGTTGTGTAACGTATTGAATGCATGAGATTCTTCACTTCGTTCAGAATGACAAATGCGGCATTTTCATCATTACGACAC
>Ga0184612_10001696_pt1 | contig 10674 bp, 12 predicted proteins | sample PLM3_60_coex_FD_133163 | JGI IMG/M metagenome (GOLD analysis project Ga0184612, IMG submission 133163) | Groundwater sediment microbial communities from an aquifer in East River, Colorado, USA - PLM3_60_coex | ecosystem: Environmental > Terrestrial > Soil > Riparian zone | place: USA: East...
CATCAGTATCCAATCCAGACTGCGCGATAGGAAGTTTTACGTACCCTCCAAAGCACTGGTAGTTGGTTTTGTTTATCCAACGAATTCGGTAATCAACCCCAAGAATATAATTAATCCATGCAGACCCCTGAATACCGGCATGGAACTTTCCTTCTTTTGTATTTACTTCAAACACAGGCCCCAGAGAAATCCCCGTCAGGCCAATACCCGTTTGTAGCTCTGAATATAGCCGAATGCGATGGCGGTCAAACTCAATCGCTCCATCGATGCTGTAGTAAAAACTTTTTAGATTCCAATAAGCTACCTCTATGGCGAAGGATGTGGTCCTTTTTTCTACACCAAAATTAACATGTAGCATTGGCCCTATCGTCCACAATTCCTGGGCACTCAAAGAGCCGGGTCCAAGCAGGAAAAGAAAGATCAAGAATCGATTTGGTAAACCCATGAATAGCTGCGGCTGAATGAAGATACTGAAAATTCAACACTCCACACCTCGTTCACTCTGGCTTCGGGCGCGGTGCTTACCAAGCACAGGTCACACCTCAGGTACGTCCGCAACCGCAGGATGGTTGGGTGATATCCCCTGAACCAGTGATTTAAATTTCAGAATGCGGTTCGCCTCCATTTTCAGTCAATTTTTTATACTAAGAAGGTTCACAACCGTATGAATAATGGTTTTATTTTATTTAATTTTCCGTAGCAAATTAACCCGAAACTCCAGGCCCGAAAGCGGCTTGTTTGGTAGTATAAAAAGTAAAACCCCCTTAATATGAAAAAGAATTTAATCCTATCCCTGGTTTGCGTAATCGGTCTCTGCCTGACACAAGTAGATTCCTTTGCACAATATAAAAAAGGCGATGTTATACTGAATACTGGAGTTGGACTTGGTTATTGGTATGGAAGTGGTGGTTATGCTGATTTTGCAGCGGGTATTGCCGTAAATGCAGAGTTCTCTTGTATTCTGGATGACATTGCTATTGGTCCTTACCTAGCGTTTACCCGGAGGAGTTATAACTATTCGGGTTACAGTGACGACTACACGTTTATCGACTTTGGTGCAAGGGGTACTTACCATTTTGGCACACTCTTAAAAGTCAATAACGAGAAGTTTGATCCATATGCCGGAGTTTTTCTCGGATTTGTAACGACAAGTAATGACTATGATGGAAACAGCGCTTATGACGCGTATGATAGCAGGGTGCAAGGCGGTCTTTATGCGGGAGCCCGATGGTTTTTTTCCGATAAATTCGGAGCCTTTGGTGAAGTCGGAGTAGGAGGCATGTATCCACTCTTTCTTGGGCTCACTTTCAAATTGAAGTAAATTACTTTATCATGTTAAAGCGTGTATCCGTTGAACGGGTACACGCTTTTTTTTGACGTTGCTTAAACTTCCCGCAATCCACTCACCCCTCCGGAAATAATAAATTTCATTGCAACGGGGCCCGGCACATTCAGGGTCTTGATGTTTTCTTTGGGAACAAAGTAATGATATCCGGAAAAGGCATAAGAGTGGGGAAAGTACACAACCACCATGTCCTGCAAGCCGAGGTCCGTAAGATCGGGCTGAGTAATAAACCCAAGCTGATATAAGTTGTTTTCCTTGTTCATCCTGACCAGCACTGGTTTATTAAACTTCTTCTTGTCGCCCACAAATGCGCCCATTAAATCTTTTACCGCAGAATAAATCAGCTTAACAAGTGGAATCTTATTCATCCCGCGATCGAACCAATCCGCGGCAGTCTTGAAAGCGAAGTTGGTGGTGAGATAACCAAATGCGGTGATTGCCGATAAGATGATGGCAATGCCTAATCCAGGATATGGAAGGTTTAGCAGGTTATCGAGCCAACGAAAAGACACAAAAATAAAATAGGCTGTTGCGACCAGGGGAACGATAAAAAGTGTTCCGCTGAAGAAGTAACGAAGAATACGTCTCAGTGTGTTTTCCATATTTTAAAATAAAAAAGGCCTCCGTTTTTTACCGGAAGCCTTAGTTCATTTGTTTGTTTTCCTTTAAAGAGAAAATCCTAAGAAGCTAAGGAATCCGAGTGACATCAACCCAACGAGGATAAACGTGATTCCCAATCCTCTGAGGGGCGCCGGAACGTTGGAATATTTCATTTTTTCACGAACTCCTGCGAGTGCAACAATTGCGAGCATCCAGCCAATACCAGAGCCAAAGCCGAACACGGTTGCCTCAGCCAGGTTATATGGTCTTCCAACCATAAACAGGGCGCCTCCTAAGATCGAGCAATTAACTGCGATAAGAGGAAGGAATATACCAAGTGTACCGTAAAGTGCCGGAGAAAATTTTTCAACTGCCATTTCGGTCAACTGAGTAACCGCCGCGATCACAGAAATGAAAACGATAAATTGAAGGAAGTTAAGATCCACAGTAGCGAAATCCGGTCCTAGCCATGCAAGCGAACCCGCAGTCAGGACGTAGTTTTGTATCAACCAATTGATTGGGACAGTGAGCCCAAGCACGAATACAACAGCTATACCAAGGCCAAATGCGGTGCTAACTTTCTTCGATATTGCAAGGAATGAACACATTCCGAGAAAGTAAGCAAATATCATGTTGTCGATAAAGATCGATCTGACACCAATGTTTATAAGATTCTCCATTTCCAATCAATTAATGTGACTCGCGATAACCGTTTATAGACCGTTGTATCCAGATGATAAGACCTAGTAGGATACAGGCACCTGCAGGAAGTAGCATCAATCCATTGCCCTGATAGTGCAATCCCAGACTGTCAAATACCTTAAAGCCGAAAAGCGATCCAGCTCCGAGCAATTCCCGAAAGAAAGCCAATGTCATTAAAATCATACCGTATCCTAAACCATTGCCCAAGCCGTCAAGAAATGAAGGCCAAGGTTTATTTCCCATTGCATATGCTTCAAGCCGGCCCATGACAATACAGTTTGTAATAATTAGTCCAACGAATACCGATAACTGTTTCGATACGTCATACACATAGGCTTTTAATAACTGGTCTACCAGGATCACCCACAATGAAACAACTGCCAGTTGAACAATAATCCTGATACGGGATGGAATTGAATTTCGCATGGCAGAGATCACCACGTTGGAAGATGCCGTAACAATGGTTAAGCCCAGAGACATAACGAAGGCTGGCTTCATTTGTGTCGTAACGGCGAGTGCAGAGCAAACACCCAGAATCTGAACGGTAATTGGATTGTCAATATCCAAGGGGTTCGACAACAGCTTTCTATTACCTTTCGAAAAAAGAGGTTCTGATTTCTTTTCCTGTACTTCAACAGTGTCTGTACTCATACCCTTATTTTATTTTTTAGTCTTCTTCATATAGTTCTCGTACGCCGCAAGATAGTCCTTAAGCATGTTATTAACACCTTTACCTGTCAGCGTAGCTCCCGACATTCCGTCAACCTGATGGGGGCTATCCGAATAATCCAAGCCTTCACCTTTCATCATAACAACAGAAACGAGCTTTCCATCGTCATAAATCTGCTTTCCTTTATAACGGTCTTGAACTTCCTGATCGCTTTCGATCCGGGCTCCCAGACCGGGTGTTTCGCCCGCGTGTTGAAATTTTACACCCTTAATAGTATTTAAATCCGACTCAAGTGCCACAAAGCCCCAGATGTTATTCCACAGGCCATATCCGAAGACCGAAAGGACTACATAGTCTATTTTGGTTGAATCGTTTTCGTTCTTGAATTCAAAAACGGGAAGCACGCGTTCGTTTGGCGCCTTCTTGTACTCAGCGCCAAGATTTACATCCTTGGGACGCATTCCTGGAACAACATTGCCCTGAAAATCAACTACGAATGGTTTTACCCTTTTTGTATAAAGAGCATTGATATCTTCACCTTCGTTTAATGTAATTACCGTGGAGAGAATATTCTTCTTTGCCTCCATGTCAATATTATACTGTTGCTTCTCTTTCAGACCTTCAGAGGCAAGCGCTAGTAAACCGCCGCAGACGATGGTGAGTACTCCGGCGTATATAATGATATATAGATTAGACTGTCGCACGATTTAATCTCCGTTTTTTGTTTGCATTTACTACAAAATAATCGATCAGCGGGGCAAACACATTCATTAGCAGGATCGCCAGCATGATACCTTCAGGATAGGCCGGATTAAAAACCCGGATAAGTATTGTAAATATACCAATCAATAAACCATAAAACCACTTTCCTCTTTCTGTCTGCGCAGCAGTTACAGGATCCGTTGCCATGAACACAGCGCCAAAAGCCAGTCCGCCGATAACTAAATGATAATGGGCTGGCATCAAGGTGAAAGGATTACTTCCAACCAGGTTCAGAAAGAGTCCCATTCCGTAAGCTCCTGCAAAAACACTTACAATAATTTTCCAGCTTCCCACTCCTGTAGCGATAAGAATACCAGCGCCTATCAGGCACATCAGCGTTGACGTTTCGCCAACGCAGCCTGGCATAAAACCAAGAAACATATTTGTAAAGCTGTAGATATTGTCCGCCCAACCGGCACCAAAAGCATTAAAAGCCGTCACGGCATTCTCCCCAGTTGTGAGCGTATTCGCGGCGATGGCCAGCGGAGTTGCCCCTGAATAGCCTGCCACTGTTTTTGCTCCCTCTGGAAGGTAAGTCCAAACCTCACCTGCTATATCCACGGGATAGGCAAAATACAAGAACGCCCGTGCTGTCAATGCAACGTTTAACACGTTCATACCGGTTCCTCCAAAAGCCTCTTTGCCAATAACAACAGCAAAGATAGTTGCTATTGCAACCTGCCACAGCGGAATGCCAGGAGGCATCACCAACGGGATAAGCATACCTGTAACTAAAAAACCTTCGTTTACGGGATGTCTTCGAAACGTAGCAAACGTAAACTCAACGCCTAGCCCCGTTGCATATGAAACAATAATTATCGGTACCACCTGAACAAGTCCAATCCACACCTTTTGGCCCAGGTCAGCCTGCTGACCTAGCGCAAGAAAATGTTGATGGCCGACATTGTAAATTCCAAATAACAAACAAGGTACCATCGAAAGGATCACAGTCATCATGAGTCGTTTCATGTCGACGGCATCGCGTATCTGCGCACCCTTTACTCCAGTAGTTGTGTTTGGTACAAAAGCAAATGTATCCAGCGCTTCAAAAACGTAGTAGTACCGTTCCCACTTTCCACCTTTTTCGAAATCGTGTTTTACCTTATCCAGTGTGTTTCGCAAAAACTTCATATTATCAGCTATTCAGCATTAAATCAATTCCTTCGCGTAATATGCCCTGCACGTTATGTTTGGAAACATCCACAAACTCGCAAAGTGCAAGATCTTCTTCAATGACTTCATAAATTCCCAACGCCTCCATATCATCATAATCTTCAGCGATGATGGCCTTCAGCAAATGAGTTGGCAAGATATCAATCGGTGTAACCTTTTCGAACACTCCGGTTTGAACGAAGGCCCTTGGCTCTCCTTTCGTGTTGCTGTCCAACACAAATTCTTTTTTATAATTCAGGAATGAAAGAAGTCCCCATGCCCTGCTGAAACTCAGTTTATTTACGGATGGCGTGATCCAGCCTAAGAATTCGTAGTCATCGCCTTCAGGAATAACCGACACGAGATGGTCGTAAAACCCAATATGATCTTCCCTTCCAATCTTTGTCCCTGTAAGAACGTTGCCTGAAATTACCCTCACATGGTCCTGCTTAAGATTATTCTGAAGGAACTTCTTAACCGAGCCGCCAACGAACGTTTTATAATATTGAGGGTCTTTAACTTCCGAACCTGCTACAGCGATAATCTTGGATGTGTCATAAATTCCATTAAGGAATAATTTTCCAATCTGGATAACTCCGTACGGGTTGATTGTCCAGATAGCATCGCTTTTGCCAATTGGATCAATATGATGGATCTGAACACCTACACATCCTGATGGATGCGGGCCTGAGAACTTGTTTAATTCAATCCCTTTAGCTTGCGAAAAAACTGTGCTGATCTCTTTGGCTGCATGCACATTCAAATGAATCTGACCGGCAGTGAATTTTTTTAGAATATCTATACCTGTCTGGAAAAACTGATCCTGGCCCTTGAATATAAAATTATAATCTGGTGCCAGCGGATGTGAATCAAACCCCGAGATGAAAATCGACTTAGGCGTTTCAGCGGGATCAGCAACGACTCCAAAGGGCCGTTGAACCAGGTTAAGCCATGCGCCGCTATTCAATAGTTGTTCCTGAACCTTCTCCCGCGGGAGGTTAGTGATTTCGGAAACAGTGTATTTTTGGAATGGATGATACTCGATTGACTTATCTGCCAGTATTGTAACCTCAAGAAGTTTTCGTTTTTCTCCGCGTTTAACTTGTACGACCTCACCGCTAACGGGAGCTGTAAAGATTATTTTTTCGTTTTTCTTATCGTGAAAAAGTGGAGATCCTGCCTTCACGCTATCTCCTTCGGCAACTAGCATTTTCGGCATGAGAATGCCTTGAAAATCAGATGGTTTGATGGTGAAAGTTTCAGGCTGGTCAGTAGCTGCGAGTTTTAAGGAGGCTTTTCCTGCAAGGTTAATATCAAAGCCTTTCCTCAGTCGTATAAATTTGCCCATTGTAAGCGGCGGTCTATTTAGGAACGGGGCAAAATTAGTATTTTTTCCCACATTGAATAGGGGATTTGGATATTATTGACCTTCCAAAAAACCACTATTTACCTCCGGTTTTACACCCTGAAACACAGTCAAATTCGATTGTTAATGCGGCAAAACTATCTTTGCCAAAGCCATGCGTATAACCTCGTCAACTTGTTCATCCAGTGTGATGTGGGTAGTGTCTAAAAGCACCGCGTCGTCTGCCTGTGTTAAAGGACTTTCGACCCGCGTCGTGTCTATTTTGTCGCGATGCAGTATGTTTTCTACTACGTCATCCAGGTCAACCAATTGATTCCTATCCAACAATTCCTTTTGACGGCGAAATGCACGTATCAGCAGGTCGGCATTCATAAATAATTTCAATTCGGCGTGCGGGAAAACAACCGTTCCAATATCACGACCATCCATAACAACTGCTTTCTCTTTTCCCAACCTTCTTTGTTGCTCCACCATCGCAGTCCGAACATCCTTGATCGTGCTAACCTGACTTACCATCTCGGAAACTTCCATGGAGCGAATCCTTTTTTCAACACTAAGACCGTTGAGAAATGTTTCCGTCTTGTTGCGGGAATTTGTCTTAAAAGAAACATGAATTTGCTGAAGAGCCTTTGCGATATCCTTGGGGTTGGTCAGCGCCACGTGGTGATCCAGGAAATATAACGTAACGGCACGGTACATGGCCCCTGTATCGATATATCGGTACCCTAATATATTAGACACTTCTTTCGCCGTTGAACTTTTGCCACAGGCAGAATATCCGTCGATGGCTATCACGATTTTGCGCAATTTCATCAGCAATCTTTTAAGGGACAGGGAATGGGTTTTCCGGGCTTAAGTCTTTTGTGCTTTTTTGAATGGTGCGATGCGCAGGCATCAATCAAAAACACCAGGACGAGAATGATTGTTATGTTTATTGGTCTCTTCACGCTGCTACTGCTGGAACTATCCAAAAGTAGTTCAATTGAAGTGACTGCACAACCCATTCCAGGGCGAATTGCAAAATGGCTGGTAAATGCCCAACTTTTAAAAACATACTCAGGTTCATGCCGTTTATGGAAGTATATCAAAATGGCTTTAGTAAATTGTAAAAAATAACAAGGATGGAAACAAAAGACGAAGGAAAGGCAGAAAAAACCTTTAAGAACTTTGGGAAAAAAGTTGATGAATTCTTAGCCGAACTGGGCGACGCAGGTGAAAAATTGCAAAAGGAATTCAACCAGAAGTATGAGGAGCTGAAGGTTTCAGCTGAAAAACTCCGTAATGAATCTGAAAATAAAGAGCGGTGGAAAGAAGTCGAAGAAAGCCTTAAAAAAGCTGGAGACGAACTGAGTAAGGCATTTAAAGCGGCCTTCAAAAAACGTGAAGAGGAAAAGCGGGAAGAGCAAAAGAATTAGTCCTTCTGTACCGTACTCGCGCCGGAAGTGTTGAAGCTTACCGAGGGATTTCCGCGATATAAGAGGGAACTACCTCCGGCGGCTGTGGCTTTGAGTTCATCTGTTACCGTCACTTTTCCGCTGCTTGCGCCCGATACTTCAATCTCCGCTTCGCGGACAGGATAGATAGTCGAAGGCAGTCAACACGGATGCCCCGGAAATTTCCGCATTGATTTCGTCACCCAATCCGTACATATGTAAACTTGATGACCCGGATAGGTATAAGTTCACCTGACGATACCCTGCGCTTAGCTGACAAACGGATGCACCGGAGAGATAGAAATCGAGCTCTTGATCACTTTCGAATCCATTGACCTGCGAAACACTTGCACCAGAAAAGTTCACTGCATCCAGATAGGGCATTTTAATGGTGACATAAGTCTCATGAATACGGTTTGTATTATCGTCAAATTTTATAATTAGCGTGCCTCCACTCTTTGATACTTGAAGGTCATCAATATTTCTACGGTCGCCCCTCACGTCAACGCTATACGTACTCGACTGTTCGACGCGGATATTTAATGCGCTTCCCATTTCAAGTCTATCGAAGTCAACAATCGAAAATTCCTTTTCAGAGTGCTGCGTGGGACCGGGATCTTCTGTTTCGCAAGTGCAGGAAAAGAGTATGAGGGCGGCTGACAGGCAAATGATAAAAGAGGGTACTTTACTGTAGGTTAACATACATATTTCATTGGTTCGTCTTCAAGACAACCCAGCATCCAGTTACCCCTATGAATGACCAAAAAGGATTTGCGAAATACTTCCAGATTCAGGTGCCGATAAGGTTCAGGCTACCAGAATCGACTTTATGTTGACAAATTCCTTGATTCCAAATTCGGACAACTCCCTGCCATAGCCCGATTTTTTAATTCCTCCAAAAGGTAGCCGCGCATCCGACTTCATTAAAGTATTGACGAAAACTGACCCTGATTCAACTTGGCGCGCCAATCGCTGGCCTTTCTCCAGATCGTTTGTCCAGATCGAGGCACCAAGGCCGTAGCGGCTTGCATTCGCAAAGTCGATGGCTTCCTGTTCAGTTGATACCGTAACCAGGGCCGCTAATGGGCCGAACGTTTCCTCGTCAAAAGCAGGCACTCCTGGCACCACTTGATCCAACAGTGCCGGTCGATAATTGGCTCCATTGCCACGGCCACCTGTAAGCAGCTTCGCTCCCCGAGCCACAGAACGCTGCACTTGTTTATCCAATGCTTCTGCAAGGTCCACGCGTGCAAGCGGGCCCGTTGAAACGGATTCGTCGAACGGATTGCCTTGTTTGAGAGCGTTTATATTTTCGAGGAAGAGATTCATAAACTCCTCCTTCACTTTCTTTTCAACAATAAATCGTTTTGCCGAGATACAGGATTGTCCCGCATTCTGCATACGCGACATTGTTGCGGTTTTCGCTGCTTTTTTGAGGTCCGCGTCGGCGAGTACGATAAACGGATCACTACCACCCAGTTCGAGAACGGTTTTTTTTATGTGCTTACCTGCGATCGATGCCACTTGCGTTCCTGCAAACTCACTGCCTGTCAAGGCTATTCCCTGCACAGAGTCGGACTGGATGACATTTTCAACATCACGATTACTAATGAGCAGCGATTGAAAAACTCCCGGTGGAAAACCTGCTTTCAAAAAAATCTCTTCCAATAAAAGTGAGCAGCCACTTACGTTGGATGCATGCTTTAGCAGGCCAACGTTTCCTGCCATGAGCGCCGGAGCCGCGAAACGTATCACCTGCCAAAACGGAAAATTCCACGGCATAATAGCCAATATCGACCCCGTTGGGTGATACGAAACAAAACTTTTTCGCGCATCCGTCGCGATATCCTGATCCCGCAGGAATTCCTCCGCATGCTTTGCAAAATACTCGCAGCCACCCGCACTTTTTTCCACTTCTGCCCTGGCTTCAGCTATGACTTTTCCCATCTCAAGCGTAATTGTTCGCGCATAGTCCTCTTTATTCTGCGTCAGTAGTGCAGCAGCCTTTAACATCAAATCGGCACGATAGGCGAAAGAAGTCTTTTTCCAATCCTTATACGCTACCGAGGCCTTCGATAACTTTTCTTGTACTTCACCCGACGTCAGTTCGTTATATTCCTGCAGGGGAGATTGATCAAATGGGTTGATGGATTTCAGCATGATCGGAATGGTTATTGAAAAAGAGACTTTATGAAAACGTAAAAAAGAAAAGCCAGGTTCATCACCTGGCTTTCAATAATAATTTTTATTATTGGAATCAGCCGATCGTTACTCTTTTGAATTCTGCAACTGTCAGGCCTTTGGTTACACTTTCCAGGTATTGGCCAACCGTCTTTGAGTTGTCCTTCACGAATGGCTGGAGCAACAGCGTGTTGTCCTTAAAGAACCTTTGCAACTTACCTTGTGCAATTTTCTCAACCATATTTTCAGGTTTGCCTTCGGCCAAAATCTGAGCCTTAGCGATTTCAAGTTCTTTTTCAATGACGGTTTTATCAACAGACTTCTCGTCGATGCCCACAGGATTCATGGCCGCAATCTGCATGCCTACGTCTTTTCCCGCCTCGGTAACATCCTTACCATTCACGCCCTTCAGCGAAACAAGAACGCCGAGTTTAGATCCGGCATGGATATACGACACCACGGC
>Ga0184612_10001698_pt1 | contig 10672 bp, 6 predicted proteins | sample PLM3_60_coex_FD_133163 | JGI IMG/M metagenome (GOLD analysis project Ga0184612, IMG submission 133163) | Groundwater sediment microbial communities from an aquifer in East River, Colorado, USA - PLM3_60_coex | ecosystem: Environmental > Terrestrial > Soil > Riparian zone | place: USA: East...
AACAATCGAGCGTCGGTGCTCGATGGGCCTGAAGGTTCCACCGAGCACCGGCGCGTCAAGGAGCTGGAGATGGATCAGCTGCGATCTCCAGTGCCTCCGCGTAACCACGGCCGCGGTCGATCAAGGCGAGGTCGCTGAATCTGGGGCCGACGAGGCAGACACCGGCTGGGAGGCTGTCGACTTGAAGCGCAGGCAGCGACAGCGCGGGATAGCCACCGATCGCGGCGAGGCATGTGAGCCGCAGGGTGCTGATCCGAACGGCGTCGATCTGCTCAGCGTCAGCGTCAAGCGGGGGAGCAGTGCTGCCGGTGGACGGAAGCACTAGCACCCGTCCGGCGAGGACCGCGTCGAGCCTCGCTCGGATTCGCTCGATCCCGTTGGTTGCGGCTGCATGCTGGTCGGGCGTCACGGAGGCCGCGTACGCAAAGCGAGCGGCGATGTCCGGACCAAGGCAGCGAGGGTGGTGGAGGACCCAGTCGCCATGTACCTGCCACGCCTCCGCTGCCTGCTTCGTCCGGAACAGCCTGAACGTCTCGCTGAGATCTGGCAGCTCCACTTCCTTCGGCGGCGGAATCCGTCTGGTTTCGACGAGTCGCTCCAGGGCGGTGGTGAAGGCCTTCCGTACGCCGGGGGATATCTCAGCCCGCACGGCCGGCGCGATCACGACCTCAGCTGGGATGCCTACCTGGCGGGAGCCGTCGAGCGAGGTCGCCGCAGCCCGGAGGAGCGTCTCGGAGCTTCTGGTGAGCCAGCCCACGGCGTCGAAGCTCGGCGCCAACGGGAGCAATCCTGCTGTGTCGATCGCCCCGTGGCTGGTGCGAAGCCCCCACAGGCCCTGGTAGGACGCCGGCACCCTGATCGATCCGGCGGTGTCGGTGCCCAGACCGATCGACACCTGACCCAGCGCAACTGCGCTCGCCGGGCCGCTCGAGGATCCACCCGGGATCGAGCCCCGAATAGCAACATTGGGCGGCGTTCCGTAGTGGAAGTTGCGGCCGGCAATGCTGTAGGCGAACTCATCGGTCTGGGCGATCCCGAGCACGTCGGCACCGGCGGCGAGCAGCGCAGCGACTGCCGGGGCAGAGGCGGTGGCAGGGCGGGACTCGGCCAGATAGGCCGGGACCCCGGCACCCACCGCGAAGCCGGCAACGTCGAACAGATCCTTTACGGCGACCGACTCTCCACGGAGCGGACCGGAACTGGCTCCGGCCACCAGTGGACTACCCACCACCCGCCAGATCGACCGGTCAACGGCGGCTGAGATCACTCGAGATCCTTGATCCCGGTTGCAAGATCTCCGTAGACATCCTCGGAGTTACTCCTCGTGAGGAATGAGGGTAGCGAGGCGAGTGATCAACTCCCGGAGATCATTGAGCCGGTTGTTGATGGTGTTCTGCAGGATGTCGGGATCTCGCGCATCTTCACAGTGCGATCGCATCGGCAAGAGCCGACGGCGCGATGTGTGGCTTCAACATCCGCGCCGGCACCACCTCCACCCGGTGGCCCAGCAGCCGTTTCAACTCGACGTTCAGTCCAGCAAGGTCCAAGAGATCAGCATCAGGCGCTAGATCCACAAGCAGGTCGATATCGCCGGATGGCTCGTCTTCGCCTCGGGCAACGCTACCGAAGACTCGCACGTTCGAGGCCTTGTGCTCTTGGGCGATGGCGACGATCTCGTCCCGGTGCTTGTGGAGCAATCTCCCGAGCTGTGAACTTGGCCTGAACTTCGCTGCACGGTAAGTCCGGATTAGGCGTGAGACCTCCGGCTGGCTTCGGCCAATGCTGTGTGCGATCTCTGTCTGCGTGAGGCCACGATCGGCCGCCTCGCCCACAGCCTTCAGCAATCTCGCGCTGGCCCGGGCCCGTTGCCGGTCGCTCTCGGCTGCCACCCGGCTTAGCCGCCTCAAGTGGTCCGTTGCCTCGGTCATATAGCACATGCTATATGACGCTCGAAAGTCACTCGGCCTAGCTCGCAGCTGATCAAGGCTGTCGATGCCGTCATGATCGACAACTAGTGCCAGCGGCCGTGCCCCAGCAGCGCCGGAGAACCGCTGGGGCAAAACCTCTATTCGATCATCGTTAGTGTTGGCGCACCGGACGGAAGTAGTGATCGAGTCCCCACTCCGCGACCTGTTCGCCCATCTGAGCACCGCGGACATCTGCGGTGCGGAAGTGGATACCCAACCACACTCGCGCATCCACCACTTCCTGACGGGCCACCTTCCCGGAGTCATAGAAGCGGGTGGCGTTCGGGACGGCGGTGGAGATGAACGTCAGCTGCAAGTGCTGTGTATCGAAGGTGTCTTGCAGGGCGCGGGTGAATGCGCCGATGAGGCCGGAGTATCCGCTTACATAGTCCGGATATGGGGGTGTGGCCAACATTGGTTGCCATTTCGGGTCGGCAGTCGTTTCAGGATTACCGTCGGTGTCGGCCAGCTGGATGGCTGTGATGGGTCGCCAGAAGCCGTAGACGTGCTTGGAGCGCCAGACCGAAATGATTCCATCGGCGAGGCTCATATCGACTGCGGCGGACATTCGGGCGGCGTCGACGATGTCCAACTTCCGCACACTCACCTGGTCTCGCAGTGCCGTATTGAACTGGACAAAGGCATTGCCGGAGTAGAACTTCGCAGTCTCGGTCTCCTTGGCTTTGCGTTTCGTTGAGTTCATCGAGCCCAGTGCCTTGACCTCATTGAATTCCTGCGTGTACTGCGCCGACGTCAGTTTTGGCGGTGGCCCGGGTTCGCCGAACTGGGCTCCGCTCTTGACGAGCAACGGAGTCACGTATCCCATCCAGGGGACGGCGAATGGGGAAAGATTAGGCGGCGTGGTGGGCGCTGGCGTGGGCCGCCACACGCCGGGAGCAGGCTGTTTCGTGAAGGCAATGGGCGCCTTGCGTCCGTCATCTTTCCGTTGTGCGATGAGGGTGTCTGCGGCCACCTCGCCGAAAGTGACGCCGCGTGTCTTGGCGTCGCCGTCGGGGATTTTGGCCAGTGATGCGGCGTACCTGGTATCGAGGTCCGCGTGCTGTGCATCCGGTGAGTAGGTCACCAAGATCCTGTACGCGGCCGCTACCGCCGCCGCCTGCGAAGAAGCACCCTGCTGTGGACGCTCGCCGAAGCGATACGGCTCGTAACGCCCCTCGATGCCGACCACAGCGTTGTAAACGGCCGCATGCAGGAATCCCATGTAGAGGAAGTCCTCAGGAACCGACTTGGCCGTGTCGGCCAGGAATGTCTTCTGCGCGAGCTCGTTCCACTCAGAGATCACAGCGGGGTCGGCAGACGTGCTCGTGGTCGTGTCCTTCGCAGCTGCGGTCGCGGGTGCCGTGACCATAAGTGAAGTCAGGAGGACGGCCGTCGTACCCTTGGCAAATGATCGGCGGACACCTAGGTGACCCAGCGGCACGACGTCACTTCTTGGTTGTTTCAACATGTCTTGTGCTCCGTTCAGCTCAGATTTAACGTTGTTATTCCTCAGAAATAGATAGTTGACTCAATATTGCGGATCATCGGCCCTCCTTTGAGTGGGCAATTGTTCGAGCTTGCTGGTATCCATATCAATAAGTAAGCGCTCGACGGTTTGCGGGAGTGCGGCATCAGGCACGTCATCTGAGATGTCGACGTAACCCCTGCTCACTCCTGGGGCAGGCACCGGATCGTCTGCCTCATCGCCGCCTACCGAGGCGCCGAGGATGGTCCCGTTATCGTCAAATGCGATGCTGAATCTCATTTCTTTCCCTCGTTATGTGGTTGGAGGAATGTTTAGGTTGAACCGGAATACGTTGAATGGATCGTATTGATTCTTGACAGCCTGCAGGCGGGCGTAGATCTGTGGTGGATAGGCAGCTCGGAGATTTTCGTCTGCGCCTTCACCAGCGAAATTCACATACATCTCGCCTTTTCCGTAGGGTGCTATTGCATTTCGCGCAGCTCGTGCCCAGGCGCGATGAGGCGGAAGGTCTGCCGGGTCGGCTGTACGCGCGGCGCAGTTGAGGAGGAATGGCGAGCTACGGTCGGTGAATGCTGTGCTGTCGGCCGAAACCCGCGCCACTGATCCGCCAAGGTGATGGATGTGGAGCTCGGCCTGTACCGGAAGGTCGGCTGAACTGTGGTGGTAGTCGACGAGTGTTTCGAGGGCGTCGGCCGGCAGTTGGTCGAGGAAGGTTGAGGTGAAGTAGTTGGCGGCGCCTGCTTCCCAGAGGGGGTCTACCAGCTGTTGCAGATCCACGTACGGCATGGGGCCGAGGAGGTCGGTAATTGGTGTGCCGAGTGTGCGCAACGGTTGGACGGCGTCTTCGCCTTCGGCTGGGTCGCCGGCCCAGCAGGCGGCGACCGCGGCGATCTTCTTGTTGTGCCAGTCCTCGGGGAGGAAGGGCACCGGAGGGGCGGTGGTCAGATTGACGAGTGTGGAAAGCTCGTCCGGCATGTCCTCGAGCAACTCACGCCAGCCGTCCATCACCTGAACTGCCTGTTCGCCGGCGTAGAAGATGACGCCGCCCAGCACGATGGGACCGACTGGGTGCAGAGCGAGCTCGAAACTCGTGACGACCCCGAAGTTGCCGCCGCCACCTCGGAGCGCCCAGAACAACTCCGAATTCTGTGACTCAGAGGCATGCACGATCGATCCGTCTGCTGTTACTAGTTCAACCGAGAGCAGGTTGTCGCATGTGAGCCCGCATTTGCGGACCAGATGGCCGATGCCGCCGCCCAGGGTCAGGCCGCCGATACCAGTGCTCGAAACCTGCCCTCCCGTTGTCGCGAGCCCGTGCTGCTGGGTGGCTGCGTCGAAGGTTCTCCACCTGGTCCCCCCGCCCGCCAACGCTCGCCGCGACTCAACATCAACCTGAACCTCGTTCAGCTGTGCCAAGTCGATGACGATGCCGTCGTCACATGCGGAGAAGCCGGCAACGCTGTGGGCGCCACCGCGTACCGCGATGGGCCGTCCTTCACTTCGGGCAAACCCGACGGCTCGCACTACATCCTCGGTGGACGCAACTCGTACGATCAGTGCCGGATGCCTGTCGACCGCGTGGTTCCAGACACGACGGGCCGCCTCATACTCCGGGTCCCCAGCCCCCACCACCGAGCCGGCCAAGCCGACTTCTAGCTCGCGTATCGTCGCCTCACCGAGTACGCCCGTCATGATGCTCTGCTGGCTGTCTGGAGTCATGCAGGCAGGCTAGGAAAACCCTCTTTGCAGATCCTTTGCACGGCCAGGCTGGCGAGCCGTCCACCCGGAATCGGCGCTTGTCAGGGGGAGGCTTCGCTCAGTGACACGTCCAGCAACGCCTGCGCATTTTTGAGGTCGGGCATATCGAGGCCCTCGCTGAACCAGCCGTAGGCTCGCGCCAGCACGCGTCGAGCATCCACAACTCTGCCCTGCTTTAGCCACAGTCGCGCCAAGCTGGTTGTGGCTCGCAGCTCGAACAGCTTGGCTTGCTGTTTTTCGGCGATCCGTATTGCTCGCCGGTAGGCAGCCTCAGCCTGCTCAGCATCGACATCCCTGGCCAGTAACAACTCGCCCCGTAGTCGCTCCAGTTCAGCATCGCACCAATAACGATCGTGGGCGGTGCTGGCCAGCGCCTCATGAACGAGTTCAAGGCCCTGGTCGAGCTGACCGATCTTTGCGAGCTGCTCGACAATGAGTAATGAGACGAACGGCTGAAGAAAAAAGCCGCCAATCGAGCGCATCTGCTCGTCACCGCGGCGGAGTTCGGCCAGCCCCAGCTCGTGGTCCACTGCTTCGGCCAGAGCCCACCCACGAAGCGCCCGTGCCCACGATGACCAGAATCGAAGATGATGTTCGTCGCTGAGTTCAATGGCGGCTTCGGCCGACTGGAGCTGGGACTCAATGTTGCCCATTTCGCCCTGGAGCATTGCATCCCAGGTCAGCGCGTACGCCAGGCTGAATGGGTGTGCTATTGCTGCCGCCTCCGCGAGCGCGCTGCTTTGCATCGCCTGAGCTTGGTCCGGATAACCGAGGCACCATAGGCTAAACGCGAGTCGGCATTGGCAAATGACGCTGGGGTCTTGTGAATATTGTGTGATGTGTGCTGACGAATGCGTCGGGTCATAGTGCGTAAGCGCTTGTTCCAGGTGAACCCGCGATCGTGTAAAGGAGCCGACATATTGCAGCGTCACGCCGAGCACGTAGTGACCCTCGACAACCAGGATTTGATCACTCTGCTGGTCAGCCAATTGAAGTAACTGATCACCAAATTGGAGCCCTTGCTGGAAGTTGCCGAAGCTGAGAGCAGCGATCGCGAGTGCTCGTAAGAGCAGGGGGTCAGGCGGTCTTCCCAAGTTTTGATTCAATGTCTGTGCTTGGGACAAGGTCTCGACCACCTCGGGCGCTGCGTAGCCACGGGTTGCCACCAAAGCGAGACTCAATAGCCGCAGGAGGCTTAAGTGTTGTCCGTCGCGGCGTCTCGCGTCCGGCACATTGTGCAGCAGCCGCAAGCCATGTCTAAGTAGGCGGATGGCCTCATCGTGGGCGTAAACGCGCTGCGCGACTTCGGCAGCACGCTGATAGAACGGAATTGCGCGTAATGGCTCACCGGCTCGCTCATAGTGGGCCGCCAATTGTGCGCTGACTGGGTCAAGGTCGGCGACGTAAATCTCTTCCAGCGCCTGCGCAATGCGCGAGTGCCAATAGCGTTGCTTCATCGGACTGAGTTCCGCGTAGGCAACGTCGCGAATCTTGTCGTGCGAGAAGTCAAAACTGTTCGCGTCAGCACTCAATGCAGCGGGTCGTACGATGCGCCGCTGCCACAACTCGTCCAACTCATTGGTCAGGCTTTTTACACTGATGCCGCTGGCCTTGTGCAAAATGTCGACGGTGAATACTCGTCCAACGATGGCCGCAAGTCCGACCAACTCACGGGTTTCTGGCGACACTTGCGCCAGTCGACTGGCAATGACCGCATGCATGCGAGGTGGCAGATTGGTGGTCGAGAGCCGACTGGCGGAGCCATCAGGACCGTCGCGCTCATGTTCCCGTGCCGCTCTGCTCAGACCAGCGCTCGCCATTTCTACCACGAAGAGCGGGTTGCCCTCGGTCTCGCGATGCAGGCTCAGGGCCGACTGGTCGTCAAGATCATCTTTGGTTACCTGTGCGGCCAGCTGAGCTGTCTCGGCTGCATCCAATGCATCAAGCGCGAGCTCAATCACCCTGCCTTCGCTGCGCAGCTGCACGAGCCAGTCAGCGACGGGATGCGGAGGAACCACTTCTTCCGGCCGCGCCGTGCCGATGACCAGGAGACGCTTGCTCGGATCGAAGCGCAGCAGGAAATGCAGCCACTGCAGTGTTTCCTGATCAGACCACTGCAAGTCATCAATCAATAACAACAGCGGCTGGGGCACGGCGAGCACGGCTCGCGACAGCGCCTCGAAGAAGCGTTGCCGTTGACCGAATTCGGTCATTGGCTCAGGTCGCGGCAAGCGAGGCCGTTCGTCGAAGAGCTCGGGCAGCAGGCGTGCCGTCTCGCTCAGCCATACGTCGGCCAGCTGACCCAACGATTGGCGAATCGCGTCGCTGCGCAGCCATTCGGTCACCGGCGCGAGCGCCAGACGGCCTTCAGCGCCATAGGAGCGCGTTCTGGCGGTGGCTATGCCTTGCTGCTCCGCCCACCCCAGAAGTTCCTCGGCCAGGCGTGTCTTGCCGATACCGGCCTCGCCGCTGATCAAGAACAGGTGCGATTTGCCAGCACTTGCACGCTGCCAGGCTGAGAGAAGTTGCTTCCATTCCTGCTGTCGCCCGACGAGCGGCTGCAGGCTGGGGCCACGCGGCTTCTGTTGGCCGGTGAGCAGCCGTCGGTAGAGGGCTGTGGTCTCTGGTTCCGGTTCGGCGGCGTACGCGTCGTCGAGGGCCTCGCGTAATCGCTCGTAGGCTTCGATGGCTTCCCAGCGTTGGCCGAGGCCGGCGAGTGCCTCGATCAAGACCCGGTGCAGGTGTTCGTCGAGGGGGCGCCGCAATGCCAGTGGTTCCAGCAAGGCGAGGGCGGCTTCCAATTCGCCTTGGTATACGAGCTTGGAGCTGAGCAAGCTTGCGACAGCGGCGTGGGCTTCGGCGAGTCGCTCCCGATGCTCGTCTGCCCAATCGGCGTATTGATCTTCGGGAAGCAGCGGGCCGGTCCACAGCCGCAGGGCGTGTTGTAACGCGGTGATGTCGCTGCTACTGCGGGCGGTGCTGGCGGCTTGCTCGAATTGATCAACATCTACGGTCAGGCCGTCGTTTGGGCAGAGCCGTACCACATCGCCACTGAGTGTGATCGATCCGCCGCCCAGCGTGCGCCGGATGCTGTGCACGAGCTGGTACAGGTTGTTGGCCGCCAGCTGCGGCTCGGTATCTGGCCACAGCCGGTCCACCACCAGGTCGCGATGCAGCCGATGGCCGGGTGCAAGGGCGAGCAGCTTCACCAGCGTCTTGGCCTTGCGCAGCCGCCACCGATCTGGCACCGGCTCTCCGTCGATCATGACCGAGAAACCACCCAGCAGCGAGATCTGAATCTCGCCGGAGGACGGTCGCGTGATCGGCATGGCAATCCTCAACGAGTGGTGCTCAAGTTCGGCGTCGACCCGAAGCCGATCCTTTGTACGGCAGCCAAGCCGCGCCGCTCGCCGAGCTGAGAGAACACGGTCTGCGCGGCCTCTGCCGAAATCATCGAGCCGTCCGCGTCGCCCAGTTGTCGCAGCACGTGGGCTCGAAGTAGGTGCAGCCAGCCGAGCGACCGATGGGCCCCAGGAATGGGGAAGACCGCAAGGGCGCGATCGAGCCAGATCAGCGCCGCCGGCAGGTCGGCCAAGAGCATCTCCGCGACGCCGAGGTTCACACTGGCCACGGAGAAGCCGGTGATGTCGCCTGATTCCTCCATCATGGCGAATGCCTCACGCCCCAGGGTCCGCGCCTGATCGGCTGCGCCAGCGGCAGCCGCATTCAATGCCCGACCCTCGAGTGAGATTGCCAAGGCCCGCTGGTCGCGCAAGTCGCGCCGAATCGACTCCGATCGTCGCAGGTAAGCGTCCGCCTCCTCGTACTGGCCCACCCACCGGAGGGCGTGTCCATGCTGTGAGAGCGCATACGCCTCTCCGTAGCGGTCATCCACCGCGTGGAACCGGTCGTAGGCGTCGTCGATGAGCGCAAAGGCCGCGTCGATGTGGTCGGCCAAGCGCTCGCTCAGCGCTATGGCGAGCCTCACATATCCAGCCGCTTGCTGAGCGCCAACGCGACGGCCGAACAACACAGTCTCCTCGCCAAAGGGCAGGGGCGGGTCGTGACGTTCGTCGACGGCCCAGCCCAGCGACATGGCAATAAAGAATGGCGCTGCGTCGACTGGCACCAGGTCCAGAGTCTGCAACGCGGCACCGAACCGCGAACGTGCCGCCTCGGTTTCGCCCCGACCCAACGCGAGGATGCCGGCGAAATGCTGCATCGAGGCAGTCACCCCCGGAAACCCTGCGGTGACGCGGAATGTCTCGTCGCTTTGACGCTGCGCCAGGTCCCAATCACCTGCCATGAACGTCAGCAATGCCCGTTGGTGGTAGCCGTGCGCCCGCTCACCCGGCTCGCCGTGCTCGATCAGAAGGTCGACGATCTCCTCCCCGATAGCCATGAGTTCAGCTGACTTGGCTTGGCGAATGAGCATGACCGACATCGCGGCCAGTGCGCGCGCCCGCAGCGCTGACCGGATCTTGGAGGCGTTCAAGGCAAGAGTCAGTGATCGTGCTCCCTCGGCGATCAAGCCGCGGTTGACCCAAAAGCGCCAGGTAGAGGTCGCCAGTTGAAGGGCTGATGTCGGATCCGTTGCGAGTGCCGTGGCCGATGCCGCTCGCAGATTGTCCTGCTCCACGTCAAACCAGTCCGACGGTTCACCGACGACGGCTTTGCCGCGGTCCGGGTCATGTGCCGATGCGGCCGCGGCGTACCACTCCATGTGTCGCCTGCGACACGCTGCCAGCTCCGTGGCCTCGGTCAGCCGGGCCTCGGCGTACTGCCGAACCACTTCGAGTAGCCGGTATCGGGCCCTCGAGCCGGCCACGTCCCCATGGACGAGCGACTTGTCCACCAGGCGGGAGACATGGGCAATGATCGCGGACCCGGTCTGATCACTCACCGAAGCGGCCGCTTCGAGGTCGAAGCCGCCGGCGAATACGGCGAGTCGCCGGAAGACCGTCTGCTCTTCGACATCCAGCAGGCCGTGGCTCCAGTCAAGGGTGGCGGCAAGGGTTTGCTGGCGATCCAGCCGGCCCCGGCCCCGCTGTCCGAGCAGGGTGAGCGCGTCACCGAGGCCCTCGGCGAGCTCGTTTACCGTGAAATGGGCCAGGCGAGCGGCCGCAAGCTCGAGGGCGAGAGGTATGCCGTCGAGCCGATAACAGATCTTCGCTACGGGGTCTGCTGTTTTGGCGTTGAGTGTGAACGAGGGGTTGCTAAGCCAGGCGCGTTCGACGAAAAGCTGCACTGCTTCCAGTCGCGACAGCTCGCGGACGCCGACGTTGGTTCCGCTCGGCAGCTCGAGGGAGGGTACGCGGTAGACCATCTCGCCCGGAAGGGCGAGCGGCTCCCGACTGGTGGCGACGATACAGATGTCGGGGCACCGCGCAAGCACCTTGTCAATGAGGGCGCAGCATGCGTCGAGCAGGTGTTCGCAGTTGTCCATGATCAACAGCAGGGC
>Ga0184612_10001699_pt1 | contig 10666 bp, 9 predicted proteins | sample PLM3_60_coex_FD_133163 | JGI IMG/M metagenome (GOLD analysis project Ga0184612, IMG submission 133163) | Groundwater sediment microbial communities from an aquifer in East River, Colorado, USA - PLM3_60_coex | ecosystem: Environmental > Terrestrial > Soil > Riparian zone | place: USA: East...
AAACAGCGGCGCGCAGCCATCATGGCGAGGCGAAAAAAGTTGGCAGTCAAACGTCAGACGATGGCGGCAGCTCGCGAGCTCAGCCATACGCCGTATCAGTTCATTCCCGTCAATGAAGCGCTGCTGGCGCCGAACAACAGTTACGGCGCTCCTGATTTCGTCAGGCGAGGTTACTACGTCGACCGGCCGTTTCGTTGCGTCGATTGCAATAAGGAAGAAGTATGGACGGGCTCGCAACAAAAGTGGTGGTATGAAGTGGTGAAGGGCTTCGCTTACTCGACGGCGGTTCGTTGCCGGCTATGCCGGCGCAAGGAAAGAGCACGGTGTGAGGAGGCGAGGCGGATTCATCTCGAAGGCCTCGCCCGCAAGAAAAAGGCAGGTTGAAAAGGAGAGGCGAATTTTATGATGAGCACGACACAAGCTTGGTTCTACTGGGCGCTTCTCTCGGCGGTTTTCGCTTCGCTGACGGCGATCTTCGCAAAGATCGGCCTCGAAGGCGTCGATTCAGATTTTGCCACGCTGATCCGGACGATCATATCTTGTTCGCGATCACGGCGTTCGTCTATTACACCGGCAAGTGGAGCGATCCGTTTACGCTTAAACCCAAGACCTGGACGTTTCTCACGCTATCCGGCTTAGCAACGGGAGCGTCGTGGCTCTGCTATTTTCGCGCGTTGAAAATCGGCGATGCCGCGAAGGTGGCGCCGGTAGACAAGCTCAGTGTCGTGTTGGTCGCGCTGTTTGCCGTGCTGTTTCTAGGCGAACGGCCGGCGGCAAAAGACTGGCTGGGAATATTCTTGATTGGCGGGGGAGTGATTTTACTAGGATTCAAGAGATGAAGTCGCTGTTCCGGTAAAAGATGGCAATTGGAGGAAATATGAAACTTCGGTCTCTGATAGCGATGATTTTGTCGGTCTGTCTAAATTTCTCGCTTGTGTTTGCCGACGAAGCCGTTGAAAATTTCACGCCAGCGGCGGCACAATCTTGGCTCGCCCAGATCGATTCCGGAAACTACGCCAAGAGTTGGAAAGAATCATCCGCATACTTTCGCGGCGCAATGACGGAAAAGGGCTGGGTTGATGCTTTGAACGGTGCTCGGAAACCTTTGGGAAAATTGATATCTCGAAACCTTACCAAGACGCAGAACGCCCAATCGCTTCCCGGCGCGCCCGATGGCAACTACGTCGTCATGCAGTTCGCCACCAGTTTTGAGAACAAAAAAGACGCGGTCGAAACCGTGACTTTTTTGCGAGAAAAAGACGGCAAGTGGAAGGCTGCCGGATACTACATCAAGTAGCGGATGCAATTCTGCATTGAATGGTAAAAGAAAAGTGGCAAGGAAAAGCGACAACACCCATCGCTGTCCGTGGGTCGATTTGGCCAAACCGGATTATGTCGAATACCATGACCGGGAATGGGGCGTGCCGGTGCATGATGACCGGACGATTTTCGAATTCCTCACCTTGGAAGGGGCGCAGGCCGGCTTGAGTTGGTACACCGTGCTGCGCAAACGCGACGCGTACCGCAAAGCATTCGCGAGCTTCGATCCACAAAAAGTTGTGCGCTTCGGCAAGCGGCAAATCGATTCGCTGCTAAGAAACGACGGCATCATCCGCAACCGAGCCAAGATCCTGGCAACGATCAACAACGCGGGAAAATTCATCGATGTTCAGGAAGAGTTCGGTAGCTTCGACGCCTATATTTGGCGCTTCGTCGATGGCCGGTCGCTCGTCCATCGTTTGCGAACGTTAAAAGATATCCCGGCAACCAGTCCAGAATCCGACGCCATGAGCAAGGACTTAAAACAGCGCGGCTTCAAGTTCGTCGGCTCGACCATTTGCTACGCGCATATGCAGGCAACCGGCATGGTCAACGATCACGTGGCAGGCTGCTTTCGCCGGCAACCTATTATCGCTGGCTATAAGAAGACATCCGAATGTTAGCCAAAAGCCTCTGAAATTCTGAATCCAAGAAGAGATGGGGAAAACCATGTCTCGCGCAAAGTCGCAAAGGCGCCAAGGTTCGGAGAAACAAGTAAAAAATCTCACTTTGCGAGCTTGGCGTCTTGGCGGGATAACATTCTTTTGTCATCAAAACACTGAAAGGATCATCGTTCGAATGAAATTCCTACCGAAACTCTTTGAAAGCAATCGCTCCTGGGCGGAAAAGATCAAACTCGAGGACCCGACCTATTTTCAGCGATTGAGCCAATCGCAAACGCCGGAGTATCTCTGGATCGGCTGCGCCGACAGCCGCGTGCCTGCCAACGAGATCGTCGGCCTCGGTCCGGGAGAGCTTTTCGTGCACCGCAACATCGCCAACCTCGTGCCACCTTTCGATGCCAACGTTCATTCGGTTTTGCAATATGCGGTCGAGGTCTTGAAGGTCAAGCATATCATCGTCTGCGGCCACTATGGTTGCGGCGGCGTGCTGGCGGCGCTGCGCGACTGGTCAGGCTTGCCGCTGGAAAATTGGCTCGCCCACGTGCGCGCCGTTTACCGCGCTCATAAAGACGAGCTGGACGCAGCGCCGAGTGAAGACCTGCGCTGGCGGCGGCTCTGCGAGCTAAACGTGATGGCCCAAGTTCACGCGGTGCGCGAAGCCGATGTGGTCAAACAGTCGTGGCGAAAGGATCGGCCGGTGATGGTTCATGGCTGGATCTACGACCTCAGGGAAGGATTGTTGAGAGATTTGGACATGAATTAAGAGACGTGATCGATGCGATTTTCTTCATTGATCACATCTTCCGGCCTGCAGACATAAACTGCCACTCTCTGCGATGAAAACCGCTTGGTTGACCACTTATTTCGCCGGCCTCATCTGGTCAGCCTTCGATCCGCACGATTACGTCACCTAGGTATTGGAAGCGGCGCCGGCGCTGCTTGCGCTCGTTGTCCTAGCAGTGATATGCAAGCGAATTCCATTAATACCGCTGATTTACACGCTGATTCTCATTCATTGCCTGATTCTTTTCCTCGGCGCTCATTATACCTATGCGCAAGTCGATGCGTTTAAATTTGTCCGAGACTTCTTCGGATGGCAGAGAAACAATTACGATAAGCTCGGACACTTTACCCAGGGCTTCGTGCCGGCAATTATCGCGCGTGAAATCTTGATTCGTAATTCCGTTGTCAACGGCCGCGGCTGGCTTAATTTGTTTGTCATTTCGATTTGCCTAGCTTTCAGCGCTTTGTATGAGTTGTTTGAGTGGGGCGTGGCAGTCGCGACCGGCGACACCGCTGAGAGCTTTCTCGGAACACAAGGCTATATGTGGGACACGCAATCGGATATGGCGATGGCGTTGATGGGAGCGTTTCTCGCTCTGGTCATTCTAAGCAAGCTCCACGACAAGCAGTTACAGGCTCTTGCCTCGTGAGTTAACCCGGTCGAGTTCGCCGAGACGCGATCGATGCGGTTCGTTTCACTCACCGCATCCTACCGGCTCTGCCATCGTTTACTAAGATAAATCACCATGTCCTCCTACGTTCCTCTCTGGTGCAAGAGCAACTTTTCCTTTCTTGAAGGCGCGAGCCATCCAGATGAGCTTATCGAGGAAGCCTATCGGGTGGGCTTGCCGGCGATCGCGCTGACGGACCGCGATGGCGTTCATGGCGTCGTGCGCGCCCATGTGAAGGCTCGGGAGATCGGCTCGAAGCTCATCATCGGTTCGGAAATCACAACCGAAGATGGATCGTCGATCGTTTTGCTGGCGCAGGACCGCGGCGGCTATGCGAATCTGTGCAGGCTGATTACGAAAGGACGACTGCGCTCGGAAAAAGGGGAGAGCGCTGTTACTTGGGACGAAGTGTGCGCGCATGCGCCGGGGATGATTGCGCTTTGGGGCGGCGAGCAAAGTTTGCTTGTTGGCGAAGCTGAACCGGATGAAGTGGGCGCCAAGCTCTGCGATGCGTTCGCCGAGCGGATTTACGGCATGATTGCGCGACATCGGCGCGAAGAAGAGATCGTTCAAGAAAGACGGCTGCGGGAACGGGCTCAGCGCTTCGGCTTTCCTTTGGTTGCAGCGAACGAAGTGCTTTATCACACGCCGGCGCGGCGTCGTCTGCAAGATGTGCTGACGGCGATTCGCCACGGTATTCCGGTCGCTTCCTGCGGGCAGAAATTAAAACCCAACGCGGAGTATGGGCTGAGACCGCTCTATAGCTTCGCCGGACTTTTCAGCGATGATCCTGCGGCGGTTAATCGGACGTTGGAGATTGCCGAGCGCTGCAATTTTTCTCTTAACGAGATCCGTTATCGCTATCCATCGGAAAAATTGCCGGACGGGACGACTTCTGCCGAGTGGCTGCGCCGGCAAACCTTCAACGGCGCGCGCCGGCGTTACGAAAACCAGATTCCCAATGAGATCATCGCCCAAATAGAAAAAGAACTCGAGATCATCGAAGCGCTCGACTATCCCGGCTATTTCTTAACCATGTGGGAGATCGTCGAGTTTTGCCGCGCCAACGATATTCTTTGCCAGGGACGCGGTTCGGCGGCGAATTCTGTGGTTTGTTACTGCCTGGGTATCACCGCCGTCGATCCGCAGTGCATCGGATTGTTGTTCGAGCGTTTTTTATCGAGAGAGCGCGCCGAGCCGCCCGACATCGATCTCGATATCGAGCATGATCGGCGCGAAGAAGTGATCCAGCATGTTTACCAAAAGTACGGTCGTGACCGCGCGGCGATGGTCGCCAACGTAGTGCGCTACCGCTCGCGTTCGGCTTTGCGCGACGTCGGCAAGACTTTGGGGCTATCCGAAACCGCATTGGATCGAGTCGCCAAGTTTCTTTCGTCTTATGAGAATGTGCGACCGGAAGTGCTGGCGCATATGGGGCTGGATACTTCCCGCGGCCTGCACGAGAATTTGCTCGAACTTACCAATGAACTTTTAGATTTTCCGCGTCACTCGTCGATTCATCCCGGCGGTTTTTTGCTCGGCCATGAACCGGTGCATGATTTGGTACCCATCGAGAACGCGACGATGCCGGAGCGCACGGTGATCCAGTGGGACAAGGAAGACGTTGAAGATCTCGGTCTGTTCAAAGTCGATCTGCTCGGCCTCGGCGGACTCACGCAGCTCGATCTGTGCTTTAAGCTCTTGCGCGAACACCGCGGCATCGAGCTTTCCATGGCAACGATTCCACAGGACGATGAGGCAACCTACGACATGATCTGCAAGAGCGATACGGTGGGTGTCTTCCAGATTGAAAGCCGCGCGCAGATGGCGATGTTGCCGCGGCTCCGACCGAGAAACTTCTACGATCTGGTGATCGAGATCAGCATCGTTCGTCCAGGGCCGATCACCGGCGGCATGGTGCATCCCTATTTGCGTCGGCGCCAGGGCAAAGAGCCCGTGGAATTTCCCCATCCGAGTTTAGAACCGGTCTTGAAAAAAACTCTCGGCGTGCCGCTGTTCCAAGAGCAAGTGATGCAGCTCGCAATGGTCGTGGCTGATTACACACCGGGTGAAGCCGATCAATTGCGCCGCGACATGGCGGCGTGGCATCGCACTGGACGCATGGAGCGCCACCGTGAGCGGTTGATCACGCGCATGCAGGCCAAGGGTATTGCCATCGAGTTCGCCGAGCGCGTGTTCGAACAGATCCGGGGTTTCGGTGAGTATGGCTTTCCGGAAAGCCATGCGGCGAGCTTTGCTCTGATCGCGTACGCGACCGCGTGGCTCAAGTGTCACTATCCGGCCGAGTATGCCTGCTCGCTGCTCAATGCCCAGCCGATGGGATTTTATATGCCGGCGACCATCGTTGAGGACGCCAAGCGCCACGACGTGGTCGTTCGTTCCATCGACGCGCAAGCGAGCGAGTGGGACTGTACTCTGGAACCGTGCGCGCAAAGTAACGGTGGCTTTGCCGTACGCATGGGACTTCGTTACGTCAAAGGGCTCGGCGAAGGGGAGTGGCAGAGAATCGCTGATGCGCGGCGACGCAAAGCATTTGCCTCACTGCAGGACTTTGCCCGCCGCACAGCTTTGGATGAAGGCTCTCTCAGCGCATTGGCGGAAGCGGGCGCCTTCGATAGTTTTGAAGTTGATCGGCGCACGGCGCTGTGGGATGTCCGCCACTTGGCGCGCACGCAGAGAGAACCTTTGTCGCTACCTGGCCGTGAGCAAACGCCGGCATTCCCGCCGCTCAGCGATTTTGAAGAAGTGGGATGGGATTACCGCCGGACTTCACATAGCGCGCGCCGCCACCCGCTCGAGCCCATGCGCGCGAGCCTAATTCGCCAGAGCTTGCCGGACGCGCGCACTGTTGCATCGATGAAAAATGGCGCGAAGATTCGCTATGCCGGCTTAGTGATTTGCCGCCAACGGCCGGGAACCGCAGGCGGCGTGGTGTTCATGACGCTGGAAGACGAAACCGGTTTTGTCAATGTGGTCGTGTGGGCGAGTGTATTTCAGCGCTATTCCGTGCTGGCAAAGACGGTGAGCTTTCTCGGCATCAGCGGCACGTTGCAGGTCGAAGACGGCGTAGTGCATCTGGTAGCGGAAGAATTGTGGGAGCCGAGAGTGGAATTGAAGCCGGCCAGCACGCGCAGTCGGGATTTTCATTGATGGTGGACCGAAACGTAACCTTCACTTTCGTTGCGCGCGGAGCGGCAGGGATTCCGCCGGTGTAGTTTCAGCCACAAAATAACCCAGAGAGTCAACAGGGCGAAGGATCCGGTCTTCGCGGCGACTAGGATATACCAAGGGACGTCCTGAGGCTGATAGATTTCAATCAGGCTTGTCAGCACCACGGGATCGGGAACAGCGAATAATGCAAGGACAACGATGAGCACGCGCAGCTCCCCAAGTCGCCCCTGAAATAAGGCGCCATGAAGCAATAAAGCCAAAGGCAGAACCAACATGAGGCAGGTGTGGCCCCAGGTCAGGGGCGACACCAAGAGCATCGTGACGCAAAACAACGAGAACATCTCAGAGTCAGATTCGGGGTCGCGGCAGCGCAAACCTAAGCGGCATACCGCAATGACAAGAGATCCATTGATAAACCAAACCAGCGCTCGCACCGTTCCGGGAGCGAGCTCTCGAGCCGGAGCGAAATATTCAGTGGGGCCGAAAATCGTCCGCGCGATACCTTCGATGGAAATGTTGAAGGGAAAAGAGGCAAAGAGGCGCATCTGCTCCGGAAGAATTTGCTTGATGTAATAGAGCCCGTCTACACTTCCCGCCACCGCGAGGGAAACCAACAAGCCTACAGCGACGCAAATCACCCAAGTAACTGCGCAACGCCATCGGCGCTGAACGAGAACATAGAGCAACAATAGTCCCGGAAAAAACTTAATCAGCGTAGCTAAACCGAACAGAAGCCCCGCAACTCCTTCCCTCTGACGCTTCAAGCAGGCAAAACCAAGCACGATCAAAAGCGCGAGAAAAACCGAGAGCTGGCCCAGCCAAATGGAGCTTGTAAAGGGTTTCCAAAGCAGGAGCAGCGAACTCAAGGGCAGCCACGGGTATTTAGTCATGCCGTATACATGAAGCGAATAGACCACCAATACGCCGAAGCCGACCAGCGACAAGACGCTCCACACTACAAACGCGCCGCGATAGGGAAGATATGATAGCGGGATAAAGAGCAACGCGTTGAATGGGGGATGATAGTTTTCTGCCTCGAAGCCAAATAATTTCATTGCGAGCGCCTTTAACGAGGGACCATAGATGTTCGTGTCGTGTCGGAGCGCGTACCCAGCGAGGTAGTCTTGCGTGAAATCAGTGTTAATGAGTGAACCGTCCAGCGTAAGATCGAGCCACACAATGAGTCCCACGGTCATGGAAGAGACAAACACCAGTGCAACGGCGCTATGACGCCAGAAATCGCCTCGGGACTGCATCATCTGTTCACGCCAGGTCGCGCTAAAAAGAATGCTCCACGCGGCAATCCACGACGCCAATATCAACTTGCCCGAAATGTCGTCGCGCGAGTAACTAACGCTACCTGCAAAGGTCGAAAAAACGGCGATCGCGAACAATACGACCAGCGTGGGCAAGACCTTGTTGCGGAGGTTTATCAACTGAAACTTCGAGGAAAAGGTGACCACTCGCCTTTAGACATGGATTGGGAGACCAGAAAATATTGATGGGATATAAATGCAAAGAGCACGTAGGAGTCGGATATCAATACTCTTAAACTTCGTGTTCTTCATGCCTTCGTGCTGAAAACAGTTTTGCCGTGGACAAATTGCTGCCGACTAGGCTACCGCTTTTGTCGCACCTTTCTCAACCCTAGCTTTGAGCCTCGGGTAGAACCGTAGCGGGTTATCCCAGAAAATTTTTCGCTTGAGCTCGTCGCTGACGTCCTTGCGATTGATCAAGTTCGGAATGTCTTGGCTAAAGTCGCGCTGGTCGCGTTCATGGGGATAGTCGGACGCCCAGATGAGCGCATTCTCGTTGCCGACCTGCGCCGCCAAAGGTAGCGCGGACTCCTCGACTTCGACGGCGAAAAAGATATTGCCCTTCTTTACGTATTCGCTCGGTTTGAGCTTGCAACGCGGCGAGTAGTGGCCTTTGCGCTCCTGCTCTTCATCCATGCGGTCCATCATGTAGGGCACCCAGCCGACGCCGCACTCGATGCAGCCGAATCTAAAATTGGGGAATAGCTCGAAGACGCCTTCGAACATCATTGCGGTGAATTGACGGATCTGCGCGAAGGGATGCTCCAGCGTGTGACCGATGGTGAAGTTGTTCACCATGTCGAGACCTAACGCCGGCATGCTCAGGCCGCCGTGTGTGGAGACCGGCACGTCCAGTCTTTGCGCTTCGTCCCAGAGCGGATAGAATTCGGGGCCGCTGTAAAGTCTTCCCCCAGGCGCCACAGCCGGTAGCACGGCGCCGACCATGCCCAATTCGTTTACGGCGCGGCGAAGCTCTTTGACCGCCTCAGAAATATCCTGGATTGGCAGTAAAGCGACGCCGACCAAGCGCGGGCTCACTTCCATGAACTTGTGATAGAGCCAGTCGTTGTAGGCACGCGCCATGCAGATCGCCCAGTCTTTGTCCTGAATCGCGCCATGGGTCAGACCCTGGGTGGGATAAAGAACCGTTAGTTCGATCTTGTTAATGTCGAGGAAATTCAACCAATCCTTCGCGTGCGGGCCCGTACCGCCGCCGGCCCAGCCACCCGGCTTTCGCAGCGAGCGCAGAAAACCGTCCATCGTAAGTCCGGGCCAGAAAGAATAGCTCTGGTGCCATTCGAGATCTTTATACGGCGGACCGATAAATTCACGCAACTCGCTGTCGAGCTCCATCACGTGTCCGTCGGCGTCGATGATTCGATAGTCAGCCATGGCGTTCTCCTCTTTAAAATTCCTTTACTGCCACGCGTGATCCACTATTCATGATTGCGTTTCGAATAATAGGTGGACGACAATCCGCTGTCAATCAATCGCCCGTTTCATTGACACACTTAGACGGCGATGTTAAATGACCGCGTACAAAATCGAACCGAGCGAAAGGATCTCGTCATGCGTTTTAAAGACAAATCGGTCATCATCACCGGCGGCGGCGGAAAGATCGCCAAAGCCTACGCGATGGCATTCGCCAAAGAGGGCGCGAAATTATCCCTGCCCGACATCGCTAGCGCCGATCCTATGGTTAAAGCGATCAAAGACATGGGCGGAAGCGCAATCAGTATGGCGTGCGATGTATCCAATGAACACAGCGTCAAGGTGATGGTTGAAGAAACCGTCAAGCAGTTCGGCACCGTCGATGTGCTTATCAACAACGCGGCGTATTTCATGACGGTGTGGAAAGGGCCGTTCTGGGAGATGAGCGTCGAGGAGTTCGATAAAGCGATGGCGGTCAACGTGCGCGGATCGTGGCTCTGCGCTAAGGCCGTGGTTCCTCACATGCAAAAACAAACACAGGGTAAAATCATCAACATTTCATCGAATGTCGCGCTGACGGGCAATCCCAATTACATTCACTATGTGACTTCCAAGGGCGCGCTGATCGCCATGACCCGCGCGATGGCGCGGGAGTTGGGCGATTGGAATATCTGCGTGAATACAGTGAGCCCTGGGTTCGTCGTCACCGAAGGCCGCCAGGTCGATCCCGAGTATGAGAAAATTCGCGCCCAGCAGCGCAGCATCAAACGCTCGCAAGTGGAAAACGATCTAGTCGGCACCGTGCTCTTCCTGTCGTCATCGGAAAGCGATTTTATGACCGGACAGTTGCTTAACGTCGACGGCGGGTTTCATTTTGTCGGATAAATCGTATTGGCCGCAAAGAACGCAAAGGTCGCAAAAAAATATTTCTCTCCAATGTCCGAGGGCGCGTGCGCTCGTTTTCTCCCCCCAAGAAAACGACGCGAAAGGGGAGGTCATTCAATGATTGCTAAACCTAACTTGAACGAAAAACGACTGTGACTCATTTCTCTATATTTTATTGATTCGGGTTTTTCTGAGAGTATTTCCAAACTTTCCCGTCGCATCCGAGTAATAGGGCTTCTCCTTCTTTGCGGTTCAAAGGAAGTGATGCTATGGACGAGCATGCTTCCGGAATAATTTCTTGATATACGAGCTTCGAGTTCGATCTATAAACATACAGGATTGATTTATTCCAGTGGCTGAACTCTACTACGACGGCAAAATATTCAGTCTGATCGCGGCGTATTGTTGTAGCGACACCTTTGGCATCTCCATGTGTCCCACCTGT
>Ga0184612_10001700_pt1 | contig 10663 bp, 6 predicted proteins | sample PLM3_60_coex_FD_133163 | JGI IMG/M metagenome (GOLD analysis project Ga0184612, IMG submission 133163) | Groundwater sediment microbial communities from an aquifer in East River, Colorado, USA - PLM3_60_coex | ecosystem: Environmental > Terrestrial > Soil > Riparian zone | place: USA: East...
GGCGAGACTTTGATTTTACGTTAGGCATCTTCGGTCAAAGTGGTGTTGAGATATGGAACGATCTTAATTATTGGTTAGAAGGAACAACACGACCATTCAATTCTAGCGCAGAGCTTGTCAACAGGTGGAGGCAAGAGGGCGATATTTCAGAATATCCTCGCGCAGGCCAGAACGCAACCAGCAATTTGAATCTTCGACCTTCGGATAGATTTGTGAAAGATGGTTCATTCATGCGCGTGCGAAATGTGACCTTGGGATATAGTCTTCCAAAAGACAAGTTGGGAAAAAACCTAAGTAATCTGCGCATCTACGTTACTGCACAAAACTTGTTCACTTTCACAGACTACGACGGATACGATCCTGAACTGGGTGGCGACAATTTTATTTTTGGACGTGGAATAGACCATGGCAATTATCCACAGCCACGTACATACATGTTAGGTGTACAAGTCGGGTTTTAAAAAAATCAAAAGAAATTATCTATGAAAAAGAAAATATCGCTTCTTATTGGAATAGTACTCCTTTTCATCGGCACTAGCTGCGATGAAAACGTACTGACCGTTCAAAATCAAAATCAATATACAGAGGATACATACTTCGCAAGTGCACCTCAGTTCAACGAAGCAGTTGTAGCAACTTATTCTTGCCTTCTTCACAAGGGCCTTTATTCCCGCGACTATTATTTTTTATTTGATCTACTCGGTAACGATACAAAGAACAATACGTTCCTGTTGGGTGACCTGGCTCAGTTGCAGGATTACAGCTATGGATCATCCAATGGCCCGCTGACAGACCTGTGGCGCTCGCTGTATCAGATTGTACTTCGATCAAATCTCATACTACGAAAGGCGGCAACATGGGAGCCCTCTCTGCAGGAGGACATAGACAAGAAGGTACAATACCTGGCTGAAGCAAGGTTTCTCAGGGGTTACGCTTACTTCCAACTGGTAACATTGTGGGGTCGAGTTCCGCTTACACTTGAGGATGAACCAGACGCATCGGTGGATAAGGCAGATCAGAAGTAGTGGATATCTGGGCCGTTGTGGAAACGGATCTTTCAGCTTCCATTGATGGTTTGCCTGTAACATTTGAATCGTCCCAGCTTGGACGGGCTACAAAAGGAACAGCCATCGCATTTCTTGGAAAGGCCTACTTATTCCAACAGAAGTTTAGTGAAGCCGAAGCGCAATTTGTGAAATTGACCACCGCTCCGTTTACGTATGCGCTTAATCCAAGCTTTGCAGCACAATTCGCAACCAACAATTCAGGAACAGTTGAAACCGTGTTCGATATACCGCACAAGTGGAACGGCTGGGGTGTAGGTAATCAATACTACATGTTCGGCGGGCAGGAAGCCTGGGGCGGACAAGCAAGTCATAGCGGTCGCGCCCAAGAGTACGGATTCAATGATTGGAATAACGTATTGATGTCAGAGGCTGCGTTAGCCAGCTTCAAATATGTGGATGAGGGCGGCGCTGCTTACGTCGATCCTCGCGCCTTCGACACCTTTTATGGCGATGCGGCAAGCGGAGGTGACACGGACTTTTGTAATAAGTGCGGTGGCGGAGCGAAACCCTATCCGTTTGCATCTGAAGGTTATACCTGGAAGAAGTATGAATACTATGAAGACGTTGAAAACTACGGAGGACCAGCAAGTGAAATTAACTCACAAGTTATCCGGTACGCGGACATATTGTTAATGCTGGCTGAAGCGCGAATTGAGCAAAACAATCTCGGATCAGCTCTGGCATTAATAAATCAGGTTCGGAATAGAAGCGGTGCATTTCAGTATACCACTTTAGGCAGCCAGGATAATGCAAGGAAACTCCTGCGACGTGAAAGACAAATCGAACTCTGTGGCGAACAGACTCGTTGGTTTGACTTGATTCGATGGGGAATTGCAAAGCAGGTGCTGAACACCGAGAAACAAATTCAACTTGGAGAGCAGCCTTTTGAAGACAAGCACGTGCTGCTTCCAATTCCACAACTTGAGAAAGATTCAAATCCTCCAGTTGCAACGGACGTTGCGAATGGATGGAACTGATTCTTTGATCTAGATTTGTTTGGGTAATTTGAAAAGTCCCGGCGCGGTGTCGTGCCGGGACGATTCGGCGTTTGACCGCTCCTTGGATTGACACAAAATTCTGACCAATAAATAGATCACAATTTATTAAAGCCTCTTTGATAATATCAGGCAACAACTATGCAGGATATATTGCTATGCTTAATGCTTGGATCAAAGATTTAACCAATAGCTTATTTTAAAAACAACGCCCCTGTTCTTCACTGTGCCAGTCTCCGTATAGTTATCTGTGTAAACCACATAAAAATCTGAGACGCGTTTGAAACGCCACTGAAATCGAATATTTGTATTGATATTATTGATCTGGTCGTTGTATTGAAATACCGCTTTGAGAAATACTTTTTTGGAAAACGCCCAATCAATACTCGGCCCCAAAAGAAAAAGATCGGCATCCGAATAAGGAAAAGGGAGTCGTATTAAATTCACTGAATATTCAAGTCCGATGTTACCAAAAGGTTGTATACGGTAGTTCAATCCACCCTGGGCTGCATAAATATTCCCATTGAAGTATTGACCTATCCGTATCGTGGAATAGTGATTGAATACTTTTCTAAGGTTTGATTGATACCTTATCCGAAGGCTGTGATAAATATAATTTGTTCCTTGCGGTAGTTCAAGGCCCCCTGAATTGGTCGGATCGAATGGAAAAAACAAATAGGTGTAATCAAACCTATAAAAGACTCTTAACCAGGCAGAATTTTGAAAGTTAATTACCCACCCATAGTCCATATCAGCGTCAAGAAGTTGTCCGTCATTTTTTCTCCAGAAAGCGTCGCCTCCACCGTAGGGACCATGTTGGTTGATAATGTTACTTTTCTTTGGGTAAAACCACCATCCGACATTAGGCTCAAGACGCCAGTAATTTCTCCTGGGTACGTAGCCGGTTTCCGCCTCATAGTTTAGGCCAACATACTCATGGTTTTGTTCAAAGTAAAAGTATTTGCCTTCGTATTGCAGATATGAAGCATGGGCGTACGAATCGGTTAAGTTCTCCGGAGTTAACGATTTATGGAAGAAAAATTTCCCCTCCCACTTGTTGTTTTTTGAAGCCAGGTTGTAATCCAGCCCGATGATCCGGTTGAATTGTTTTGAATTGAATGTAAAATCGTGGAGTGAGTCTGAGGTATTCAGCTTATTGACAAAAATAGCCGCAATGCTCGATCGGGCAAAAATCTGCCGTTGCACAGCGGCTACTGTGTAGTTAGCGCTTTCGAGCTCGATCTTTTGATCACGCATGGTTTGCATGTTCATAAACCCAACACGCCATTTGTCATTTATACGCCCACTTAGTCGTGCTCCATATAAAATGGGGTTCTGTTTGAACTGACCTGTATAGGGATCGCTGCCCACCCCTATTCTTCTTGAAAAGAATGGCCTAATGGCTTCAAAGCCAAACCTTGCAAACACATCGCTGTTTTCTATAAAAAATTGTCTGCGCTCCGGAAAGAAAATTTCAAAGCGGCTGAGGTTAGTTACTTGGCGATCTACTTCCACCTGCGAGAAATCGGGGTTCACCGTAAGATCTAAATTGAGTGATGATGTTATTGCTACTTTTGCATCGAGGCCTGCGCTGAACTTATGGGCCGTGTTATTTTCATCCTGGTAGTCTTTGTTTGTTGAACCGCTGACATATGGAATGAGAGAAACGTTATTGCCATTTTTAATAATAGGATCATTAAATACAGCGGTTCCTTCAAAAGCGAGTCCTTGTAATAAATACACCCTGCCTACTTTTGACCAAGCCGAAAGTTCATTACGCTTCAGCTCGCTTCGTAGAAAATTAATACCCCATTCACTTGATCCACTTTCAAATCGAATCGTCTTTAACGGGATTGCCATTTCCACTATCCATTTGTCTTCATAACGTTTGACCTGTGAATACCACCGGTTATCCCATCCCCAATCAATATCCGAACCGAATGAGATCAATCCCTCCTGTTGCACACCTAGTGGGTTAACGCCAAAAACAAATCCGTTTAGTTTGTCGCGAAATGGATCAAGAATAATTTGAAAAAAATCAGAGGTCGTTGAAAAATCCCTTCGTAAGGAAGTAATCACATAATCTTTGTCAGGACGGTCGTCGAAGCATTCGGCTGCCACGTAGATGAAGTTCTTGTCATAGCTCAGTCTTACTACTGTTTTCGTGAAAGATTGCGAGGTGTCATTCGGAAAATTCTGCCAGAAATCTCCGGACTGTTCTGCGTCGAGCCATGACTGTTCATCCAGAACACCATCAATCTTGATCGTGCTCACAGATTGCACAGCACGAATACTGCGCTCCAATGACTGACCATTAGCCAGTAAGGCTTCGAGCACCAGTATTATAGATAAGACCAGGCTTTTAAAAATCCTATGCTCGGGTATCTTTCTCAAGTCCAGGAAGGCAATCAAAATTGATCGGAGATCATCTTCATCTTCGACAATAAGAACTTTCATTTAAAATACCTTTGTAGTGAAAGGTACAATCTAAAATTGGAGGAAAAATGGAGTTTTGACTGAGGTCTCGAGCGGCCTACCCCGATATCTATCGGGGAACCGCTGTAGAAGCTTTTGCAGGCTCCGACACGTCTGGGCTAGCCACTCACATCTTGAACCTTAAACAATACCAACAAAAAAAGTCAACCGATTAAGATTGACATTACTTCTCGTACTCTGTTAATGAAGTTTTGAATCTTAGATAGTTCATCGCCGTCTAACGTGCTAATCCAGTGTAATTTCATATAAATTGGGACGATACCGGTAAATTTTTAAGTAAATTTTGCAAAATGTGTTACATTGCCAGCAAATGATACTCACCGAGGCAAAAGTTAATAAAGGAATGGTAAGCCTGGCACGGGAATCACGCGGAATGACCCAAAAAGAACTGGCAAATCTTTTAAGTATATCCGCGGGAAAACTCTGCCGGGTAGAGCAGGATGATCAATCATTTTCCGAGGAAATGATTGAAAAACTTAGTGATATACTGGATTATCCAAGTAGCTTTTTTTATCAGGAAGGTGAAGGCTACATTCCTAATTCTGTTGATTTTCGAAGGCGTCTGAAGGTTCCCAATAAATTACTAAAAGAGATTAATGCGAAAGTCAATCTTCACAGATTAACCTTGGAAAAATTGTTACGGGAAAAGGGACCATCGCTCCCCATAATTAATATTGGAAACAACACCATACCCAGCCAAGCTGCAGTGGAGTTACGAAAGGCCTGGAAAATGAACAGAGGCCCGATTGATAATCTTGCTTCAAAACTCGAGTCAAATGGTATCATCATTCTTGCATTTGATTTCGGAAACGAGCGCGTTGACAGCCGGGTGATAATTACAGAAAACAAAAATGGCATAATTGTCATTAACTCCTTGATGCTTGGCGACAGACAAAGATTCAGCCTTGCGTATGAATTAGGGCATCTTGTACTTCATGCTCTAACTACAGCATCACTTGAAAACCGCGACATAGGTCATGAGGCAAATCTCTTCGCATCTGAATTTTTAATGCCTCGGAATGAAATCACTGCCGATCTTCAGGGGGAAATCACAATTGGTAAACTTGCTGATCTGAAACGTAAGTGGAAAGTGTCGATGCAGGCTCTGCTCTATAGAGCGGAGGACTTAAACATCATCTCTTATAATCAGAAGCGTTACCTGCTTGGTCAATTCAATTCCATGAATATCAGACGAAGAGAGCCACCTGAATTTGATGTGCCAAAAGAAAAACCCGTGCTTCTCGGCAGGCTGTTGGCCAATTATCAGCGTTCGCACGGGTTAAAGCCATTTGAAATGGCAGAACAGTTTCATCGCAATCAGGAGGAATTTGTCGCCAAGTACATGAATGAATGAATGAATGAATATTTATAACTAACGAATCGTGAGAGAGTTAACGCATACGGATGAAGTTATTGAAGTTTTAGACTTTCATGAGCGGTGGCTTCCTGTCTCTGAGACTAATTCATTGTCGGGTTCGCCTAAAACCCGCCTGATGCGGATTCTTTCCGAGGTAAGGATAGACAGAGTTTACTTCTCCGGAAGTTTCCCGAGTATCTATTTTAAGTCTGTTAATAACTTTGATGAGCAGAGCTTGTTTGAGGTTTGCGATATTCATAAGAAGATATGGAACGAACGTAAAGCTTCTTTCTTTTACGTAACGAGCCCTGTAGAGCTGAGGATCTATAATTGCTTTGCTGAGCCAGTAAATCCCAAGCGAATGCAAGAGTTTGACGAGATTCAATTGTTTTCCTTCCGGGTCGATGAAGACGAACGGAAGCTTGAAAAGCTGGTGCAAGTATTTAGCAGGTCTGCCATTGATTCCGGAATGTTCTGGAACGAGCATGAGATCAGTGATAAGCTGAATTCAGATAAACGTGTGGATAAGGCTCTGATGAGAAATTTAAAAGAGACCAGGAGCGAATTGCAAGCAGGTGGGTTGAAAATTGATATCATTCACGATCTTTTACTTCGTTCCCTGTTCGTTCTTTACCTTGAAGACAGGAAGGCAACCACCGCAGTCTTCTATGGAAAATACCTGAAAGGCGCTGAGTCGTATTTCGACATCCTTGAGAATATTGAAGCAACTTATGCGCTATTCGAAAAGCTGGAAGTTTCGTTTAATGGTAATTTATGCCCGGTAACACCGGCCGAAAGAAGACTAGTAAAGGGCAAGCACCTTAAGCTCATCAAAGAGTGCTTCTGGAGTCATGAGCGATCCAGTAATGGTGAGCTTCAACTGTTCAATTGGAAGGTATTTGATTTCAGCGTGATCCGCATTGAACTGATCAGTGAGATCTACGAAGAGTTCCTATCAACTGAGCAAGGTGAAGACAATACCCGTAAAAAAGGAGCTTATTACACCCCGCACTCTTTGGTTGATTTCATTCTGAATGAAAAGCTCCCCTGGGCCGATGAATCTAACCAGAATTATGAGATGAAAATTCTTGACCCTACATGTGGTTCGGGGATATTCCTTGTTGAGTCTTTTAAAAGAATAGTCGATCGGTGGAAGTACGCCAACCAGAAGGAAGATGTTGACTTTGACACACTGAAAAAGCTTTTGCTTGAATCAGTTTATGGCATTGAGATTAACTCCGATGCCATTAAGGTAGCAGCATTTAGCCTATATCTCGCATTACTTGACTTCCTGAACCCCAAGACCCTCTGGCAGAACAAGCGGTTTCCATATTTGATTTACGATCCGGAAACCGATGATTTAAGAAGGGGCAAAAACTTATTCCGGATGAACAGTTTGGAAAGTGGCCCGTTTGACAAATTAAAGTTTAACCTAGTTGTCGGGAATCCTCCTTTTAAAAGAGGAAGCCTTGAAGCCGCTGATAAGGATTATTTGTCAAACCTAGGATTTGCTCAAGAATATGTCCTCGCTTTTTTGTACAAGGCGACAACGTTCTGTGAAGATGGACAGATAGCGTTAGTATCTTCCAGCAAAATTCTTTTTAATAATACTAGCGGATACAGCCGTTTCAGGGATTTCCTGTTCAATAAGAACTACGTAGAAGCAATATTCAATTTTTCGGCGCTTCGGAAAACAAAAAAGGAATACGGGGGCAATTTGTTCGCATCGGCTGTTGGTCCGGCATGTGTGATCTTCTATCAAAAGAAAATGCCGACAAAGACCAGTGGCAAACTTCTTTATTGTTCACCTAAATCCTTAATAAAGAACAGGCTTGTTGATGGCATTTCCATTGATGTGTCTGATATAAAATATATTCCTAGGACTGAAGCGTCCAATCCAAATTCCAAGATCTGGAAAATTGCAATGTGGGGTAGTGAACGTGATCATCTCTTGATCCGCAGGCTGAGTGAGCTCCCTCTTTTGAAGGACAGCTTCAAAAAGAAAAAAAAGGAAGGTTGGGCTATGGGGGTAGGGTTCGAGACTTCAGAACCTGCGGATAAATTGGACAATACCATTAAGAAAATCCCACACATTGAGGCGACTAGCATTGAACGCTATTATTCAAGAAAGGAGAATACAGTTTCAATAACAAGAAACATGTTTTATAGATTGGGTGAAAGAAACGCGTTTAAGGCCCCACACATTTTGATAAAGGAAGGACAGTCTGATAAACGGTTTTGTGCTTCGTATCTAAATTATGATTGTAGCTTTAGAAAAACAATTTTTGGAATAGCTAGTCACGACGTAATCCTTCTAAAAGCGATTACTGCTTATCTCAATTCATCATTTTCATCTTACTTTCTGTTCCTCACGGCAACAACATGGGGTGTTGAAAGAGAAAGAGTTATGCCAAATGAAATTTTTGATTTACCCGCTCTTCCATTTATGGCATCCCAGGAACTTGTTAAACTACTGGCCCAAAAGGTTGATGAGATCACGAAAATAAAAAAGAGCAGTTTTCTGGATACCGATGTCCAAGTGGCTGAGGTTGAAAAAAAGATCGATGACCTTATCTTAAAGGCATTGGACATTTCGAATAATGAAAAGTCGTCAATCACCGACGTTTTGGATTTCAGCCTTGACCTCTTCCAGGAGGGAGAAAATTCCGACGCCTATAAACCGGCATCGCTTAAAAACGTAGAAAAGTATTCAAAGCAACTATGCGAAAGCCTAAATGACTTCTTGAACGATTCAAGCTTAACTCCATCCGTAAAAATTTATGAGCTACAGCATAGGTCCCCACTGAGATTGGTGGCGCTTACGCTATTAACTCTTCCCACAGCCACTGAACAAATTGAACGGATTGAATACAGTAGTCCTGTAAATGCTCTTATCAAAAAGATAGATGACTACGCATACGAAAAGTATTCCGAAAGCATCTTTTTCAGGAAGACTATAAAATACTTCGATGGAGATACGATCTACCTGATCAAGCCGAATGAACTTCGTTTCTGGTCGAAATCTGCTGCCGCCAATGATGCGAATGAACTCACTTTTGAAATCCTGAATTCACCCGCATGAGTTCAAGACACCTGCTGCCCGGCATTGCTCATCAATTCAGGATTGCCTATGAAAGGAATTGTCTCACACTCCTCATTTGTGGATATAAAAAACTACTCCTTTCCCGGATCGTGGATCTCTCTTGGGAGGAGGAAAAGATAACGATGGAACTTGCCCGCTGTATGAAGCTTTGCAATGAAGAGAGAAGCTGGCGAATCCACATTGTTGCGGAACCAAGGCTATATGCTGATGAATCCTACTCCTTAGAAATCCTTCCCAAAGAGGCACCAAAAATTGATCTGCAATTGTTAAACTGGAGCAGTCCGTATGAACTCATCTACAATATTGAAGCAAAAAATCTTGCTGAAAATGATTGGACAAAATCTACAGCAGCGAAAGTAAGCAGCTCATACTTAACGGCACGCTATATTGATACTGGCATTGAGAATTTTATAAATGACCGCTACGCCAACGGCTGCTTGGCAGGCTATGTGCTAAATGGAAAAGTGGAGAATGTGGTTGGGCATTTGAATAACCTTCTTGAGAAAAGAAAAAGAACGTTCGAGAATATTACTCTGACTTCTCCCATCGAAAGTTATTCCTTTTGCTACCAGTCGTTACATCAGAAAAGTAAAGGGGGTAATAATTTTATCATTCCTCATATTATCCTGAAGTTTACTTGAATTTTTAGACCGGGAATCTGAATTTTGAGAGGTCATATATGCTGACCCGACCAAAACAGAGCAGACAGAAGTGACGGATTACAGCACTTATTGAGAGCGGATTATTGTCAAGAAATGTGAAGAAGCATACTCTAAGTCTTTACTTTTTGAATAAGTTTTCCTGTGCTTTCCCGTGTTTTCTTTGCATTTCAACCAGAAGTAAAAGGCAGCTATGAAAAGTTCCCGAAAAGTTCCCGATAAATAAAAAACCCGTAAATCATGATGATCTACGGGTTATCTGAGGTCTCGAGCGGATGGATTTCACCTTCTCTCCTTTTATCAAACCTTGCTCTACCGAGCGCGTTCGCGGTTTTTACCTGCTTCAAATCTATCTTTAGGCCAAGCAAAGTTGAGGGAAATAAGGATTCTGTGACACTGATCGTGACACTTCCTGACACTCTAAAACGCTATAATAGGCTTAACATATTTTATGAAGAATATTCATTTCAAACTCAGGGCACAAGGTGAATCCGAACCGGTGATAACACTCCATATTTCCGATTCCCGATTCAGTGGACGACGATTCCGTTATAGCACCGGCAAGACGGTTGACGGACAGTTATGGCTCAAGCAGAAAGAACGTGCTAAAGTCATCCCCGCAAAGGAAAAAGAACTTACAGCTTTAAATGACCACCTAGACAAGTTGGTGAATTGCACGATCAGCTTTCTTTCTTCAAAGCACGGAAGTAAAACGATTTTAAAGGATGACCTGATAGAAAAACTTGAAGGGTTAAAAGTTGACGAAGAAAAAGAATCCAAGGTCAAACGTCAAAAGGCGCTTGAGGAAGTGATCTTGAAACATGAAAAGGAAGTTGATTTCTACGACACCTGGGAAAGGATCATCTGCTCCACCAAAAATAAAGAGGGCCTTCCGCTGTCTGAGGGAACGAAGACCTCAAAAAAAAACACACTAAACTTGGTCAAAGAGTATTGCGCAAAGAACAAGGTTCGATTGACATTCGAAA
>Ga0184612_10001702_pt1 | contig 10654 bp, 9 predicted proteins | sample PLM3_60_coex_FD_133163 | JGI IMG/M metagenome (GOLD analysis project Ga0184612, IMG submission 133163) | Groundwater sediment microbial communities from an aquifer in East River, Colorado, USA - PLM3_60_coex | ecosystem: Environmental > Terrestrial > Soil > Riparian zone | place: USA: East...
CCGCACGCGGGGTCGTAGAGCGTGCGGACGACGCCGGGCTTGGTGAGCGCGTCGCGGTCGTTGGCGAACAGAATGTTCACCATCAAGCGGATGACCTCGCGTGGGGTGAAGTGCTCGCCGGCCGTCTCATTAGACAGTTCGGAGAACTTGCGGACGAGCTCCTCGTAGACGTAGCCCATCTCGAGGTTCGAGACCTTGTCGGGGTGGAGGTCGATGTCGCAGAACTTGGACACGACTTTGTAGAGCAGGTTCGAGCGCTCCAGCCGGCGGATCTGGGCCTCGAACTCGAACTTCGCGATGACGTCCGTGGTCCCGGTGTCGAACCCGAGGATGTAGCGGCGAAGGTTCTCGCCGACGTTCGTCGGGTCGTCCAGCAGCTTGGGGAACGTGAACTGTGAGGTGTTGTTGAAGCCGTGCCCGGTGATCTGGTTGAGCACGCTGTCGACGTTCTCCAGGCGGCCCTTGAGGTCTTCGTTGCGCTTCAGGACTTTCGCCTTCGTGGGCTCCAGGACCGAGTCCAAGCGACGAAGGACCGTCAGCGGGAGGATGACCTTGCCGTACTCCGACTGCTTGTAGTCCCCTCGGAGGAGGTCGGCGACCGACCAGATGAAGGCGACCTTCTCCTGGAAGTTGTCCACCCCGTTTGCCCTCCCGGTTGCCTCTGTGACCTGCCTCACTATACGGAGCGGCCCTGACACGTTCAGGCCGCGGGATGTCGGTGGGCGCCGTTAGGTTCACCAGGACCTCCCCACGAGGCTTCGTCGAGGTCGTCCGTGGACGTTCGCGTGTGGGGGTTGGTCGATGACCGGCTGATCGAGCTGCGTGTCGAGCCGCTGGCAGCAGAGGCCGCGATGCGGATCCTCGGGTTGTCGGAAAAGCGGGCGCGGACAACGGCCGACCGGGTGCGCGCTGCCCTAATCAACTCCGGCCTCGTGCAGGAAGCACCCCCGCTGACGATCCGTCTCGAGCCGCCCGTCCCGGCGGGAACGACGAGCGATCTGGACATCGCGATCGCCCTCGCGGCGCTGGCACGGGTGGGGCAGCTCGGAACGGGTCTCCGCTGGATCCTCGCGACCGGCCGCCTTGGGCTGGACGGGACGCTGCACTCGCGAGGGCTGTCGGATAGGACGTCGCTCGCGGTCATCGTCGAATCGCTGTGTCATACCCCCGTGGTAGGGTTCGAACATATGTTCGAGACGGAAGAGAGATGAGCGAGCTCCGGTCGGCCGTCGACGCACTGCGATCCGAGACGCTCCCCGAATTGCCGGATGCACGGATCGAGGAGGACTTCACAGAGCTCCAGCGAGCGGTGGAGCTGTTGGAGGTCGAACGGCTGCGACGCCTCGCGGAGATCGACCGGCGGCGGCTGTTCGAGCGCGACGGCCACCTCTCGGCCGCGTCGTGGCTTGCCTCCACGTTCAAGGTGGCATGGGGAACCGCCCGGGAGCACCTTCGCACCGCCCGGGCCCTCGAGGAGATGCCCCAGACCCGCCAGGCGCTGGACGCGGGTGAGCTCTCGATGTCGGCGGTGCGGGTGCTCGTGGCCACGCGGGACGCCGACCCTTCGGCGTTCGGGCGGTGCGAGAAGGAACTGGTCGAGGCTGCGCGGATCCATTCGATGCAGGACCTCCAGCGCGTCGCGGCGTACTGGCGCCAGGCGGTCGAACGCGAGCAGGCGCTAGAAGGAGAGGACAAGATCAGAGAGCGGCGACGGCTCCACGCCTCGGTCTCGTTCCTCGGCATGGTGCGAGTCGACGGGGACCTCGATCCCGAGACGGGCGAAACCCTCTTGACCGCGTTGCGGGCCGTCCTCGATGCCGAGTCCCGGTCTCGCGGCAAGGAAGACGATCGAACCCCGGCACAGCGGCGTGCCGACGCGCTGGGCGAGGTCTGCCGCCAGTGGCTTGACCTGGCGGAGCGGCCGAGCGTGGCTGGGGAACGACCGCACGTCACGGTGACTGTGGACGCAGACGCCCTTCAGGGCACCTCAGGCGAGACCAGCGAGCTTGATCACGTTGGCCCCGTCCCTCCCAAGTCGGCGCGACGGTTGGCGTGCGACGCGTCGATCATGCGCGTCGTGATGGCCGGCCGGTCGGAACCATTGGATGTCGGTCGGCGGACGCCGGTCGTGTCACCAGCCATGCGGCGTGCCGTGATCGTCCGGGACCGACACTGCCGCTTCCCGGGCTGCGACCGGCCCCACACCTGGTGCGACGCGCACCACGTCGTCCACTGGGCCGATGGTGGTCCCACCGCGCTACCGAACCTCGTCATGCTCTGCCGGCGCCATCACCGGATGGTCCATGAACGTGGCGGCTTCCGGTTGGAGCTCCTGGACGGGCGGCCGGTGTTCAGAAGGCCAGACGGATCGGTGCTTGAGGATGAGTCGTTCCTGAAGGACCGCGCACCACCGTAGCGGCTAGCCGATCGCGCCTTCCATCTGGAGCTCGATCAGGCGGTTCAACTCGACCGCGTACTCCATGGGGAGCTCGCGGGTGATGGGCTCGATGAACCCGTTCACGATCATCGCGGAGGCCTCGGCCTCGGTCAGGCCCCGGCTCATCAGGTAGAACAGCTGGTCCTCGCCGATCCGGGCCACGCTGGCCTCGTGTCCGAGCTGCGCCGTCTCCTCCTCGACCTCCACGTACGGGTAGGTGTCCGACCGGGACTGCTCGTCCAGGATCAGCGCGTCGCACCGGACCATGGACTTCGCGTGGTGAGCGCCGGGCTGTACCTGAACCAGGCCGCGGTATCCGGTGCGGCCACCGTCCTTCGACACCGACTTCGAGTTGATGATGCTGGTCGTGTACGGCGCGACGTGGATGGCCTTGCCGCCGGCGTCGGTGTGCATGCCCTTGCCGGCGAACGCCACCGACAGCACCTCGCCACGCGCGCCCTTGCCCAGGAGGTAGATCGACGGGTACTTCATCGTGACCTTGGAGCCGATGTTGCCGTCGATCCACTCCATCACAGCGTCCTCGTAGGCGGCCGCGCGCTTGGTCACCAGGTTGTAGACGTTGGTCGACCAGTTCTGGATGGTCGTGTACCGGACCCGCGCGCCCTTCTTGGCGATGATCTCGACCACCGCCGAGTGCAGCGAATCGCTGGTGTAGATGGGCGCCGAGCAGCCCTCCACGTAGTGCACGTACGAGCCCTCGTCGGCGATGATCAGCGTCCGCTCGAACTGGCCCATGTTCTCCGCGTTGATCCGGAAATAGGCCTGGAGCGGGATGTCCACGTGCACGCCCGGCGGCACGTAGATGAACGACCCGCCCGACCAAACGGCGGTGTTCAGCGCGGCGAACTTGTTGTCGTTCGGCGGGATGATCGTCCCGAAGTACTCCTTGACCAGGTCCGGGTGGTCGCGGAGAGCAGAATCCATGTCGGTGAAGAGCACACCGATGTCGTCCAGTTCCTTCTTGATCTTGTGATAGACGACCTCGGACTCGTACTGGGCGCTGACGCCACCGAGATACTTCTTCTCCGCCTCCGGGATCCCGAGCTTGTCCCAGGTACCCCGGATGTCCTCGGGGAGGTCCTCCCAGTTCTGGGCCTGCTTCTCGGTCGAGCGGATGAAGTAGTAGATGTTGTCGAAGTCGATGTCGGACAGGTCGGCGCCCCACCACGGCATCGGACGCCTCTCGAAGTGCTTCAGCGCCTTCAGCCGGTACTTCCGCATCCAGTCCGGCTCGGACTTCAGCGCCGAGATCTCCTCGACCACGGCCTCCGACAGCCCTCTCTTGGGCTGGAAGACGGAGTGGTCCGGGTCCTTCCAGTCGAACCGGTAGCCCTTGGAAAGCTCCTTGAGATGCTCTTCCTGTGTGATGGCCACGTCGCTTCCCCTGACCTCGCTGCCGGGCTCAGCCTTCACCGGCCCTGGCACGTACAGGATAGCCTCGGCGGAGCACGAAAGTCCACCTGGCAGATCGGATTTCGCACTCGGCCGAGCCCTGGCCGGGCCGGTGGGCGCGAAGAGGGGCGGGCCGGGGCTGCGAGGCCCCGGCCCGCCCCAGGAGAGAGGGGGGCTAACCCTTCTCCACCGGCACGCCGACCAGCGAGCCGTACTCGGTCCAGGAGCCGTCGTAGTTCTTCACGGCCCCGTACCCGAGCAGCTCGGTCAGCGCGAACCATGTGTGGCTGGAGCGCTCGCCGATCCGGCAGTACGCGATGACCTCCTTGTCGGGGGTCACGCCCTCGCCCTCATACAGCGCCTTGAGCTCGTCGGCCGACTTGAACGTGCCGTCCTCGTTCGCCGCCTTGACCCATGGGATGTTCGCGGCGCCCGGGATGTGGCCCGGCACCTGCGACTGCTCCTGCGGCAGGTGATCGGGGGCCAGCTTCTCGCCCCGGTATTCCTCCGGCGAGCGGACGTCCACGAAGGGCGTCCGTCCCACCTTGGCCAGGACCTCGTCGCGGAGGGCCCGGATCTCGGGGCGCTCCTTGCCCTCGATCTTGAACCCCGTGGCCTTGTTGGCCGGCACGTCCTGCGTGAGCTCGCGGCTCTCGAGCTCCCACTTCTTCCTCCCGCCGTTCAGGAGCTTCACGTCCTCGAAGCCCCGGAGCTTCAGGAGCCAGTACGCATAGGCGGCGAACCAGTTGTTGTTGCCACCGTAGACCACGACCGTCGTGCCCTTGCCCACGCCGGCGCGGGACAACAGGTCGGAGAACTCCGCCTGCGAGGCGTACTCCCTTCCTACCTTCGCGTGCAGGTCGGTGGTCCAGTTCCACGCCACGGAGCCGGGGATGTGGCCCTTCTCGTAGGCCTGCGTGTCCTCATCGACCTCGATCACCCGGATGCCGGGGTCGTTCAGGTGCTCCTCGAGCCAGTCCGTCTCGACCAGCGCGTCCGGATTCGCGTATGTGCCCATGGCCCTCTCCTTCCTCTTCTCATGACAGCCGTCAGCCGAAGTTACCGATGGGTCGTTCCCGGAGCGTTCCCGCGGGATCAGGCCGGCGGGGAGTGGAGGTGCGCCCCCGGGCGGGCGCCGGCGCTGGTACAGCACAACCGGGAGGGGATCATCGCCCCGACCAGTCCGTAGCAGCGCGTTCGGATCAACGGAATTCCGACTCCCAGACTCGGATTCGAGCGCGATTCTCCCCGTGTTGCAGGTGCAATGTCAAGGGGAGCCTGGCCTGGTGGGGAGCCGGGCGTGGTCCGGACCCGGCCTAGAAGACGCCCAGGGCCGCCTTGGCCTCCTCGGACATCATCTCGGGGCTCCACGGTGGGCGGAGCACCATCTCGGCATCCACGCCGTCGACGCCGGGGACATTGGCCAGAAGCTGTTGCATCTGCTGCTCGATCAGCGGGCCGATGGGACAGCCCATCGTGGTGAGCGTGTACTCGATGTGCACAACGCCCTCCTCGATCTTGACCGAGTAGACCAGGCCGAGGTCCACGATGTTGATCCCGAGCTCGGGGTCGAAGACGTTGCGCAGGGCGTCAAGGACCTGGTCCTCGGTCAGCCCCGCCGGCTGCTCCATCTGTTCGTTCTGCTCCACGCTTCCATCCTATCGGCCGATTCACCCTTTATCCTAGAGTCGCCATCGACAACCGACCCGCAAAGGCTGGCATGCCCGGCATCAGGATCCTTATCGTCGACGACCACCCGGTGACCCGGGAGGGGCTGCATTCCGCCCTTGACCTGGAGGATGGCGTCGAGGTGATCGGGGAGGCCGCGAGCGGCGAGGAGGCGGTGACCTCGGCCGGCGACCTGCGGCCCGACGTGGTCTTCATGGACGTGCGGATGCCCGGGATGGGGGGGATCGAGGCCACCCGGGCCATCAAGCAGGCGTCTCCGGACACCCGGGTCATCCTGTTCACCGTGGACGAGTCCCGGGCGTCCATTTCCGAGGCCATCCAGGCCGGTGTCTCCGGATACCTGCTGAAGGACGCGTCGGCGGGCGAGCTGGTGAACGCGGCTCGGCTGGCCATGGAAGGCAAGGCCGTTATCCACCCCCAGCTCACCAGGGCCTTCATCGAGGAGGTCCAGCTCGCCGACAAGCGTCCGGACGTCCCGGGCCTCTCCAACCGGGAGAAGGAGATCCTCCAGAAGGTCGCCTACGGGGCCACCACGAAGGAGGTCGCCCACGACCTCGGGATCTCCCCACACACGGTGAAGACCCACCTCGAGCGGATCTTCGAGAAGCTGGGGGCGAACGACCGGGCCCAGGCCGTAGCCATCGCCATCCGAAGCGGCATAGTCGAGTAGCCGCCGCCCAACGGCGGCCCGCTTCCTCGACCGGCCCGGCGGGTCCCCTTCCTCAATCGTCCTCCGGGCCAACCGATACCAAGGGTGATGCCCATCAAGCTGCTCCTGTGCGACACCGCGGACGGGCTGGCCCATCTGCAATACGCCCTGCTCAAGTCGAGCACGGACATGGAGACCGAAGCCGTGACCGACGGGTTCCGCTCGGTCGACGTCGCGGCGCGGATCCAACCCGACGTGGTCGTGGTCGAGGCCGGCCTCATCGGCTTGTCCGGGGCGGAGCTGGTGCGGCGTCTAATCGCCACCGTCCCGGAGACCAAGGTCATCTGCTGGACGTCGCTTGACTCGCCATTCACGGCCGCGGAAATGATCGCCGCCGGCACCTCCGGGTACCTGCTGAAGTCCGACGGCCCCGAAGTGGTCGTGCGGGCGATCCGCTCGGTGCTCGACGGAAATGTCACCATCAGCCCGCGGGTCGCCGAGCTGCTCGCCGAGGGCTTCGCCGATCCGGCCCGCGCCTACCGCGAGCTGAACACTGCGGCCGTGAAGGACACCGCCGCGGTCAAGGAGGAGGTAACCTCGGCCAAGGCCGACTTCCTGGCGAACGTCTCGCACGAGCTCCGCACCCCGATCACGGTGGCCAAGGGCATCGCCTACGTGCTTCGGAATCGCGGGATCTCCGAGGAGGAGCGGGAGGAGTTCCTGGACAAGCTGAACGACTCACTGGAGAAGCTGATGATGATCGTCGACGAGATGCTGACGATCGCCGAGCTCGAGCAGGGAACGCTCTCGCTCAAGCTCACCGAGGTCGATCTGGCGCCACTCGTCCGCCACGCCGCCGACGAGGCCCACCGCCATTACCCGATCATCGAGATCCAGCGGCTGATCCCCGAACGCCTGCCGGCCCTGGCGGACCCGGTGCGGATCTCCGAGGTCATCCGCCAGCTCCTGGACAACGCGTGCCGGTACTCCCCCGACGACCGGCCGGTCAGCATCCGGGCCCGGACCGTGGACGAGGGCGTGGTCCTGTCGGTGACCGACCGTGGCGTGGGCATGGCTCGCGAGGTCGTGGCCCAGGCGTTCAACGAGGCCTTCACCACCGGCGAGGACATCCTTCGAAAGGAGCGGTCCGGGATCGGCATCGGGCTGCACATGGCCAGGCGCCTGGTGCTCCAGCACGGCGGCATCATCTGGGCCGATCCGGTTCCCGCGGGCGGCACGCGGGTCTCGTTCTGCCTCCCGGCGCACCGCGGCGAGAGGATCCTGACGCGGCCCAAGCTCTCCAACGAGGACATCGGACCCCCGGACGACCGGTTCGATCACCCCACGATCACCTGGTCGTAGCGGGTCCCGCTCACCCCACGACGACTTGGTCGTAGCGGTCCACCACCTCACAGATCTCCCGGAGGGCGTTCCAAAGGTCCGTGGCCCGACCGCCGGTGAAGTCCCGCTCTGCCATGGGCATCTGCTCGAACAAGACCGTGGGAGTCCCCGCCCGCGCGGCCTCCAGGGCCATCCGAAGGTTCGGCAGGTTGCCCGGACCGTACGGGGCGTCGCAGACCACCAGGAGGTCCGCCCCGCGCATCATGCTCCGGCACTCCTCCGCCGATCCAGCGTCGATCTCCGAGAACGGCGGCACCGTCACGCGCAGCAGGTTCATGCGCTCGGCCACCACGGCATCGGTGTCGGTCGCGTGAAGGACGCCCACGCTGACGTCGTAGCCGGTCGCGGCGAGCCGTCGAAGGAGCGGCGCGCCGCGGCCCGCCCCGCCGATCACGTGGGCCCTCCGGCCGAGCGGGGTTGGCACGGCCCGGGGTGGTCCCACGCGGACGGCCGGCCGTCCCGTGAGCTCGTCGGGGACGATCTCTCCCTCCACCCCGTAGACGGTGCGCAGGAGGTCGGCGGTCACCACGCGCTCGGGGGAGCCCTCGGCCACCACCCGCCCCCGATGGAGCGCGATCATCCGATCGCAGGTCGCGGCGGCGACGTTGAGGTCGTGGAAGATCGCCAGCACCGCCGTCCCGTCCCGTTCGGCCAACCCGCGCACGATCGACAGCAGGTCGAGCACGTGGCGGATGTCGAGGTGGGTGGTGGGCTCGTCCATGAGCAGCGCCGGGGCGTCCTGGGCCAGCGCCTGGGCCAGGACGACCCGGCGCTGCTCCCCTCCGGACAGTTCCTCCACCGGCCGGTCCGCCAGGTGCTGCACGGAGGTCGCCACCATGGCCTCCCGGACCCGGGCCCAGTCGCGGGGACTTCCCCCACCCCACGCCGAGAGGTAGGGGGTCCGCCCCATCAGGACCATCTCGAGCGCCGTGAATGAGAACGCGGGGACGACGTCCTGAGGCACCACGGCCACCAGCCTGGCCGCTTCCCTTGCTCGGAGCCGGTACGGGTCTCGGCCCGAGAGCAGGACGGTCCCCGCATCCGGCCGAAGGGCCCGGGATGCCACGCGGATCAGCGTGGTCTTGCCCGAGCCGTTCGGGCCGACCAGCCCGACGACCTCGCCCGGGTTCACGGTGAGGCTCACGCCGTCCACGACGGGTACCCCGCGGTACCCGGCCGTTACCCCGTCCAGGACGAGCGCCGGATCACGCGCGGGCATCGGCTCCCCTTCCCTCGCGGCGGAGCAGGTACAGGAAGAACGGGCCGCCGAGGAGCGCGGTCACGATCCCGACGGGGAGCTCCTGCGGAGACAGGACGGTCCGGGCCACCAGGTCGGCCAGGATCAGCAGCGTCGGGCCCGCGAGCAGCACCGCGGGGAGCAGGCGCCGGTGGTCGGCCCCCACGACCATCCGGAGCAGGTGGGGCGTCATCAGGCCGACGAACCCGATCACGCCGGCCACCGACACGGCGCACGCGGCGAGCAGGGCCCCGACCGCGATCGTCCGCCGTTTGAGGCGTGATACCTCAACGCCGAGCTGGGCCGCTCGTTCCTCACCCAGCGAGAGCAGGTTCAGGTCGTGGGCGGTCAGTGCGGCAGCGGCCAGCCCCAGCGCGACGAGCGGGACGATCGCCCCGATCGCGCCCCATCCCTGGCCCACCAGGCCCCCGAGCAGCCAGGCGTAGATGTCGCGGACCTGCTCGCCGGAGAACGACATCACGAGGGACATCGCGCTTGAGATCACGGCGGCCACGGCGATCCCGGCGAGGAGCAACGTGGCCACGTGCACGGTTGGCCCGATCCGCGCCAGCCGGTACACCAGGAACGCCGTGAGGAGCGCTCCGACGAAGGCGGCCAGCGGAACGCCGAAGGCCGCCAGCGCCCCCGAACCGGCGAACACGATGACGGCGATGGCCCCGAGCGCAGCACCGGAGGAGACCCCGATGATGGCCGGGTCGGCCAGGGGGTTTCGGAACAGGCCCTGGAACAGGGCGCCCGACGCGGCCAGCGCCGCCCCCACCACCGCCGCGAGCACCACCCGGGGCAATCGAAGCTGGAGCAGGATCACCTCGGTCGATTCGGGCACCCCGGCGGGTCGGCCGGTGATCCCGAGCTTCCATGCGATGACCCGGACGCTCGTCCATGGCGAGATCCACACCGTCCCCACCGCCACGGCGAGCAGGAACGACGCCACGAGCGCCGCGACGAGCACCGCGAGGACCCGCCCGTACCGCCGAGGCGCGATCATCCGAACGCTTCGGGGTGGAGCGCTCGCGCGAGGAGCCGGAGCCCGTCCACCACCCTCGGTCCCGGCCTGCTCACGAGGTCCGCGTCGATGGGGACCACGCGTCCGGCCGCGATCGCGGCCACGGCGTCGAAGCCGGGACGGGACGCCACGGCCTTCGGACTTGCCCCCGACTCGGATGACACCAGGTACACCTGGGGGTCCTGGCGGACCAGGTCCTCCACCGACCACTGCGGATAGTCGCTCTTGGCCCGGGCCGAGACCGACAGGCACCCCGCCCGAGCGAGGAGGTCGCCGATGAACGTGTCCGGCCCGACGGTGGTGAGCGGTGGATAGTACACCTCGTAGAAGCAGGGCACCGCGGGATCGCCGGCGACGCGCCCCTCGACATCCGCCGCCTCCCCCCGCATCCTCGACACCACCGCGTCCGCGGCATCGACCGTTCCGGTCAGCCGGCCCACGGTCTCGATGTCGTGGAACACGTCCGCCAGGTCGGTGGAGTCGGTGGTGAACACGGGCACGCCGAGGTCACGCAGCCGCTTCTTCCACTGCTCGCCGCCCGAGATCGTGAGGAACAGGTCGGGCCGGAGCGACACGACCTTCTCGATGTTGGGGTCGACCCCGAAGTCGCCGGCGCCACCGATCTCGTCGATCCTCTTCGCCGCAGCGGGATAGTCGTCGAAGGCCCCGGACACCCCGACCAGCCGGTCACCGAGCCCCAGGGCGAACACGATCTCGGTGGCCGAGGGGGCGAACGTCACGATCCGCTGGGGCGGTGAGTCCAGCGTGACGGCCACGCCGTCGTCGTCGGTGATCGTGACG
>Ga0184612_10001703_pt1 | contig 10652 bp, 9 predicted proteins | sample PLM3_60_coex_FD_133163 | JGI IMG/M metagenome (GOLD analysis project Ga0184612, IMG submission 133163) | Groundwater sediment microbial communities from an aquifer in East River, Colorado, USA - PLM3_60_coex | ecosystem: Environmental > Terrestrial > Soil > Riparian zone | place: USA: East...
ACGTGTTCGGCGCCGTGCTGGACTCCATCCTGCTCCACACCCGCCGCAGCCAGCGACTGCCGCGGCGGCTGTGGCCGATCGTCCAGTCCCAGGCCGAGTGCGCCCTCCGCGTCTGGCGTGACCCGGACCAGGGCATCTGGGAAGCCCGCGGCAAGCCGCAGCACTACGTGTCCTCCAAGCTCATGTGCTGGGTCGCCCTGGATCGTGCGGCCAAGCTGGCCGAGATCCGCGGCGCCCCGGAGCTGCACGCGACCTGGCATGCCGCGGCGGAGGAGATCCGCGACGACATCCTCGCCCACGGCGTCAGCGACCGCGGCGTCCTGCGCCAGCACTACGACACCGACGCGCTGGACGCCTCGACGCTGCTGGCCGGGCTGTTCGGATTCCTCCCGGAGGGCGACGAGCGCCTGCGCAAGAGCGTCCTGGCCGTCGCCGACGAGCTGAGCGAGAACGGCTACGTGCTGCGCTACCGAACCGACGAGACCGACGACGGCCTGAGCGGGAAGGAAGGGACCTTCCTGATCTGCTCGTTCTGGCTCGTGTCCGCCCTGGCGATCATCGGCGAGCAGCAGCGGGCGCGCGATCTCATGGAACGCCTGCTGCGCATCGCGTCCCCGCTCGGCCTGTACGCCGAGGAATACGACGTCGACACCGGCCACCACCTCGGCAACTTCCCGCAGGCCTTCTCCCACCTCGCGCTGATCGAGGCGGCGGGGCGGATCATCCTCGCCGAGCGGCTGGAGGAATTCTCATGACGAGTTCCTACGACGTCATCATCGTCGGCACCGGCGCGGGCGGCGGCACCCTCGCCAGGCACCTGGCCCCGTCGGGCAAGCGCATCCTGCTGCTGGAACGGGGGGACTGGCTCCCCCGCGAGCCGCAGAACTGGTCCACGGCAGACGTCTTCATCGACAACCGCTACATCTCCCCCGACACCTGGTACGACGCGAAGGGCGAGGCGTTCCAGCCGCAGATCCACTACTTCGTCGGCGGCGCCACCAAGCTCTACGGGGCCGCGCTGTACCGCCTGCGAGAGCGAGACTTCGCCGAACTGCGCCACCACGACGGCATCTCGCCCGCCTGGCCGATCGGCTACGACGAGATGGAGCCCTACTACACCCAGGCCGAGCAGCGCTACCAGGTGCACGGCGCCCGGGGCGAGGACCCCACAGAGCCGCCTTCCAGCGCTCCCTACCCGTTCCCGGCGTTGTCGCACGAGCCGCGGATCCAGCGGCTGTCCGACGACCTCACCGCCGCCGGCTTCCACCCGTTCCATGCCCCATGCGGCGTGATGCTCGACGAAGCCAACCCCCCATTCAGTCAGTGCATTCGTTGCGGGACCTGCGACGGGTTCCCATGCCTGGTCCACGCCAAGTCCGACGCCGAGGTGCTTGGCGTGCGCCCGGCGCTGGAGCACCCGAACGTCACGCTGCTCACCAACGCCGAGGCGGTGCGGCTGGACACCAACGCCGCCGGCACCGCCGTCACCAGCGTGGTGGTCGACCACGCTGGGATCCGCGACACGTTCGCCGGCGACCTCGTCGTGGTCTCCTGCGGCGCCGCGAACTCCGCCAAGCTGCTGCTCGCGTCGGCCAACGACCAGCACCCAAACGGCTTGGCCAACGGCTCCGACCTGGTCGGGCGCAACTACATGTTCCACAACAGCCAGGCGGTGCTCGCCCTCTCCAAGGAACCGAACCCCACCGTCTTCCAGAAGACCCTCGGGGTCAACGACTTCTACTTCGGGACCGACGACTTCGAGTACCCCATGGGCAACATCCAGATGATCGGCAAGTCACAGGCCGACATGTTCAAGGGAGAGAAGCCGCTGGAGACCAAGCTCGCGCCCGACTTCATGCTGCGGGACGTCGCCGGCCACGCGGTCGACTTCTGGCTCTCGACCGAGGACCTGCCGGTGCCGGACAACCGGGTCACCCTGGAGCGCGACGGGAACATCAAGCTCAGCTATTCGGCCAGCAACGCGACGGCCGCCGACCGCCTGTACCACCAGCTGAAGTCGATGCTCGGCCACCTGGGCATGCACCCGGATCACCTCATCCCCCGCCACGCCTACCTCAAGACCGACATCCCGGTGGCCGGGGTGGCGCACCAGGCCGGAACCTGCCGGTTCGGCACTGACCCGGCCACCTCCGTCCTCGACGTCAACTGCAAGGCGCACGAGCTGGACAACCTGTACGTCGTGGACACCAGCTTCTTCCCCAGCATCGGTGCCGTGAACCCGGCGCTGACGGCGATGGCCAACGCACTACGCGTCGGCGACCACCTGGTCGAACGGCTGGGCTGACGGCAACCGCGGAGGACACGATGAGCGAAGACGGCACCACCCACGTCGTCGTCGTCGGCGGCGGCTTCGCCGGGGTGGCGTGCGCCAAGCGGCTCGCCGGCGAAGGGGGCGTCCGCGTCACCCTGGTCGACAAGAACGGCTACCACCAGTTCCAGCCGCTCCTCTACCAGGTGGCGACCGCGGAGCTCACGCCGCAGGACATCAAGTTCGACCTCGGGCGGCTGTTCCGGGAGCACGCCAACGTCGAGGTCCGCAACGCCGAGGTCACCTCGGCGGACCCGCAGGCGCGGACGGTCACGCTCGCCGACGGCGGCGTGGTCGCCGCCGACGTGGTGGTCCTGGCCGCCGGCGCGCAGCCGAACTTCTTCCACACCCCCGGCGCGGACGAGCTGTCCTTCCCGCTGTACTCGCTCGACGACGCCGAACGGGTCCGCTCGCGGGTCCTGCAGTTGTTCCGGGACGCGAGCGCCAAGCCGGAGCTGGTCGAGGAGGGTGCGCTCACCTTCGTGGTGGTCGGTGCCGGCGCCACCGGGGTCGAGACGGCGGGCGCGCTGGCGGAGCTGGTGCACGACGTCATGCCTCACGTGTACGAGCATCTGGCCATCGCCGGCGCGAAGGTGATCCTGGTCGACCTCGGCCACGTGGTGCTCGCCCCCTTCTCCGACGAGGCCCACACCTATGCGGCCAAGCAGCTCCAGCGGCGCGGCGTCGAGCTCAAGCTGGGCGTGTCCGCCAAGGAGATCGCGTCCGACCACGTCACCTTGAGCGACGGGACGACCATCAGGACGCACCTGACCGTGTGGGGCGGTGGCCTCATGGCCGCCCCGCTCGCCGCCCGGTCGGGGCTTTCCCAGGGTCACGGCGGGCGCATCGACGTGCGGCCCGACCTGACCGTGGAGGGGTTCCCGGGCGTCTATGCGCTCGGCGACCTCGCCAACATCCCGTCCGGGGACGAGCGTGCGCTTCCCCAGCTCGGCAGCGTCGCGCAGCAGGCCGGTGACTGGGCGGCACGGAACATCCTCGCCGACGTCGAGGGCAAGGGCCGCCAGTCCTTCCACTACCACGACAAGGGCATCATGGCGATGATCGGCCGGAAGGCGGCGGTCGCCGAGATCGGCGAACACCGGCACGAGATGCACGGCCGGTTCGCCTTCGCCGCCTGGCTCGGCGTGCACGCACAGCTGCTCGCCAACGCCGGGGCCGAGCTGAACGCCTTCCTGTCCTGGGCGGACGAGTTCTACCTGCGGTCACACCATCGCTCGGCCGCGCTGCTCGACCCGTCGACGATCGACACGCCGCGCATCCGCTGGAACGGCGGCTGACGCCGCTCGCCGGTGCGGGGCCGAACCTCATCCCGTTGGGGTGATGCCGACGCATGCGGCCCGGTGGGACGGTACCGCCGAGGGTGCACAAGCAGAAAGGGAGCTGCAGATGGCAGACGACGTGTCGCAGTACCGGTCGGCGGGCCGCGCCGAGGAGACCAGCGGCTGGGCGACCGGCTTCATCCTGTTCGCCGCCATGATGATGATCATGGCCGGGCTGTTCCAGGCGCTGGCCGGCCTGGTCGCGATCTTCGAGAACGAGTTCTACGTGGCCACCCGCAACTACCTGTTCCAGTTCGACGCCACCACCTGGGGCTGGATCCACCTGATCGTCGGGGTGATCGTGGCGCTGGCCGGTTGGGGGCTGCTGGCGGGCCGGACCTGGGCGCGGGTGGTCGGCATCACCCTGGCGGTGGTGAGCGCGATCGCCAACTTCCTGTTCATCCCCTACTACCCGTTCTGGGCGCTGACGGTCATCGCCCTGGACATCTTCGTGATCTGGGCGCTGGCCGCCCACGGCCGCGAACTCCAGCACACCGGGTACTGACCGAGATCAAGAGAGGAAGGTGCCAGGATGGCGATCGGACCTGTGCAGCTGCTGGTGCTCGGATTCAAGCATCCCGACTTCCAGGGGGAGATCCGGGGTGAGCTGGAGCGGCTGCGCGACAACGACCTGGTCCGGGTGATCGACGCGCTGGCGGTCCACAAGGACGCCGACGGCAACGTGCAGCAGTTGCACGAGAGCCAGCTCAGCGACGACGAGCAGGCCGCGTTCGGCGCCCTGGTGGGCGGGCTGATCGGCCTGGGCGCCGCCGGTGAGGAGGGGTTCGAGGTCGGGGCCGAGCGCGGCGCCGAGGCGGTGGAGGAGCGCGGCGGCGTCTTCGACGAGGAGGCGTGGGACGTGCTCGCGGAGATCCCCGAGGACACCGCGGCCGCGCTGATCCTGCTGGAGCACCGGTGGGCGATCCCGCTGCGGGACGCGATCGCGCGCGCGGGCGGCGTTCGGCTGGCGTCGGAGTTCATCAGCCCGCTGGACCTGGTCGCGCTGGGCCTGGTGACCGCCGAGGAGGCCCAGGCGCTGGAGTCGGCCGACCGTGGCGCCGTCTAAGACTCGACCACCAAGGAGGCAACCGATGCTTGGACCAGGCCGCAGGATCGCGCGGCGCACCGGCCGGCGCACCGCACGGCGCACCACCCGCCGGGTCGCCCGCCGCCGCTTCTGAAGTAGCGGAGCGGAGGGCCGTCAGCGGCACACAGCCGCCGGGCGGCCCTCCGCTCCGCTGCCGCTCCCCGTGCCCGCGGCGTGGCCCCCGTGACCAAGCAGCAGCTCGAGGGCTTCCCGCCCCGTCGGCTGGTGCTGCGCGCGTCGCTGCGCGCGCTGCTGACGGCAACGGTGCTGGTGGTGCTCTACTACACGCTGCCGATCACCGGGGCGCTGAACGGCTCAGCGACCGCCATCCTGGCGGTCGGGCTGCTGGTGTTCAGCATTGTCATCACCTGGCAGGTTCGAGCCATCCTGGGGTCGGAGTACCCGGGCTTGCGCGCGATCGAGGCGCTGGCTGCCGCCATCCCGCTGTTCCTTCTCGTGTTCGCCGCGGCGTATCTGAAGATGGCCAGTGCACAGGCAGAGGCGTTCACCGAGCCGCTGAGCAAGACCAACGCCCTGTACTTCACCGTCACGGTCTTCGCTACCGTTGGGTTCGGGGACATCGCCCCCAAGACCGACCTGGCCCGCATCGTGACGATGGTGCAGATGCTGGGAGACCTCCTGGTCCTGGGGCTGATCGTGCGCGTCATGCTCGGCGCGGTCAAAGCCGGGCTCCAGCGGCGAGAAGGCGATCTCCCCCACAAAGGATGATTCGCTGGCGCGGACGTCGGCGCACGCCCAGCACCCGCCCACACGACCCTTCGCCGCCTCGAATCACCCGCTCAGGGTGAGGACGGTTCATCCGAACTCGTGGCACCGTGCCGGCAGGGCGACAATCGTCGTGGGAATGGGTGAGATGGGACGATCTGGTCGGGCCGTCATGGCCGGTACGCTGACGATTGCGCTGCTCGTCATCGGGGCGTGCAGCGGCGGCGACGGCCGAGGCGGTCGGACCGCTGCGTCGGCCAGCACGGGAGGCAACCAGCGCGGCACCGTGCTGTCACCGCCGGCGAAGGGACAGATCGACGGCTTCACCTGGGCGTTGCCGTTCGAAGCCGTCACCCTCGACCCGATCAAGTCGTGGAACTACCCGGAGAACACCATCCTCGCCAACCTGTGCGAGTCGGTGGTCCGCCTCAGCCCCGAGCTGCAGCCGGAGCCCGGCCTCGCCTCGAAGATCGACACCTCCGACCCGACCACGGTCGTGCTCACCGTCCGTGACGGCGTCACCTTCTGGGACGGTTCGCCGATGACGGCCGAAGACGTGGCCTTCAGCCTCAACCGCAACCTGCAGCCGAACCTGGGCGGCTACTTCGCTCCCTTCTGGCGCAACGTCGCATCGGTCGCCGCGACCGGTCCGTCCCGGGTGACGATCACCCTGAAGCAGCCGGACGTCCTGTTCTGGAAGACCCTCTCCCTGGCGGGCGGCGCGGTGAGCAAGAAGGCCTACGTGGAGCGGAAGGGCAAGACCTACGGCACGCCGAAGGCCGGCCTGATGTGCACGGGCCCGTTCACGTTGGAGAGCTGGACACCGGGCCAGTCGGTGGTGATGACCCGCTACGACGGTTACTGGAACCCGGATCTCCGAGCGAAGGCGGGCCGGGTGGAGTTCAGGGCCGTCGCCGACCAGGCCGCGCTGGCCAATGCCCTCGTCACCGGGGAGATCGACGGGACCTTCTACGCACCGGTGGCGGCCATCCGCCGTCTGGAGGCGAGCGGAGCCGGCACCCTGTACCGGGGCGCGTCGACGCTCGCCCAGGGGCTGATCCCGCGGCTGGACGGGCCCCTCGGCGATGCCCGCATCCGCAAGGCGTTGTCGATGGCGCTCGATCGGTCGGTCATCAGCGAGCAGGCCTGGGGTGGGGCCGCCAGCCCGCTCTCGTCGATCGCGCCGGCGACGACCTGGGGCTACGCCCGGGACGTGTTCGCCAAGGCCTACGACGAGCTGGACATCAAGCCCGTGGCCGACCTGGAGGCGGCGAAGACGCTCGTCCGGGAGGCGGGCGCCCCCACCGGGACGATCACGGTGTGGTCATCGGCCGAGAACCGGCCAGCCGTCACGACGATCAACTACGTCGCCGACGTCGGCAAGGAGCTCGGGCTCAACATGAAGGTCGAGACGGTCCCGATCCAGGAGTACGCCACCTGGGCGTACGACCCCCGCGCGCGAGCCAAGACGGGGCTCTTCCACACGATCTGGTGGACCGACCTCGCCGAGCCGCTCCAGGCCCTCTGGCCGCTCGTCGAACCGCAGGGCTCGTCCAACTACTATGGCTACAGCAACCCGGCCGCCGTCGAGCCCCTCGTCAAGGCCTTCGCCGAGGACGACGACACCGCTCGCGCGCGGCTCGTGACCCAGGCGCAACGCGTCATGGTCGCCGAGGACGTGATGTGGATCCCACTCACCAACGTGGCCACGCTGACGTGGATGAGCAAGCGGATCACCGGCGGCCCTGTCAGCGTGCCGGCCGCCTTCTACACGCCGTGGGCGGCCCACGTGGGAACGCCCTGAGCCACGCGCGGACGACATGCCGCGATTCCTGGTGACAAGACTCGTCGGGCTGGCGATGACGCTCGTCGTCTCCAGCTTCCTGATCTTCTGGTCGCTGTACCTCGCCCCCGGGGATCCGATCGCCACGCTGTCCGGTGGCGGGACCCTCCCGCCCGAGGCGATCCAGGCCCTGAGCCGGCAGTACCACCTCGACGATCCGTTCTTCACCCGCTACGCCGCCTGGCTGGGCGACGTCGTGCGCGGTGACCTGGGCGAGTCCTTCGTGTTCAACGCCGAGGTCGCAGACCTCATCGCCACCCGGGTCGGCACGACCGTCCTGCTGGTTGCCATGGCGTCGGTGCTCATCGTCGGTGTCGGGGTCACGCTGGGCGTGGTCGCGGGGATCCGCGGCGGCCTTCTCGACAAGGGACTGCTGTTGACGACCGTGATCGGCCAGGCCGTCCCGAGCTTCGTCGCCGCTATCGTGCTGATCTGGCTCTTCGCCGTTCAACTGCGCTGGTTTCCCGCGATCGGCTCGGGGGAGGGGTTCGCCGGCCGCCTCCAGCATCTCACCCTGCCGGCCATCGCCCTGGCGCTCGCGTATCTCGCCTATGTCGCCCGGATCACCAGGGCCGCGACCAGGGACGAGATGGCCCGCGAGCACGTCGAGACCGCTCGGGCCAGGGGGTTCTCGCCGTCGCAGATCGCCCGCCGCCATGTGCTGCGCAACGCGATGATCCCGATCGCCACCGTCTCGGCCCTGACCGTGGCCGGCCTGCTGGCCACCACGGTGGTCGTGGAGCGGGCGTTCAACCTCGGCGGCCTCGGCTCGTTGCTCGTCGAGGCTGTCGTCCGTAAGGACTTCGCGGTCGTGCAGGCGGTGTCGCTGATCCTGGTGACCGCCTTCGTCGTCGTCAACAACCTGGTCGACCTTGTCTACGTGGTGCTCGACCCGCGTGTCGAGCTCGGAGCGGCCAGATGAGCCCCTCCCTACGATCGCGGCTCCATCGGCGGCTCGGCCCTCTCGGGGTGGCCGCCCTGGCGGTGATCGCTACGCTGGGGCTCATGGCGGTGCTCGCCCCACTGCTCCCCGTGGCCGACCCGACCGACGTCGATCTCAGCGATACCTTCGCCCCACCGTCGGCCGGCCATCCCTTCGGCACCGATTCCAACGGACGTGACATCCTCGCCCGCCTCGTGTGGGGTTCGCGCACAGCGCTGCTCGGCCCCCTCACGGTGACCGTCGTCGCCACCGCCGTCGGCGTCGTGCTCGCCGTCGTGGCGTCGTGGCGGGGCGGCTGGTCCGACGGCGTGATCTCGCGCATGTTCGACGTCGTGTTCGCCTTCCCGGGCATCCTGCTTGCGCTGGTGGTCGCGGCGGTCGTCGGTGCCGGGTTCGTGGCCGCGGTCGCCGCCCTGTCGGTGGCGTACATCCCCTACATCGGTCGCGTCACGCGCGGCGCGGCGCTGCAGCAGGTCCGCCAGCCGTACGTGGCCGCGCTCAGCGTGCAGGGCCAATCCGCGACCGCGATCTGTGCCCGTCACGTCGTGCCGAACGTGGGCATCCTCATCGTCGCCCAGGCAACCGTCACCTTCGGCTACGCGCTGGTCGATCTCGCCGCGCTGTCGTACCTCGGCCTGGGGGTCGAGCAGGCCACGCCGGACTGGGGGGCGATCGTCGCCGCCGGCCAGTCCGACATCCTCAGCGGCTACCCGCAGCAGTCCCTCTACGCGGGTGTCCTCATCGTGGTCGCGGTCGCGGCATGCTGCATCGTCGGGGAACGGATCAGCGACCGGGAGCAATACTGGGGGCGGTTGCGATGAACGCCCTTCTGGAGATCGAGGGTTTGCGGGTCCGCGTCCCGTACGAGGGTCGGCTTCGCGAGGTGGTCGGCCGGGTCGACCTGTCGATCGCGGACGGCGAGTCGGTCGGGCTGGTCGGCGAATCGGGCTCGGGGAAGTCGATGACCGCCCGGGCCGTGCTGCGCCTGCTGCCACCCGGCGCACGGGTCGAGGGTTCGGTCCGTTTCGATGGGCGGGAGGTGCTCCGGATGTCCCCGTCCGAGCTGCGGTCGTACCGGGCCAACCATGCGGCGATGATCTTCCAGGACCCCAGGGCCCACACCAACCCGCTGCGAACGGTCGGGGACTTTCTCACCGAGGGGCTGCGCCTCAACCAGCGCCTGCCGAAGCGGGCTGCTGAGGAGCGGGCCCGCGAGCTGCTCCGCGCCGTCGGCATCGAGGACCCTGAGGCCCGGCTGTCCCAGCATCCCCATGAGCTGTCCGGCGGCCTCCTCCAGCGCGTCATGATCGCGGCGGCGCTGTCGGCCGGGCCCCGGCTCCTCCTGGCCGACGAGCCCACCACCGCGCTGGATACCACCACCCAGGCGGAGGTGATGGCGATCCTCGCCGAGCTGCGGGACCGGCTCGATCTGGCCATGCTGTTCATCACCCACGACCTGGAGCTCGCCGCCGCGACCTGCGACCGGACCGCGGTCATGTACGCAGGCTCGATCGTGGAGGTGCAGCGCTCCGCTGACCTTCATGACCGCGCGCTGCACCCCTACACGGAGGCTCTCGTCGCGGCGCGCCCATCCGTCCACACCAGGTTGCGGCGCCTGCCGGTCATCCCCGGCCGGCCGGTCGCCGCCTTCCAGGCGCCGGAGGGGTGCGCCTTCGCGCCCCGCTGCCGATACGCCCTGCCTCGGTGCACGGCCGAGCGCCCGGTGCTTGCGTCGCTCGGCCGCGGTGTGGTGGCCTGCCTGCGCGCCGAGGAGCTGCATCCGGACGGGTTCGCTGCGCACGGAGGTGCCGACCGTGGTTGAGCCCATCCTCGAGGTCCGGCATCTGCGCAAGGTCTTCGGACCCCGGCGTGGCGGCCCTGCCGTCGTGGCCGTGGACGACGTCTCGTTCACGGTCCCCCCTGGCGGCTCGCTGGCGATCGTCGGCGAGTCGGGTTCCGGGAAGACGACCATCGCCCGCATGCTGCTCGCGCTGGAGACGCCGACCTCCGGTCGGATCCGCGTCGCCGGTCACGAGCGAGGTGGCCGGCGGGTATCCACGGCCGAACGACGGCGGCGGGCCCTGGACCTCCAGATCGTCTTCCAGAATCCGTACACCTCGCTCGATCCCCGACAGCGCGTGCGCGGCTGCCTGGACGAGGCGGTCCGCCTCCACGGCACGCACGATCGCCGGGCGCGACAGGAGCGGGTGCTCGAGCTCCTGCACCAGGTGGGCCTGGACGAGCGCCACGCCAGGGCGGTCCCACGGCAGCTGTCGGGCGGCCAGTGCCAGCGGGTCGCGATCGCCAGGGCGCTGGCGCCAGCGCCAAGGATCCTGGTGCTCGACGAGGCGGTCTCCGCGCTCGACGTGTCGGTCCAGGGCCAG
>Ga0184612_10001705_pt1 | contig 10651 bp, 12 predicted proteins | sample PLM3_60_coex_FD_133163 | JGI IMG/M metagenome (GOLD analysis project Ga0184612, IMG submission 133163) | Groundwater sediment microbial communities from an aquifer in East River, Colorado, USA - PLM3_60_coex | ecosystem: Environmental > Terrestrial > Soil > Riparian zone | place: USA: East...
CCATCGTCCCTCCTCATCTGACCGTTCACCTTGTCGATGAGGATGGCGGTGGCCATCTACGTCACGTGGATTTCCACCCCGGAAGTCCACCTCGAAAGTCCACCACTTCTCGGGACGCTAACTCGATCGCGTCGTTCTCATCGAGACAAGCTACGGGACTGCCGTCCAGGTTCGACACACGCCCGAGCTGGTCGTTCACATCTTCGAGCACGAGCCGGAAGCCCGACGCGCCTTCGAGCTCTTTGAGCACTAGCGTTTGAACCTGCCCCCGGACAAGCGAGAAGCCCGGAGTCACCGGGTCCAAGCGAGTACGGCTCCGCCCGCTCCATTGCATGGAGGCACCGGCCTCTGCGTGGGGGGAGGAGTGAGGCCCCTCGGGGGGCGAGAGCTTCCGGAGGGCGTCTTGTCTGTCTAGAGCGTCCTCACGTCGCCGATCTCCCGATCTACCCCACATGCGGAGCAACCGGCCCACGCGCCGGCCTCGAGCTTGGGGGCGTCGGGCACGCGAGCGATTTGACCGCAGCCGGGCGAACACGACCTCGACGAGTGACCTCGTCCGATCGTCGGCCAACGTGTCGAGCGGGCGGTTCCGCCGAGTACCTGGCCCGTCGGAGCGTGCTACCTGGCTCGGGCTCCCCCGATAGCGCAACCCGGTGATTGGTGGAACAGCGCCGCCGCGGTGCTCGGGCCCGCGGCAAGCTGCTGCCAGGCCGTGTACCACTCAAGTGTCCGACGGTCGTCTGCGACGGACGGGGCGCGTGGCTCGATGTGCCACCGGGAGAACGCCGCGGTCCCCCATCCCTCGGCCACCCGCGTGAGGTAGGCCTCCTTCTGCTCGCGACCCCACGCTCCCTCCCACTGTTGGCCACCGGGGTCCAACGTGAAGAGGATGAGACGATCGACCCTTTCCGGACGCGTCGCGGCGAACAGCGAGCAGTACCTCGCCCCGTCCTGCGTGCCGAAGATGGAGGCGCGCTCGGACCCGACCGCGTCGAGAACAACGCCGAGATCATCGGCGAGGATCTCTAAGGGAGGCAGCTCTTGGGAGGATAGCCGGTCGGGGAGCCCGAAGCCGCGGCGGTCGACAACGATGAGCCGGGAGAACGAACTCAACCTCCGGAGGAAGTGAGCGTAGGAAGGTAGCTCCCAATTCCAGATCAGGTTCGACGCGAACCCGGGCACGAAGAGGAGGTCAAGCTCGCCTTCGCCGACCACCTGATAGGCGATCGAGATGCACTCGTCGTCTACGGCACCGGCGAGCAGGAGTACTACGACCTCCGCACGGACCCCTACGAGCTGACGAATCTGGCCGGTGATCCATCGACGCTTCAGGCGCGTATCGCGCTCCGCCGGCGGCTGCATGTGCTGTGCGATCCACCGCCCCCGGGCATGCGGCGGCCCTGAGCGCTTCGCCTTCGTCGGCTTCGCAGCAGGTTTGCGTGGGATCACAACGGAGGGAGATACTCCGCCCTCATGCAGGCCCTCGAGGAAGGCCTCGCACAGAGCGAGGAGGAAGCGGCGAGGCCCGGCGATCGCGGCAGGCTCGTGACGGCGAGCTTCTTGATGCTCTTCGTGGAGCTCGCCCTCATCCGCGGCACCGCAGCAAACATCGTCTACCTCTTGTTCTTCACGAACCTGGTGCTCCTGGCCAGCTTCCTGGGGATCGGCCTGGGGTTCCTGCGAGCCGGGCGAGCCCCGGACCGGTTCGGGGCGGCACCGGTGTTCCTCGCGGCGTTCGTGGCGTTCGTCCTCCTGTTCACCGTGCGGATCGGGCCCAGGGTGAGGCTCGTCGGGCTCGCCGGCACGCCGGCGATGCCCGAGTGGCTCTCGGTGCCGCTCATCTTCGTGGGAGCCGTCCTGGTCATGGCGACGATCGCCGGGCGGGTCGCGCGTCTGTTCGGTCGGTTCGGGACCCTGGAGGCGTACCGATTGGACGTGCTCGGAAGCATCGCGGGCATCGTCGCGTTCTCGGCGCTGTCCTTCGTCGGCGCGGACCCGCTCGCCTGGACGCTGGTCGTGGCGGCGGCGTTCGCGTTCCTGTTGCGGGGCGAGCTGACTGGATTCGTCATCGGGAGCCTCGTGGTCCTGATCGCGCTGGGAGTGGTCATCTCGCTCGCGCCGCGGGACACATGGTCCCCGTACCAGCGCGTGAGCCGCCAGCCTCGAACGGCGTACGGCAAGATCACGCTGTTCGTCAACAACCGGCGACATCAGACGTTGGCCCCGATCGACGTCCTGCTCGCCCAGCAGCCGTACTACGCATACCCGTACACCCATCTCCCCGGGAACGACCCCGGTGGCGTGCTGATCGTGGGGGCGGGAAGCGGGAACGACGTGGCGGTCGCCCTCCGCGAAGGCGCGACGCACGTCGATGCCGTCGAGATCGATCCCGTCCTGCTGCGGCTGGGCGAGGAGCTCCATCCCGACCACCCGTACCAGGACCCCAGGGTCACCGTGTACGTGGACGACGGACGCGCGTTCCTGGAGCGCACCCACGCGACCTACGACGTAATCCTGTTCGCCCTGCCCGACTCCCTCACGCTGGTGTCCGGACAGGCCGGTCTGCGTCTCGAGAGCTATCTGTTCACCGTCGAAGCCCTGCGGACCGTTCGCGAACACCTCCGGCCCGACGGCGTGTTCGCGATGTACAACTATTATCGCCGGGACGTCTTCGAACGCTACGCCGCCACGCTCGCTCGGGTGTTCGGCCACGCGCCCTGTCTCGACCGGGGCAATTCCGGGGTGGGCACCTCGTCCCAGGCCGTGCTGACGACCTCGCTGGAGCCCGGAGGCATCTCGTGCCATACGCCCTGGATGGAGCGTGGGACCGCACCCGAGCTCGCCACCGACGACCATCCGTTCCCCTACCTCATGAGCCGCACGATCCCCGCGTTCTACGGGGCCACCCTGGCCTTCGTGCTGCTCGCGTCGGTGGTGCTCGTCCGGACCGGCTCGGGGCGACCGGTGCGTGCGATGCGGCCGTATGTCGATCTCTTCTTCATGGGCGCGGCGTTCCTGCTCCTGGAGACGAAGAACGTCGTGCAGTTCGCGCTCCTCTTCGGCACGACCTGGTTCGTGAACTCGCTCGTGTTCGCGGGGATCCTGCTGTCGGTCCTGGCAGCGGTGGAGACCGCCAGGCGCGTACGGCTTCCGGGCCCCACGGTCCTGTTCGGGTCGCTGATCCTGGCGCTGCTGGTCGTATGGGTCGTGCGGCCGGAGTCCCTCCTGTCGCTCTCGCCGGCTCCGAGATTCGCGGCAGCCACGGCGCTCGCGTTCGCCCCCGTCTTCCTGGCGAACCTGATCTTCGCGCGACGATTCAGGGAGGTGAGCGCCTCCACCGTCGCGTTCGGCGCGAACTTGCTGGGCGCGATCGTGGGCGGCGTCCTGGAATACGGGGCGCTGATCGTCGGGTACCGAGCCCTGCTGATGCTGGTCACCCTAATCTACGCGCTTGCCTACCTCACGCGAGGTCGTTCCCGGTGGGCGCTAGAGGACTTGAACGACTGACCGTCGCTACGCTTCGGTCACGGATCATGGAGAGGAGGGCCATCCAGGTGGCTGGAGATGTGCGACGCATCGCTCCCGAGGAGCGCAGGCAAGGAGCGCCGACGCCCGGGATGATCAGGGAAGAGGCCGTGGCCACCGACCGATTGTGGGCGGGCCTGGGCCGGACCGAGGCCGGCATGGCCTCGGGGTGGCACCACCACGGCGGCTACGAGTCGACGATCTACGTGCTCTCGGGAGCCCTTCGGATGGAGTTCGGCCCGGGCGGCACCGAAGTCCTCGACGCGGGCCCGGCGACTTCCTGTACGTGGCCCCGGGCGCCGTCCATCGGGAGAGCAACCCGAGCGCCGAGGAGGCGCCGATGGCCAGGCGAGAGCGGTTTCTGTTCGTGACGTGAGACAGCGGCGGCAACGTCCCGCCGCCCTCGCGCTCGCCGGTGACGTAAGGTGTTGTCTCACCGAGCGTAGCTCGAAGGGCGCGATTCTGAGAAGAAGTCAATGAGTCGCTGGCGCCGTCCTTTTGGCCCTCGTGGCCCGGATGAGAACAAGGTCTCTTCGAGCCGTCCCGAACTGCCCGAGCCGCTGCCAGCCGAGTCCAGGGCCGGCGAGGGGAAGGAACGGCCCGGCGCCACAAATGAGGGGGGTACGCGCGTGAGGCAGGAGGTGCGCATGGATCGTACAGAGGATCGCTCTGAGGTGTCTGTGGTTGGTCGAGGGACGAGGATCGAGGGCACCGTGGTGGCGGCCGGCTCCCTCAGGGTCGAGGGAGAGGTGAAGGGCAAGATCACCGCAGAGGGGGACGTCTCGCTGTCCCCTCAAGGTCGAGTGGAAGCCAACATCGAGGCGACCAGCATCACCCTGGCCGGCCAGGTGAAGGGGGATCTCACCGCGAAGGGCGACGTCTCCCTGCCGGCAGACAGCCGACTGGACGGAAACATCCGCGCCCACAACGCGGAGGTGGGCGGAGCGGTCAAGGGCAACATCGTGGTGAAGGGAAAGATCCAGCTTGCCCCCCGCGCTCGGGTGGAGGGCGACATCACCTCGAAGACCCTCGCGGTCGCCGAAGGGGCAGTGTTCATCGGGCGTTCCATCATGGGCGAGGAGACGCCACAGGGCGATGAGACCACCCAAGGCAAGGAGACCGCCCAGCCCGCCGCGCAGATCGCCACCGCAGCGTCGACCAGCAGACCTTCCGCCACCAACCCCACAAGGCCGAACGCGAACCTGCTCCGCTACGCCGCGCTCCCGATCAGCCCGTGGGGATCGAGGACGAACTTCCTCGCCGCCCCCCTGTCGAAATCGGCGTAGCCCTTGGGCGCGTCGTCCAGCGCGCGACGCTCGAGCCGCCTCGGCCGATGAGGACGCCGCGCGCCACGTGCTCGAGCGCCGGCTGTCCAAGCCCCTTCCTCGGCCGGCGGGCTTCGGTGAGGCGGTCGGCCTGAGGGTCGTTCCCGAGAAGGTTCAGACCGGAAGGCTCAGTTGTGGTCGGCCCACAGTCCCTTGAGCGTGGGAGAACTCGCTGGTCACGCGCTGTAACCCAATAAATGCACCCCACCCGGTGCCTAGGTGCCGGGCTTCCTTCCCGATCCTTCGAACCCGTCGAGGAAGACGGCCGCCCACCGCATCCGCGCACCCAGGCCTCAGGCCGACATCGAGGCTGCGTTCAAGATCAAAGCCCCTTCTAAGGCATCGCCTAACCAGCTGCTCGGCCTGGCGTCGGGGTTGGAACGCTGGGGGTGCTTATTGATCAACGTCCGCGCTTCTCCTCGGCCCGCGATCCGTTGATACCCTCAGGGCCCGCCTGGGGGAGGGGCGGCTTCGGTCGCCCTGAGCGGGCGTCGATCTCATCTGGCTCCGACATGGCGGGAGCGTCCGGCTCCTCCGCGCGCTCGTGATCCGGCTCCGCCTTCGGTCCAAAGAGCCTCGACCTGTACCACTCGGCGCCCCGGCGCGCCGCATCCTCATAGGCCATCCGTAGCTCATCTTCTGGAAACGCAGACCGGTCTGCCTCGCCTGGGGCGTCCTCGAGATCCATGTTCGACTGACCGAAGAACAGGGCCCCCTCTCTCACCACCAAGACCTTGGACCAGATTTTGCCCTCTACCCGGCCGCCCGGGGCCAGCTCGGTCTTCGTCCGTGCGGTGATGTTGCCCTTGAGCGTCCCCCCCATTACCACGTTTTGGGCCTGGATGTCGGCCTCCACGTGGCTGTTGGTCGAGAGGATCACGTCGCCTCGGGCGGCGATCTTCCCCCTGGCTTGGCCGTCTATGCGAATTGATTCGGTCGATACCAGCGTCCCCTCCAGCTGAGCCCCACGACCCACCACGGTCATCTCCGGACCGAGGGCCTCTTTGATTCCAAGTTCTCTCGGCTGGACCGCACCACGGCCGCCCTCCCGATGTCGTCGCCTCAACATCACGCCTCCTGACCGGTCTGCGGTTCGCCCGGGCGGCGACCCGACCGCGACCGCTCACGGGTAGGAGATAGAGCCGGATTAACCGTTCCGGGTCTCCTTAACCCCTTTCCTGGGTCGCTTGCCGCATTGGCATTGCAGCCTCGTCGACTGGCGACCTCACTGGCATCGTCAACCGGGCGCGCAGGCTTTAGCGGGATGCGCTCCGCGCAAAGCGCCTGAGGGGGTGCACAAATCGCCACACCGGGCTTGAGCAGGAGCATCACGTAGCGTCGCCGGCTCCGTCTCTCCCATGGAGGAGCCCGATGCTGTTCTCGCTCGTCTACTTTGCGGGTGTTGTCTGCTCGGCGCGCTGCTGCTGCCGTCGGACCGTGACGATGCCGCTCGGGACGTCGAACTCTGGTCCTCCGCCACCGGCTCAAGGTGCTGAGCCGGCAGGCGAGGTGTCCTCGGCTCAATCGATGGGACCGGAATCTTCACGAGCATTGGGCGCGGTAAGATGTCGGTGGACGCACTTCCGATCTTCCCACAACCGCCGTGGGGATCGTGAACGGTGGGAACGGTCAGTTCCGGCTGGCGCGCGGAGAGGCCCAGATCGAGCCCCAGGCCGACGGGACGACGCTGATCACGTTCCACCTGGTCGGCTAGCGACCCTGGGGTGGGGCGGGCGGCGCCCTCCTGCCAGGAGGAGGTCGGCTCGACGTCTGTGACCTTGCCGCCAAGGAAACTCCGGGAGCGGCGGCTGGCTCTCACCCGAAGGAACCGTAGGATCGGCGAGTCCCACGGGAGGGAAGGCCCGAGCATTCCGGCGATCCAGGGACTCTCGAAGGCGGCCGCCAACTACTGGCGGGCCGACAACCCCAAGTTCAGCTGCCGTGAGTGCAAGCCCATGTGATAGACCACGACCCCAGCCACCCGTCCTCCTCCAAGGCCGAGGCTAGCACTGGCCGCCAGGAAGCCGGCCGGCGACCCGGCGGTCTGCGGATCTGCGGATCAGCAGGTCACGTGCAAGATCGCGTTCGTGTCCTTCGGCTCGGCCTGCAGGGCCCGGATGGCCTCACTGGTCGGGACAGTCAGCAAATCCACTTTGCGACGAGCGGCCTCGCGCTTGACCTCCTCCATCACGGGAAGGGCACCGTTGGCCCCGGTCCCGACCACCAGGCGCCGGCAGTCCCAGGGGATGTTCTCCTCGATAGACACCGGGGTGTGGCCGAAGGCACCGCGGAAGGGTTTTGACGACTTCTTCTTACGCTTGCGGACCCGGCCACGAGCGATCACCACGTCGTGCTCGTAAGTCACGCCGTCGATGCGGATCGAGCCGAAGGTGAACTGATCAATGCGCATTGCCGTGGCCTCGTGGATGTCAGGGTACATCGACACCGGCTAGTCCGGCTTGGCCGAGGTCCCAAGCGCCGATCCCGGATGCCCTAGACCCCGGTCGGTTTCTCCGTTGGGCACCTTGTGGGGCGTGGGAATGCTGCTAGCTTAGGCCACAGCAGGAGGGAATCGTCGTGGCCCCCGCGACCCTGAAGCAAAGTGGTCTCCGGGGGGCGTCGGTTCGGTCGCTGCGGCGTCCGAACCCAACCTACCCACCCGGCCGCGTCTGCGCGGCACACGAATGCCAGACGCACCTCTCCATCTACAACGGGTGGAACCGCTGCTGGCAACACGAACCAGCCCGCGTGTACGTGTTACACGCCCGCAGGACCAGGAAATGAAGGCCAAGCCACCGCCCAAGCCATCACCAGAGAAGAAGAGGAAGCGGGGCGGGCGGAAGAAGCCGAGGACGCGGAAGAAGCCGAAGAAGCCCCCCGCTCTGAAGGCCAGGGCGGAAGCCGATCCCGAGTCGTAGAAGGTAACGGTGCCGGTCGGCATGGGCGACGTGGGAGTCACCAACGCCGTGTAGCTCACTGCTTGTCCGATCACCGACGGGTTGGCCGACGAAGTGACGGTCGTCGTGCTTGGAGAGGCCGCTGCCCTCGGGAACGCGACCGGCACGGGGACAGCGAACCAGGCTACCGCGGCGAAGAAGAGCAGGCAGCCTGTGACGGCGTGTTGAAGACGGCCGCTGGTGGCCGAAGTGGCGGATCGTGGGTCACGGTGTTCGTTCCCGCGGCTCGTTCCCCTGACCGGGGGTTGGCGGGCCAACTGGGTGGCGCGACCTCACATTTCGAGGCTACGGGGCGCGCCGTCGTGGCCCGATCTCGCCTGGGTCACGGGAACGTCCACCGCTGGTCGCAATCCCCCGACATGCGCGCAATGGCGTGAGCTGAGGAGCCAGGGCCGTCTTGGGCACAACAACCCGCCCAGCCCGGACCGGAAATCGGCTAGCGTGGCGTCGCCGGCCCCGGCTGGAAAGGCGCTCCATGCCCCGGCACTATGAGAGCGGGCGACAGCTCGAGGATTCGAGCCCGGCTGGCGTGGAGCGCCGTGGGATCGGGGGCGTAGGGGTCCTCGACGGGGACCTCAGCCGTCCACCACGCATGGGTGAACACGGCGAGCCCGTCGTCGGTCTGGACCACCGTGGCGATGTCCTCGTTCGAGTGCCCGCGCACATGAAGGAGCGACACAGCAGGCGAGATCTGAAATCCCTCCGCGTCTCGGGAGGTCCAGAGGTCGCCTTGGTAGATCGCCCAGGTCATGGAAGCGGGCGCTGGGGAAGAGCGCTGCGTTCAGGGTGTGGTCAGGATGATGATGGGAGAAGACAGCGTCGGTCACGTCCTCGGGGCGGATGCCAAGCCCGGCAAGTGGGTCCAGGATGGAATGCGGGCCTGGCACCAGTCCCGGATCCACGATGACGATGGCGTCCCCATCGCGAACGAGACCAACGGTGGAGGCCACGCGATGGTCCGGCCGCCCCAGGTAGCCCTCGAACAAGACGTCGACCTGAGCCACCGGCTCAGGATACGCATGTCGATGCCGCGGCGGCGTATGGTCTCCCGGGTCCAGGGTCGGCGCGACGGCACGGAATCGCCCCGAACCGGGTTTGTGCTAGCGCCGGGCCTTGGGCCGGTGGAGGGCTGGAACGAAAGAAGACCCGGGAAGGAACGACCGGGTCTACACCGGTGCGTTATGGCCATGTACTTCTGAGAAGCGCTGCGTGACGGACTCGCTTCCCGTCCGTAGGCGGAGTACGCCGTATGTCGCATGTAAGGATCCCTCCTCGCTGATACCACTGGTCCGGGACCAAGGGAGGAGGCTTTCCGGAGCGCCCTCGGAGCGCTCTGGCGTCGATGATGCTCTCAGTGCTTCGTCCCGACGACTGCTGCGACGCTTCCCTTCCGGCCACGAGGGCGGACGGTCGCCTCGTCCCAGATTCGTGGCGGCAAGAACCCTGATGCCCAGAGGCGTCATCACTACCACGCATCGGGTCGTCGGACGGGTCCCCTGGCGATCGCTGGTGGTTTCAGTCTCAATCGTCGGATTGTTGGGACTGCACCTGGGGCCTGCTCAAGCCGCTCCCCCGTCGCACCACTGGGCGATGAACGAGCCGGCCGGTGCCGGGACGATGATCGATTCTGGGAGCGCCACCCACACCGACGGCAGGTGGGAGGACATCCGAGCGGGCGTTCCAGGCTTCTCGGGAACTGGCTACCGCTTCAACGGCTCCACATCGAGGGTAATCGTCGCCGACGGTTCCTCGCTCCACCCCGGATCCTCCCCCTTTTCGGTCACCGCCCACGTCAGCTTCACCGTGATCCCGACCTCGGCGAACGGAGGGGACTACGACCTCGTCCGCAAAGGCGTGGGGACGACGAAGGGCGGCTACTGGAAGATCGAGGCGTACCCCACCAGCAGCGGAACGCGAGTCACGGGGTTGTGTCAGATGAAGGGGTCGATCAACCACATCAAGGTCACCGGCTCCCCTTCCTCGCTAAACGACGGGAAGTGGCACACGATCACGTGCACGAAGACCGACACGGACGTGACGCTCACGGTCGACAGCACGAGCTACGTGAAGTCCGTGACGATCGGCTCGATCACCAACTCCGCTCCGCTGACGGTCGGAGCCAAGCCCGGCGCGGGCGGCGATTGGTACAACGGCGACATGGACGAGGTCAGCTACCAGATCGACTCGACGGGCTCCCCGAGCCCGCCCACGATCGCCGGCTTCTCACCGACCTCCGGGCCGGTGGGGACCTCGGTCACGATCACCGGCACCAACCTCACGGGCGCGAGCTCCGTTCGGTTCAACGGCACCGCGGCCTCATACACGGTGAACTCGAGCACCCAGATCACCGCCACGGTCCCCTCGGGGGCCACGAGCGGACCGATCTCGGTCTCCACCGGGGGCGGCACCGCCTCGAGCTCCACGAGCTTCACCGTGACGACGACCTCGGGCCCGATCTCCGAGGTCCAGAAGCAGCACGCGGGCGCCAACGACGTCACCATCTCGCTGACCCTGGCCTCCCCGCCGACCCCGGGCGACGTCTTGGTCGCCGCCGTGGTCGTCCCCGACAGCTCGAGCCCGGCATTCGACACGCCCTCGGGATGGACCAGGCCGTTCACCCCGGCCCGGGGCGCGGTGTTCTGGAGGGTCTCCACCGGGACCGAGCAGACCGTCACGGTGAACCTCTCGGCGGGACAGCCGGCGAGCGTGCTCCGCATGTGGGTCGTGGAGCTGAACGGTGCGGACACCACCAACCCGTTCGACCGAAGTGGCAGCGCCGTGTTCTCGAGCGCCCAGACGAGTGCCACGCCGACGACTTCCGCGGCGACCTCGCAGCCCGCCGAG
>Ga0184612_10001706_pt1 | contig 10651 bp, 8 predicted proteins | sample PLM3_60_coex_FD_133163 | JGI IMG/M metagenome (GOLD analysis project Ga0184612, IMG submission 133163) | Groundwater sediment microbial communities from an aquifer in East River, Colorado, USA - PLM3_60_coex | ecosystem: Environmental > Terrestrial > Soil > Riparian zone | place: USA: East...
GATTTCCAGTCACTGGAAGGTCAAAGCGATTCCCGAAAGTTTACCACTGAAAAACTGCAGCAACTGGGTTCGCATTCGAGATTCCGACGATCCAGCATTGTCCGGTACGGTATTCCAGTCCCCCAAAAAACATACAGATGTCTGATTGACTAGATAAATCGACCGTTCCTAATTTGGTCTCGCGAAGAATCGGTAGCGCCGAACGCCGTGCATTTAAAGGCAATAAAGAGTGGATGCCAGTTCCAGAGGTCTAAAACACGTGATGAGCACGTGATGAGGGTCAGCACACGTGATGAGCACACGTGATGAGAGTCTTGCAATCGCACACAACAAGAATAGCCAGTGGCGGGGAAATGATTTGGTGTCAGGCATGACAGACGGGAAGATAGGAAGAGTCACTGGCCGAAGGAAAAAAGATTAGGCGTGAGCATCGTAGTCGTAGATCTCATCGCCGCGTTTGTAGATCTCCTTCCAGTTGTAGCCGACGGGACTGCGATGCAAACCCGTACCCGCTATCGATTCTTGCTCAGGTTGGGTTCAGAATCAGACTTCTACGACTCGACTAACTGAAAAAAGGGATAAGTCTAATTTGCATATCAATTCGCTTGTCCTGAATCGTCCACCCGCGCGAAAAATAGATTTCAACCGGAATCGTTGCCCTATCCACATCTGCCAACCGACCTAATCCTGACTCTGAGTAGGGAGGTTCTGCGCATTTCGGCATGAAGCCGAACGTCCCGGCCGGCCAACCACGAAGTGAGGTACCCTGGGCCCCGCGCACAGGTCTTAAGGTACCTCTGACGACTATTCCTGAATGGTCCAATATTAGACAGACAGTCCCTCCAGAGTCGGCTTATAATTTTCCAGTAGTCCCAAAACGGCAGACTCAACAGGGAGGTCTCGTATGGCGGCAATTGCGCCCGTTTTTGTAATGTTTGTGATCCTGATTATTATTTTCAAGCTAGCAAAGTGGAACGCCTACAGACGGAAGTAAAAAGTTGTTCGTCCGTACCGACGCCATTCCTTAACGGCACAGACTTCGCTAGGTTTGTGGTTGTTGGCAGGGAGCAGTCTAATAACGATGGCCTGCGCGAGTGCATTTTACTCTATTCTATAGGGGCGTTATGGAAGCGCTACGAAGCAGCATGACCGGTTTTGAGTGGGCCATGGTTCACTCTCAGATAGATATCGAAAGGCGGATGCATGAACCAATACAATAGTCATCCGATTTATGGGATCGGAATTTGCGGGCCGGAGAAAAAATGGTTTGGCCGGGGCTTGATATTTAACGCCGAAGATAAAGTGACAGAGATTAAAAGAATAGAATGCACCGAATTAACTTTCCCGACTAAGAAAAAAGCGGAAGAACACGCGCTCAAACTATGTAAGAAATGGATTGACGAGCAAAGAGATCGAATCGAATCAACCAGCGATACACACTCCGCGCCAGTGAAAGCTGGTGCGATAGCAATTTAGCTCATGCAACGTGTCTTCTGAGAAGTATGCCGATGGCGGTCATGCCTAAGCGTCTTGCTTTTACGATATTGTGTGATTGCAAGACCTGGCCACATCTCTCTTGATTCACGAAATCCGACCAGTACGACGGTGCGACCACCCGCCGTCCAGATACGCTTGATGCGCCTTTGTTCGGTGCAGTGCGAAGCCCGGCTGTGCTCGCTCATTTAAACTCCAGTCTCGTTGCTGATAAAAAGCGAACGTTGGGATCACGAGATGGGCCAGGGCGGCTGTTTCTTGCACGGTAGTTTGGCGATGATCTCCGCTGCCGCCTATCGGGCTCGCTTAACCCGCGTCTCCCACATTTGGATGAAGGGCTTTTTGGGCTACCGTTATTGCTCTGACCTTGATAAATTAATTGAAACACTTAAAGGAGGTCTAATCCAAATGGCACAGAACCCCGAATCACTTGCGAAGCAGAAGGCGGAAAAAGTCGAATACGACTGGGGCACACTGTGGCCTCATTACCATAAGGAAAAGATGAACTGGGCGACTGGATTTCGCACTAAAGGCGACGTCGATATTCTTTTCCTTTCCGGATCGACGGGGAGAGATCCCTTTGAAGATGCTCCATGCAGAACTCCTGAGCAGGAACGAGCCGGCAGAGGCAAAGTCGTCGGCGGCATCAAGGAACAGACGCGCCAGTGCTTGGACGATATTAAAAATAATCTGGAGATCATGGGCGCCAGTTTGAAAAATATCGTCATGTTCCGTTATTTTTTGAAACGCAGAGAAGACGTCTTTGATATGCGCGACGAGATGTACGCGTTCTTCGAACAAAACGAGCCGGATTTACGGGCGCATCCACGGCCGGCCACGCTGCTCAGAGGCGTGGGCATCGATCTTCCGGACATGCTCGTTGAGATCGAAGCCTGGGCGGTGGTCCCTAGACAGAAATAGCCCAAAATCGTAGCTGAAAATCAACCCAATACCGAGAGAAACACATGAACCGAAGACTGGCAAAATTATTTGTCGTTATGTTTATGGCTGCGCTGTGGCCGGCGGCGGGTCTCGCCAAAGATCGCTTGGCGCATGGTTACTCCAGCGCGAGCGGCGTTTTCGCCGGCCTGTGGGTTGCGCAAGAGGGAAAGATCTTCGAAAAATACGACATCGATTCTCACCTCATTCTTATCGCGTCGGGATCTTTGATGGTGCAAGCGATGCTGGGCGGCGATCTGCCGATCGCCGGCGCCGCTGGGAGCGCCGCGGTTGACGCAAGCTTGGGCGGAGCAGATATCGTGATGTTCGGTTCGATGGTCAAAGTTCCGGCTTTTTACATCATGGCTTTACCGGAGATCAAAACGATCGATGACCTACGCGGTAAAACGGTCGGTGTAACCCGTTTCGGTTCCTCCACGGATTTCACGATGCGTTATGTTTTACGCAAGCAGGGGCTCGAACCGGGAAAAGATGTAACGCTTATACAAACCGGCGATGTTTTTGCCGCGGCCACAATGTTGCGCACGCGCGCCATCGTCGCCGCTCCGTTCTCCAGCCCGGCGAACCTGAAAGCTGAAGAGGCCGGTGCAAGAGTCATCATGAACATGGGCAAAGCCGGCGTCTATTTTCCTCATGATGCTTTCATGGCGCGGCGCTCTTTTATCAACGCGAACGGCGATTTGATCAGACGGTTTTTGAAAGCTTACTCGGAGGCGGTCTACCGGCTATTTACGGACAAGGAGCTTAGCCGGCGCGCGATTGGCAAATACGCCCGCGCCACGGATGCTAAAACCCTCGATACGGTTTACCAGTACGCCGTGGATTACGTCGACAAGATTCCCTACAACACGCGCGAGGGTATCCAGGAGGTTTTGAATCAGGCGGCGATTAGAAACCCCAAAGCCAAGGACGCGAAGCCTGAAGCATTCTATGACGATCGCTTCGTCAAAGAACTGGATAGCCAGGGGTTTTACAAACAACTTTGGAAATGAGAGGGAATAGAGCGCGCGGATATGGAGTGATGGAGTATTGGGGAAGGAGTTAAGAATGAAGCGAAGAACTATTAGCGGGATCTTAATTGTCGTTTTTATTCTGCTTGTTCTCAGCACGGGCAACCACCGGCTCCACGCCGCCGAGACACGCATCTCGATCGGCGTCACCGAGACGATGGAGACGTTCAATCCCTACGGTGACAGCGTCTCGCTCATGTACAGCATCTGGTGCCAGGTGCTCGGTTGTCTCGGCACTTACGATTTCGACAAAGGACAGCACGTCGGGCTGCTGGTGGAAAAGTGGGAAGTGAAGGATCGCAAGACCTGGCTGTTTCACTTACGCAAGAACAATCGCTTTCACGACGGCTCGCCGGTGACTGCCGAAGATGTGGTTCATTCGATTAAACGCACGCGCAGCGATCCTTTTACCAAACAATTCCAAAACGTTTCGGCTGTTGCCGGTGAAGCGGTCGTCGACAAGTACACGGTAAGAATCACGACGAAAGAGCCGACGGCGCCGCTACTCGAATATCTATTCGATCGGATTATCATTACAAGCAAGGCGATCTATGACAAGTACGGCGCTGATGTCGCTGACCGGCAGCATCCCGTCGGCGCGGGGCCCTTCAAATTTCGCGAATTGATTCCCGGCCAACGCTTGGTCATCGGCAAGGATAAAACCCATCCGATGTGGAAGCAGTATCCACAGGCGCCGGATGAGATCGTCTTCCGCCTCATGCGAGAACCGGAACAGCGGGTGACGGCGCTATTAAATAATGAAATTCAGATCGCCCAATTCGTTCCGCCGCATATGCGCGAGCGGGTTGAAAGAAGCGCCAATCACAAGATCGTTAAGTTCCACACCGCTGAGATTATGTTTCTAGCGATGATGCCTAAGGTGAAACCTTGGGATAATAAGCTGGTCCGCCAAGCGGTAGGCTACGCGATCGATCGCGATACGATCATCAAAACTCTGTTAAGAGGCGAAGGCTCGCGGCTCGACGGTCCAATCGGCGAAGGGCAATATGGCTACGATCCGAACCTGCAACCGAAGTACACATACAACCCTGAGAAAGCCCGCGAATTACTCAGACAGGCGGGATATCCCAACGGCGTTGATGTCGAGCTGTCCACGCCTGTGGGCCGTTACACCTTGGACAAACAGATCACTGAAGCGATCGTGCCGATGCTGACCGCTGCGGGCATACGCACAAAGTTGCTCACCCCGGAATGGGCGACTCTTTGGGCCAACGTGCAGGTTGGCAAAGTACCGTTCTATTACATGGGCCGCGGCGGCGTCGTCGATCCGAGCGCGGCACTGGCGCAGTATTTCGAGACCGGCGCTTCGCCTCGCATCGGTTACTCTAATGCGAAGCTGGACGAGCTATTATCATCCGAACGGCAGGCTTTCGATCCCACGAAGCGCAAAAAGTTGCTTTCGCAAGCGATGAGCCTTGTCACTGACGAAGCGCCAGCCCAATTCATGTGGCGTCACCAGCTGCTGTTCGGCATGGCCAAGAACATCGACTACCGTCCGCTGCCAAGCGAACGAATCTACGGCTGGAATATGAAAGTAAGATAGAAAATTGGAGTAATGGAGTAATGGAGTGATGGAGTATTGGAGTAGTGGGTTTGAATTTGCCCATCACTCCAACACTCCAAAGTTTTTGCCCCGTCGCCTTCCCGTAAAATTCAGACTATAATTCGAGGATGCTGAACATAATTTTTTGGCACTCGTCCAATTCCTGGGAGGAGCATTCTTAATGGCGAAGGAAAGAGTCGGTTACGCGCTAGGCTACGGCAAGTTTACCAACGTGAAAGAGATGGCGGACGTCATGAAGCAGGCGGAAGAACGTGGCTTCGAGATGGCGTTTTTTTCAGAGACGATCGAGCTCATGCGCGACTCGGTGAGCTCGTTGGCGGCCATCGGGTTGGCGACCAAAAACATGAAGCTTGGTACGACGCAGATCGTCCGGCTGCGCGGGCCGGTGGTCATGGCTCAGGCTCTGGCGACCTTGGATGAACTCACCGGCGGGCGGATGACGGTCGCTCCGGGAGCATGCACGAAAAGCCACGCGCGGGTGCATGCATTGCCTCAGGACGTGGGCGCTACGCCGACCGAAGTGCTGCGCGAGTACGTCGAATCCATTCGCTTGTTGTTCACGGGTGAGAAGGTCTCCTATCACGGCAAGTTCATCAACTTCGAAAATGTCGGGCTGGGCTGGAAGCCGATCCGCAGCCAGATTCCATTCTATGTTCCAGCGACCGCCACCGTCGGCTTGAAGCTCGCCGGTGCGATCGGCGACGGCGTGGTGCTCAATGCGGTCTGTTCGCCTGAGTACACCGTCAACGCGTTAAAGATCATCAAGGATTCAGCGCAACAAGCCGGCCGCGATTTCTCGAAATTCGAAGTGGCGCAGATTATTAACTGCTCGATCGAAGACGATCACAAGAAAGCCCTCGACGCGGTGCGCTGGGAAGTGGCGACCAAGCTCGATCCGGTGCAGATCTCGTTCATCGCCGCGCCGAAGATGCGTGTCGGCGAGCCTTATATCCGCAAAGAAGATATTCCGCTCTTCGAAAAGGCCCATGCGCAAGGCGGCATGGAAGGCTTGATCAAAGCAATTCCTGACTCCTACGTCGAAGGCATGACCGCCAGCGGCACGCCGGACGAAGTCAAGAAGCGCGTGCAGCAATACCGCAACGCCGGTGTCAAGATTCCGCTCTTGCGTCCAGCGGCGGCGCATCAAACTCAAAGGTTACTTGATTTGTTCGCCCAATAATTATTCAAGGTTCCAGGTTCAAAGTTCAAGGTCTTGATTCGGATGAAGCGACGCCAGGCCGACACCTTGAACCCGGAACTTTGAACATTGAACGGACTATTCTATGTATCGCGTCGGCATCGATATCGGCGGGACGTTTACCGACATGCTGTTAGTCGGGGAAGACGGCACCGCGGCGATCGGTAAGACTCTCACCACTCCGGACGATCCGAGTCTCGCCGTGGAGAACGCGTTGCGCCCGGTATTGGAGAACGGCGCGCTGAAAGCCGGCCAGCGCGGCACCCTGATCCATGGAACCACATTGGTGACCAACGCGCTGATCGAGCGCAAGGGCGCACTGACGGCGTTGCTCACGACGGCCGGTTTTCGCGACGCGGTCGAAATCGCCCGCGAGCACCGCTACGAGCTTTATGATTTAAATCTCGAACTGCCCAAACCGCTAGTGCCGCGCCATCTGCGTTTCGACGTCCCGGAGCGCGTCGCCGCCGATGGCAGCGTGCTGCAAGCTCTTGACGAAAATTTTGTCAGGCTTCTAGTCGCCGAGCTGCGCGACAAAGGCATCAAAGCTATCGGCATTTGTTATTTGAATAGTTTTCGTAATCCGGCGCATGAAAGACGCACGGCGGAGATCATCGCGGAGATCGCGCCTGAAATACGCGTCTCGCTCAGCTCCGAAGTCGTCGCCGAAATTCGCGAATACCAACGCACCAGCACGACCCTCGTCAACGTTTACGTGCAAAAGAGAGTTGCGGATTATCTCGCGCAACTGCAAGCGCGCCTCGATGAGATCGGATTCGTCGGCAGCTTTTTCGTCATGCTTTCGAGCGGCGGTATCGCCACACGCGAGACCGCTTCGCGTTTTCCAGTACGCTTGCTCGAATCGGGACCGGCGGCGGGCGCCTTGGCGGCGGCGCAGGCCGGGATTCTCGCCGGCCATCGCGATCTGCTGTCGTTCGACATGGGCGGCACCACCGCCAAGCTCTGTGTCATCGACGACGGGCAGCCGGCCAAGACCCATGAATTCGAAGTCGATCGCGTTTATCGCTTCCGCAAAGGCAGCGGTTTGCCGGTGCGCATTCCGGTGATCGATATGATCGAGCTCGGCGCCGGCGGCGGCAGCATTGCGCGGGTCGATTCGTTGGGATTGCTCAAAGTCGGACCGGATAGTTCGGGCGCTGATCCCGGGCCGGTGTGCTATCGCCAGGGCGGCACGGAGCCGACTGTGACGGACGCCGATCTGGTGCTCGGATATCTCGATGCCAATTATTTTCTCGGCGGCAAAATGCAGCTCGATGTAGAAGGCGCGCGAAAAGCGCTGAGCCGCTTGGGGTCGAAACTCAACATGACCGTCGAGCAAGTCGCCTGGGGCATTCACCAGATCGTCAACGAGAACATGGCCAACGCGGCGCGCGCACATTTGGGCGAGCGTGGCAAAGATCCGCGGCGCATGCCGCTATACGCCTTCGGCGGCGCCGGGCCGGTGCACGGCTACCGTGTCGCGGAAATTCTCCGCTTGCCCGCGTTGATCTCGCCGTTCGGCGCCGGCGTTGGCTCGACTTTCGGCTTGCTTGCAGCGCCGCTCGCTTTCGACTTCGTCAGGAGCGCTTACAGCAGACTAGATGACTTGGATTGGCAATTTGCCAACGGTTTGCTCGATGAAATGTCGCAGGAGGGGCGCAAGGTGCTTGAGAGCTCCGGCTTGTCTTCGGCGGCGATCAGCTATCAGCGCACGGCGGACATGCGTTATGTCGGCCAAGGGCACGAAGTGTCAGTGACTGTGCCTGAAGGAATACTGAGCTCGGCAAATTTGCTGCAAATCGGCCTGGCATTCGAGGAAACGTACAAAGCCTTATACGGACGCAAGGGGCCTGACGTGCCGTTGGAAGTGATCAATTGGCGCGTGGTGGCGAGCGGGCCTGTGCCGGAAATGAATTTCAAATTAGCGCGTGATACCGCGAACCGATCCGATGCCCGCAAGGGTTCGCGCTCAGCCTATTTTCCCGAGCAAGGACGTTACGTCGATACGACCGTCTACGACCGCTACGCGCTCACGCCGGGAATGAAATTTGCCGGGCCGGCGATCGTCGAGGAGCGCGAGTCGACTTTGATCATCGGCACGCGCGGCCATGCGCATGTGGATGAACGCCTCAATGTTATCGTGGAGATGAGCGATGGAAAATAAAGCGATCGATCCGGTTACATTGGAAGTTATCTGGAACCGCTTTCTGTCGGTGGCAAACGAGCAGCAGGATGCGCTCATTCGCACGGCTTTCAGTACCATCGTACGCGAGAGCCAAGACCTGGCGTGCGGTATGTTCGATACCAAGGGCCGAATGATCGCTCAGTCGCTCAGCGGCACGCCGGGCCATATCAACGCCATGGCGACTTCTATGAAACACTTTCTCGCGGCTTTCCCGCCGGACAAGCTGGCGCCGGGCGACGTGCTGATCACCAACGATCCGTGGCAGACCGCTGGGCAGATCAATGACATCACGATTACCACGCCGATTTTTCGCAATGGCAAAATGGTCGCGTTGTTCGCCAACACCTGTCACAGCGCCGACATCGGCGGGCGAATCCTCTCGGCCGAGGCGCGCGAAGTTTTCGAAGAAGGACTGCGCATCCCGATCATGAAACTATTCGACGGCGGCGAGCCGAATAAAACTTTAATGCAGATCGTGCGTATCAACGTGCGCCAGCCCGATGAAGTGATCGGGGATTTTTATGCGCAGACCGCGTGCAATGACGCCGGCGGGCGAGCACTCTTGGAAATGATGGACGAATTCGGCCTCGACAGCATCGATGCCGTCGCCGATGAAATTGTCTATCGCTCCGAAGCAGCCGTGCGCGCCGAGATTCGCAAGCTGCCGGATGGTGAATGGTCCAACGAGACGTGGAGCGATGGCTTCGAAGCGCCCATCGTTGTGCGCTGCACCGTCAAAGTAGCGGGCGATGAAATCTTCATCGACTTCACCGGCTCTTCGCCGCAAAGTACCCGCGGCATCAACGTGGTTTTCAATTACACGCACGCTTATGCGAGTTTTGCGATCAAGGCGGCGATTTGTCCCGATGTGCCGCACAACGAAGGCAGCTTTCGGCCCGTGCACGTGAGCGCGCCGCCGGGCAGCATTCTCAATGCGCTCGATCCGGCGCCGGTGGCAAGCCGCCAGGTGATCGGCCATTTTATTCCGAGCGCGATTTTTGCGGCGTTGTCGGGAGCTCTACCGGGACGTCTGATGGCGCCGGGGGCCGATCCGATTTGGCTCAGCGTGTGGCGCGGCCAGAATCCGCCGTTTACCTTGACCGTTTTTCAAGTCGGCGGAACCGGCGCTCGCCCGACCAAGGACGGTTTGAATGCCGTAGGGTTTCCCAGCGGAGTCGCCGGCGTGCCGGCGGAAGTGATCGAGAGTTTATCGCCGGTGGTCATGAAGCGGCGCCAGTTGCGCGCCGATTCGGGCGGTCCCGGAACTTGGCGCGGCGGCTTGGGACAGTTGACTGAATTCTCCCGCCGCGGCGACGGCAAGTGGAGCGTGAGCTCCATCGCCGATCGTACGCAATATGCCGCGCCCGGTCTCCTAGGAGGGAAGGAAGGAGCGACCGGCGAGGTGAGCTTGGAGAACGGCGAGCGTCTTCACGCCAAAGCTTTGATGGATCTCAAATCAGGCGACGTCGTGCACGTGAATTTGCCCGGCGGCGGCGGTTACGGAGACCCGATGAAACGCGACGTCGAAAAAGTCCGCTGGGACGTGATCGACGGTTACATCACGCCGCAAGAGGCAGAGAAAAAATATGGCGTAGTAATAAATTACATCGGTAATGGCGATGACCTAGTTAAATTGCCGGACAATTGGGTCGTTGACCGAGTGAAGACAAATGAAATTCGCAGCGGATAATCGGTGGAATACAATTTCACATCGCAAGTGAGCTAGCATTTAGAAATCTGTTTTCGTAAAGCAGGGATTAAATGGAACTAAAAGGGAGAGTGGCTTTAATTACCGGCGGAGCCGGCGGTATCGGTGGCGCAGTCGTGCGAAGCCTGGCGAAATCGGGGATTGCCGGCATCGCGATTAACTACCGTAAATCGGCCAAGGAGGCCGAAGACCTGGCCGCTGAGATCGAGCGCAGCGGAGTGAAGGCAATCGCCATTCAAGCCGACGTGCAGATCGATCAGCAGGTACGTGCGATGGTCGCGAAGATCAGCGACGAGTTCGGCCGCTTGGATATTCTGGTCAACAACGCGGGTGTGACACATTGGATCAAAGTATCGGACCTGGAAGCACTGACCGATAAGATTTGGGACGAAATTCTCGACGTCAACGTCAAAGGCGCGTTTCGCTGCACGCGCGCCGCTGCCGAGATGCTCGCACGCAATCAAGGCATGGTCGTCAATGTATCATCGATCTCCGGTGTCCTATCACCTGC